>Ga0302326_10016735_pt1 | contig 15322 bp, 12 predicted proteins | sample Palsa_T0_3_FD_202264 | JGI IMG/M metagenome (GOLD analysis project Ga0302326, IMG submission 202264) | Peat permafrost microbial communities from Stordalen Mire near Abisko, Sweden - Palsa_T0_3 | ecosystem: Environmental > Terrestrial > Soil > Palsa > Peat permafrost | place: Sweden: Abisko...
TCTGAGAACCCTTGTACTCACTATATCCGAATCGGTTGTAACGGTGCGTCAATTTCCCTACATGGTGAGAAGCGCCGCCATCAGTTCAATACCGTCCCACAGATTCTGCAGCCGCAGGTTCTCGTTATAGCTGTGCTGGTTGTTGTCGTGATTCGCAATGGGGATACCAATGCTCGGCATGCCGAGTACCCGTCCCGCCACGTCCGGACCAGTGCCTCCCTGGTTCGGAAGCTTCACTGCCGGCCCCCTGGCGCTTTCCACCACCCGAATCACCTCTTGAGAAATGGGCAGATCCATGGGCGTTCGAACCGCTGGCTCACCCTTGCCGGACACCACGATCGCCACCTTCGGATGGGCCATGCGCACCTCCGCGCCAGGCTGCTGATCCACCACAAAAAATCCCTGCTTGCGGATGTGATCGATCATAAGGTTGGCTGTCTTTTGCGGGTCCATGCCCTTGACGAGCCGGATGTCCAGGGTCGCGGTAGCGGATGCCGGAATCACATTGGAGGCCTGACTTCCGATTCGCGAACTCGCCATGCCACGGATATTGAGCGATGGCAGCGTGATCAGCTCGTTCAGCTTCTTTCCGCCGCCTTCGGTCGACCCCAGCCAGAACTCGCGCATCAATTCGGCATCCACATCCGGCGCCTCGGCGACCGCCCGCTTTTCGATCGCGCTCAGCGGCTCGACGTCGTCGTAGAAATGGTCTGCCAGCACGCGTCCGTTGTCGTCCTTCATGGAAGCCAACAGCTTCGCCAGCAGCAACGCGGGATTGGGCGCCCAGTTTCCATAGTGTCCGCTGTGCAGTTCGCCGCGCGGCCCAAGCACTGTTATGTCCAGTTGGACAATACCGCGCCCGCCGAACTGAACCAATTGCCGCCGCGTCTGGTGCAGCGGCCCATCGCACACTAGCCATACGTTGCCCGCGAACAGTTCCTTATTAGCAGCCAGGGTTTGCGCCAGATTCGGCGAACCCGCTTCCTCTTCTCCTTCAAAAACGAACTTGATATTCGACTTTATCTTCAACCCGGCGGCGCGGATCGCGTCCACTGCCGCGAGCGTCGCGATGATCGGAGCCTTGTCGTCGGCCGCGGCACGGGCATACAGACGCCACTCCGGATTAAACGGCTGTCCAGGCGGAGGCAATGGAATTATCTGGCCGTCGCGTTCCAACTGTTTGTCGCGCAGCGTCGGCGTGAACGGCGGCGTCGCCCACTCCTTGGGATCCAGCGGCTGGCCGTCGTAGTGCGCGTAAAAGACGATGCTGCGTGTCGCACCGGGCGTCTTGATCTCGCCGAAGACCACGGGATTGCCGCCCGGAATGCTCACGAGTTTGGCCGCGATGCCGCGCTTCTCCAGCATGGCCGCGATTCGGTCGGCATTGCGCTGGATATTCGCATGGTCCGATGCAATGTCGGGGATTGCAAGCAACGCAACGAACTCGTCCACGATGGCGCGCTCGTGCTGCTCACGCCAGTGCCGCGCCGCCAGCGCCGCGGGATTCGCCGGAGTGAACGTCTGAGCAGCTAAACCCACGGCCAGCAGGTTCACCACGACGAAGTAGCGCTTCATCGTGTCGACTTAATTTCCACCGGTTCAACTGCCCGCGAGTAGAACCCGGCCAGATCGGTCTTCAACTGCTTCAGCGCGTCCACGTTCAGGTAGATCATGTGGCCGGACGGGTAATACGCGAATTCGATGTTGCCCCGCAGCTTTGGCTCAAGCTCGATGTGGGCCAGATCGTATTCGGTGATGAAGAACGGCGTGGCGAGATCGAACAATCCGTTCACCGAGAGCACCCGGAGCCGCGGGTTTTTCCGGATGGCATCCGCGAGATCCCCAGCCACGTAGGCATCCCGCATGGGCTGGCCACCACCACCAGCACCCGCGATGGGAAGAGCGGATCCCAGACGATGCGAGTGATCCCAAGCCTGATTGATTCCTGGTCCGCTCGGATAGTAAGTCTCATTCGAAGAGTACTTCAGCTCGCGGTCCAGATAATCGTGCAGCTGGGCAACAAACGCGCCCGTGATCCCCGCGTCCGCTGGATCGTAGCCCGGCGTTTCCCCCGCGGCGTCCACGTCCGTCCCTTCGAAGCGGGCATCGTAGCGCCCGACAATTTCACGCTTGTCGCGCAGCAGCTCTTTACGAAATCGAGCCGGACTCACGCGCAGATTCGCGTCTTTGATGTACGCCACGCTGAGGCCGGTATAGCTGGACAGCTTTGCCGCGATGGCATCCACTTGCGCCTGCGGCAGGTTTTGTCCTTGCGCGAGCGCTTCGGCATACGGGCCGCGAGCAAAGGCGCGTACTTCATCGAGGAACGCTTTTTCGTCCTTGCCCTTGTGCGCGACTTTTTCGTAGTGCGACGCGATCGCGGCATAGGACGGCAGGTTGCCGACGAACACGGCGTCCTGCCCGGGAGCTTGTACGAAATAGTTCAGGATCGAAGACATCAGAATCACGCCGTTGAAGTACATTCCGCTATTTTGCAGCGCGTCCACCAAAGCCGCCGAGCGCGTGGTCCCATAGGATTCGCCAAACAGAAACTTGGGCGAGTTCCAGCGGTGATTAAGTTCCACGTATTCATAGATGAATTTCTGGAACGCGCGCACGTCCTGGTCGGTACCGGCGAAATCCTTAATAGCGCCTTTCCCCACCGGTCTCGAATAGCCAGCGCCAACAGCGTCCACAAAGACGAGGTCGCTCTTGTCGAGCAAGCTGTACTCATTGGGAACGATCTGATATGGACCGGCGCCCGTGGTCTCAGGGCTCGACGTCACCACGCGGACCGGCCCAACCGAGCCCATATGCAGCCACATACTCGCCGAACCGGGACCGCCGTTGTAGAGGAACGTGACCGGCCGGGTTCGAAGATCCGTGACACCAGACTCCGTATAAGCCACGTAGAAAACGCTGGCGTTGGGCTGCTCGTCTTCGCTCTTGATCAAAATATTACCTGCGGTGGCGGTGTAGGGGATCACTTTACCGCCGAGCGAAATCTCGTGTTCGGTCACCGAAGCCTTCACTGGAGGGATGGGTACCAGTGGCTTTTCCGCGTTGGCCGGGTTCACTGGGGGAGTACTGGCAGGAATTTGTTGGCCGTTTGCATAAAGCGCCGCGAACAGCATGAGAGAGAGGGCAGCAAGGAAGGGTTTTCGGATCATAGGGTGCAGTATCTCACGGTCGAGATGTCGCACGGAAGGGCTTCAATTCAACCACCAAAATGGCGATGAGAATGAGCGCGGCGCCGGCCATGCCGCGATGGGACAGAACCTCGCCAGCGACCAGATACGACGTCACCCACGCGAACACCGGCTCGAGCGAAAATATCAGGACCGTGCGCGTTGGACTCGACCAGCGCTGCGCCCAGGTCTGGATGAGAAACGCCAGCGCGGTAGCCAGCAGGCTGGTGATTGCGAGCGCCATCCACACGTTGAACGTCCAAGCAATGCGCACTGGTTCCACCCACCAGAACGTTGCGGCGGCCAACAGCGCGGCCGTTGCGATCTGCGCCACGGTGAGCACGCCCAGGTTACTCCGCGGCGCGAAGCGGCCGAGGATCACGATATGACATGCGAACGCGAGCGCGCAGCCGGCCACCAGAAGATCGCCGCCTGCGATATTGAAAATGTTCTTTTGAACCGTCAGCAGGATGGTGCCGGCGACGGCGATCACGACCCCGATCAATTCGGAAAGCTGTGGCAATTTTTGATGCAGCAGGCCGCCGATCAGCGGGACCAGCGGAACGTACAAGCCCGTAATAAAACCGGCTTTCGATGCTGACGTAAACTTCAAGCCGGCGGTTTGGAGCACATATCCACCAAAAAGGAAGATGCCCGCCAGCACGCCGCGTCGCAGGCTGGCCACCGCGTACGGCGCGCGGAATTCCCTGCGAAAAATCAGCGCCAGGACAGCGGCGGCGATGGAGAAGCGCAGAGTGAGAAACAGCAGAGTGGAGACATCGGCTAGCGCCTGCTTCACCAGCACGAAGGTTGCGCCCCAGATGAGCGTAACGGCCACCAGGCTGCCGTCGACCTTCCAGCTCGCCGGCGGCTCGACTTTCCAGGCGGCGGGACGCTCGGCCGTCATCCCCCGTCCGAGTCGCGGAGCAGCAGGAGCAAAGTCAGCAGAATACGTTTCAGACCCAATTCGCGCCCGTTGGGATAAAACCACTCCTGCGGAGTGTGCGCGCCGCCCCCGTGTCCGCCCGCGCCGATCGAGAGGGCAGGCAGGCCCATGGAGAGCGGAACATTGGCGTCGGTGGAAGCGCAATCCAGATGCGAGCGGATGCCCAGGTGCGAATCCACTGCGCGCACGGCCTGCAAAATGTAAGCGTCGTCGGGAAGGCGTCCCCCGGGCCGCGATCCGATTTCCTTGATCTTGGCGGTCACTTTGCCGCCGGTGGCGCGCTCGTTTTCGATTTCGAGCGCGCGCTCCACGGTGCTGGTCAGCAGCGCGGCTATCTCATCCAGCTTCACCGGGCTCTCGGATCGAATATCCACCTTGGCGCGGGCCGTGGTCGGAATAGAGTTGATGCTGGATCCGCCTTCGATGACGCCGAAGTTGTAGGACGAGCGCGGGCTGTCGTTGCTCGGCAAACGATGCTCGGAGAACGCAACGATGGCGCGGGCCAACGCGTGGATCGGATTGGCGAAGCCGTAATCGCTCCAGCTATGCCCGCCGGGGCCGCTGAACGTGACATCGAAGCGCCGGCTCGCAAGCGCCTGCGACGTGACGTGATCGACGTTCGGACCATCCAGAATCAGGAAGGACCGAACGTGGCCCCCGGTGGAGGACTGCCGGCACAAATAACGCATGCCGCTCAGATTGCCCTCGCCTTCTTCGCCGACGTTGGCGACGAAGATGAGATTTCGAAATTCGTCAGAAAGTCCTGGAAACGACGTGATCGCTCGAGCGATGGCCAGCAGCGCGGCCAGTCCCGCGCCATTGTCGGCCGTGCCCGGACCATGCAGGCGGCCGTCCGGTGTTGTATAGATCTCTTCGTCCTTGCGCGGCGCAAGCACAGTGTCGAGATGCGCGGTGAGGGCCACGTAGGGGCCGGTGCGATTTTCTTCGAGGTGTGCGATCACGTTGCCGCCGCGATCGATGCGCGCAATGCACCCGAGCGCGCGAAACTGCGCCAGCATCCACTCGGCTCGGCGTTGCTCAAAGAAGGTGGAGGCTGGAACGCGGCAGAGCTGCAGGTGCTGCTCGTTGATCCATTGCTTCTGCCGAACGAACCATTGCAGCGCGTCGCGCAAGGGCGGCGTATCGGCCAATTCCGCTGCTATTTTGGAGAGCGGCGGATCCGCGGGAAGGGCAACGGATTTAATCGAGGCTGCCAAATGCTAGTTTAGCGCCTCTCCGAGCACGAGCAGCAGATTTTCCTCAAATGGCCGCCCGATTATTTGTAGCCCGATCGGTAGGCCTTCAGACGAAGCACCGCAAGGAATCGACAGGGCAGGGAAGCCGAGTACGTTGAACCCTCGGACGAAGCGCGTGGTCAGCATCCTGGTGTCGTGCGCTACGCAGTCGAGCGTGATCTGGGTCTGCCCAATGCGCGGTGCCGTAATCGGCGTGGTGGGCGTCAGTAGGCAATCGATGCCGCGAAACAGCGCGTGGAACTCCGTCAGCAGCAGCTTGCGGAGGCGCTGCGCATTGATATAGTCGGCGGCGGGAACGAGCGAGCCCTGGTCAAGCAGCGCCAGCACGTCGGAGCCGAAATCGCCCCGACGCCCGAGATGAGCCTGATGCACCGCTGCAGCTTCCGACAGAAGAATCACTAAACCGGCGCGGTTCAAAGCTTCGACGTCGGGCACCTGGACCGGGATCACGCGAGCGCCCAACCCTTCGGCTCGGAGGGCTGCCTGCTGCACCGCGGCCTTGACTTCCGGCGCGATCGAGTCAAAGTAGAAGTTCTCCGGCAGACCAATGCGGATCTCGAGGATCGACGCTGGCGCGGGCTTGAGGCGCGCTCCGTCCGACATGGCATCCAGCGCGATCCTGATATCATCCACGGTCCGAGCCAGCGGTCCCACGTGGTCCAGGCTCAAGCCGAGGGGCTGGACGCCGCTCCGGTCAACCAGTCCATATGTAGGCTTTAGTCCCGCTACTCCACAGAACGAAGCCGGTACGCGAATCGAGCCGCCCGTATCGGTGCCTGTCACGATGAAGGCCATTTCGGTTGCCACTGCCACGGCCGAGCCGCCGCTCGATCCTCCCGGCGAATGCTCCGGATTGCGAGGATTGCGAATGGTCCCGAAGTGTGGATTGTCGGACGTGATGCCGTACGCCAGTTCGTGCAATCCGGCTTTTCCGACCATGACCGCGCCGGCCTCGGCCAGCTTCTCGACCACCGCAGCATCGCGATCGGGCACAAAATCCGCGAAGATCTTCGACCCGGACGTGGTTCGGACGCCCGTGGTCCACATCAGGTCTTTATGAGCTACAGGAACGCCGTGCAGGGGGCCGCGGTCGATCCCCTGCGCCAATTCTCGATCCAACTCCTGGGCGCGCGCCATTGCGGAATTGCCGGTTACCGTGATGAAGGCGTTCAGAACAGGATTCAGCTTGTTAATTTGATCCAAACATTGCCTGGTCAGCTCCACCGAGGACAGGCGCCGCGACCGGAGTGCTTGAGCAGCTTCTGCGATGGTCATTCGGAGTCAGGCCGAAACGTAAGAGCCGACTCGACATCTGGCGTTAGGCGCCGGGTATCGCGGCGCAAGGCATCTAAAAGCTGGCTTACCCTGGCTCGGGCACCTTCGAGCTGGGCACCCTCGGGTTGATCGGGCGGAATGTTAGGTTCCAACTGTAACCTCTCCTAGAGCTTGAGTTTAGCCGACCGAGGCCGCTGTGTCAGCTCTAATACTTTATCGATTTGCTGCCGATATCATAACCGGCGAATGCCTTATGTCAGACGCGTCTGAACGTCGGAAGAAACTGCGCCATACAACCAATGGGAACGGCGACTCCCATGCTGTAACTTTATTGAACGTGCCCGGGGCTACTGGCGAGATCCCGGCGAAAGTACTGGATGCGGCCGACATTGGCCTGGGTGTCGAGACCGACTGCGCACTCCAAGTCAACGCCGTCATCATCGTGCACGGGCGTTTAGGTCAGGATGGGGCGATAACCAAAGTCCGGGCCCGGGTGGTGCGGTGCGACGCCACTCCCAGCGGCTTCCGGTCCGGATTGGCCTTCGAGATGGGACCGGGGCAAAACGGCAAAAACAGTGAAGCGGTCCCGGATTATTACGAGTTGTTGCAGATCAGCCCCAATGCCGATCCGGACATGATTCATCGCGTGTACCGTCTGCTAGCGCAGCGCTATCATCCCGACAATGCAACCTCCGGAGACGAGAAGGCGTTCCGAGCCATCACCGACGCCTACGAAGTTTTAAGCCAACCGGAAAAGCGCGCGGCTTACGATGTGAATCTGCATTCCTACCGGCAGGTCCGCTGGAAAATCTTCGATCAGCGGCAGGCGGCCATTGGCAAGCTGGCCGAGAAATCCAAGCGCAAGGGCATCCTGGATTTGCTCTACACCCAGCGCTGCAATGAGCCCGAAAAACCCTCCATGAACCTGCACGAACTGGAAGATCTCCTGGGCTGCCCCCGCGAGCATCTCGAGTTCAGTCTTTGGTACCTCAAAGAAAATGGCCTGGTCGTCCGAATGGATAACGGTCGCTTCGCGGTAACCGCCAAAGGCGTCGATTGGGCCGAGCAGGAAGAGGCTTCAGCGCGCCTGCGTGAGGACCGCCTGCTGCCGGCGGTCCAGGAATATCACAGCAGCAACTAATTCAGAGCTGCGCCAGGCGTCACGGTACAATGGCATTGATGGTTGCGGCCCCGGTGACGCTCTCCAAGTTGAATGAGTTGGAGGTGTCGCTCAATACCACCATTCGCGGTAAAGCCGAAGTGGTCCGGCTCTCCGTCGTTTGTTTGCTGGCCCGCGGGCACTTGCTGATCGAAGATGTGCCGGGCGTGGGCAAGACCACGCTGGCGCAGGCTCTGGCGCGGTCCGTGCATTGCAGCTTTCACCGGCTCCAGTTCACCAGCGACATGCTTCCCAGCGACGTGCTGGGCGTCACCATTTACAACGCGCATAGCCAGGAATTCCAGTTTAAGCCCGGCCCGGTGTTCACGAATTTTCTCCTGGCCGATGAAATCAACCGCGCCACGCCCAAGACGCAATCGGCGTTGCTGGAGGCCATGAACGAAGTACAGGTCACCATCGAGGGACGTTCGCATACTCTGGAGCAGCCTTTCATGGTGGTGGCCACTCAGAATCCGGTGGAGCACCATGGCACCTATCCGCTTCCGGAGAGCCAATTGGATCGCTTTCTGATGCGCATTCGCATGGGATATCCCGAGCGCGACGCGGAGCGCGAAATCGTGCGCGGGCCGGATGCAGTTCACGCCGAAAACACGGCGGCCATTCTCTCCGCTGCCGAGCTGTTGCGATTGCAGGAACAAGCGGCGCAAGTGACCATCGACGATAGCCTGGTCGACTATATGCTGGCCATCGTCGAAAAAACCCGCAGCCACGAGTCGCTGGCCTTGGGCGTGAGCCCGCGTGGATCCCAAGCCTTGTACCGGGCCGCGCAAGCGCTGGCGCTGATGGAAGGACGCGATTACGCCATCCCGGACGATATCAAGCGGCTGGTGATCCCGGTGTTCGCGCATCGCGTCGCGATTAACGCCCGCACTTCGCTTGCCCAGCGCAGCACCGAACTGAGCGAACGGATTCTGCAAGAGATCATGACGCTGGTCGAGGTACCGTTGTAAGATAGCCACTCCCTCACGGTCGTGGTTCTGGACCGCGCGCGTCAGCTGGCGGACAATAAATTTTCATGAAAACTGCAATCATCGGCCTGCCCATGGTAGGCAAGACATCCTTATTCACCATCCTGACCGGCGTCCATGAAGCTACCCGAGTCGGTTTGATGGAAGCTCGCATCGGGATAACCCAGGTCCCCGACGCCAGGCTCGACGCGCTGGCCAAAATCTTCGAACCGCCTAAAATCACGCACGCCACCGTCGAGTATCTCGACTTCCCGGCCGTATCCAAAGAAGCTCTGCGCGACCCCAGCTATCTTGCGAGCATGCGCGTAGCGGACGCGCTGGCGCACGTGCTGCGGCTGTTTCAGAGCGACACTGTACCGCACGAGAAGGGCTCGGTGGATCCGGTGCGCGATCTCGAAGACGTAGAGATCGAGCTGATCCTGAGCGATCTGGTGGTGGTGGAGAAACGGCTGGAACGCCTCGAAAAAGAGCGCAAGAAGATCAAGAGCACGGAGCACGACCGGGAGTTCGCGCTGCTCGAGCGCTGCAAAGCCACACTCGAGCAAAACGTCGCGCTGCGCTCCCTCGTGCTGACACCCGATGAAGAAAAGCTGATCCGCGGATTTCAGTTTCTCTCGCAGAAGCCCATGCTATTCGTTCTGAATATCGGCGAGGAGGACGCCGGGCGCCTGCACGAAATCGAAGAGCAATATCGCACCGGACCGCTGGCTGGGCGCGCCAATACGGCCGTCACCGCGATCTGCGGCAAGATCGAAGCAGAGCTCGCCGAGCTTTCGACGGAGGAAGCACGCGAGTATCTCACCAGCTATGGCCTCAAGGACTCCGCGCTCGAACGACTGATCTCGGCCACCTACGCGCTGCTGGGCCTGATGTCGTTCCTGACCGCGGGTGAAACCGAAGTGCGCGCCTGGACCATCCCCGCGCACAGCATGGCGCAGAAAGCCGCGGGGGCGATTCATAGCGATTTCGAGAAAAAGTTCATCCGCGCCGAAGTCGTGAACTGGCAGGCGCTCATCGATCACCACGGCTACCCAGGCGTCCGCGAAAAAGGCTTGCTGCGTCTGGAAGGAAAAGAATATATCGTTAAGGACGGCGACGTTCTGGTGATCCGTCATGGGTAGGCGGCGCCGGCGGTTTGCGGCGAGGGCTGTAGTTCGGACGCTGCGACCAAACCAGCGCGAATAGTGCAGCGGCGAGACAACTCCACGCGAACCAGTCGCCGTAATCGGTGTATACGGTGGTGCCGTCGCGAAACGCGAAATGCACCGTCGACGTGGTTTCCTGATACATCGGCAGACGCTCGTCAACGCCGCCCGAGGGACCGATCACCGCGCTAATGCCGTCGTTGGTGGAGCGAATCAGCCAGCGCCTGTTTTCCACCGCCCGCATGCGGGCGATCTCCAGGTGCTGCTCTCGCGCCGCGCTATGCCCGAAATATCCGTCGTTGGAAATGTTCACCAGCAGGTTCGCGCCGCCTTTGACGAACTGCCGGACTTCGGCGGGGAACACCGATTCGTAGCATATGAACACGCCCAGCCGGCGCGGGCCCATGGGAAATATAACGATGCGGTTGCCGGGAGCGAAATCGCTGATTTCTTGCGTGATGCGGTTCACGAATCCGAAGAAAGCCGGAACGTATTCACCAAAGGGCACCAGATTGATCTTGTCGTAGCGGTCTACCAGGGCGCCGTCGGGGGCGAGCAATACGGCCGAATTCAGCGGCGCTCCGTCCCGCGTTTCAGCCACCGTGCCAAACAGAAAATACGCGTGCGTCCGTTGCGCCAACTGCATGGCTTCCTGATGAAACGTGGGATCGCGATAGTAATACAGCGGGCCCGGGCTTTCGGGCCAAATGACGATCTGCTCATTCCCGTCGCTCTGGGCGGCGTCGAGCGATTCACGTATGATGTGGTCGCGTTCCTGAGCGGCGGAAGCTGGCGTCCATTGCTCTTCTTCGGACATGTTGGGTTGCAACAGCAGCGCGCTTTCAGTGGGCGTCTCGCGCGCCGGCAGATCCGGAAGCAGCAACAGGCCGGGAACGATGGCTAGCCAGTAAAGATGCTTGCGTTCGCGCCTTAGAATCAGCAATGCCACCACCGCCGACATGAGCGCGAAGATAAACGAGAGGCCGTACACTCCAGCGAATGGCCCAACGCGCAGCGGCAGCGGCATATCGATTCCCGCATTGCCGAGCGCCAGCCATGCGAACCCGAATGTTCCGTGCGTCCGCTCGATGCCCGTCCAAAGCGCCGCGATAGCCGGAATCGCATAGGGAGTTTTGAGCAGCACCGCGGCCAGCATGCTGAAGATGGCCAGGTGCAGCGCCTTGGCAACGCAGAAGAGCGCGAACGTGGCCCAACTGCCCCAGCGTCCCATGCCGCCATGTACTTCAAGTACAAATTGGATCCAGTAACAGACGGCGAACCAATAAACTAAGCCGGTGAATTCGCCGAGCAAAAAGCGCCGCAGCGGCCGCGGCTCGCGCGCAAGGGCGATCAGCAAGGGGACCAGCGCCACCGGCGCCAGCCATGGCCAGCCGCCGGAGGGAAAGAAAATGTTGGGATAGATGAGGAAGAGCAACACTGCCGCTAGGAGCGCTAGCGTGAAGTTGAGAATGGAAGACCTCAACTACTTAAAGGCCTCAGTATTTCCGCATGATCGGATTCTTGAAGCCCGCAGCTTCTAGATTGGTGCGGGTCTGAGCCTGTGCGGGAGCGTCTGCGAGCGGTCCAACCAGAACACGGAACACGCCGTCCTTGGGCGCGGGAGCGAGCACCGCGTGGAATCCCTTGCGGGCCAGCGCTTCGGCGATGATTTCGGCGTCCGGCCGCGTGGTCGCAACCACCTGCCAGTATTGGCCACCGGCGAGTTGGCCTGCCAGAGCGGCCCCGGGAGCGGGGTTTGCGTCACGACCGGAAAACGCGGGCGGCTTGCCTTCCTTTGCCTGAGCGGACGCCGGTCTATTCGCTCGAGGAGTCTCCGCCGGCCTTTCCGGCTGTGTTGCCGATGGGGGCGGTTGCGAGCGTGCGGGATCGTCTCCTCCAGCGGCAGTCGCTGGAGGCTGAGCCGCCGCGTCGGACGGACCCGCCGGGCTCGCGCCGTCGGTGGACGCTGGATCCGCCGCATGCGGATCGCTGCTGGCTTTCGCTGCCTCCGGCGCGCCCGCCACCGGAGAGGAATTTCGCCCCACGATGTACCCAAACGAGAAAAACACGCCCAGCAAAGCAACCACGATCACAAACACGCTAATGAGCTGGCGGTTCCCTAGTACGAGTTCAAATTCGCCTTCGTCGTTCTTCGGCAAGTTGGATTTAGCCTTCCAGTTTCTTTTCCGGCGACCGCTTCCCGGCCAGGTGATCGATTGCCCCGGCTAAAGACGAGAATATATCGATCGGCAGTGGGAAGACAACCGTTGTGTTCTTGTCGGCGCCGATCTCCACCAGCGTTTGAAGATAGCGCAGTGTGAGCGCGGCGGGCTGTTTCTGAATCAGCTCGGCGGCCATCGCAAGTTTCTCGGCGGCCATGTACTCGCCCTCGGCATGAATGATTTTGGCACGCCGGTCGCGCTCGGCCTCGGCCTGCCTGCCGATCGCCCGAATCATTTGCTCCGGCAGATCCACTTGTTTCACTTCCACCACTGTCACCTTCACCCCCCAGGGTCCGGTGTGCGCGTCGAGCACCGATTGCAGGCGCAGATTCAATTTCTCGCGCTGGCTCAGCAGTTCGTCGAGTTCCACTTCGCCGAGCGCGCTGCGCAACGTGGTTTGCGACACCTGCGATGTCGCGTATAGAAAATTCGAGACCTCCAGCACAGCCTTGGTCGGATCCACGACGCGAAAATACACCACGGCGTTTACCTTCACGGTCACGTTGTCGCGCGTGATGACGTCCTGCGGCGGCACTTCCATGGCTTCAATCCGCAGTGAAATGCGCACCATGCGGTCGATGGGAGCGAACACCAGAATGACGCCCGGTCCTTTGGGACTCGGCAGCACGCGCCCCAGGCGGAAGATCACACCACGCTCATATTCCGCCAGAATCTTGATGGAGGACAGCAGGTAGATTACGACAATCAGCAGCGGAATCACGACAGTCAAATCGGCCATGGGACACCTCGTGGAGGCCATTTCACTATACACCGCGCTAGGACTGCATGCCCACCCGGCCAACCCGTAAACCCTCAGGCCGGTCGATTGACGCCACGGACATACTCGTTCAAGATAGATAGCATGCCTACGGTAGACAATCCATCTGAGCGGCTCGAATTCCTGCAGGGAACCCTGGAAGTTCTGATCCTTCGAAGCCTTCGGCCCGGAGCGAATCATGCCTACGGGATCTCGCAGTTTCTCAAACAGCAGTCAGAACATGAATTCATGGTCGATAACGGATCGCTCTACCCCGCCTTGCAGCGTCTGCTGCAGCGAGGCTGGGTTACGGCCGGGTGGAAAACGTCGCCCAATGCTCGCCGCGCGAAGTATTATCGGCTTACTCCCGCCGGCCGGAAACAACTGGTAGCCGCGACTTCGAAGTGGCAGAGATTCGTGGAGGCCATGGGGCGTGTGTTGGCTCCGGAGACCCCGGAGGCATAGACGATGCGGCAATGGTGGTCGAAAATCGGAGCGATGCTGACGGGTCGGCGAGGCTTGTCCGAAGAACTGGACGAAGAACTCGACGCACATCTGGAGTTGGAAATCCAGGAACTCGTTTCCCGCGGGATGCCGCTCGAAGAAGCGCGCGAAACAGCCAAGCGCGGTTTTGGGAATACGACCCTGATTCATGAGAGCGCCGACGAAGCGTGGGCGTTCACGCTGTTCGAAAACTCGGTGAAGGACCTGGCATACGCCGCTCGGACCCTGCGAAAGAATCCGGGATTCGCCATCGCGGCCATCCTCACGCTGGCCTTGGGCATCGGCGGCAACACGGCGATGTTCACCGTGATCCGTGCCGTGCTGCTGAAGCCTCTGGAGTACCGCGATCCGCAACAGTTGGTACGGTTGTCGGTGGACATCGCGCGGCAGCAGCTTCAGGATGTAGGTTTCACCGAGGAGCGGTTCGAAGCGGTACGATCGGCAGCGAAGTCCTTCAGCGATCTTGGAGCCTTCTTTATTTCCACCGAGAATATGACGCTCTCCGGAAATGGCGCCGAGCCACAAGCGCTGAATGGCGCGCGCGTGTCGCATGATTTCCTGCATATTCTAGGCGTGCAGCCGATGCTGGGGCGCAGCTTTCTCGCCGAAGAAGACCGGCCGGGTGGACGTCCTGTCGCAATGATCGGCGAGCAATTGTGGAAGAGCCGTTTCAACGGCGACCCGCAGGTAATCGGCAGGACGGCCGCGCTCAACTCAGTTCCGCATACCATCATCGGTGTATTGCCGCGGGAATTTCAATTTCCAGCGCCAGACGTCGACGTGTGGGTGACCAGGCCGTCGGAATTCTCAGCCCTGCCGCCTCAAGCCTGGTCTCGAACCCCCATCCTGATCGGCATCGGACGCCTGAAGCCATCGGTCAACCTGGAACAAGCCCGCTCCGAGTTGCAGGTGCTGTCTCGCCAATATGCCAACTCCCATCCGAGCGACGCGGACCCCATCATGCGGGCGACGGTCTTAAGCAGCCACCTGGTGGAAAAAGTGCGAGGCATGCTTTGGATCTTGTTCGGGGCCGTTGGTCTGGTGCTATTGGCAGCCTGCGCGAATGTAGCCAGTCTGTTGTTGGCGCGCGCCACCGCGCGTTCCAGCGAGTTCGCGGTACGGGCCGCGCTGGGCGCAGCACGCGGCCGTCTGGTACGGCAACTTCTGGCGGAGAGCCTGCTGCTGGCGTTTGCCGGTGGGATGGCCGGAGCGCTACTTGCCACCTGGGGCGTGGCCGCAATTGCAAAGTTCAGTGCGCTGAATCTGCCGCGCGCCGGAGGGATCCGCGTGGACGGCATGGTACTTGGATTCACGGCGGCGCTCTCGATTGCGACCGGAGTTTTGTTCGGGCTGTTCCCTTCGTTGCACGCTTCGCGGCCGGACATAGTGCATGTTCTGCGAGCACACGGCGAAGGGCGTGGGTCGCTCAAACGGGTTGCCCTCGGCCTCAGCACGCGTGGATTGCTGGTAGTGGGACAGGTCGCGCTGTCGATCATGCTGCTCATTGGCGCGGCGCTCATGCTGAGAACACTGCGTCACTTGTACTCCGTCGATCCAGGCTTTCAGCCTGCCCACCTGCTGACCATGCAGATCGCTCTTCCGCCCACCCGTTATGACACCGGCCAGAAGATCATTACGTTCTATCAGGAACTTGTCCGCCGCATAGAAACCATTCCCGGCGTACACGGGGCCACGGTATCGCTGACTCTGCCAACGGGTGTCAAGTGGGCGATTCCGATCCAAGCGGTAGGACAGCAGGCCGTGCCGGTGCAGAAGCGGATGCAAGTCCGGTTGCAGAGCGTCACGCCCGGCTACTTCCGCACGCTGGGGATTCCGTTACTGCGGGGAAGGGAATTCACCGCACGCGATAACCTCCCCAAC
>Ga0302326_10016736_pt1 | contig 15321 bp, 14 predicted proteins | sample Palsa_T0_3_FD_202264 | JGI IMG/M metagenome (GOLD analysis project Ga0302326, IMG submission 202264) | Peat permafrost microbial communities from Stordalen Mire near Abisko, Sweden - Palsa_T0_3 | ecosystem: Environmental > Terrestrial > Soil > Palsa > Peat permafrost | place: Sweden: Abisko...
GATCCCACCACGCTGCGCACACTGATCGATCAGGTCGCCTCCGGAGACTGCGCGCCCGACGATGCGGTGCGCCAGCTCCGCCGCCTCCCCTTCTCCGACCTCGGCTTTGCCCGGGTCGACCACCAGCGCGACCTGCGCCAGGGCATGCCCGAAGCCGTCTTCGGCCCCGGCAAGACGCCCGAGCACTGCGCCGCCATTGTGGAGGACCTGCTCGGCGCCACCACGGGGCCGGTCCTCCTCACCCGGGCTTCCGACGCCCAGGTCAAGGCCGTGGCTGCCGCGGCGACCAACCTCGGCCACGGTCAGGGCGTTGTCACCGGCAGCGGTTCGACCCTCACCATGTCCTTCCGGCCGGCCACCGCCCGTGACGGCCGGGTCGTGGTGGTGACCGCCGGGACGGCGGATCTCCCCGTCGCCACTGAATGCACCTCGGTGCTGGGGGCACTCGGCTTCTCTCCGACCCTGCTTGTCGACTGCGGCGTGGCCGGCCTGCATCGCCTGCTGGCCGAGGTGGACCAGCTGGTCATGGCCGACGCCGTGGTCGTCATCGCCGGCATGGAGGGCGCGCTGGCCAGCGTGGTCGGCGGCCTCACCCCCGCCCCGGTGGTGGCGGTGCCCACCAGCACCGGCTACGGCGCCGCCTTCGAAGGCGTCACGGCACTGCTGGCCATGCTGGCCGCCTGCGCCTCCGGACTGACGGTGGTCGGCATCGACAACGGGTTCGGCGCCGCCTGCGCCATCGCCCGGCTGCTGCCATGAGCACCGACACCGGCGCGACCGAGACCGTTGCCTGGTTCCACTGCTTCGCCGGTATCGCCGGTGACATGGCCCTGGGCTCCCTGGTCGACGCCGGCGCCGATGTCGAAGAAATCCGTTCGCTGCTCGAGCGCCTGGCCCTGCCGGGCTGGGAACTCGAGGTTGAGGAGTCGCTGCGCGGGGGTGTGGCATGCACCCGGGCGCTGGTGCGCGGTGACGATGACGTCGTGGTGCGCACCCACGCGCATATCGCCGGCCTGATCACCGATGCCGCGCTGCCCGAACGGGTGACCGCCCGCGCGTTGGGCGTCTTCCGCCGCCTGGCCGAGGTGGAGTCGGCCGTCCATCGCCGTCCGGTGGACCAGGTCCACTTCCATGAGGTCGGTGGGCATGACGCCATCATCGACATCGTGGGCACGGTGGCCGCCCTCGAAGTGCTGGGCGTGGACGACGTCACCGCATCGGCGGTGGCCACAGGCACCGGGACCGTCCGCAGCGCCCACGGGTTTTTACCCAACCCCTCCCCGGCGGCGGTGCGCCTCCTGCAGGGCGTCCCCACCTACGGGCGCCAGACCCGGGTCGAGCTCACCACGCCCACCGGCGCCGCGCTGCTGGCCGAGCTGGCCACCTCGTTCGGCCCGATGCCCGCCATGGTGGTCACCAGTTCGGGATTCGGCGGCGGGTCGAGCGAGATTGACGAGTTACCCAACTGCACCCAGGTCATCATCGGGCAGCGCGCCGTGGCCGGGTCGGGCCGCCGCGGCGACGGCGACATCGGGTCGGGACAGCCGGCGCTGATGCTGGAAACCAATCTGGACGACGTGACCGGTGAACAGCTCAGCTATGCCATCACCGCCTCCCTGCAGGCCGGTGCTCTCGATGCCTGGGTCAGCTCCGTCACCATGAAGAAAGGTCGACCCGGACATGTCCTCCACGTCCTCTCCGACGGGGCGCACGCCGAGAACCTGCGCCAGGTCATGCATGCGGCCACCGGCACCTTCGGCGTCCGAGCCACCCCTGTCGAACGCTGGCCCGCGGCGCGCACGATCGAGCAGGTCATGGTCGACGGCATGGTGGTGCGCATGAAGGTCGGTGCCGGCCGGGCCAAGCCCGAGTTTGACGATGTCGCCCTCATCGCGGCCAAGACCGGCATGGCGCTCCATGAAATCGCCTCGCGGGCCGAGGAAGCCTGGCGGGCTGCCCGCCGCGGCGGCGACTGATGTCGAGCGGGATGTTCGAGTACGACGAAGCCATGACCGATCTGGTCGTCGCTTACTGCCGGGAGCGTCTTGCCATGGATCCGGTGGCGCTCGATTTCGGTGGCCTGTTCCGGGGCCTGGCCGATGAGTTGGACGGCCTCATGCGCCCCGAAGGCAACAAGGCGGCCGACGTGCTGCGGCTCTTTGAGGAGAAGCTGGCCACCGCCGTCGTCTCCTGCGACAGCCCGCGTTTCCTCTCGTTCATCCCTGCCGCCCCCACCAAGGCGTCCCTCCTTTTCGACATGGTCGTCTCCTGTTCGTCGTTGCACGGAACCTCCTGGCTGGAAGCCGCCGGTGTGGTGGTGGCCGAGAACCAGGCGCTCCGCGTCATCGCCGACCAGGCCGGTTTCCCGCCCGATTCCGGCGGATGCTTTGTGGCCGGCGGCTCGGCCGGCAATCTCTCGGCCCTCGTCGTGGCCCGCGACACCGCCGGGCACCGGCGGGGGAACGAGCCACCGGCCCGGCCCCTGGTCGCCATCAGTGATGACGCGCACTCCTCGGTGGGCAAGGCGCTGCATGTAATGGGCGTCGAGGCGCTCAGTGTGCCGACCGAGGACCATCGTCTCACCGGGGCCGCGCTCCGGTTCAGCCTGGACCAGCACCCCCGGGGCGCCGATGTCATCGCCGTGGTAGCCACAGCCGGCACCACCAACGCCGGCATCGTCGACGACCTGGACGGGGTGGCCGAGGTGGCCGAGGAGCGCTCGTTGTGGTTCCACATCGACGGCGCCTACGGCGGTGCCGCGCTCTTCGCCCCATCCGTGCGCTCGAAGTTCCTCGGATTCGGCCGGGCCGACTCGTTCATCGTCGATCCCCACAAGTGGCTCTTCGCGCCCTTCGACTGCGCTGCGCTCATCTACCGCCAGCCCAACCTGGCCAAGGCGGTGCATACCCAGGACGCCTCCTATCTGGACGTGCTGCACAGCGAGAACCCTGAAGAATGGAACCCGAGCGACTACGCCTACCACCTGACCCGGCGGGCCCGTGGTCTGCCGATCTGGTTCTCCATGGCCGTCTACGGCCTCGATGCCTACCGGGACGCAGTGGAGGCCGGCCTGGCCATCGCCCGGACGGCGGCTGACCTGATCGACCAGTCCGAGCACACCGAACTGGTTCGCCCACCCGATCTCTCCGTCGTGCTCTTCCGCCGCCCGGGCTGGGACAAGCGGGACTACGAGGCCTGGTCCGCCCAGCTCCTGGCCGAGCAGACCGGCTTCGTCACCCCGACCACCTGGGAAGGCGAGACGGTGGCCCGCTTCGCGTTCCTCCACCCCGACACCACGCCGGCCATGGTCCAGGAAATCCTCGACACCATGCGGTAAGCGGGCCTAGTGGGACCGGTCCCAGGCCCGACGGAGAACGAGCACCATGGTCTCCACATCTTGCGCACCGGGAATGGCCCATGTGCCGTCGATCACAAAGTGGGGCACCCCGGTGATGCCCTGTTCCCGCGCTTCGGCCTCATCCGCCCGCACCTCCACCTCGTACGCCTCACTGGCGAGCACTTTGTCGACCACCGCGGGCTCCATGCCGGCCGCCGTGGCCACGTCCCGCAGCACCTGGTGATCCGACAGGAGGCGGCCCTCGGTGAAGTAGGCCGCGAAGAATCCCTTGACCACGGCCTCCTCCTCGGCTGTCCCGCGTGCAGCTTGGGCCACCCGGTGTGCGTCGAACGTGCTGCCCAATTGGATGCGCTCGAAATCGAACACCATGCCAACCTCCCCGCCGAGACTGGTAAGGCGCTGGTGGCCGGCATGGACCTGTTCGGGACTCATGCCGTACTTGGTGGCCAGAACCTGTTCCATGGTCTGCGGGCGCTTGGCGGGTGCCCGGGGGTCCAACTCGAACGACCGGTGGACGACAGTGATCTCGTCGGTGTGCTCGAACTGTTCTTGGGCCGCGTCCAATCGATAGACCCCGAGGGCGCACCACGGGCAGGCGAAATCAGACCAGATGTCAAGCTGCACAACGGGTAGAACGCCGCTGAGATGGGGTTATTCCCCTGCGGTTCAGAGAGCGGCGATGGCTGATTCGAGCCAGGCGCCGGCAGCCAGCAGTCTCTCTTCGCTGTGTGCCGGACCGATCAGCTGGATACTGGCCGGCAACGGACCGCCCGTTGGCACCGGCAGGGCCAGCGCCGGCACCCCGGCCAGATTGACCGGAATGGTGCAGCGCCCGACCATCAGCTCGCTGGGATCGGCAATGGAGGGGGTGAAGATGGTCAGCGTCGGGGTGACCAGCAGGTCGAACCGGGTGAAGAGATCGGCCAGAGTGGCCTGCCAATCCCTTTGCCCGGTCCAGGCCGCCTCAATCGTCGCCGCAGTGAAGGTGGAGCCGGTGGTCAGTCGGTCCCGCACATCGGCCCCGATCCCGGAGGGATCACGCCCCACCAACTCCAGGTTGGAGAGCCAGGCCTCGACCACCAGGAGCAACCCGGCGTGGCGAGTGGCCTGGTCCCATTCGGGCAGCACCAGGTCGACGCAGGGCCAGGCCGCCTCGGCCAGGGCCCGGTCCAGCGCGGCCTCAATAAGGGGATCGGCGGGGAGGCGCAAGCGGCCGATCGATATGTCGGCCCGGGGGGCGACGGTGAAACCCGGTTCGAGCAGTTCCATGCCGATGACCAACCCCGCCACGTCGCGGGCCATCGGCCCAATCGTGTCGAAGCTGGGCGACAGAGGCCACACACCGTCTGTCGAGATCCGGCCCCAGGTGGTCTTCAGCCCGGCCACACCACAGCAAGCGGCGGGAATCCGGATGGAGCCCCCGGTGTCGCTGCCGTAGGCCACATCAGCCTCATCGGTGGCCACGGCCACGCCCGAGCCGCTGGATGATCCGCCGGGCACCAGCTCCCGGCCGAGCGGGTTCATCGGCGTGCCGTACCAGGGGTTGATGCCGGTCACGCCGAGTGCGAGCTCGTGCAGATTGGTCCGGCCGACAATGCGGGCGCCGGCCGCCCGGGCCCCGGCCAGGCAGATGGCGTCCGTGGTGGCCGGGACGGCCCGCTCGGCGACGGCCCGGCAGCCGGCGGTGGTGGGTTCCCCCTCCATGTCGATCAGATCCTTGACGGCCAGACGGACACCAGGTCCTGACGTTTCGTAACGGGTGATGAAGGTCGTCACGGGGTCACCCACGGTGCATCGAGACGGCCGAGCCTGGAAGCGACCACACCGATACAGACCACCGCCGTCGCGGCCGCGGCGAGCGGGATGACGATGACGGAGTGCACCACCAACAGTGCACCGGCCAGAGCGCCGAGAAACATCGCCATCACCGAGAGGAGACGACGCCCGGCACTGAAGCCCTTGCCGCCGGCCAATGAGCTGTCCGCTGCCGTACCCGTGATGGTCAGCGTGAGCACCGTGGTGGTGAGGTCCGGCACAGCCAACTTCCGGGCCGTCGCATTCTGGATTCCCATGGCCACCGACAGCACGACAATGAGCACGTAACGCTCACCCGCCGTCACCGGGGTGGCAGACACTGCAGTCACCACCACGGCCACGATGAAGCACGCCGACTGCAGCGCCATGGCGTGGGTCAGGAGTCGACCACGGTGCTGGGTCATCCGGGCCCCGATCGCACCGCCGGTGAGCGCACCGCACCAGAACGAGGCCAGGGCGACCAGGGATGCCACAATGGAAAATCCCCGTGCCCCGGCCAGGGCGAAGCCGAGGAAGATCACGTTTCCCGTCATGTTGGCCACGAAGACGTGACCGAGCACCAGATAGCTGAAGGCGTCCACCAACCCGGTCACCATGGTCAGGACCAGGAGGAGTGGAGGCAGCGGGCCGTCCTGGGCGACCATATCGGGGACGAGCGTGCCCCGCACCTGGGCCAGGAACGCATTCACGGGTTCATGTCGGCGCGGCCCATCGGTAGACGTTCGTCTGGCGTCGCTCGAAGCCGAGCCGCGCGTAGAGGCGGTTGGCCGCCTCGCGTTCGGGTCGCGAGGTCAGGTCGACCGTGCGCGCCCCGGACGCGGCGGCCAGTTCGAGAGCGGCCGTCACCAGTGCGCTGGCGATCCCCGACCGGCGGGCGGCTTCGTCGACCGCCACGTCCTCCACCCAGGCGCGGGTCCCGCTCAGTGCCGTGAACATGGCCAGGGTGAGCATGCCCACCACCTGCCCGCCGTCGCGGGCCAGCAGCAGTGTGATGGCCGGGTCACCGATGATCCGCCCCAGCTGCTCCCGCGATGGCGGCGGTGTTGAAGAGACCTGGGGGAGGAGGAGGGACACCGCAGCAACGAGGTCATCGTCCACCGACTCGGCCCTCTCAATGATGATCACTTCGATTCGGGATCGCCTCGCCACATGGGTTGGCGGACCGTGTCGTAGAGGACGTCGCGCTTCTCCCCGTTGATGGCGGCGAAGACGTGGTCACCCCAGCGCTCCGAGCCCACCAAGGGGCTGGGCATGGTGTCGCGGGTGAACCAGCCGACATCGCGGCATTCGAGGGGGTGCGGCTTCAGCTCGCCGCCGACGGCGCGGCAGTAGAAGAGGAGCGAATAGAGCGGGACCCGGGTAAAACCGAGACGCAGACCATCGAGCACGGCGATGAGCCGCACCGGCTCCACTTCGATGCCGGTCTCCTCCTCCACCTCCTTGACCACCACCTCAGCGGCCGAGTAGCCGACATCGCACCACCCGGTCGGGTAGAGCCAAATACCCGAATCGGCCCGCTGAATGAGGAGGAGCTCACCCTTGTCATTGCCCACGGCGGCGCCGACGGCCACCTTGGGCGTCACATAGCCGGGGACGCCCTTGCCCACCACATGGAGCCACTCCTGCACCAGGCCGTCGGTGTCGGCGTCAGTGTGCGGTTCCTCATCGGCTTCGAAGCGGATGTCCGCCGCCACCTTGAGGATCTCTTCGAAGCGTTCCTGCTCATAGAGGCTCTCGGTGAAACCCAGCCCGGTGCGGGCGATGGCCGACAGGCTCTCGCTCCAGCGCAGCAACGTCTTGAGGGGGACGGCGCGATCCACGGACGCTGACGCTACCGCGCCGTGCCAGGTGGGCCAGAATGGACCGTGCCCGTAAACGAGGACTGCCGTCACTATGTGATGCGAACGACGCCCCGGGGTGATCGGCTGGAGCGCTGCAAGGTTGACGCCAACGAGCCGCTGCCCTTCGGGTGTCCGGAGGGGTGCGTGTTCTACGAGCCCCGCAAGGTCTCTTCAGCCGGATGGCAGGTACCTCGGGACGAGAAGGACCGGTAGCTGGGGCGGCTCCGGGCGCTCAGCTTTCCATGACGTCGCCCAGCAGGTCGACGGTGATGCCCTCATCGCGCAGCCACGACAGCGCGGCATCGACCTGAAGCGCCTCACCATCGATTTCGCAGATGATCCACCCACGATGCTCTTCCACGTCGGCCCGTCGGATATTCGGCTCCACCTCGAACTGGCGGACCAGGGTGGCCAGTACGGCCCGACGTACCTCTGACTCGGGAAACGTCAGCTTCACCCGCACTTGACTCACGTGTCCTCCTTGTCGACCAGGACCGGGGTATCCCCGGTGAGGGCCCGGTTCAAGCTCCCCGAGCGGAATCCTTCCAGGTCCAGTGCCACGAAGGAGAAGCCGGCGGCTCGCACGGCCGCCACCACCTCGTCCCGCCGGTCCAGCACCTCTTGCAGCGCGCCGGATTCCATCTCCAGGCGGGCCGTATCGCCGTGGTGGCGCACCCGCAGTTGCGTGAATCCGAGGGCCCGCAGTGCGGACTCCGCCGATTCGATGGCCGACAGGCGCCCGAGGGTGACCGGTGTGCCGTAGGGCAGTCGGGAGGCCAGGCAGGCGGCGGCCGGCTTGTCCCAGGTGCGCAGGCCGAGCTCTCTCGACCAGTGCCGGATGTCGTCCTTGGTGAAGCCCGCGGTGACGAGGGGAAAGGTTGCTCCGGCTGCCGCCGCGGCCGCTTGACCCGGCCGGTGATCGCCTAAGTCGCTGACGTTGACACCCAGGACGACCTGGGCCGACTCGGCCCGAGCCAGCGGACCCAGGGCGGTCATGAGGGCGGTTTTGCACCGGGCGCAGCGATCGGTCCCGTTGACCACATACGTCGGGTCGTCCATTTCGTCGGTCGACACGCCGATCCAACGCAGGTCCCACTCGTCGGCCAGCGCTCGGCAGTCCTCGGCTTCGTCGGAGGCCAGGGAGGGCGAGATGGCGGTAGCGCACAGAACCCGGGAACGTCCGAGCGTCTGGTTCGCCACGTTGGCCAACAATGCCGAGTCGGCCCCACCGCTGAAGGCGACCACCACCCGACCGAGCGAGCGCAGCTCGTCGCGCAGGACCTCGAGCGACGCCGTCACGGGAGCACAGCGGCGAGCACGTCGTCGAGCGGTCCGACCATGCCCGTGTAGAAGGGTCCGAACTCGGCGTAGTTGGCCGATCCCTCGTCGAATCGCATCTGGTAGACGCAGTCCTTCAGGTCGTCGGGGTGGGTGCCAAAGAGGGTGACGCCCCACTCGAAATCATCGAGCCCGGTGGAGCCTGTGATGACTTGGAGGATCCGCCCGGCGAATGTCCGGCCCACCTTGCCGTGCGCCATCATCAACTCCTTGCGGGCATCGAAGTCGAGGCCGTACCAGTTGAACTGCGCCGTCCGCCGTTTGGACATCGGGTAGAAGCAGAACGCGGTCTTACCCTCGGGCGGCAGCTGAGGGAAAAGACGGGCCTGGCGCATCTCATCGGGTATGCCGTCGGCGTACTCGGACACCTCGGTCAACGACACGTAGGAGGCGATCGGGGTGGCACCGGCTGCCTGTACTTCGGTCTGAAGGCGGCGCAAGCGCCACAGGTCGGGGCCGAGCACCATGAGGCCGAGGTCCGCCTTGTGCCCGAGAAGGGCGACGGGGACGACCTGGTAGTCGTCACCTTCAGCCGACTTCACGGCCTGGGTCAGAAGGTCGGTGTCCAGGTCGGGGTCCACCTGGCAGAAGAGGTGGAGGACGGATTGCCCGACCGATGGCGCAAGCGGGGAGTCGGTGGGCACGGGTGCCAGTGTAGAGAACCTGGTCAGGCTCCCGGCCGGGGACGACCGGATCGGGCCAGCAGGTCCGACCACGGGTCCCCTGTTGGTTGGTAGGCACGGTTCCCCGGGGAGTCGGCCGACGCCTCCAGCAGGCGGGCGCAGACCGGAGCGGGAGGCTGCAGCCCCACTCCAGTGTGCCCGCCGGCACCGACCAGTCCCGCTCGGTGCCGGACGACCAGGCCTCGATCACGCATTGGCTGAGCGTGTCGAAATCACTGAGGGAGAATGCGCCGCCCACGGCAGCATCGTAGGTACCTGGACGCGACGGTGCGCCCGACCCCGGGCGCACCGTCAGCTCACATCAGCAGAGCGTGGTCAGCAATCGTTGGCCGACGAGAAGGTGGTGGTCCCGAGGCTCCCCTCGGCCAAGAGATCGGAGTTCCGAATACGTCGCGGTAATGGTCCAGGTGCTGCAATTCTCGAGTTCGCTTGCCTGGCCGAATGCGACCACGGTCGTGGCCGAGCACGTTTCGTCCCATAAACCCAGTATCGGCGACAGCCCGAGGAGGCAGCTCGACAGAGGGGCCCCTCTGAATTCCACCCAGTTCTGACCGTCACTGGCTGTGAAATCGACGGTGCCCGACGGCGTGATCAGTACGCCATGGAGGAGCTCCAGGTTGACGGTGGCGGTCATGGTGATCGGCAGCGGGGGGGTGCCGTCGCCCGGAACCGGCCCCTCAACCGCCGTCACTGTGGTCGTGGTTGTGAGCAGTCGGAGGTTCTCACCGGCCCCGGACGCGAAAAAGCGCCCCGAAGGGCGCTTCGTCGCAACTGGGCCCAAGCCCGGTTTAGTAATCGTCCATCCCGCCGCCACCCATGGCGGCGTGGTCGTGCTCTTCGGGCTTGTCCACAATGACCGCTTCGGTCGTGAGGAACAGCGCAGCGATGGAGGCGGCGTTCTGCAGGGCAGAGCGAGTCACCTTGGCGGCGTCAATGACGCCGTCCTTGAACAGGTCGCCGTACTCGCCGGTGGCGGCGTTGAGGCCGTGGGCACCCTTCAGGTTGCGGACCTTGTCCACAATGACGCCACCTTCGAGACCGGCGTTGATGGCGATCTGCTTCAGCGGCTCTTCGACGGCCCGGGCCACAATGCGGGCACCGGTGGCCTCGTCACCCTCGAGCTTCTCGGCCCGCTCTAAAATGGCGGTCTGCGCACGGAGCAGAGCGACGCCACCGCCGGGGACGACACCCTCTTCAATGGCGGCCTTGGTGGTCGAGACGGCGTCCTCAATACGGTGCTTCTTCTCCTTGAGCTCCACCTCGGTGGCCGCGCCGACTTTGATCACCGCGACGCCACCGGACAGCTTGGCCAGGCGCTCCTGCAGCTTCTCCCGGTCGTAGTCCGAGTCGGTGTTCTCAATTTCGGTCTTGATCTGGTTGATCCGGCCCTTGATGTCGCTCTCAGAGCCGGCACCCTCGACAATGGTCGTCTCGTCCTTGGTGATGACCACCTTGCGGGCGGTGCCCAGCAGGTCGAGCGTGACGTTCTCCAGCTTGAGGCCGACCTCCTCGGTGACCACTTGGCCGCCGGTGAGGATGGCGATGTCCTGCAGCATGGCCTTGCGGCGCTCGCCGAAACCCGGGGCCTTGACGGCGACCGAACGGAACGTGCCACGGATTTTGTTGACCACCAGGGTGGCCAGCGCTTCGCCCTCGACATCCTCGGCGATGATCAGGAGCGGCTTGCCACCCTGCATCACCTTTTCCAACACCGGCAGGAGGTCACGGACGGCCGTGATCTTCGAGCCGACGAGCAGGATGTGGGCGTCTTCGAGCACGGCTTCCATGCGCTCGGGGTCGGTTACGAAATACGGGGCGATGTAGCCCTTGTCAAAGCGCATGCCTTCGACCAGGTCCATGTCCATGCCGAAGGTCTGTGACTCCTCAACTGTGATGACACCGTCACGGCCCACCTTGTCGATGGCCTCGGAGATCATTTCCCCGATTTCGGTGTCGGCGGCGGAGATGGACGCCACCTGGGCGATCTGGTCCTTGGACTCAGTCTCCTTGGACAGGGCGTGGATGGAGGCGACGGCTGTCTCGACGGCGGCCTCAATGCCCTTCTTGAGCGACATCGGGTTGGCTCCGGCCGCCACGTTCTTCAGGCCCTCACGGACCATGGCCCAGGCCAGCACGGTGGCGGTGGTGGTGCCGTCACCGGCGACGTCGTCGGTCTTCTTGGCTACTTCCTTGACCAGTTCGGCGCCGATGCGCTCGAAGGGGTCTTCCAGGTCGATCTCCTTGGCGATGGAGACACCGTCGTTGGTGATGGTGGGGGCGCCCCACTTCTTGTCGAGCACCACATTGCGGCCTTTGGGGCCGAGGGTGACACGCACGGCATCTGCCAGCTTGTTCATCCCGGTTTCGAGGCCGCGCCGGGCGTCCTCCTGGAAGGCGATGATCTTGGCCATCTGGTGTATTCCTCCGTTAGCACTCTCGTCAGTCGAGTGCTAATAGGAAACCACCTCCGGGCGTCGCGCGCAAGGGCGGGCGTCAGCCCCCAGCCACCGCCGGGACAATAGACAGGGTCTGACCTGGGTTGATGGGTGTTGCGAGCCCTTCTAAGAAACGCACGTCCTCATCGGCCAGGAAGACGTTCACGAAGCGGCGCAGGCCGCCCCCGTCGTCGAAAAGGCGCTCGGCCAGGCCCGGGTGTGCCGCGTCGAGGGCCTTCAGGGCATCCCCGACGGTGGCCCCCTCGACCTCGACCTCGCCGGCGCCACCGGTCAGGGTGCGCAGCTGGGTCGGAATGCGGATGGTCAGGGCGCTCATCGGTCCCCCTCTTCGTGGAAGTTCATGGCGGCGTCGAAAGCAGCCAGGGTCGGCGTGATGGTAGCGGTGGGACCCGAGTACTCAGCCAGGGCCTCCACCGTCTTCAACCCGTGCCCGGTGACCAGCGCCACCACCCGCTCGTCGGGGCGGACGGCGCCCGAGGCGGCCAGCTTGGCCAGGGTGGCGATGGTCACCCCACCGGCTGTCTCGGCGAAGATCCCCTCGGTGCGGGCCAACAGCCCTATCGCCTCCACCACCTCGGCATCGGTCACGGCGGCACAGGAGCCACCGGTCTCGCGCATCGTCTGCAGGGCGTACCAGCCGTCGGCCGGATTCCCGATGGCCAGCGACTTGGCGATGGTCTTCGGCTTGACGGGGCGGATGGCGTCAGTGCCTTCCAGGAAGGCCGTTGCCACCGGGGAACACCCTTCGGCCTGGGCTCCCGAGACCCGCACCTCGGGCACCTCGTCCAGCAGCCCGACCTTGCCCAGTTCGGCAAAACCCTTGGCCACCTTGGTCAGCTGGCTCCCCGAGCCGATAGGCACCACGACATGGTCGGGCGCCTGCCAACCCAGCTGCTCAGCAATCTCGAAGGCCAGCGTCTTGGAGCCTTCGGCGTAGTAGGTGCGCACGTTGACGTTGACGAAGGCCCAGCTGGGTCGCTCGCTGGTCAGTTCGGCGCACAGGCGGTTCACGTCGTCGTAGGTGCCCTCCACCGCAATGACGGTGCCCCCGTAAATGGTGGTCATCGTCACCTTGGCCCGCTCCAGGTCATGCGGGATCAGGACCACGGACTCCATGCCGGCCCGGGCCGCGTGGGCCGCCACCGAGTTGGCCAGGTTGCCCGTCGAAGCGCAGGCCGCCACCTTGAACCCGAGTTGGCGGGCCTTGGTGAGGGCCACCGAGACGACGCGGTCCTTGAAGGAGCCGGTCGGGTTGGCGGTGTCGTCCTTTATCCAGAGCTCGCCCAGCCCGAGCTCGGCCGCCAACCGGTCGGCCCGGACCAACGGGGTGAAGCCGGCGCCCAGGTCGACCGGGGAGGCGTCGTCGACGGGCAGCAGGTCGCGGTAGCGCCAGATGGAGCGGGGCCCGGCCTCAATGCGGGCCCGGGTGACCACCGAGGCGATCCGCTCGTAGTCGTAGGCCACTTCCAGCGGCCCGAAGCAGTAGTCGCAGACGTGCAGCGCCTCGGCCGGGAAGGGTCGCGCGCATTCCCGACAACGCAGCCCAGTGACAAAATCGACCATCTGTCCTCCTCATCGATCGGGCATTGGCACCTGTTGCCACCCCGAAAGGTGTGCACTGGTTGCCGCGACGTCAACGGGCCCGTCCCTCAGTCGCTCTGGATGATCCCCCCATAATACCGCCACCGGACGGCCCCTCGTCAATGCCCCGAGGCGGAGGGGTGCGATGATCTGGGAATGCCCCGCACCTACCACCACGCCGACTTCCCCACGGCCCTGGTGCTGGGCGCCAAGGCCGGGCGCTCGGTGTCGGTGTGCATTCCGGCCCGCGACGAGGGGTCGACCGTGGGCTCGGTGGTGCGGGCGGTGGTGCAGCCGTTCCTGGCCCGGGCCGGGGGCAACGGGCTGGTCGACGAGGTGATCGTGCTGGACGACGGCTCGGGTGACGACACGGCCGAGCAGGCCGCCGACGCCGGGGCCCGGGTGGTGCGGGGCGCCGAGAGCGCCGACGGGAACGGCGGCAAGGGTCAGGCCATGGCGGCCGCGCTGGAGGCGGCCCGGGGCGACGTCGTGGTCTTCCTCGATGCGGATGTGGCCAACACGACCCCCGCCTTCGTCACCGGCATGCTCGGACCGCTTCTGCTCCATGACACCATCACATTGGTCAAGGGGGTCTACACCCGGCCCCTGCACGGGGACCCGACGGGCGGCGGACGGGTGACCGAGCTGGTGGCGCGCCCCGTGCTTGAACTCCTCTTCCCCGAGCTGTCCGAGGTGCGCCAGCCGCTGGCCGGCGAGACGGCCGCCCACCGTGCCGTGTTCGAGAAGGTCGGCTTCGCCGACGGCTACGGGGTCGAGTTGGGCCTCCTCATCGATGTGGCCGCCCACTTCGGTGCCGATACCCTCGCCCAGGTCGACCTGGGCGAGCGCATCCACCGCAACCGGCCGCTCCATGAGTTGCGTCCCCAGGCGGTCGACGTGTTGCGCGCCGCCCTGGAGCGGGCCCAGCCCCGTTCATGATCGTCGTCTCAAACCGGGGCCCGCTCTCCTTCCGTTTCGACGCCGACCACCAACTTCAGCCGGTGCCGGGCGGGGGCGGCCTGGTGTCGTCACTGCAGCCGTTGCTGGTCGGGTCGGAGGCGACGTGGGCCTCCGTGACGATGGGCGCGGCGGACCGCCAGGCGGTCACCGAAGGACTGTGGCACGACGACGACATCTCGCTGCTCCCGGTCAGCATCGACGACGACACCTACCGCCAGGCCTACGACGTCATCGCCAATACCACCTTGTGGTTCTGCCACCATCATCTCTTCGATCTGCCGCGCCGGCCCCGATTCGACCGGTACTGGCGGCTGGCCTGGGAGGGCTTCGTCTCCTACAACCGATCCATGGCCGAAGTGCTGGTGACGGAGGCGGGCCAAGGCGAGACCGTGCTGGTGCAGGACTACCACTTCAGCCTGCTCGGGCGGATGCTGGCCGACCGGCGGCCCGATCTGCGCACGGCCCATTTCAACCACACCCCGTTCGCCGATCCGAGCATGCTCGGGGTCCTGCCCGACTTCGCCGCCGAGGCGGTGCTGGACGGGCTGGCCGGGTTCGGCGCCTGCGGCTTCCACGCCCGGGCCTGGGCCGACGGCTTCCGGGCTTGTTACACCGCCGCCGGCCGGGACGCCCCGCCGACGTTCGTCTCCCCGCTCTCCCCCGACCACAGTGGCCTGCGGGCCGAGGCCGCCGGTCCTTCGTGTGTCCGCTCGGCCGCCGCATTGCGGGCCGAGACCGGGGGCCGGCGCATCATCCTGCGGGTCGATCGCATCGAGCTGTCCAAGAACATTGTGCGCGGGATGCTGGCCTACGAGGAGCTGCTGGTGGCGCACCCGGAGTGGCGGGACAAGGTGGTGCATGTGGCGCTGGTGTACCCCTCGCGGCAGGGGCTGGCTGAGTATCTTGCCTATGGGGCCGAGGTCCAGCACACGGCGGAGCGGATCAACCAGGCGTTCGGCACTCCATCGTGGACACCGATTGTCTTGCATGTCGAGGATGACCGGCCCCGCTCGCTGGCCGCCCTCACCATCTCCGATGTCCTGCTGGTCAACCCGGTGCGCGACGGCCTCAACCTGGTGGCCAAGGAGGGTCCGTTGCTCAACGCCGCCGACGGGGTCCTCGTCCTGTCCCGCCAGGCCGGCGCCTGGGAGGAGCTGGCCGGTGCCGCCCTCGGCGTCAATCCCTTCGATGTCACGGGCACGGCGAATGCCCTGCTGGCCGCGCTGACCATGGAGCCGGCGGAACGGGCCCGGCGGGCGGAGGATCTTCGGGCGCTCGTCCTGGCCCGC
>Ga0302326_10016739_pt1 | contig 15320 bp, 12 predicted proteins | sample Palsa_T0_3_FD_202264 | JGI IMG/M metagenome (GOLD analysis project Ga0302326, IMG submission 202264) | Peat permafrost microbial communities from Stordalen Mire near Abisko, Sweden - Palsa_T0_3 | ecosystem: Environmental > Terrestrial > Soil > Palsa > Peat permafrost | place: Sweden: Abisko...
CGCGATTGAAGTGGGTGATCGGGAATGTCCCGGCTCGTGTTGCGACGCCGTGAGACCGCTTTGCTCTTCCTGGGCGTGCAACTCGGGAATCTCCGCGGCAACCCGCTTTCGCACCCATGGCCCGATGATCGCCGCCGGCAAGAAAAAGCCCAGCAGAATCACCTCTATCACGGTCCTGGCCCATCCATCATTCGATGGCAGCGCGGGATCTGGACGCGCGTCTCGATGATCGACTCTCAATGAGGAATTGATCGCCGACGAGTCGGCTGGTGCCGATTCCTGCGAGGCAGCGACGACCCACGCCATCCACATTGCGGCCACGATTGCGAGCGATTTGAGCAACACCATTTGTTCATCCCAGCTTCTTCACGCCAGTTCGTTCACTCGACAAATTTCAGTTCCGGACAGACGCGGCGCACTTCCTCGGGCAGGAGCGACGAGACGACGAAGTTCGCTTCGCTCAGTTTCTCCGGCGGATAACTGGTTGCCACCGCCAGGACGGGAAACCCCGCCTTGCGAACACTCGACACCACCGTGGGCGCATCCTCGATGATAAGGCAGTCCGCAGGTTCAAGTTTCCTGCCATGCTGCAGAGCCAACAACTTGGCGGCGAGCAAATATCCTTGCGGATCGGGTTTTCCCTTGGTCACATCCTCGGCGGCAACGATCACGTTGAAGCAGTCGCGCAAGTTAACGCCTTCCAGCATCGCTTCGATTTCTTCGCGCAGCGCGCCCGAGCAGATGGCCAGCGGATAACTTCGCCATAGCCCGCGGACAAATTCCTCGACACCGGGCAGGGCGCTGTATTTTCGGTCTTCGATCATGCCGTGCACCGCTTCGCTCTTGCGCGTCAGGACCCGCAGGAGCGTTTTTGGTTCGAGAGGGCGATCGTGTTTTGCAAAGAGGTGACGAAACGCCCCGCGATCGTCAAAGCCAATGAGCTCCCGATAATATTCCTCCTCGGTCAGATCAATTTTTTCTTCCGCCGCCACCGCGCGGAACGCCTCAAAGTGGAGCGGTTCGCTGTGAACGATCACGCCGTCGAAATCGAACAATATAGCCGCAGGCCAGCGACGCATCGCCGCGAAACGTATCGGGCACGAGGGCCGATGGCAACCCACCGCCGGCTACATCGCCAGCACGGCCGAGACGGCCGTGTTACGAATGAGTGGCGTTTCCTTGGTTTCATATGTGAGATCGATGGCGATATGATTGGGTCCATCGGCCGCTCGGTTGCCCAGGGCACCCAGGCGAGTGTTTCCCGGGCGGATTTTCAGCAAGCAATGGCAAAGTCCCCCAGTCAGCCTGATGTACTTGTTCTGGGAGACCATCCCAGCGCCTATTTGGCGGCGGCGCTCCTGCGCAGTGACCCGCCATTGCACGTGATCCACGGGCGAATTCCCGGCGAGGAGCATCCCGACCGTCTGGTGCTGATCAATCCCGCCTTCTTCGGACTGCATCCGCTGCTCGCACAGATCAAAAAGTCTTTGGATTTGACGAACTTGAACGGCCTGCGCTTCCTGGCGGACGATCGATCGACCTCCAGCGAGTACCACTCCAAATCCGTCGTCGCCCATGTCGCGACGTTCAAGCAGGTTCGCACGACGATCTGCAAGATTTCCGAAGCGCACGGTTTGAAAACGCAAAACGGTGATGCATTGGAGATTCACGGTGTCGACGAAACCGGCGTGGATGTGACAGTGGGGCGATTGCGATGCCGGCCCAAGCTGATCCTCTTGGCCGGACCTTTGCCGCCGGCACATCGGCGCATTCTGGGAATTCCCGAAAGCTGGGACCGGGATGTCCTTCATCGCTATTCTTTCCTCAAACTCAAAGGCCCAAAATGGCTGGAGCGCGATCCACGGCCGTCAATGCCCATGTCACTGGATTTGAACGGCACGCTTTCGTGGGGCTGGCTGCTGCCCGGCGAGGGCTGCGTGCAGGTTGCTGTTGAAGAAGCGCTTGGCCCGCTGGGCCGGTCCGACTCGACGTCTATGGCAACGCTCCTTGGGCATTGGCTGGAGGTGCTGGCCGCTCATGGCATTCTGAGAACTGGCGGAACTGCGCCAAACGTGGAGGCCGCAGTGTCAATCGACCTTCCGCTGGCGGGGGCGCTGGCTCAGGATGGGGTCGCCAACCGCACGCTGCTGTTTGGACCCGCCGGAGGCTTTTATTCCGCGTGCGCTGAAGACATCTACCCCTGCTGTTGGTCGGCGCTCTTCGCGGTCGACGCCGCACGAACGGCGCTTCAAGAGCGGTTCATTCAGGATGCGCTGCAACAGTATCGCAATCGGTGGGGCGCTTCGCTGGGAGATTATCTGCGCGGACCGCAGCAGAATCTGCGTTTTCTGTTGCCGATGGTTTATCGTAATCGAACGATGACCCAGCGGCTGGCTGAGGCTATCTTGTCGGGCGAGAGCGTGGTGCGCTAACGCGTGGGTCGTCCCATAAGGCGAAGGTCCGGGAAAAAGGTCATTGCCTAAAATGATAGAGCCATCGTCACGTTAATATGGGAGCTATGGGATGTATGGGATAGTTAAAGGTCGCCGAAAATCGCCATCGGATATGCGAAATCCTGCGCTCACTCCCATCGAATGGCGCTTAAAGCATTATGTAACGTGACTTTATGAAAAAACTAAAGGTGCTCCCGAGGCTTCAAGAGTTGCCCGGTGCCGCGTCGATAGCCAAAAGGTCACGACCGATGCGGTCTGATGCGGGCGATGGAGTCGCCTGCTATATTCCTCGAACCGAGAACCAGCATGAGCTCTGTCAACAGCGTCGGAAACAACTCGCCGATCCAGAAGATCATCAGCCAGCCCATTCAGAAGCAACTGCCTGCATCAGCGCAGCCGGCGTTATCCACCGCCGACAAAGTCGAGCTATCCGGCGTAAGCCATCTGCTCACCTCGCTCAAGTCCAATGACATTCGCGTGGACAAGGTCGCTTCCGTCAAGGCCCAGATCGAAGCCGGAACCTACGAAGACGACAACAAGCTGGATATTGCCGCCGATCGCTTGCTCGATGATGTGATGGAATGAAAAGTAGGTGGTAGGTGGTAGGAGGTAGGCGGTAGAAAAGCGACCGGTCTCCTCCGACCCCCTACATCCTACCCCCCATCATTTGCAATACCACCTCCGCAACGGCATCCGCGCCGTCTTTGCGTCCTTTGGAGAGCGCCGCCGCCGACATCGCGGCTCGACGGGGGGCATCGTAAAGAAGTGACTGGATCACCGGCTTGAGCGTCTGGGCATTTTTTTTGGCATCCTTCTGATCCTCAAGCAGCACCGCCGCTCCGACGTCCGCCAACACCTTTGCATTGGCGCGCTGGTGCATGTCCTTGTGAAAGGGATAGGGCAACAGGATCGAAGGCACGCCGCAGGCGGCCAGCTCGGCGATCGTGCTTGCGCCGGCGCGGCATACGGTGAGGTTCGCCACCGCCCATACATCCGCCATCGCCGGCGTGAAATCGATCACCATCGCGGGGATCGACCGCTCCCGATATCCTCCGCGCACCGCGACAGCGTGCTCCTTGCCGGCAAGATGAAGGATCTGCCACCCTTGCAGCTTCACATCTCCCAGGACAGAAACGACCGCATCGTTTACGGTTGCCGCGCCTTGGCTCGCACCGGTGATGACCAGCGTATTGAGTAGTGGATCCAGCCCCAGCCGAGTGGCAGCGGCTTCACGGGTCGGGAGGTTGATCATGTCCTGACGAATCGGGCATCCCGTCACTTTTATCTTCTCGCGGTATTTTGGACCAACGTGCTGGGCGGTTTCCTCGAACTGACAGCAAACCGCACTCGCCCAACCCATCAGAAATTGATTGGCCCGACCCGGGATCACATCCGGGTTCAAAATCACCGATGGAATTCTTCTCGCCGCCAGATATCGCACGGCCACGCCGGCGGCATACCCACCCAATCCTAATACGGCGGCAGGGCGATGTTCGCGCCTGAGTTTGCGATTCAGGTCCCTGGTCTCCCGCCACCCTTTGAAGAATCGCAGCAGCCCGCTCACCGTTCGCACGGGGGGGACGATCGGCTGAGCGATGAATTCGAACCCTGCGGCGGTGAGAATCGTCCGGTCAATTTCTCGCTGCGTGCAGAGGAAGATCGGCTTGGCTTGGGGATGCTTGCGCAGCAGCGCCTGGGCCACGGCGATGCCGGGGTACAGATGGCCTCCGGTTCCACCGCCGGCGAAAAAAATGGTGTCGGAGTCGGACATAAACTGCTGGACGCGGACTGCCGTCCTGACTCAATCGGTGCGCTCTCAGGCCTTGATGGGCGAACTGGCCTGCAACCCCGTCCATATCGCGCTCGCTCCCAGCGCGGATGTCGATACCTTCATTTCCTCCCACGGCTCCCATGGATCTGTTTTTTCCACCACCGGCTCATTCTCCGCATGATCGTACCGAGTGACGCTGTAGAGCAAGCCCAGGGCTGAGCACGTGATGATCAATCCGCTGCCGCCGGCGCTGATGAGGGGCAGGCTCAAGCCCTTGGTTGGAACAGTGACCGTCGCGACGGCAATGTTGATGGTGGCTTGCAGACCGATCATCGATCCTATGCCGAACGCCAGCATTCGGCCAAAGCTGTCCCGTTTTTGCCTAACCGCCTGCCATGCGATGTAGATGACTCCGAGATAAAGGGCGACCGTCAGCAGCGCGCCGAACAACCCCAGCTCTTCGCAAATCACCGAAAAAATAAAATCCGTCGTATCTTCCGGCAGATACCCGAGCTTCTGAATCCCATTGCCAAGCCCCTTGCCCGGCACGCCGCCGGTGGCGAAGCTGAGCAGGCTCTGGATCATGTGATACCCTTCGGCCTGGGGCGCCGCCCACGGATCGACAAACGCCGTCATGCGACGCCAGCGATATTCCTTGTGCATCACGAACCACATCGCCGCCATCAGGACAGGGGGAATGACAACCAGCAGGTGCCAGGTTTTGATCCGTCCTGCCAGAAGCATGCCCAGCGCGCACAGCATAATCAGCGCCGCCGTTCCAAAATCCTGAATCACGACCAGCAGGCACATTCCAGCGACGGGAATCAGCGTCGGCAAGAATCCGGTTGTGAATCGCGACAGATCGAGCGGCCGATTGGTCAGCCACCAGGAAAGGAATAGCACGATCGCCCATTTCGCCAGCTCCGATGGCTGCACCTGAATCGGTCCCAGCGGCAGCCAACGACGAGCACCGTTCACTTCCAATCCCACGTGCGGAACCAAAACCAGCAGACAAAGGACCGCTGACCCCAGCAAGAACCAGAGGACGGGAGTCTTCCAGATTCGGCTCGGATACCGCCCCAGCGCCGCGTAGTCCACGTGTCCAATCAATAAAAAAGCGCCCAATCCCAGCGCCGCAAACAGCGCATGTTTCATTCCCGGAACGCTCCAACCCCATTTGGCGGGAGCAGATGCGCTCATCGAAGCCGATTGCACCATGATCGCCCCCAGCAGCAGCAATGCAATCACGCAGAGGGTGAGCAGATCGCGCTGCCTGAGCCGGTAAATTGAAGCATCCATACCGGAACTGTTATCGGACGCGCGGCACGGAAGGCACCAGAGAATTTACGTAGCGGCGCGTGCGCGACTCGACTGAGCTCGTCGAAGTCAGCACTGTGTTCTAGTGCCTTCAGCGGAGCTTCACGGTTGCCAGCGCCATCGCCGCGAGCATCGCGCCGATGAGCCAGAAGCGCACGACCACCTGATTTTCCGTCCATCCCTTTTTCTGGAAATGGTGGTGCAGCGGAGCCATCAGAAAAATTCGCCGTCCCGTCCCTGTTCGTTTTCTCGTAAATTTGAAAAAAGTGACTTGCAGAATGACGGAGAATGCCTCGACAACGAAGATCCCGCCGACGAGAAATAACATCAGCTCTTGCCGAATGACGATTGAAACGTAACCGATGAGTCCGCCCAGCGCCAGCGAGCCGGTGTCTCCCATGAAGATGGCGGCGGGGTTGCAGTTGAACCAGAGAAATCCAAGGCACGCGCCCATCATCGCGCCGGCCAGCACCGCCATCTGCCCGCTTGGCTCGATGTGGGGAAAGTTCAGATACTGTGCCAATTCGCCAATTCCGACAATCAGCGAGAGCACAAGAAATGCAAAACTCACCAGCGCCATGCACCCCGCTGCCAGGCCATCGAGCCCATCGGTGAGATTCACGGCATTGCTCGAGCCGGTCAACACGATCGTGCCGATCAGCACGAACATCGGCCAGTTCAGCGCTGGGTGAGTGTTCTTGAAAAAAGGCAGATAGAAGCTCACCGCTTCCGGCACGTGCCTGCCATGTTCCCACGTGAACGCGCAGAGGACGACGCCCAATCCAAGTTGAAACAACAGCTTTTCCAGACTTGTGAGCCCCTGCCGGTCGCCGGTTCGTCTGCCCGCGGTCAGCTTGAGCCAATCATCCGCCATCCCCACCGCGCCAAGCCACAGGAGGCAGACCAGCGCCATCTGCACATAGAAATTCGATAGATCCGCCAGCAGCAAAGTGGTGGCTCCGACAGCGCCGATGATGAGGATTCCGCCCATGGTGGGGGTTCCCTTTTTCCCACTCATCATCTGGTTCATATCCGCCTGATCGAAGCTGCCCGAGTCGCCGATTTTCAAACTCCGCAGCCACGCGATCACCGACGGTCCGGCGGCGATGCTGATGACAAAGCTCAGGAGCACGGCCACGGTGGCCTGGAAGGTGACGAAGGTGAAGACGCGGAGAAAATCCAGTCCGTGATTAGTCAGCCAGAACGAATCGCGGAGATGTTTGATCAGAAGAAAGATCATCGCCCAATTGATTTGCGCGCCGCTCGACTATCGCAGCCCCGCATGTGCATGCGGGGCTTCCTCGGCCGATGCACCAACCTAATCGAATCCTTAAATGCCGCGACACGACTTATTGCGACAAGCGCTGCCCGATCGCCCGCGCAACCAGTTCGAGTTGAATTCCGCGAGAGCCCTTCAAGAGCACAAGATCGCCATCATTAAGCCACTTGGGCACATCATCCGCGGCGGCTTGCGCATCGGGATAGCGCATCACGCAATCCGCCGACATCCCAACCGCCTTGGCGATGTGCTGGGCATTCTCTCCCACGCACGCCAGGACGCCCAGTCCGCAGCTCCCAGCGAATTGTCCAATCTCGCGGTGGTATTGTTCCGACGATTCGCCCAGCTCCAGCATGTCGCCCAGGATCGCGACTCGCCGCGTCCGCGGCTTGAGCCCTGCCAGCGTTTCCAGTGCGGCGCGCATCGAATTGGGGTTGGCATTGTACGCATCGTTGATGATCGTGACACCGCCGGCTTCCGTGTGTTGCAGTCGCATCTCCGGTCCGGTTGCCTTGGCCAGCCCCGCGACAACCGCCTCTTCCGCCACGCCCAGCCGGCGCGCAATCGCAATCGCCGCCAGCGCGTTCACCGCAGTGTGCTTGCCAAGCAAGGGGATGTTGATGATCAAGCGGCTGTTGTTGAGGCGAAATCGGACGCCGTCGATTCCACACTCGATATCGGTGGCGAAAAGATCGTTGGATGGGTTAAAGCCAAAGGTAATCCGCCGGCCGCGAAACGAAGAGACGGAAGCAAGCAGTTCCTGGTCATCTCCGTTGACAACCAGCAACCCCTTCTCGTTCATCCCTTCGGTGATCGTTGCGTTTTCGATGCGAACGCCAGCCAGATCGCCAAGCCCAGCCAAGTGCTCCACGCCGCAATTGGTGATGACGCCGATATCCGGCAACGCCATCTTCGTCAGCGCGCGGATCTCGCCGCGATGGTTGGTTCCCATTTCGACCACCACATAGTCCTGCGATGGCTCGGCCGGCAGGAGCGTCAAGGGAACGCCGACATCGTTGTTGAAACTCTTGGGGGAAACCGTCCCGCGCATCTTGGGAGAGAGCGCTGCATGAATCAGGTGCTTGGTGCCGGTTTTTCCATTGCTTCCGGCGACGGCAATCACTTTGCCGCGAAGTGACTTGCGCGCCGTCGCCGCCAGGCGCCCCAGCGCCTGCCGCGAATCCGCCACCCCGATCAGATGCAGTCCGGCAATCAGCTCCGTCGGGGCACGCTCCACGATGGCCGCGACTGCTTCATCGGCGGCGGCTCGAGCCAGAAATTGATGGCCATCAAACTTGTCGCCGCGTAAGGCGACAAACAGCGACCCTGGCGCGATCTGCCGCGAATCAGTCGAAACCACACCGATCGGCTTTGCCTCCGCCGGCACCGGAGTGAGCGCGCGCCCTCCAACTGCCTGGCGGATTTCAATCAGCGTCAGCGGCTTCATGGCTGTCTCTATAGCTTCTTTTCACACAGAAGTGGAGCCGCACGGGCCAGAGATTGAACATCCCCTCAAATCGAGCGACGGACCGTCCTCGTTTGCGCGTTCGCGCCCGCTCAAACGACCGAAGAAACCAGCGATCTCAACGCGCGCTCGCATTCCTCGACATCGTCAAAGTGATGTTTGGTCGTCCCGATGATTTGATAATCCTCATGTCCTTTGCCCGCGATCAGCACGACATCTTCCGGCTCGGCGTCCGCCAGCGCCTGGCCGATCGCGGTTCGACGATCGCTCTCCACCAGCGCAAGTTTTTCGCGAGATTTGAGGCCCGCGAGAATTTCATTCAGAATCGATTCGGGCTCTTCGGAGCGCGGATTGTCGCTGGTGATGTAAACGCAATCCGCCAGTTCGCCGGCGATGTGCGCCATTCGAGGGCGCTTGGTGCGATCCCGATCGCCGCCGCAGCCGAAGCAGACGCGCAGCTTGCCGCGGGTCAGCGGCCTCAGCGCCGTGAGCACATTTTGAAGCGCATCATCTGTGTGGGCATAATCCACCAGCACCGCGAAAGACTGCCCGCAGCGAACCGACTGCAACCGGCCCGGCGCGCCCATCGCATCGCGCAGACCCTGGGCGATCTGATCCACGGTATGATGAAAGACTTCGCCCACCAGCGCAGCAGCGCACAAGGCGTTCTCAATATTGTGCCGGCCGATCAGGTTCATCGAGATTTCACCTTTTGCGTCAGGCGTGTGCAGAACAAATCGCGTTCCCTGAGCGCTGACGACGATGTCGCTGGCGCGATAATCCGCCTTCCGGTTATTTGATGCGGAAAAACGGACAAGGCGCGCCGGGCAGTCTTGAATCATGCGATCCGCCCAAGGGTCATCGCAGTTGACCGCCGCCACGGCATCGACATCCAGCGCGGCGAAGAGGCTTGCCTTTGCGCTGGCGTACTCTTCCATGGAGCCGTGGTAATCCAGATGATCGCCCGTCAGATTGGTGAACCCGGCCCCGGCAAAATAAATGCCGGCGGCACGGCCTTGATGAAGCGCATGACTGCTCACTTCGACAGCGCACGCGCGGCAACCCTGGCGGCGCATCCGCGCGATCAGGCTCGCTGTTTCAGTCGCGCCCGGCGTGGTCATCGTCGCTTTGGCGACTTCCGCGCCATCGTCGATTTCCACCGTTCCGATCATTCCGCAGCGCTGATCGACTTTGTTGAGCAGATGGCGAATCAGGTAGGCGGTGGTCGTTTTTCCGTTGGTCCCGGTGACCCCCAGAACACGAAGCGCTTTGCTCGGCCGGCCGTGAAATATATTGGCCAGGATCGAGGCGGCGCACGGATCGTTCAGCACGATCTGCGGCAGTGGCGAATCCGGCACGCTCTGTGCATTGACCACCGCCACCGCTCCGTGGTGTCGGGCATCCTCAATGAACTTTGCGCCATTCGTCTTGGTTCCCGAACGGGCGACGAACAAGTCACCCGGGCCAACGAAGCGCGAATCCTCCTGTACGCCCAGAATTTCCACATCCGTCAGGTTGTGCAATGGATAGGCCGGATCGTATTGGCGAAGCAGACTGTGCGGCCGCAAATGAATCTCCTCTGTTGAGAACTGACGGTCGTAAACTTCCTGCGACCAAACTCCACCTCTGCTCATACTTCGGCACGGGGCGAAAGTTCACTGCAAGAACGCGAGCCGCATTTTTTTGCGGCTGCCGCGGGGTTTAAAGTCGATCGAGGCGTCAAGCAACCGCATTGACGAGCCGCGACCGTTAGTAAGCGCCGGGTGCGCCTCCAATCGCATCTACACACATCCTCCGCCTGTGTCTCCACGAAGAATGGAGGGAACGAAGCGAGTCAAGGGAACCTTAGCAGTCCGTTTCAGCCTCAGCCGGAGGGCCGATTGGGGGTAAAAAAAGTGCGAAAGCTAACCAGCGATAAACGGACCACGGCCTTCCGGCCGAGGCTAAAAGTCGGGCTGGAAGCTGTAGCGCCAATTTGTGTCGATGCGATTGGTGCGCTTCCACCGCTCCCTGACGGTCGCGGCTCGCATTGCCATTACCCTGGCCGCCGGATTATCGGATGTTCTGCCTGGTTCACCGAATTGACAGATCAACGGGGCGTATGGATCATCCGCCTTGGAATGAACCGGTCGTTTAGGTTGTTCTTTTCGGGGCTTCTTTTCGCGCTGTTGTCGCTGAGCGGGGCCGGGTGCGCGGGCGATCAACCGACCGCCATCGTGGAGCAGGGCGAGCCCATCGGCACGCAACTGCTCCGCGCTGTTCCTTGGCTCGACGATGAACGCTTCAGCACGCTTCTTGATTTCGAGTCCACCGATGATGCGGTTTTCTGCACCACCACCGGCGGGCGGGGTGTCATTGCCAATGAGAAGGCACACACTGGGCGCGCTTCGTTCAGAATCGATTCAGCCACGCAGCGATTGTCCGTCAAACTAAGCTCCCTCCTGGCCGGCCGACAATTTCCCGGCGAGTGGACCCTGGTTGGCGGATATTTTTATTCCGAGCAACCAGCCAAAATCATCGTAAACCCTGGGCCCGCTACAAACGGATTTGAGCCGCATGAAGTCGAGTTGGCACCCGGGACATGGACCGGCGTCTTCGCGGAACTGCCGGCCGAGGCAAATCAGCAAGTCGTTCCATCACTCGTGTTCGATCTGCAATCACCGCACGGCACGATCTGGTGCGATGATGTGATGCTCATCGACAACTACAGGGTGCTGACCGGGCCGTCGGAAGCAATGGCGCCCGACACACAGAACGCCAGCGCGCTTGCTTCTGGCGTCGGCTCGGGGACCGCCTCAAACGATGTATTAACCGGAGCCATGCCTCCCTGGATGATTCTGCGCCGAGGATTGAACTTCGTTGGCTCAGCGCCCGCTCGGTTCAATTTCAAGCTGGCAACCAGCGAGGCTTCGTCGGGCGGATGGATTGTCGATGAAGCCAGTCCCATGCGGGCCAGGTTTCACTCGACTTCCAACCGATTCATGACGGTGTACGCTGATGGGCGCGCTTTTTGGGATGGGCAGTACAAACCGATGAGCGTCGCCGCCCGCGATCCGACGCTCGTGGCACAACATCAATCGCCAGCCCAGATCGAAGTAGCCGAAGGAATGGGGCGGGTGGATCGCAACACGCCCGGAGATGCCAACAACGACGGTTACAATGAGACGACCGGCTCCTACCGCATCATCGCGAGCGGCCCTCGGGTTGAACTGCGATTCGCTCCCACCAAATCCCCCGTGCTTTCGCCGATCCTGGAAATCAGCGGCCTTCCCTTTGGGAAACCGCTGGTGACGTTGGAAGGCAGGCTCATCGAGCAATCAACCCGCACGTCCAGCGGAACGCTGCTGGTGGAACTTCCCGCGAAGATCGATCGGCCCGTTACCGTTAATGTGCGCATCGAAGAATAGCCGGAAGCTGGTTGGCATCCATCATGCGTTTCCCTTCGACCAGCGTATCGCTCCCCCCAGACACCATCTGCGGCTACACCATTGTGCGATCGCCGTCGCCCGGCACCTTCATCGCGCTCGCCGACGGCGGTCGCAAGGTGCTGCTCAAGCCGCTGGACACTGACTGCCTCCTGCACGGCCAGCTTCACCCCAGCATCAAGGAGCGCCTCTCCCGCGTGCGCGAGCTCGCTCTCAAATCCGCCGCCAACCTGCACGGCGTCGAGCGCGACAAGCAGGGCGTTTTCCTCGTTTGGGAATTCATTGATGGCCAGCCGCTGGAATCGCACGCGCAATCCGTCTCGAGATCGCAATTCATCTCGATGATGCGCGAAGTCGTCCTGAGCGTTCTGGCGTTGCACCAAGTGGGCATCGTGCACGGAGCATTGCACAGTCGAAACGTGATCGTCGACACCGCGGGGCGCCCGCGCCTCACCCACATCAGCCCCTTGCTGTTTCACGATCCCGCCGTGGACGACACCGCGATCGCCGCCATGCTCGCCAATCTGATGGAGCGGCGAACCGACATGGACGCGGCAATGGGTTCCCTCCTCCAAAAGCCCGCATCACTGCGTCAACTCGCTTCAAGCCTCGTCACGGCTGATGCCCCGCAGGCGCAATCCCACTCGCTGGATCTCGAAGATCGCCGCCGGCGCCGACGGATGCTCTTGGTGGCAATGGCCGTCGCCGTCCTGGGTGCGTTGGTCGCCGCGATAGTCACGGTTGTCGCCCGTCGGCCGTGATGAACCGCGGACTGCTCTGGGCTCGTCAAGTGCGGTAGCGCGGATTGCAGGGCCGATTTTTTCAACGTGAAATAAAGACTTACGGAAAATTGCAGAAGTTGAGGTTACAGAATGTTACAAAATGTTACGTCCTGCGGACCTGGCGCCGCGCTTCCGCGCAGAGCCAAGACGAGCGGGCGAGGCTTTTGAGGAACTATCGGCGACGCGGGTTTGCGGATGTTGCGCTTCATGACGGTCTATTCTACCATTCAAAGAATCATTGTCAACAAAATTCTAGAATTAATATTTATATTTTTCGCTTCCCCCTTCCCCCGCAAGTTTGCGGCGGTGAGGGAGTTAACTAAGGAGAACGCGGTTCAATCTAATCCCGTTTCGCCTTCCTCATGAATTCTTTCCCAATGCGTTCGGATTGCAATTATCTTGGGTAGCTGAAACCGTTACCACGGCCGCTGCGGCGCGGGTGGTGTCAAAACCGCGCTTTATTGCACGGGTTCCTTTGTCAGCGACGATGGGAAAAACGCCCATGGAAGAGAGTTCTTCGAACGAATCGATGTCGGCTGCGCAAGGGCCGCCTCCTTTGCCTGTTTTGAAGGCTGATGAGCCGCAAACATTGGCATACGGGAGGCTTGGCGTACACCTGGCGCCGCCGCCGGGTTTTCTGCGCCTCTGTGCCCATGGCTCGTGGGTTCTGACGATCATCATGTGTGCCGTGGCGATGGTGGTTTTCAGCAGCGGATCGCTCTGGCTCGGCGCGCGGATGATCCTCGTTTGGGTGTTCCGCAGCGCGATCGTGGCCGCGCTGGCCATGGGCGTCATCGCGCTGGTCTGGAACCGGAAGTATCGGCGAGCCGGCATCCTTGCATCGGCGGTGATTGGATTGCTGCTCAACTCCCTGGTGATTCTCGGCGTGGTCGCGGTGGCGCTGGTGGTGCAGAGACAACTTGCGGCGATTGCCGCGAGCCGCAGTTCGCTCATTACGGCGGCTTCGTCGGCACAGCACTATGCCGACGCCCTGTCGAAGGACGATCATTGGCTCGGCAATGGCGAACTGCACGGCGCGAAGCTGAAGTTTCGCGGTTTTCCGGATAATTCTCCGCTGGCGAAGGATCTCGCCGCGAATTTCTCCGGACGGAATTCGTTTGCGATGATCTATCTCGATTCGAGCGCATCTCTGAAGGACACGGCAGTCGACACCGCGGATGTATCGTTGCACTACAACGATGGGAGCATCGTCAAATCACTGAATCCCAATCGTGTTCTCGCAACGGCTCGAACAAACCAACTGGCGTGGATGACCAGCTTTCGATCGCCAGTCCTGTTCGCGGCAGGTACGAAGACTACTCGCATGGCGACGATCTTTTTTCCGGGAGGGACCGATTTCAGCCAGGTTGCCTTCGTGGTCATCACGGTGGATGGCCAGCCCATCACGCTGTCAGGCCGGTTCTACACCGCCGCCGAGCTGACCATGCCGCCGGTAAAACCTCGGTGGATCGGGCGGACGAGTTGGGAAGGCACGCAAATCGCAGCGGGCGCGAGGAAAGCATCTCAGCTTGCGGTTAGCGATCCGTACCGCCGATGCTTCCGCGGCGATGTCTGGGTGGTGAGCTTCACCGTGGACGCCTCGGCAGTCGATCACGCCGTCTCGCTCGACACATCGGCGACGGCCGCCACGCTGAAGGACAATCGCATCGTAAATCCATTCGCACTGGGCGACGTGCTGGACGAAACGCAGCCAGGCGCTGCGGAAGTGAAAAGCCACCTGGCCACGCCCCTGGTTGTTCAAGGCAAAACACGGAGTGATCGCTCCGTGATCGTCATTTTTCCTGCGGGTACAGACTTCGAGCAGGTGAGTTACTTGACGGTTCACCTCGACGGCGTGGAACTGCTTGTCCGCCACGCGGCGACGAACAAGGCCATTTCGCCAATCCCGGCCGAATCGAACACACCGGCCGCCGCCGTACCTAATCCATCGAATCTGCCCGATTCGCGTTTCAGCTTGACCGGTCCACCGCCGGGGAAATGAAGGGGACCCGCATCGCGACATACGGGCCGGCATCGGCGTCTGGCCAGACGGCCCGACATTGGGCGGCTTCTGGGGCGAGCCCCAGGACCACGCGGAAGTCCCGCTGCGGATTGTGAGAAAGCCGAGTGAACCACCCGCAAATCCGCGCCGCATCGCGCTTCCTAGTGTGGCGGGTTGAGGACGGGGGCGGTAGATGGAGAAGCAAAGCTACCTTGATAGTCGCTCTCGGCCCGGTTGCACGCTCCGGAGGTCGCTGGTGCGAATCTCCGTAAAGGAGCGCCCTGCTTCTTCGCTGCAAAGAGGTCGCGAATCGTCAGTTTGTCCATGGTTCATCTTTTTATCCTAAAGAACAACCTAAGAGCACATCGCTGGCTCTGAGCAAACGTGCAAACGAGGAACGACGTGCCATCCCTGGAAATTCTGCTATAATTCGAGTCATGGTTTTGAACATCGAAATTGCGCCGCGGACTGAGGAGAGACTGCGTCAGCAGGCACTGGCGGCAGGAAAGGACGTGCCTGCGTACGTTTCTCAATTGGTGGAACAGGCGGCTGCGAAACCAAGCCTGGACGAAATTCTTACACCGCTACGGGAGCAGTTCGGATCATCGAATGTCACTGATGCGGAGCTCATCGACGACATCACGGCCGCACAGGCCGAGTACCGTGCAGAAACGCGTAAGCGCACCGCATGACAGATCCTTTGCCGCGTGTCGTTCTGGACACGGTTGTATTTGTGCAATCGCTCATCAGCGGCCGGGGGCATGCCGCTGGCTGTATCGAGCGGCTTCGGGCCGGTGGGTACGTCCTGCTGCAAAGCGACAAGACA
>Ga0302326_10016741_pt1 | contig 15319 bp, 13 predicted proteins | sample Palsa_T0_3_FD_202264 | JGI IMG/M metagenome (GOLD analysis project Ga0302326, IMG submission 202264) | Peat permafrost microbial communities from Stordalen Mire near Abisko, Sweden - Palsa_T0_3 | ecosystem: Environmental > Terrestrial > Soil > Palsa > Peat permafrost | place: Sweden: Abisko...
AGAGCGAAGTTGAGCGCCTGGAGACCTGCCGCGAAATAGAACGGTAGCGCGAATCCAAAGTGTGCGAGCGCCCCACTCATGATCGGGCCCACCACGAAGCCCGCGCCGAATGCGGCCGTCGCGAATGAGAGTGCCTGCGGGCGTTCTTCCTCGGTCGTGACGTCGCTGATGTAGGCGCTCGCGATGCCGAGGTTACCGCCGCCGAGGCCGGCGATGATGCGCGAGGCGAACAACGTCTCGAGGTTTCCCGCGATCGCAAGCAAGACGTACCCCGCGAACGTTGCGACCTGCGAGGCGAGCAGCGTGCGCTTGCGTCCGACGCGATCGCTCAGGCCGCCCCAAAACGGCGACGACAGCGTTGCGCAGAGCGCGGAGACCGTGATGAGCGTGCCCGCGACGGCGTCGGCAGAGGCGAACTTCTTCACGACGAACGGCAAGAGCGGGATGAGGATCGTGAACCCGAGGATGTCGAGGAACGTGATCCCGTAGAGCGGGACCAGGGCACGGCCGATGTGTTCGCCGTCCGTGGCTTCATCGGCAGGCTCGCATCCAGCTCGCTCCGGAAGGCGCGCCGTCAGCTTTTCTTTCGTGCGGCGCTGATGCGCACGGCGATCGAGGCGGCCGCGTAGAGCGCCACGAGGACGTAACCGGCGAGCGTAAATCGCGTCGTGGCGTCGACGATGCCGTGGTGCACCTCGTTGATCTTGACGATCAGGCCGGCGATGGCGACCACGAACAACGTCGCGCTCAGGACGTTGCGATACACGAGCGAACGGATCACGTTCGCTGCTATTCGGGAATGGCGAACGCTACGATCGAGCCGTTCTTGAAGTCGTTCGTCCAGAGCCGATTGCCGTCGCGCGCGAGCGAGACGCCGATGAACGGCGAACGTGCGGCGAAGGTCAACGTCGTCGAGGCGGACTTCGGCTCGATGTAGGCGATGCGGCTGCCGCCGCGCTCTTTGCCGAGCCACGTCGAAAGATAGAGGCGCTCGCCGACCCATGCCATGCCGAGGATCTCTTCGCCGATATCAATCGTGCGCAGGGGCTTCGCCGCGGCATCGAGCTCGAGGACGCGCTTGTTGAAGCGCTGAGACAACCACAGATGCTTGCCGTCGTAAGCGAGGAACGAGCCCGTGTCCTCGGGGCACGCGGTCGCTTCTTTCGATTTGAAGCCGTGGCCGGGAACGAACCGGCGAACGAACCGGTTGTCGTCTTCGCCGTTCTCGCTGATGATGAAGCGAAGCTCTTCGCCGACGCAGGTCGAGCCGACGGGTAAGCCGGGTGACGGTGCCGTCTCGAAGACGCGTCCGTGCTTGGGGTCCATCCCATAAATATGGCCCGTCTCCCAAGAGCCGAGCCATAACTTTTCGCCGTCGTGCGCCAGTGATTGCGGTCGCGGTGCCGGGGACGGGATGCGAACGATCTCGTCTAGCTCCGGCAGCTCAGTCGTAGATTCGATCATCGGCGAAGCTTCGGGGCGTGCTCTGTGGAGAACCTTGTCATCCTGAGCCATCCTGAGCGAGCGAAGCGAGTCGAAGGACGAAGGGCTCTGGGGGATGGCGCCTCGGTTCGCGAAAGGCTCTTAGGTGAAGTTCGCGTTCATCATTCACCCGACGTCGCTCGTAGACGTCGTGCGGTACGAGCCGGGCGCGGTCGGCAAGGGCCTGCCGCTGATCGAGAAGATCATGGAGTGGATGCCCGCCTACGCCGCGGTGCACGTCACCGGCGTGCGCGCGCTCGACGGTCGCGAAACCGAGGGCTGGTTCGTGGCGGCGCCGTTCATGCCCGAACCGATGCTGGCGCTTCCGCGCGAAACCGTCTACAAAAAGATTCTCGACGCGATCGACATCGGCGTCTCGCTCGGCGCGGAAATCGTGGGCTTGGGCGCGTTCTCCGGCGTCGTCGGAGACGCGGGCATTACGATCGCCGAGCGATCGCCGATTCCCGTGACGACCGGAAATTCGCTGACGATCGCGGCGGGCGTGCAGAGCCTGTTGCGGGCGGCAAGTGAGATGGACATTCCGCTCGAGAGCGCCACTGCGGTCGTGATCGGCGCGACGGGCTCGATCGGCTCGGCGTGCGCCGAGTTACTTGCGCCGCACGTCGCGCACATCGTGCTGTGCGCGCGCAACCGCACGCGGCTCGAGCGCTTCGAGGAGTCGCTGCGCGAACGCGTTTCGTGCCGGCTCTCGAGCACGACCGACGTCCGCGAAGCCGTGCCGCAAGGGCGTTTGGTCTTGACGGCCACGACCTCGACGCAAGAACTGATCGACCCGGCCGACCTCGCGACGGGCTCGGTCGTGTGCGAGCTGTCGCTGCCGCACGACGTGGGCCGGCGGGTCGCGGTCGAGCGTCCGGACGTCCTGATCACCGAGGGCGGGAACATGCGCGTTCCCGGGACACCGCGCTTCGAACGCGTCCGCGAACCGGGCCGCGATTTCGACCTCGGCCTCCCGCCGCGCGCGGCGCTCGCGTGTATGTCCGAAACGATGGTGCTCGCGCTCGAGAATCGGCGCGAGCACTACACGCTCGGGCGCGGTATCGATCTGGAAAAGGTCCGCGAGATCCAAACGCTCGCGCAGCGCGCCGGCTTCGAACTCGACGGCATGCGAGCGTTCGAGTCGGCCGTCACGAGCGAGCACGTTGCGGCCGCCAAGGCGGCAGCCCGCGAGCGCAATGCGGCGGTGGTCGGATGAGTCGCGAACGCCTGCACACCTACGCGGCGACGGTAACGTGGGTCGGCTCGAGTGCCGGATCGACGGCCACTTATGCGGGTTATTCGCGCGAGTACGTGCTCACGTTCGAAGGCAAAGACGGCATTCTGCGCGGCTCCGCCGATCGCGCGTTTCGTGGCGACCCAACGCTCATGAACCCCGAGGACATGCTGCTCGCCTCGCTGTCGTCGTGCCATCTCCTCTCCTACCTCGCGGTGTGCGCTCTCGAAGGAATCGAGATCGTCTCTTACGCCGATCGTGCGACCGCCGTCATGAGCGAAGCGGGGGGATCCGGCCATTTCGTCTCGGCACTGCTCCGGCCGCAGGTCGTCGTCGCCGATGCCACCCGCGTCGAACGCGCGCTCGAGCTTCACGAAAAGGCCCACGAAACGTGCTTCGTCGCGAACTCGGTGAATTTTCCGGTGAACCACGAACCCGACGTAACGGCAAAATCGTGAAACACGTCGTTTCGGTGTCGCTCGGTTCGTCGTCGCGCGACCATCGCGCGCGCGTCGAACTGCTCGGCGAGACGTTCGAACTCGAGCGTATCGGGATGGATGGGTCGATCGATCGTGCGACCAAGAAGTTGCAAGAACTGGACGGAACGGTCGATGCGATCGGACTCGGCGGCATCGACGTCTACCTCTACGCGGGCAACAAGCGCTTCGCACTTCGCGACGGCGTGCGGCTGCTGGAGGCGGTGAAGAAGACGCCGGTCGTCGACGGAAGCGGATTGAAGAACACGCTCGAGCGCAAAGCCGTCGCATTCTTGCGCGACGAACTGGGGGTGCGCATCGAGGGGACGCGCGTCCTGATGGTAAGCGCGCTCGACCGGTTCGGCATGGCGCAAGCCTTCGTCGACGCGGGTGCCGACGTGCTCTTCGGCGATTTCATTTTTGCGCTCGATCTCGACAAGCCCGTACGTGGTCTGGCCGAATTCGAGGCATTGGCGGAGCGCTACTTACCCGACGCCTGCAAGTTGCCGTTTCAGTTCTTCTATCCGACGGGCAAGAAACAAGACCGCCCGCCGGAACCGAAGTATCCGGAATACTACGCGCAGGCCGGCATCATCGCGGGCGACTTCCACTTCATGCGCCAGTTCATGCCCGATCGTCTCGACGGAAAAATCGTCCTCACGAACACATTGACCGAACGCGACGTCGAGAGCTTGCGGGCACGGGGCGTGGCACGACTCGTGACGACGACGCCCGAGTTCGGCGGTCGCTCGTTCGGAACGAACGTCATCGAAGCGGCGCTCGTCGCGCTGCTCGGCAAACGCTGGTCAGATGTAACGACGGAAGATTACGCCGGATTGCTCGATCGGCTTGCGCTTCGTCCGCGTGTGGTCGAATTCGCGGCGACGGCTGCCGGCTAGCGAAAGGCGGCGATCATTACACTTCGCGACCTGTTCGCGGTGCAGCCGCTCGATCGCGTGCGCGCCGAACACGAAGGTCCGCCGCTGCGTCGGGTCCTCGGTCGCGCAGGTTTGGTCGGCATCGGCCTCGGGACGATGCTCGGCGGTATCTTCGCGACGATTGGCGTCGGGACCGCAACCGCGGGACCCGGGGTCGTACTGTCGTTCGCGCTTTCGGCGCTCGCGTGCGTCTTCGTCGCATTCTGTTACGCGGAGCTGGCCGCGATGGTGCCGGTCGCCGGCAGCGCGTACACCTACGCGTACGCCACGCTCGGTGAAGTCGTCGCGTGGATCATCGGCTGGGACCTGATCCTCGAGTACGGCATCAGCGTGGCGCCGACCGCGGCATCGTGGTCGGGATATTTGCAATCGCTGCTCTCCGGGGCGGGCTTCAACATGCCGGTCTGGGCGCAGACGGCGCACATCGCGTTCGCAAATGGCCGGCTCGACCTCGCGCATTCGCAGGTCGACCTGATCGCGGCACTCGTCGTCCTCGTCATCACCGGGCTGCTCGCGATCGGCATTCGTGAATCGGCGGGCGCCAACGCCGTGCTGGTCGTCGCGCAAGTCATCGCGATTATCGCGTTCGTCCTGGGTTGCGTAGCGGCCATCCATCCGGCCCGGTTCCATCCGTTTCTCCCAACCGGACTCGGTGGGGTGAACGCGGCGGCTGCGCTCGTTTTCTTCGCGTACATCGGCTTCGACACGGTAACGGTCGCGTCGGAAGAGGCCAAGAATCCCGTGCAGGACGTCCCCTTCGGCATCATCGCGTCGCTCATCATCGGAGCGATCTTGTACTGCGCGATCGCCCTGGTCACGGTGGGCATCGTCCCCTGGCAAACGATCGACCACGATGCCGGCATGAGCGACGTCGTCAAGCACGTCGGCAGTCCCGCGTTTCTCACGATTGCGGTCGCGGTCGGTGCGCTTGCCGGCAACGCGACGGTAATGATTACCTCGATGCTCGGCCAGATCCGCATCTTCTACGTCATGGCGCGCGACCGGCTACTGCCCGATCCCATCGCCGCGGTCCATCCCAAGACTCGAACGCCGTTTTATACGACGATCGTCATGGGTATCGTCATCGCGTTGCTCGCGGCATCGCTCTCGCTCGACGTGTTGCTGCGGCTGGTCAACATAGGCACGCTCTCGGCGTTTGCGATCGTGTGTCTCGGCGTCCTCGTCATGCGTTATACGCGCCCCGAAGCGAAGCGGCCGTTCCGCGCGCCCGCGGGTCCGCTCGTCGCGGTGCTTGGGTTCGGTCTGTGCGTGCTGCTGATGTGCGGTCTCGAGTGGGAGACGTGGCTGCGCTTCTTCGTGTGGATGGCAGCCGGGCTGCTGATCTATGCGTTCTATGGCTTCCGCCGGTCCACGCTGAGGAAGTGACGTGAGCACGGCCTTACGCCTCCCGCGCGTGCTGGGCTTGTTCGATGTCTCCGTGCTCGCCTCGGCCGCAATGGGGCCGGCGTACAGCTTGGCCGTCACGATGGGGCCGATGATCGCGGCTGCGGGTTCGAATGCGACGATCGCGCTCGTACTTCTCGGCGCCGTGATGTCGTGCGTCGCGATCGCCTTCGCGCGGCTCTCGGAAGTGCTGCCGAATGCAGGCTCGTCGTTTAGCTGGGTAGCGTCTGCCTTTGGGCAACGAGCCGGAGCGTATGCAGCGTGGCTGCTGTTGCTCTCGAACTATTTCGCGACGATGACGACCGCGCTGCCCGCAGCAACGTATACGCTCGCCCTGTTCGCGCCGCAGCTCGCGACCTCACCGCTCTGGGATGCGTTGGTCGGCGCGATTTGGATCGCGCTGAGCACCGCGCTACTGTACGCGGGCTTGCGTCCGACCGCGTTCACGACGGCCGTCTTTCTGCTCGCCGAGCTCGCGGTCGTCGGCGCGAGCGCGGTCGCGGCGTGCTTCGCGCATCCCGCACCCGAGCATCTCGCGCCGCCCGCGCTGCCCAATCCGTTCATCGGCATCGCGACCGCCATGGTGCTCGGCATCTGGATGACGGACGGTTGGGAAGTCTCCGCGTCCGCGTCCGAAGAAACGACCGGCGGCGCGGATACGCCGGGGCGCGGCGGCCTCGTCGGCTTGCTGCTCACGACCGCACTGCTCGTTGCCGCGATGCTCGCCTACGGACGCGTCGGATCGATCGCGGGCTTCGCGGCGCATCAAGCCGACGCAATGGATTATGTCGCCGATCGTTTGGGTGGCGCGGTGTGGCACGTCACGATCGTGGCGACGGTGCTGGTCTCGACCGCCGCAACCCTGTGGACGACGATGCTCTATCTCTCGAGGAGCGCCTACGCGATGGGTCGCGACGGCGTATTGCCCGCGTCGCTCGGACGTCTCGACGTGCGCGGCGTACCGGCAAACTCACTCTACGCCGTATTCGCCTGCACGGCCGCATTCACGCTGATCACCGGCTTCTGGCCGACCGCGGCGAGCGTGCTCAATCTCGTCTTGAACGGAACGAGCGTGTTCCTCGGCGCGCTCTTTGCCATGTCTGCAGCTGCAGCGATCAAGCTCCTCGGCAGGCGGGACGACTCGGATCCGCTGCGCTCGATCGTCGTACCCGCCGTCGGCGCTGCGACGCTCGGCGCGATCATCGCTGTCGACGTCGCACAATCCGACGCAACGACACGCGCCATCGAAATCGGCGGCCTGCTGCTCGGCTTTCCCTTCGCGCTCTGGCGCGGCCGCGTCAGCTCACGATCGGCTCTGCTAGCGTCGGAGTAATGCGGCCGCTGCGAGGCCTACGTTTGCGGACCTAGGTGCAGGATGTACTTTACGATGAAGCGGTCGATCGTCTGGGTCGCGGCGGGTGTTCCATAGGCCACGTACAGTTCGTTGCCGTTGGAAAACTTTCGATGGTAGCTCGCCGCGAGGTTAAGCCCGGGAACGGTCGTGAGTCCGTCGACGTTTCCGTTGATCGAGCGCAATTCGAGCGAGACGTTGGAATCGGTTCCGAGGCTCTCGCCCACTGAAAGCTGTCTGAGCCATTGCGAGTTGAGCTGCCCGTCCGAAAGTGTACGGCCATACGTTCCCGCATACTCGGCTGAAAGCGAGACGTGCGTTCCGAGTTGGCGTGCCGTCGTAAGCGAATATTGGTGCAGAAACACGTCGCCGAACGGCCCCTGCTCAGCTCCGAAGTCGAACGGCGCGGGCGTTCCGTCGCGGTAGCCGAGGGTCAACGCGAGCTGATCGAAGCGGTCGGTCTGGCCGCAATAATAGCGGGGAAAGCCGGAATACGACGCGCGCACGAGCGACGGATCGCCGCACCCGAGCGGCCCGGGCGCCTCGAGCGAATAGCTGCGCAGCTCGCCGTCGCGCGGCCCGAACCCGATACTCAGCTGGTTGACACGCGCCGAGAGCTGCGCGATCGCATCCGCTTGATGGATCGCGCCGGAGTCGTCGTCGAATCGATCGCTGCCGATCGCGAGCGAGTAACTCTTGATGCCGGGCGAGCTTCCGCTGACGGTGAGCGCGTCGACCCAGCCGCGCGTATCGGAGATCTGCGTGTACCCGTCGATCGGATTGTAGTTCGGCGTGACGTCCTCCCAGTCCACAAAGAGGTCGTAGTTTGGCTTCTTCATCTCGCCGTTGACGTTGAGGCTGCGGGCGTGGCCGGGATCGAGCACGGACGAGCCGCTTTCGAAAGCCTCATCGACGCCGCCGAGCAGTCCCGTATGCAGGTTGTGAAAGGCCGTGCCCGCCTCGAGCGTGGAATCGTCGCCGGCAACGCTGTGGTGGGCGAGCACGCCGTCGCTCCAGTACGCGAACGTCTGGCTCGGCGTAGCATGGGTGTAGCCGTACGCGATGTCGTCGAACTCGTTGCTCGTGGTTTCGTCGTAACCTCGAAACGAGAGCAGTCCGAAGGACTGCTGGCCGAACGAGCCTTCGAGTTTCGCACCGCGGTCGAACGGCCCGATGTCCGGCGAGTAAAAGATCTGGTTGTTCGGGGTGAACGCCCCGCCCGATGGAGAGCTCGGGCTCAGAAAGCCGTTGCCCTCCGCAAAGAACGGGCGATACTCCGTTAGCACGCGGCGAAATTCTTGCGGCGCGATCGACTGCTGGTCGACTTCGACGTTTGAGAAATCCGGATTCACCGTGGTCACGAAATGGATCGTGTTCGTGAGTGCGTAGCTCAGATCGATGCCGGTGAAGCGCGGAGTTTCGGGCGCGAACGCGCCGTCGGACTGCTCGAAGAGCTTGCGATTACCGCCCGCGCTCTCGAGAGCGTAGAGGTTCGCTCGCGTCCGCTCGCCCTTGGACGACGCAAGATTGCTGATCCCCGAGAGAAGCGGCCAAAATTGCGAATCTCCGAAATTCGGCCACTGCGGAGTCGACGCGTCCTGCATGGTCCCGTCGTAAGCCCACGTATAGTGTTCGCCCACCGCTGCGACGGAGCGCACGAAGTTGAATCGCCACGCCGCACTTCCCGAGCCGCTCGCGTGCAGCGCCTTGAGCGGAATGGTCAAGACGGCCTTCCACGTCGCGCCGTCCTTCCGCGCGGCGGCGTGCCAAACCGGCTGGTACCGAGTGCTCTCGCTCGCTTCTTCGTAGCGCGTGCCCCGCGGAGTCGCCGCGAAATAGTACACCGTCGCGCCGTTCCCGCTCGTGTCTATGCCGATGCCGACGAAGTCGTCCAAGCCGAAGCCGACATCGTTCGTCGTTTGGCTTGCGGTGATCGGTACGTTCGGCTGTTGCACGGCGAAACCGACGTACAAGTTCTGAGCATCGTAGAGCAGATACGCGGTCGTTTTGAGCGGAGCCGTCGCGCGGGTCGTGACGTCTTCGAACGGTGCGCCGTCTCGTGTGATTCGACCGGCCGCCCACTGTGGATCGGAAAGCGAGGTGTCCGCGCCAAGCGGATGCGTCGCGAGCGCCGCGGCGTAGGTGGCCGAATTGCTCGCCGTCGCACCCGCGACGCCTGCGAAAATCCCCATCAGCGTGATGACGCAGACGGCGAGGGTTCCGATTCTCATCAGCGTCATCTTAGGTGGAGCTTAAAAGCACCGCAATGCAGCGCTGACGAGCGGGACGTTTCGCGGGACGAACCGCGAGCAGTTAATCTACTCTGAATCCAACAGCGACGCGACGCCTGTCCTGAAGGTGCGGCTGGAGTTGAGTCGCGTTCCATCGTCCATGATGACGACGTACTCGCCGTGCGACCATGGTTGAAGCTCGCGGACGAGCGCGCCGTTGACCGCAAACGAACGATGAATCCGTTTGAAGCCGAAGGGGGCGACCCGCAGGCAGAATGCCGCCATCGTCGTCCGCAGCTCCAGCGTCGTGGAGCGGAGGTGAAGCGTCAGATTGTTGCCCGACGCTTCAAACCACAGGATCTCTTCGGGTGCGAGCGAGATGACGCGGCCGTCGGTCTGACGCAGGCTCAGCCGTGCGCCCCCTGCATTCGCGAGTTTCTTTCGGGCCTTCGCCACCGCCTTGGCGAAGCGCGACGCGGTGAGCGGCTTGAGGAGATAGTCCGCCGCATCGACGTCGAACGCGTCGACTGCGAACGTGGTGTGCGCGGTGACGAACACGAAGGCGGTCTTGGCCGCACTCGGGCCGGCCGTGCGAAGCATCTCGATCGGCGAGCCGCCGGGCATCTGGATGTCGAGGAAGACGATATCGGGAGCAAGCGCTGCGATCTGTCGACGCGCTTCCTCGGTCGTTCCGCATTCGCCGACGATGGTGAGATCGTCGTGGCGCTCGATCAAGGACCGCAAGCGCGCACGGGCGCTCGGCTCGTCGTCGACGATTAGGACGCGACTCATAGCCGCGGGCCGGCTGCCGGAATTGCCAGCGTCAGCTGCGTGCCCAGCCTCTCGCGCGGGCCGATAGTGAGGTCCGCCCGCGTACCGTACAGTTCCGCGAGACGGGCTCGCGTGTTTCCGATGCCGACGCCCTCGCGAAGCTCGACGAGGTCGAGCGTCGTGCCGTCGTCGGCAAGCTCGATACGAAGCGTCTCGCCGTCGACGCGGCACGTCAGATCTACGTGGATGACGCCGCCCGTCTTATCCAAGCCGTGCACGATCGCGTTTTCCACCAGCGGTTGAAGGGTGAATGCGGGGACCAGAATGCCGAGGGTCTTGGGCTCGGTCGAGATCGTGACGATGAGACGCTCCCCATAACGCAGCTTCATGATCAGGATGTAGCGATCGAGCAAATTCAACTCATCCCGAAGCGGGACCAACTGGCTTGCCGACGCGTCGGTCGCCGTTCGCAGCAGTGCCGCGAGCGCGGCGATCATTTCTTCGGCTGCCGTAACGTCGGTTTGCATCAGGGCTCCGACGGCGTTGAGCGTGTTGAAGACAAAGTGCGGATGGAGCTGGCGCAGCAAGGCTTCGACGCGTAGTCTCGTGAGGTCGGCCTCGAGCCGGACGGCGCGTTCGCCGCGTTCCCGCGCGACCTGCACTTGTATGATCGCGACGATGAGCGCGAGGGCGATCGTGAACGTGGTGAACGCTTCGAACCCTTCGCCGACCCCGTCTTGAAACGTATAGTGCTTTCCGAGGAATGTGTTGCTCACGAGCACGACGAGCGGCTCCGCGAGAGCGCATACGGCGACCAGCGCGACGAAATAGACCGCAAGCGTCAGCACCGTGGGCCGGCGCGTGGGCGGGAAGGCATGCGCGACGAACACCAGCACGGGCGTGAAGATGCCGAGCACGTACACCATTACGAGGTTGACGCCGAGGTAGGGCAGCCACGCGAGCGTTCGACCCTCGGAGAGGTGCTCGACGTAGCCCCACGCGGTCAGCAACCCGGCAAACGCCGTCCAACCGGCCAACCCGATGAGGAACCAACGCACCGCTACCGGCATCGCAGGTCGTCGCAGCAGCCTCACATTCGAGACGTCTCCCATCAAGCGCGCGCCATCGCGCAGGCGCTTCGGTTCCGCGGAGTTACTTCACTCCTTGGACCGACAAGCGGAAACCCAAAGATCCCGGCAAAGTCCGCAGCAGAGACGAACGCGTCTCGTGTCGAAGAGTTCGAACGTGGATGGCACGTTTGAAGAGCGGGCTGCGGCTCGGCGTTCGACGATGAGCGCGAAAGTCGCGCGGTCCCGCGCCGAGGTGGACGCTCTGGAACGAGCGTGGGACGCATCGCTTGCTCCGCACGAGCGGGCTGAGGCCGTTTGGAGCTTCACCTGCGAGCTCTTTATGGCGCGAGGGACCGATGTATCTGAACTCCGATTTGATCGATCTCTTGCGCGCGTTGAACGGGGCGGGCGCTGAGTATTTGATCGTCGGCGGTTACGCGTTCGCGATACACGGCCGGATCCGCGCGACGAAGGACGTCGACATCTTCGTGGGCACTGAGCCCTCGAATGCGGCGAAGGTTTGGCGGGCCCTCATATCTTTCGGGGCTCCCCTTGACGAGCTTCGCATTGAAGACTTGTCGACGGCCGACACGTTCTTCATCATGGGGCGACCACCAAATCAGATCGACATCATAACGACCATCGACGGCGTGACGTTCGAGCAAGCCTGGGTGAATCGCGTCACATCGACGTACGGCAGCGTCAACGTCCACTACATCGGCCGCGCCGAACTTATCGCGAACAAGGAAGCCGCCGGACGCCCGCAAGATCGCGCCGACGTCGATTTCCTTCGTGGAGCCGACGGGCGTTAGCTCGCGACCGGCTCTGCTTCGGTCGCGGTGATGCGGTTGGTGCGGCTCCAGAGTAGACCGATACCGATTGCGAAGTATGCGACGAAGATGTACGGGAAGTAGTTCGTCGGAGGTGCCGGTACGGGATAGACGGAGCCGACGGCCGGAATCAGCAACAGCGCGAGGGTGAAGACCGAGATCGCGATGTGAATCGGTTTCAACCCGCCGATGCGGCGGAGATAGAACGGTGCGCCAAGCGCGACGAAGACGTAGATCGCGATGAAGCCGAACGAGCCGAGGGTTGCGGTGTCGTTGAACGCGTCGAGCGGCGCGATACCGGCGAGCATCATCCCTCCGCCGACGAGTGCGAGCACCGCGGCGAATGCCGTGAGCGCCCGATGCGGCGTTTGAAATGCCGGATGCGTTACGGAGAGCGCAGCGGGGAACAGCCCGGAGCGGCTCTTGGTGTAGACGATCCGGCCGCCCGCGTTCAATGCCGCGAGCGTGATCGAAAAGGACGAGAGCAGCGCGCCAACGTCGATTGCAACCTTCAGCCCCGGCAGTTTTGCCGCGTCGGCAAGCGCGTCGAGCGGCGCTCCGAGCTTGTCGAGCGGCGTCGCGAGGCCGCGCGCGCCGAGCACTTCGGCGTATGCGCAGAAGATGAAGAATGCACCCGAGACGACGACGCTCAGGATGACGGCGGTCGGGATCGTGCGCAACGCATCGTGTGCCTCTTCGCCGAGCGAGGTCGCGCTCTCGAATCCGACGAGCGAAAAGATCGCGACGGTCGCGCCGAGCGCTATCCCCGAAAGGGTCGCTCCCTTCAACGTGAGCTGATTCATGTCGATCAGCGTCTTGCCATGGCCGAGCACGAGCGCGATCAGGATGAGGATGAGCGTTACCGAACCCGCCTCGAGCGCGAGCAGGGTGATCGTCGAGAGCCGGATGTCGCGGAATGCGAACGCGAACGCGATCAGCAAGCAGAAACCCAGCGGAACGACCGGCGGAAGGGTGAGGTGCGCGAGTCCCAGCAGCGTCGTAGCAAACACCGCAAACCCGGTCATGCCGGCCACCCCGACGAGCGCGTACGCCCACAGCAAGGCCCAGCCGCACAGCAGGCCGCCACGCGAGCCGAACGCGCGCTGCGCGTATTCGTAGAGCGAGCCGGCCGACGCCGAGCGCGTCGCGAACACGCGAATGTTGAGCGCGACCGCGAGCAGCATCAGCGCGCCGAACGCATACGCGAGCCAACTCGCATAGCCGGCCGACGCGAACATCAATGGAACGATCAGCACGGGGGTCATCGTCGGCCCGAGCATGGCGATCGACTGCGCGACGACTTCCCACAGGTTGAGGCAGCCGGTACGTAGATGGTTCATGCCGTGGCGGCGAGCCCGATGTCGGCGAGGATCTCGTGGGCGGCTCGCGCGCCTTCGCGCGCCGCGCCTTCCATGAAGCCTTGGAGCAAAATCGAGCAGTGCTCGCCTGCGAAGAACACGTTTCCTTGCCGCACGCGTTCGTAGCCCGCGAACTTCGTGTATTGGCCGCGCAGCCACCCCGCGTAACTTCCGCGCGCGAACGGATCCGCGGTCACGTGACTGAGGGTCGCCTTGCCGGTGAAGTGGTGCGTCGCGCCGGGCCACACGTGCTCGAGTTGAGTCGCAAACGTCTTCGCGTACGCTGCGGTCGACGGCGTCGCGCTCGTGGTATAGGGGCCCGCCGGGTGGATTGCCGCGCTGCCGGCGGCCGCGGCGAAGTCGACGATGAGCCCCGTCTTACCGGATTGCCCGCGCGAGCCTTCCCACGTTTGGACGAACGGGCCATCGTAGGTGATGTCGCCGCTGCTGCTTCCAGGCCACGGCCCCGGGTTGCGCCAGTAGCGCTCGTCGAACTGCAGGATCAACTTCGAGTGGTCGCCGTATCCAAGTTCGCGAATCGCGGTTTGTTTGAGTGCATCGAACCCTGCGCGTGACGTATCGACGTCACGTAAGACGATGAACGGTATGGCGACGATCGCCTTATCGACGACTTCGGTCGCGATGCCGCCGCCGCCGTTAAACGTGAGCGCGATGCTTCCATCGGAGCGCCGCGCGATCGCCGTCAGCCGGCGACCAAGCTGCACCGTTCCGGGCGGAAGCGATGCGGCGATCGCTTCGGGAAGGCGCTGATTGCCCCGCGTGATGTGGAATCGCTCGTCGGAAGGACCGAGCGCCACGAACTCGCCCGTCGTTGCGTTGTAGGTCGGCTGACGCCCGATCCAGTACACCATGTTGAGCGAGCTTTGCCGCTCGGGATCGATGCCATACTCCGCGACGTACTGCAGCAGCATATAGGTTCCGAGATCCGACTTCAGGCCGCCGGGGACGTAGCGTTCGATCCATTGGTTTAAGTTCAATCGATCGAGCGCGCGGCCGGTCGGGGTAGAGCGGTTGTACGTCGTCGCTTCGCCCGCTGCGGCGACCTGCGCGGCCAGAATCTTGTAGACCGGACGGAAGTCGTGGAACAGCTCGGGTTCGGTGTAGTACTTCCCGTTTTGGAAGATCGTTTGCTGACGGTCGCCTTCATCCGCCAGTACGTCGGTAAGGTGCAAACCGAAGCGCTTGGCCAACGCCTGCATCGTCGTGTGATCGGTGTCGATCAGCTCGCCGCCGTATTCGCTGACCTGTCCGTTCCCCCAGAACGAAACCTCCGAATGCATCCGCCCCCCGATGCGATGCTGTGCTTCGTACACGGTACAGCGGACGCCGCGATCGTGGAGCGCGAGCGCGGCGCTCAAGCCGCCGATGCCCGCACCGATGATTGCGATGCGCGGCGCGCTGCGCGCATCGCCGCGCCGGACATCGAGCCCGGGGCCCGCGAGGAGTCCCGCGAGCGCCGCTCCGGCGCCCGAAAGAAAGGCGCGACGCGTGCGCCGGCCGCGAAAGGGAACCGGCACGATTACAGCCGGATGTCCGCGCTCAGGAATGCATTGAACGGTAACTTCTGGCCGACGAAACCCGTTTGCGAGTTGTTGTACCAGCTGCCGTACGGATAACGCAGCTGGATCGGGGTCTCCCCACTCGGGACGAAGTTGCCGGCCGGTGCGAGCAAATTGGAAGCCAGCTGCGCGTACACGCAAGTCGAGGTGCTGTCCCACGGCTCGTGCCGCTGGTAACACGTATCGCTGATGCCGGTCATCACGAGCGTGAAGTTTACGGCGTGACTGGCTTGGTAGGCGAATTGTAGATTCGTCGTGAGCCGCGTCGGTTCGCGGAACGCGCCAAAACCGTCGAACTTGCCCGAGTACTTGTCGGGAATGAACAGATAGCTCGAGCACATTTGCGTGTTTGCGGCTGTCGTGGTTGGCGTGGTTGACTGGCTGCAGCTGAGCGGGTCGTAGCCGGGATAGGTGAGCGGCGACCCGTAGAACGATCCCGAACTGAACGTGAGGCTCGGCGTGACCGAGAATTTGTCGTGTTTGTAGTTCAGCACGAGGGTCGCGACGTCTGGAGTTTCGTAACCGTTCGCGCCCTGGAATGGGGAGGGCAGGATGTCGTACGGCGTGTATTCGCCGTTGCGGTCGAACAGCTGC
>Ga0302326_10016742_pt1 | contig 15319 bp, 10 predicted proteins | sample Palsa_T0_3_FD_202264 | JGI IMG/M metagenome (GOLD analysis project Ga0302326, IMG submission 202264) | Peat permafrost microbial communities from Stordalen Mire near Abisko, Sweden - Palsa_T0_3 | ecosystem: Environmental > Terrestrial > Soil > Palsa > Peat permafrost | place: Sweden: Abisko...
ACCCTCTACATCGAAGGCTTCGGTCGCTTCGTCTCCTCCACAACCGCTCCGATTGCTACCGGCCGGAACGAAAGCTGCCGGGTGGGACTGCATCCCACTGGGAAATCGCGCCTTTCCACGGCGCACCACAATCCTGGCACACTCAATCTGAGTCGGTCACAAATGTGGCGCAGCACTTTCGACCTGAAGCATCACGTGAGGGAAAGATGGCCTTGATCTGCACTTGCTAAGTTTCGATCCGACATGAGATGTCCGAGTTCGACCCCTGTGCCGTCGTTGGGGGCCGTCTGCCTTCTCCCTGATTCCGCCGATGCGCCCCAGTCTTGCCCCACCGAAGGGTAGCTGTCTCCGGCCGTCTGTGGACATCAACCAACTTCCGCCGCCAATTTCAGTTTGCATTTGAGCCGGGAGCGCGCCGCCACGCGTAATCACGCCCGGCACGATTTACCACTTGCCACAAGAGCGCGATCTGTGTGGAGAACATCGGGCGCTCACGCGATACCTCGGTGCCGTCGAAAGGAGGCCGCAGGGAACAAATTATTCTTAACAGCAACTTAACAGGTCGTTAACTCATCATTGGCTCCGAAGGGGTGGCTTAGAAATGCATTGGGAGACATACGATGCGCCCCTCACGGATGGATTCAATATTGTTTGGCCCCAAGCAGAACGTTGCCTGCAAAGTATTTCTGATCGATAAACTCCGGCAGCCGCCTCAGCCGATTTCACTGATCGATTCCAGGCCATTACGCGCGGCGGTCGTCGCCACCGCCATAATCGGTGTTCTCGGCGCATCTTTTGCTCTCAAAGTGAATGCCGAGTCGGCCGCCACGCCTGAGAACGCAAGCGTCTCCTTGGATGAGGTCGTGGTCACTGCGTCTAAGCGCATCTCGACGGTGCAGGACACGCCCATCAGCATCTCCGCGGTCAGCGGCAACGACTTGTTGGCTCGTGGAGTCTCCTCCCTCGCCGATCTGGCCCAAGGTACGCCGGGCGTTTCACTAAAGAGCGAAGGGCCGAGTCAGACGGAGATCGAGATGCGGGGTATGACCTCGAGCGGCGGCAACTCCGCGACGGTCGGCTTCTATCTCGATGATATCCCCTTGACTGGACCGGCGAGTGCCCAGAATGGCCACGTGGTGATTGATCCCGACCTTTATGACCTGAATCGCATCGAGATTCTGCGCGGACCTCAAGGCACGCTGTTCGGATCTGGCTCTATGGGCGGCACGGTACGACTGATTAGTAACCAACCGAATTTGTCGCAATTTCAATCGACCGCACAAAGCGTCTTGTCTGGCACCGAGGGCGGCGGGCTTAACCACAAGGACAATTTGATGGTTAATCTGCCGTTGATCGACGACACCTTGGCGTTGCGGGTCGTGGGTACAGAGCATTACACCAGCGGTTGGATCGACCGCATCGTGGCTGAGCCATTTCCTGTCGTGGGTGGAAACCCGGATGGCACGGTGCGCGGCAGTGTCCAGGACGCTCCCATTGAGAAGCAACATCCGGGCTCGAATGCCTATCAAATCTATGCGGCGCGCGTGACTCTGCTGTGGAAGCCGACCGAAAACCTGTCGGTCACGCCGTCATACTTCCACGAAACCAGTACTCAAAACGGAATCAGTGCCTATGACAGCGTTCCCGGCACCGAGACGCACAACCAACCTTTCGATATCGCAGAACCGCTGACCGATTCACTGACGGCCTACAGCCTCAATGTGAATTACAGTTTCCCAGCGTTCGACCTGACGTCCAGTACCGCACAATGGACACGAAACTCCACTCAGGTTGAGGAAGCCAGCGAAGCCTTCAATAATCCGATGGAAGCAATTGCCTATAACTATAACTATGGTCTCACGAATCCAGGATATTATGGCCCGAGCGGCACCGGCCCTGAGCATGGTATGGAAGACGATCCTAGCCATCAGTTCAGCGAAGAATTGCGATTGGTTTCGACGGGGAGCGGAAAGGCTAGCTGGGTTGCCGGACTTTACTACAGCGACTTCTACTCCTTGTGGGGCTTCAAGGGGACAACGCCCAACTACACCGCGTACATGGATCTAGGCACGCTCGCGCCGGCAACCACCCCCAACTGGTTCGACGCCTATTCACCTACCACGCTCAAGCAGTATGCCGCCTTCGGCGACCTCACTTATGCCCTGACCGATGAACTCAAGGCCGACGTCGGCGCTCGCGTGAACCACTACGATTATCGCTTCTCTTCCTGCCTTAGCGGCTGGGGATCGGCCAACGGAGCCGCTACCCCCTCGTGTTCCGGTCTCATCGCGCTATCCTCCACCAGCTTCAACCCAAAATTCAATTTATCCTACTCGTTCAGCCCAGACATGATGGCGTACGTAACCGTGTCGAGCGGCTTCCGTCCCGGCGGAGGCAACGCTGTGTATCCGACCACTGGCGCCGCCTGGGGATCGGCTTTCCGGGAGCAGAACTATACGAGCGGCAAGTGGCCCGCCACGTATGAGCCGGATCGTGTCCTGAGCTACGAGCTCGGTGAAAAAGCGAGGTTCCTCGATCACCGCCTGACTATTAACGCCAGTATTTATTATGAGGACTGGCGCCACGTCCAGCTCGAGGCCTACCCCAACGACTGGGCGCTGAACATCAATGGCAACTATGTCTCCATTTATGGAGCCGATATCGACGTGCTCGCCGATCTAGGGGCGGGACTTCAAATCGAATTCGCAGCGGGCTACCTATATGAGTGGCTGGACGGGGGCCCGCACTGGGTCATTACCCCGGTCCATAAGATGCCGGAGGTCGCGCCCGAGAGCGGCACCGTCGCTCTTAACTATTTAAAACCGCTCAACAGCTCTTACATGTTCACGGCGCGATTGGAGAATTCGTACACCAGTTCGCGCTACTCAATTTTCTTCTCGAACCCGTACGAGTTCACCGGGACATATCGACAATTGCCCGGGTATGACCTGGTGAATGTTCGATCTGGAGTCAAATTCCGTGACACCTGGAGTGCGACGTTGTTTGTCAATAACCTCACGAATAAGCACGCGCAGCTGGAGAGCATGTTCACGGAAAACGAGCCGCAACCTGATTTTACTCGCATCGAAACCAACCAGCCGCTCACCGGAGGTGTCGACCTGACCTACCGTTTCTAGTGGGAATCGGCTTCCACATCGACGAATCGGAATCTTTACGCGATTTTGACGCTCGACCTGGTAGCGTGTGTTTCACTGCGAGGAAACGGATCATGACTGCGGCCATGCACCTCGTCCTGATCGTTGAGGACGACGCGGCGCTGCAAAGCGTATTGCGTACCTTATTTGAGGCGAACGGCTACCGCGTCGTCTCGGCGACAATTGCGCTTGGCGGAATCCACGACGCACGCCTGCACAATCCCGATGTAGTCATCGTGGATTTGGGTCTGCCGGATCGGGATGGTATCGAGGTGATCAAGGGCATTCGAAGGTGGTCGGCAATGCCAATCGTCGTTCTTTCTGCGCGCACGGCGGAGACTCAACGGTTACTTGCATTTGAAAGCGGTGCCGATGATTACGTCGTCAAGCCATTTAGCGCCCCAGAACTCTTGGCCAGAGTCCGGGCAGTCTCGCGCAGACATGTCCGCGGACATCTACCAATGGGGATCCTGCGGCTTGGAGATGTTGCTATTGATCTGACTGGCCGCATTGCCCGCAGGGCAGATGGGCAGGAAGTCCGCCTCACGCCGCTCGAGCACAAAATACTGGCCGCGCTCGCGCGCCAGCCAGAGACCATTGTCACGCATTCGACCCTTCTCAAGGAAGTATGGGGGCCGAATCGAGACGACTCCGGGTCGTTGCGCGTTTACATTGGAAGTTTACGGCGAAAACTCGAAGCGGATCCGCGGCGGCCGAAACACATCATCACGGAGCTCGGGCTCGGATACCGTCTACTTCTCGATCAGGATACGGTAATCGATGGTTCGATTGAATAGCGCCACCAACGAACCGTCACCGCCGCGGCGGCCGGCCAATCGAGGGCGCCTGAAGCTCTTTTTCGGCGCCGCGGCGGGCGTCGGTAAGACCTACGCCATGCTCAATGCCGCGCGCGCGGCACGCGCCGAAGGAATGGACATCGTCATCGGGTATGTCCAGTCCCACAGCCGCCCCGAAACTGAGCGCTTGATGGTCGGGATTGAGCAACTCCGGTTGCTCGACGTGAACTATCGAGGGATCGTACGTGCCGAATTGGATCTCGACGCAGCACTCTCACGCCACCCGGCCGTACTGGTTGTCGACGAGCTAGCCCATTCAAATTTGGTGGACGGTCGACCCAGGCAGCGTCATGCAAAGCGCTGGCAAGACGTCGAGGAGCTTCTCGCAGCGGGCATCGAGGTATGGTCCACGGTCAATGTCCAACATTTGGAGAGCTTGAACGATGTCGTGGCGGGTATTACTGGGGTTCGGCAACGGGAAACGGTCCCGGATCGCATATTCGATCAAGCTGATGATATCGAGCTGATCGACCTGCCTTCGCGCGATCTGCTGGCCCGGCTTCAGGCTGGTAAGGTCTATAGCGTCGAGCACGCCTCCCCGGCAACCAAAGGATATTTTCGCGAGCCCAATTTGCTGGCGTTGCGCGAGCTCGCATTGCGGCGCACCGCGGATCGGGTCAACGCTCAATCCCGCCCATACAAGGATCGCGAGCGATTCGCTCAACCGTGGTTGGCCCGAGACCGATTCTTGGTGGCCGTCGCGGTGGACGATCAAGCCGAGCAGCTCGTCAGAGTGGGCAAGCGTTTTGCCGACGCTCTCGACGCCGAGTGGTTGGTGGTTTGCGTCGAGACTCCGGCGATGCTCAACCTCGGAGAGGCGGCGCGAAATCGACGCGTCAATGTCTTGCGCCTTGCCGAATCGCTGGGCGCTCAGACGGTTACCTTGGATGGCCCCTCAGCATCCGCCGCCCTGGCCGAATACGCTCGGCTTCGGAACGTTACCCGGATCGTCGTCGGGGAGCCGCGACGATTTGGCATAAAAGCCCTGTTTCGACCCTCCACTGCCACTAAGCTGGTGCGAGCGGGCGGCGGGTTCGACGTCTCGGTAATCGCCCGGCGAGGAACGCCGCCAAACGAAACCTTGCGCTCGGATACCCTTGCCCCTGCAGGCCCGAATTGGATTACTTACTGGGCTGCCCTAGGCATCTCTGCGGCCTGTACTGCACTCGCCGCCGCCATGTACTCCTATTTTTCGTTGACCAACCTCGTCATGGTGTATCTCCTTGGTGCCACAATTGCTGCGCTGAAGCTGGGTCGAGGTCCCGCGAGCGTTGCTGCCGTGGCGAACGTCCTGGCATTCGATTTCTTCTTCGTCCCCCCGCGCTATTCCTTCGCGGTTGCCGACTTTCAATACGTGGTGACATTTGGCGTCATGCTGACGGTCGCTTTAATCATCGCGACCCTGGTCGCCAACGTAAGAGCTCAAACACGTGTAGCCGGTACCCGGGAGCGCCGCACTGCACTGCTGTACGCCATGAGTCGAGAACTCGTGTTGACGCGGAGTCTGGAGGACTTGGCGCGCGTCGCGGTAAAGCATGTGGCGGAAACCTTCGCAGGCCGCACAGTTGTGCTGGTGCCCGATGCGAGCGGTCGCTTGCAATTTCCCACAATGTCACCGACAGCCGATTCGTTGCAGGGCGCTGATCTGTCGATCGCCCAGTGGGTATACGACAACAGTACGCCAGCGGGCCTCGGAACCGACACGCTGCCTGGGGCCGTCGCGCAATACCTGCCGCTCAAAGGTACCCATCATGCGCTTGGCGTGTTGGCCGCGGAGCCAAAGCAACGGCGGCGCCTGCTCCTACCCGAGCAACGCCACCTGATCGAGACATTTGCCGCGCAGATCGCGCTGGCGCTGGAGCGGGGCCGCCTGCAGGAAGAGGCGGAGCAGTCGCGCGTAACCGCCGAAACAGAGGGCCTGCGCAACACCCTCCTCGCCTCCATCTCCCACGACTTGCGAACGCCGCTTTCCGTCATCACGGGTGCAAGCAGCGCCCTGAATGATCCTTCGATGAGATTCGATGAAGCAGCGCGCCGCTCTCTGTCAGCACAAATCGAAGCAAAATCCAAGGAGATGGCCGAGATCATCTCCAATGTCTTGGACCTGATGCGTTTGGAGAGCGGACATTTTTCCTTGCGGCTCGATTGGGTGATGATCGAGGATCTCGTGAACTCGGCGCTGCAACGGCTGGCCACGCGTCTGATTGAGCATCCGGTCGAAGTTCTCCTTCCAGCGGATTTGCCGCCCGTGCATGTGGATGCCTCGCTAGTGCTGCAGGTGTTTACCAATCTGCTTGAGAACGTCGTCAAGCACACTCCTTTAGGAACCCGGATAATTGTCTCGGCAGCTCCCGAGGGCGCCTTTGCGCGAGTCAACATCGATGACACAGGCCCAGGCCTTCCCCCCGGGGACCTTGACCGGCTCTTCGCAAAGTTCCATCGCGGCCGCGACGAAAGCAGTGCGGGCGGCGCGGGTCTTGGACTGTCAATCTGCCGCGCCATCCTCACGGCCCATGGTGGTCAAATCAATGCGAGTCAACGGTCCGGTGGCGGCGCCCGATTTTCGTTTACTTTACCGGTATCTTGAGATGGACATCAAAGGTGCGGGTCGCTTGCTTTTTACAGCTCCTTTACATGATGTTGGTCTAGAGTCCGTTTCGCAGGCCGGGGACAAGAGTGTACAAATTCGCAGAAGTAGCTGGCCGGACGCCAGCTAGAGGCCTGGCTCGGGCACGCACAGAATACTCCGGTCTCCGCACCGATACCTGAAATGCCTGCAATACCAATCATGCGGCCTGAACTGCCGGAACACCAGCGAACCGCACTCGCAGCGGCGGCTCTCGCCTGCATGGGCGTTGTATTCGGAGACATCGGAACTAGTCCGCTCTACACGCTGCAGGTCGCCGTGAAAGCCGCAAGCCCAAATGGCGCCGTCGCGCCTGAGGCGGTTCTCGGTATTGTCTCATTGATTTTCTGGTCCCTCATAATCGTAATCTCGATCAAGTATGCAATCTTGATCATGCGGGCAGATAACCATGGTGAGGGCGGCATCTTGGCGCTTCTTGCGATGGTCAGTCCCAAGCGCGCGCATTCCGGCCGTCGAGCCAGGATGATGCTCATTATCGGACTCGTCGGAGCAACGCTCCTTTACGGCGACGGCACCATTACGCCCGCGATCTCGGTTCTAAGCGCCGTCGAGGGGATCAAACTCTACACTCCCCAGCTGGGGCGTTTCGTAGTGCCCCTCACGCTGGTCATTCTCGTGGCGCTGTTTCTCATTCAAAGCAAGGGCACCTCATGGATCGGGCGGCTGTTTGGTCCCATCATGTTAGTTTGGTTTGCGGTAATCGCCATATTGGGCGTCATCGGTATTGCCAAAAATCCGACCATCCTCGCAGCACTCAGTCCGGTGCCTGCAATTACCTACCTACATCACGCTGGCTATTTGGCGTTGGTGGTTATCGGTGGCGCATTTCTGGCGGTCACGGGGGGAGAGGCATTTTATGCCGATATGGGTCACTTCGGGCCGTCTCCGATTCGCTTTGCCTGGTTCACGGTGGCACTTCCCGCCCTGACTCTCAACTACTTTGGCCAAGGCGGTCTTCTGCTAGCGGAACCTGGGGCAATCGAGAACTCCTTCTATCAACTCGCGCCCGAGTGGTGCCACTACGGTCTCGTCGTCCTCGCAACCGTTGCGACCGTCATCGCATCGCAATCCATCATCTCCGGTGCCTATTCGCTGACGAGCCAAGCAATCCAGCTTGGTTTTTTGCCCCGCATGAATATCATCCATACCGCCGGGCACGCGATCGGCCAGATCTATGTCCCATTGGTCAACTGGCTCCTTGCCTTCGGCACGATAGCAGCCGTCATCGGCTTCGGATCCTCTGATGCGCTCGCTGGTGCATTTGGAGTTGCCGTATCACTGCTCATGGCTATCACGACGGTCATGGCAACCGCCGTGGCACTGCAGTGGAAGCACAATCCTCTGCTGGTTTTTGTCGTCAACGGCAGCCTGCTCGCGCTCGACTTTCTATTCGTCGCATCGACATCCACGAAACTGCTTCAGGGAGGTTGGTTTCCGCTGGCAATCTCATTTGTGATCGCTTTCCTGATGCTTACGTGGCGTAAGGGACAAGAGATCATGGATGAGGTTCGCCTCGAGATCCGAGAGGGGTCGAGCGACTTCGTTGCGCGGATCGAGGCAAATCCGCCTCACCCTATTCCCGGAACCGCGGTGGTTCTCGGTCGGATGACCCAGGGTGTGCCGTTGCCACTCACGCGTAATGTCAATTTCAATCACGCGTTGCATGAGCGCGTTCTCCTGGCTGCCGTGGAGATGACGGACACGCCGCGAGTTGATGACGATCATCGCGTGACAGTCACTGCGCTCTGCGGACGAATGGCGCGCATCCAACTGCGTTTTGGATTCATGGAGAAGCCCGATGTGCCTTTGGGTCTACAGGTCGCGGTGGAGAACCATCAGATTGCCGCCTGCAACCTGCAGCAGGTGACCTACTTCACGGGTCATGAAACCATTATCCCCACAATCCAACAGCGCAAGATGGTGCGCTGGCGAAAGTCCCTGTTCGCGCTGATGCACCGCAACGCACAGCAACCCGCCGCCTATTTTAATATTCCCAGTGCGCAGGTCATGGAGATCGGGGTCGAATTCGAGATATAGCCCTAAGTGGCGCCTCTCTACCCGCCGCGCACTGCGGCAATGTTAAGCTCAAGATGAATGACATCAGACCTCTCGCAGCTCGGCTTCTTGCTATTCGTATCCGCGCTGGTCGCGATGCTCTGTCGCCGTTTACACCTGCCTTACACTGTCGGACTCGTCTTGGCCGGCATGGGACTCTACTTTTCGCACGTCTACATCAAATGGCACCTGTCAAAGGAATTAATATTTTCCGTCTTCCTACCACCGCTGGTATTTGAAGCCGCGTTATTCATCCATTGGGATCAATTCAAACGGGATCTTCCGGTCGTGGGTCTTCTGGCGACTGTGGGTGTACTACTAGCGGCCGCCGTCACTGCGACTGGAATGTACTACGGGCTTGATTGGGATTGGGGTAGCGCCATCGTGTTCGGCATTTTAATTGCTGCAACGGATCCCGTGTCGGTCATCGCAACGTTTAAAGAGGTCAAGGTTCCCGACCGCCTGCGCTTGTTGATGGAAGCCGAGAGCCTGCTGAATGACGGCACTGCGGCGGTCGCATTCGTCGCGGTGCTAGCGATCTTGGCGGGAGGACATCAAGATGCCTGGTCAGTCTCCGGAACCCTCTTCGTGACGATCGTGGGCGGGATCGTGGTGGGCGGCGCCGTCGCCTCTGTCCTAATGCTCTTGGCGGGACGCACGCCGGACTATCTCGTCGAAATCACCTTCACGACCTTGGCTGCCTACGGATCCTTCTATGTTGCGGAGCACTTTCGTCTATCCGGTGTGCTAGCGACGTTGACTGCGGGTCTGGTGGTCGGCAATTTCCGTTCCTCGGCGTTGATCACCAAAGCGGGTCGTAATGCGTTAGAGCCTTTTTGGGAATACGCGGCATTTGTTGCCAACTCGCTCATTTTTCTGTTGATCGGGGCGCAGGAGGCGCAACAGCACTTCAAGAATCTGGGGGTGCCCGTGATGCTCGCCATTCTTCTGGTGACCCTAGGTCGTGCGGTTGCGATCTATCCAGTCTGTGCCGTATTCGGTGGCAGCCGCCTCAAGGTGTTGCCTCGGCATCAGCACATTTTATTCTGGGGAGGATTGCGCGGTGCCCTGGCGCTGGCGCTGGCCCTCGCACTGCCGGCGGATCTACCTCGTCACGATGATGTCGTCACGCTTACCTTCGCGGTGGTCGCATTTTCGGTGTTCGTGCAAGGCCTGAGCATTACACCGTTATTAAGACGCTTACGGCTTATTCATACGACGCCGCCGGCGAATTAATGCGGCGGAAACATCGAACCCTAATGGTGATGCCTACCCGAGAAGCGGCACGCGTACCCTCCAGAGATAGCACTTGTAACATAGCAACCTCGGGATCTAAGAAATTTGAGCGCGCGGCCGCAACGCTGCAATAGACACGCACCTTCGCAGCTAATTTTTACGCTTTTTACATATCAACTGCCGATTCTTTTCAGAACCTCTATACCCCTTCCAGTAACTTCCATGGGCTTGGTTGGAGCCTTTGATGATGCGTTAGCGCAACGGTATGCGTGGCAGGCGGCGGCCATCAACGGACTCGACCAACGCTCCGAGAATGGAAACCTGCATGCCGATGCTGAAGAGGGCTGGCAATGATGAATCCGGGAAAATGCCTGCGCGTTATGCTCTTGTCGCTCGTATCAATCGTGGCTGCAGCGCCGGAAGTTCAGGCAGATGAGCCTGCAACCGTGCCGACTACGGCGTCACTCGGCACGATCGTCGGCGTCGTTACAAACGCGGCGAGGGCCCCCGTCGGAGGAGCTACAGTGACAGCCGTTCGCGCGGGCGGGGGCATTAGGTCTACCGTGTCAGGTAGCGACGGCGTCTATTCGTTTGCCGATCTCCCGTCCGGCGTTTGGTCTCTCACCATACAGGTCGATGGATTTCCCGATGTGACTGTGCCCTCGCTGCAAGTCGTCGCGAACAAGGCTACTCGGCGTGACGTTGTGATGAACGTTCCGGCGGTAGGGCCCGCACCGGGTTCCTCGGTCGCGACGCTAAGACCGGCGGGGGTGCCAAGCGCCATATCCTCTGCCCCTGCGCCGCCAGCCGCAGCACAGACGGCGGCGACCCTCCCGAAGGCACTGCAGGCGCCTCCCCCCGCTCCGGATGTTGACTTGCAAACTCCGTTTGCCGTCGGCGATATCGGCTGGATGAACGGCACCCCGCGGGAAAAGTCGCCGATATTCGACACAAATTTCTTTACGCCGGAAGTCCGCTTCGACATGAATTACCTGCAAAGCGGCAACCATCCCATTGATCACACCATTGTCGGCTCGACAGAGGAGTTTCGCTCCGGCGAATTTCAGATCGAACAGGTAAGCTTTGGGGGTAACTTCCATTGGGAAGGCGTACAAGCCCGCTTTCTCTCGATGTTTGGCATGTTCGCCACCACCACGCCGCGCAATGACGCCAGCTCCTCGGTAGGCCAGTGGGATCTCGATGATGCTTACCGATACTTCTCGGAAGCGAACGCCGGTTACCACTTCGACGTGAACCACGGCCTCAATGTCGACGTCGGCGTCTTCGTCTCATACATTGGTCTATTCAGCTACTACAACTATGATAACTGGACCTACCAGCCCTCGTTCGTATCATCGAACACACCCTGGTTTTTCAACGGACTTCGCGTCCAATGGTTTCCGACCCAGACTTTGAAAATCGAACCCTGGCTCATCAACGGCTGGCAGTCCTACGCCAAGTTCAACAGCAAGCCAGGCTTCGGCGGCCAGATACTCTGGATCCCGAACGATTCATTCAAATTGGTGCTCAACAGCTATTCCATCGGCCAGGACAACTTGGACTGTCAGACAAATAACCCAACCGGGTCCGGAACCGTGGACACGCTCTGCCACCCCCAGAATGGGGGTAATCTCAATGCCGCTGTCGGCTCTTACGTGGGGGCTGGCGGACCCGTCGACTGGTCGAAGGTCAAGCGCATGCACGAGGACGACAGCATCGAGGTGAAGTACTACGACGCACACGGTACGGGCGGCAACGGCGTATCCAAAATGGCATTCAGCTATACGGTCGATCTCGGCTGCGAATCCGGTGGCGGTGTCACCTGCTCGAACGGCCAGAACAAGGAGAATTTCTTTGGCATGATGCTTTACGACCGTACTTGGTTCCGTAACGATCTATACGCAGTAACCCTTGGCGGCGGCTTTATGAACAATCCGGGCCGCTACCTGGCCCTGACCCCACCCATCAACGGAGCCACGGCCGCAACCGGTTCGCCGTACTTCACTCAGGCGCCCGGACAAAAACTCTATCAATGGGACTCTCAGCTGAATTTCCAGTATATGCCCAAGGACTGGATTACCTGGTGGACCGAAGCGACGTTTCGGCACTCTAGCGTTCCGTACTGGTCAGGACCGGGCGGCGTAACGCCTCCCGGCGGCAATACCGGCTCGCCCGGAAGCTGTGTCGGAGGTGAATCTAACGCGACCACCGGTCAATGCAACGCCGGCGACTGGTTTCCGGATCTTCGCACCCGAGAAGTTATCTGGGGTGCCGGGGTCCTGCTCAAATACTGACTTAGATGCGCGTTTCGGTCAGGCTTGGAGAAATCGCAGCTCGACTTTCGTCCTCTCACCGCATGCGGCTTAATGCCGCGGCCTCTGTACCAAGCGATAGCCTACGGTCGGCTCGGTCAAAATATGTTGAGGACGAGCCGCTTCCGCTTCCAGTTTTTGCCGGAGGTTCGCCACATACCCGCGCAGACACCGCCCTTTTTCACCGTTCGGGTAGTCATATCGACACTGATGTCGCCGAATTCGAATATCGAAGGCGGGGCTTCCTTGCGGCCACGGCGTCGCGATGCGGCGCGTACTCGAGCGAGAAATTCACCTGCGCCGAACGGCTTGGTCAGGTAATCATCGGCAGCGAAGCCACTGTATGTGGGCGGGCGCACCGACGGCTCGCTTGTCGTAATGCATATATGGGTCGGTGACATCGAGATTGCTGATGGGTTCTAACAATCCTTTCGGGTAGCTAGCTTCCAGGCAAGATCGAAACACAATACCGCGAAATGACTCATTCAACCATCTAAGTTCTAGTGGATCGACTTGCTTGGTCTTTGTTGCTAATAAGGATGCCAATATGTCTGACGAGTCGGTCAACCCGCCTGCCGGCGATATCTCCCCCGATAAGGAGGACCGCATGCGAGATTTTTTTGCGAGACATGGTGGCCCGAGTGGCGATCCGCCTCACCACGTGGAAACCGAGCGCGGAACAAGTGGATGGTCTGAAGCCTACGCTAAAGATGGGTATGCGCTTCGCTGCGACTGGTCGCGTGTGGGCGGAAAAGAGGAGATGCAATTCGTCGAACTCCTGGGGCGGAGAGTGGCGCCCGTGAAGTAAATCTCTGATTGGGCTGTAGCACGGCGGGTTAAAGCTTTGAGAAATGCGCCCGCGTCGAGCGCGTCGATTGTCGATTGCGCAAGTAACCAATCCTCTTCGTCGTGCCCCGGCTAAAATCCGCGTGCTTCGGACAGATAATAGGCAACTGTGGAAATCCGATCGTGGCGCGATTCGACCGATTGTTTCCGATCCGCTTGCGTCCATCTGATGTCTTCCGAGACAACGGCATCCGCTATTTCCGGAGTCAATGTGCAGAGACCAAGCGCTTCTATGGGCAGTCGGCTCGCGTGCTTTCCCGCTCCGGCCCCGTCCAGTTTGAATTTCATGATTCGATTTCTCCGTAGGTTAGTAAAGTGCGAAGGATTAGCAAAACACAGGACGGCGACTTTCTTCCGTTCGGCATCACACACAAAAAGCCATTTGATGCTCCCCATGAACGAATCCCATTCACATTTCTGGACTTCCCCCAGAATGGTAGACAACTCCGGGCTATTACCACCATGACCGAGAGTTCCTTTGCCTCGTTGAGGTGTTACGTCTCCGAGCGTAGGGTCACAATTTGCTTTTAGGACGTCCTTAAGGAGAAAGTGGACATCTCCTAGGAAAACTCACAGAGCATTAGGTGCCTACTATTAGTTCACTCCCGTGCAGCCGGGTGATAGACGCGACGGCGCGGCCTGCGCGGGAGTGCACAAGGAGCGCAGAGCCTTGGATTCTTGCGACTACAATTCTTGCCTCGAGCATGGCGTTCATCGACGGCACTGTGGTCAATGTCGCGCTGCCCGCGCTGCAGCGATCACTGGGTGCGACGCTCGCGAACGACCAGTGGGTTATCGAAGCCTATGAGTTGATGCTAGCGGCGCTACTGCTCGTTGGCGGCGTGGCGGGCGATCGCTTCGGCCGGCGCCGGGTGTTCGTACTGGGCGTGATCATATTCACGGTCGCATCGACTGTTTGCGGCCTCTCGAGCGGAGTCGAGATGCTAATTCTCGCTCGAGGCCTGCAGGGTGTCGGTGGCGCGCTGTTGATACCCGGCAGCTTGGCACTGCTGAGCGCCTCGTTCGACAAGGAGAAGCGCGGCCGCGCCATTGGGACTTGGTCGGGTTTCACCGCCATCACCAGCGCCTTCGGCCCGGTACTGGGCGGCTTTCTGATTGACCACGCCAGCTGGCGCTACGCGTTCTTCCTGAACGTGCCCTTGGCTGTGGTTGTAGTGGTATTGACGTTTCGCTTTGTCCCTGAGAGTCGCAACGAGTCTTCGCCCAAGGCTATCGACTGGTTGGGCTCGGTGCTGGCTGCGGTCGCCTTGGGCAGCATCGTTTATGCGCTCATTGGTTCGCAAACCGTCGGCTGGACCGATCGGTGGGTGCTTGGCGCGCTGGCGATCGGTTTCGTGACGCTGCCAGCGTTCTTGTTAGTCGAACAACACCATCCGGCGCCTATCTTGCCGCTAGCTCTATTTCGCTCGAGCGATTTCGCCGGTGCGAACCTGTTGACGCTCCTGCTCTATGCGGCGCTCGGCGGAAGTCTGTTCTTCCTACCTCTGAATCTCATTCAGGTGCAAGGCTATTCCGCTGCGGCAGCGGGTGGGGCTCTGCTCCCCTTTGTGTTGCTCATGTTCGTGCTGTCGCGGTGGGCAGGTGGCCTGGTCGAGCGCTATGGCGCGAAGCTTCCGCTGGTGATAGGGCCGACGATTGCGGCATGCGGTTTCGCGCTATTTGCAGTCCCCTACATAGGCGGAAGCTACTGGAGTACGTTTTTCCCGGCGGCAGTAGTGCTGGGCCTTGGGATGACTCTAACGGTGGCCCCGCTGACTACGACAGTCATGGAGTCGGTGGCTCCGGGTGCCGTGGGTACAGCCTCGGGCGTCAATAACGCGATCGCCAGCGTCGCTGGACTGCTTGCCATCGCTAGCTTGGGGATGGTGATGTCCGGCACCTTCGATAGCCATCTCCGGCGCGACCTCGCGGCGGCGAATGTATCGCAAGTAACCGCTGATGCAGTTATTGCGCAGCATGCCAAGCTCGCGGCAATCGAGCCGCCGGGGAGCGCGAGCGCCGACACGCGCCGTGCCATACACCGCGCCGTCGATGAGGCCTTCGTGTCGGGATTTCGCCGTGTTATGTTAATCGCGGCATCTCTCGCACTCGCTAGCGCGATCAGCGCCTGGGTGTTGATTGGAGGAGGCCTGGCAGGTAAAGAAGGCGCAGTAGTCAAGAGTCCTGTAGTTAAATCGAGATCGACTACCA
>Ga0302326_10016743_pt1 | contig 15319 bp, 12 predicted proteins | sample Palsa_T0_3_FD_202264 | JGI IMG/M metagenome (GOLD analysis project Ga0302326, IMG submission 202264) | Peat permafrost microbial communities from Stordalen Mire near Abisko, Sweden - Palsa_T0_3 | ecosystem: Environmental > Terrestrial > Soil > Palsa > Peat permafrost | place: Sweden: Abisko...
GGTTCATTTGATCGTAAACAGTTCCGGCCTCACGGACTTCAATCCCGATCTTCGCGACGCCCTCGCCATGAACGTGCGCGCCACGAACTACGTTTTGAACTTTTTGACCCAATGCGACCATGGCGCCCTGCTCCATCTTTCCACCAGCTATGTGGTGGGCCGGCGCGACGGCCGCGTTTTCGAAGAGCTCCCGCGCAACTACACGCCCATCGCCAGCCCGGGTTTTGACGCGGCCGAAGAGTGCGCCCGCCTCGAAGCCCTGATTCACGACACGGAAAAGCGCGCGGAGTCCCCGGAAGTCACCGAAGAGATTCGCCGCATGGCCAGGGAGAAAGAGCACGCCGCCAAGGACCTGCAAGGCGCCGCCCTCGAGAATCAGATCCGCAAGAACCGCTTCCGGTGGCTGCGCCAGGTGCTCACCGAAGCGGGCATGCGGCGCGCCAACGAGCTCGGCTGGCCCAACACCTATACGCTGACCAAGAGCCTCGCTGAATCGCTGATCCGCAATTTTCTCGACGAATCGCCCAATGCCGCGATCGCAGTCGTGCGCCCCGCCATAGTGGAGTCGTCGATCGAGAAGCCGTTTCTCGGCTGGAATGAAGGCATCAACACTTCCGCGTCGCTTTCGTACCTGCTCGGCACATTTTTCAGGCAGCTTCCCAGCAACGCCAACAAATGCCTCGACCTCATCCCCGTCGATCTGGTTTCCCGCGGCATGACGCTGATCGCGGCCGCGCTGGTCGCGCGCCGGCACGACCGCGTCTATCACCTGGCCACCTCCGTGGCGAACCCATGTGACATGCGGCGTTCAATCGAGCTCACCGGCCTCGGTCACCGCAAGTTCTACCGCGCCCAGAACGGATTGAATCACCGCCTGCGCCTGAAGTTCGACGCGATTCCCGTTTCCAAGGCCCGCTACGAAAAGCTTTCCGCGCCCGCGCAACGCCTGATCGTTCAGATCATCAATCGCACCGTCGAGCCGCTTCCGTTCGTGCGTCCGCCGCTGGCCCGCCAGGAGCGCGACCTCGAGCGCGTGATCAAGCTGATCACCCTGTTCGAGCCCTTCATTCTTGAAAACGATCACGTCTTCGAAGCCGCCAACGTCGAGCGCCTGAGCGAGGCCCTGCCGCCCGCAGAGCGCGCCCAGTTCGGTTACGACGCCCGCTCCCTCGATTGGTGGGATTATTGGATTAACGTGCACATTCCCGCGCTGCGGAAGTGGTGCTATCCTCTGATAGAAGGCCGTCAGCCGGAAGCTGCGCCGCGGCGGAGCGTTCCTCTGGACGCCCCCGCCGGAAATCTCGCGGGAGCCGAAAGCGTTTCTCCGGCGTCGACGCCCTAAACCTGACCTGTGGCAATTTTCCTGACCGGGAGCACCGGCTACATCGGCGCTCACATCGCGTCGAATTTATTGGCGGATCATCCCGATCCGCTCAACCTATTGGTCCGCGCGCGCGATCAGGACGAAGCGCGCTCGCGCCTGTGGCATTCCCTGCAGTTGCACATGGATTTCGCCCCGTTCGAGTCCCACCTGAACTCGCGCATCCGTATCTTCCTAGGCGACTTGACGGATTCCCGCTTTGGCCTAGATGAGAGCAACTACCGCGATCTTGTCAGAACCACGGATTCCGTCATCCACTGCGCCGCCTCCCTCAACCGCAAATCCGAGAAAAGCTGCCTCAACGTCAATCTCCGCGGCACGCTCGAAGTGGTGCAACTGGCGATGCGCGCGCGCGATCAACATGGACTCCGCCGCTTCAGCCACGTAAGCACCGTGGCTGTCGCGGGCCAGCGCGCCAACGAAGTCGTCGAGGAAGATTCGGCGGTTGACTGGACCCGCTCCGACTACGACCCCTATGCCCGCACGAAGAAGTTCTGCGAACACATGGTGCGGCAGTTGCTCCCCGATGTGCGCCGCACGATTTTTCGCCCCAGCATCGTGCTGGGCGATAGCCGCCGCGCCGAGACCAATCAGTTCGACATGGTACGCGCCTTCGTGTTTCTTGCCGGGCTCCCGGCGCTTCCTTTTCGTCCCACGGACCGCATCGATATAGTCCCGGTCGATTTCGTCGCGAGTGCGGTGGCCACGCTGCACCAGAAAGAAAATCCCGCGCACGAAATCTACCACCTGTCCTCGGGCGTCGGCTCGGAGACGTTCGTGCAATTGACGGACGCCCTTTCCAAAGCACAAGGCAAGCGCAGTCCGGTCTACGTGCCGAGCCTCGAAGGTCCTTCCTCGAAAATGGTGAATGCGCTCGCCGGCCGTGCAGGGAAAGTCGGCGGGCTTGCCAGGCTGCTGAAAGTGTTCTTGCCCTATCTCGTTTGGAACACGGTTTTCGACAACACGCGCGCCGTCGCCGAAATGGGACGCCGGCCGATTCCTTTTTCCGAGTATTGCTACCCTCTGTTGCGCTTTACCCGCGAGAACAATTTCGAATATAAGTATCTCGGCTGGCCCGCCGCTTCTGCGACGGCGCCGGCTTTAAGTCCGGATTCACACCAATGATGGACTCCATCCTCGCGGCCTGGGTAAGCGGCCTGATCGAGCTCAACAAGTTCGAATGGATGCTCGGCGCGGGTGAGCCCTGGAAGCCGGGCCACCCTCTAAAACTTCTCTTTGCCGGTTACAATGGCACGCGCAACACCGGTTCCGACGTTCGCGTCGAGGAAATGCTGCGGCAGGTCCGGCGCGTGATGGGCGCTGAAAACATCGATCTGAGCGTGATGACCCAGAATTTCGATTTGACGCGCGGCTATTTCGGCGACGCGCGGCAAGTCCATCTGCCCGACGTCTTTCCGCCGTTCCTGCATTCCGAGATCAGGAAGAACGACGGCGTAGTCACGTGCGAAGGCTCGATGTTCAAGAGCAAATTCAGCAATGCCCTCACCACCATGTTCATCGGCGCGCTGGGGATTGCGTCCGCGCAGAATAAACTCAGTGTTGCTTATGGCGCCGAAGCGGGAGCCATGGACCCTCTCCTGCAAAGCATGTGCAAGCGGTATTGCGGCGATTCGCTCGTGATTACGCGGAATGTCGAGTCCCAGGAAGTCCTGGGCAAGTTGGGCGTCCCGACCGAACTCGGCACCGATACCGCCTGGACGTTCGAGCCTCTGGGCCCCGACTATGGACAAAAGGCCCTGCGCGACGCCGGCTGGGATGGTGTCGCGCCCGTCCTGGCAGTTTGTCCCATCAATCCGTTCTGGTGGCCGGTCAGCCCGTCAATCGCGAAGTGGCTCGCCCACGCCGTCGCGGGCGCCTATAAGAAAAGCCACTACCGCACCATGTATTTCCATCGTTCGGGCCGCGATGTGGATTCGGCCTACGATAAATACCTCTCCGCGATGGCCGCCGGGGTTCAAAGGTTCGCGCAGACGCGCAGGGTATTCCCGGTCCTCGTGGCGATGGAAATGCTCGATCGCGATGCGTGCGAACGCATGGCGGCGAAAATGGGCGGGGCCCCGATTTTCTCCTCCGACCGCTTGAACATGTATGAAATTGTGAGCATCCTGCGCGCGTCCCACCGCATGTTGTCCTCCCGTTACCACGCGATAGTCACTTCGATGCCCGCCGGCGTGCCCTCAGCTGGCGTGACGATGGACGAGCGCATCCGCAATCTGATGCGCGAACGCGGGCACGAGCACCTTTTCGCCTCCGTCGACGATCCCGACTTGACCGATCGGATCGTCTCGGCGCTGGGTGCCCTCGACAAACAAGAGGAAGAGGTTCGAGACGCCATGAAAAGGACTGTCGCGCGCAACCTGCAAACCATGGCGCGCATGGGCATCTACCTCGAAGAGCAGGTGGCCCGCCGCTATCCCGAATTTCCCGTGCGCCGCGGAGTTCTTGGATGGGAGCAGTATTTGCCTCCGCTCAGTCCCTTGCTGAATGAGCTGCTCGAAGCGCACAGCGGAGTTCTCGTCTCGTGACGTTCCTCGAACACATCATCGCCCGCATCGAGCGGGACGCCGACGGCGTTGTGCTGCGCGAGATACGCGACGGCAAATTCGTCTCCGTCACCGGCGCCGAACTCCTGGCGCTCGTTTTCCAGGCACGTCGGTTCATTTCGACCCTGGGCCTGAAGCCCGGCGACCGCGTCGCCTTGGTAGCGCCGAACAGCATTCGCTGGGTGGCGCTCGATTTGGCGCTAATGTCGGAGGGCGTGATCGTGGTGCCTCTCTACGCCCGCCAGGCGCCCACCGAACTTGCCGCCATGATGAAGGATGCCACGCCTTCGGTGATTGTCTGCTCGGATGAGGCTCTTTCCGCCGAGCTTCGAACGCGCTGGCCCGAAGCGCCCGGGATCATATCGATGGAGGGAATTTTCGCGGGAGCTGCGGGGATCAAATCGGCAGCCTTCCAGCACGCCGATAGCGATCCGGTGACCATCATCTATACGTCGGGAACCTCCGGCGAGCCGAAGGGCGTCGTGTTGAACGCCGGGAACGTCAGCCACATGCTGGGATGCACCAACGCCCGCCTGGACGTGCTGATGGCCGGGCACGCCGAATTCGACAACGTGTTTCATTACACGCCTTTCTGCTTCGCCGCGTCGTGGATAGCGCTCCTAACATTCCTCTCTCGCGATAGCGTGGTCACTCTCTCCACCGACCTTGCAAAGCTCTCGGATGAGTTGAAGCTGGCCGCCCCGGATTATTTCCTGAACGTCCCCACGCTCCTGGAACGCGTGCGCGCGAAAGTAACCGAGAGCATTCAAAAGCGCGGAGGGATCACCGCGGCGATTTTCGGCCGCGCGCAGAAGACCTTCCTGAACGCGCAGGATGGCGAAAGCTCGTCAATCTCGTCAATGGATCGCCTCTGTCTGTCCATCGCGAGCAGGATGATGTTCCCGAAGATACGCAAAAGTATCGGTCCGAACGTGAAAGCCCTGATCTGCGGCTCAGCCCCGCTCGCGGTGGAAACGCAACGGTTCTTCATGATGCTGGGCATTCCGGTGCTCCAGGTCTACGGCCTCACCGAGACAACCGCCATCTGCACGATGGACGATCCCCGGCACTTCGAGCCGGGCAAGGTAGGCCCCGCGATCCCCGGAGTTGAAATGAAGGTCGCCGACACCGGCGAGATTCTCGTCCGTGGACCGAATGTCTTCGCCGGATACTGGCAGCGCCCCGCTGAGACCGCGAAGGCTCTCACCGATGGTTGGTTCCACACGGGCGACCAGGGAGAAGTCGACGCCGGCGGCAACTGGCGTATCACCGGACGCCTCAAGAATCTGATCATTCTCAACTCCGGCCACAACATTGCCCCGGAGCCTATCGAGCAGGCGCTCCAGGGTCAATTGCCGGAGGCGCAGCAGGTAGTCCTGGTGGGCAACCAGCGAAGCTTCGTCACGCTGCTATTCACCACCTCCGGGACAAACGGATTGCAGTCCGGGCGCATTCAATCCGCGATCGACGCCGTGAACGCGAATCTTCCGCACTACAAGAAAATCCGCGCCTTCCATGTGGTGCCGGAGCCTTTCAGCATCGAAAGCGGCCTGCTGACGGCCAACGGAAAGCTCAAGCGCGACGCCATCTCGGCGCGCTTCTCCGCGGAAATCGAAAATCTGTATCGGAACCAGAAGCAGCCAGCATGAAAACTTTCCAGGGGAAAACGCTGTCGTGGCAATTGCGGGAGGGCGCCATCGAACTTTCCCTCCACCGGCCGCCATGCAACGAGATCGGCTCGGAAACGCTAGCCGACCTCGAAAAGTTTATCGCCGAGCTGGAATCGCTCCAACGGGACGCCCACGCCCTGATTATTGCCAGCGCGCGCGCCGAGGGTTTCTGTGCCGGCGCCGATCTGCGCGAACTCTATCGCGGCCTGGAAGGTTTGAGCGCGGCCAGCCGTCTCTCCGGCGTCCGCGATTTCCTCGAGCGCATTCATCGCGTGATGAATACCATCGACGCCGCTCCGTTAACCACCATCGCGGCCGTGCACGGCGTAGTTTTCGGCGGCGGCTTTGAGCTCGCTCTAACGTGCGATCTAATCGTCGCCGACAAAATGGCGCGGTTTTGCTTTCCCGAGTTGCGCCTGGGCCTGATTCCCGGCTTCGGCGGCATCCCGCGCCTCAAACGAGACGCAGGCAACGCCGTAGTGCGCGATCTGCTGCTGACCGGCCGCAGCATGAACGCCACGAAAGCGCAGTCGGTGGGCATAGTAAGCCAGGTAGCGGGCGAAGGCGATGCCCTCCGCGTAGCCCGCGCCACAGCCGCACAGCTTGCGAAGTTCGACCGGCAAACCGCCATCGCCGCCAAGCGATTCATCAAGCCGATCCCGCAAGCGGAGCTGCAGCAGGAAATCAAAATTTTCTGCGAGCTATTCACCCGCCCGGCCGTCGAAGCAGCGTTGCGCAAGTTCGTTGAAAGCAAGGACGCGCTACCGTATCTACCGTGAACACGTGTTTTGTGAATCCCGCGCGTCAACTCGCAAGCAAGGGTGCGCCGAGGGCGCAGTCCCTGGGAACGCCAATCTCCCGATTGGCGCCGTTAGAATTTCACCGGCTGCTAACGTACACCGTGTCGGACGAAACGAATGCGACCAATAAGAAATTTCCAGAAAATATGGCAAGATACCACCCTATGACCCTGCAAAATACCACCGACGAAGTCCTGCAGCTCGCCTCGATCCATTTCAAGGTCCCTCGCGAACAGCTCACCCCCGACGACGATTTTTTCAAAAAGCTCGGGATCAACAGCCTTCAGGCTCTCGACCTGCTGACGCGCATCGAACAGCATTTCCACATCGAACTCCCCGACTACGAGCTTCAGGGCGTCAGCGACTTCCGCACGCTAGCCGAGCGCATCCAGTCGCGTCTCTGATGACTGACCTTCCGATGCCGGGTTTGTGATGCTGAACCTCCGCAAATACAGCTGTCTCGGGGAAGCGCTACGCGGCGCGCTCGATCGCTGGCCCGATGAAATTTGCCTGATCGAATCCGACCGCGACAAGGAGAAAGCTCGCTTCACCTACCGCCAGTTCAAGGAAGCCGCCCATCCCCGCGCGCGCGCATTACAGGACGCAGGTCTCCAGAACGGCAGCCGCGCCGCAATCATCATGACCAATCAGTCGAAATGGCTGATTTCCGCCTACGCGATTTTCTTCGGCGGCGGCGTTCTGGTCCCGCTCGATTACAAGCTCACCGCAGCCGAGCAACTGAAGCTACTCGCGCACTCGAAAGCGGAGTTTCTGATCGTGGAACACCATCTCTGGCGCGCGATCGCGAAGGAGCAAAGCTTTCAGGACGTTGCGCCTCGCGTAGTCCTAGTCACAGAAGCACCTCCGAATGCCGACCTCGCCGGAGCAAAGCGCTGGGAAGAATTTCGCGGCACAGGCGAACCGGCATTCATCCCACGCGCCCGGCAAGACATGGCGACGATCGTATATTCCTCCGGCACAGGCGGGCGTCCCAAGGGCTGCGTCCTCACGCACGAGAATTATCTCGAGCAATGCGCCGCGCTCACCACGCTCTATCCCTTCTGGCCGGGTGTGAGCTACCTGAGCATTTTGCCCACAAATCACGCAATCGATTTCATGGTCGGTTTCATCGGCCCGTTCACATGCGGCGCAACGGTGGTGCATCTGCGGACCTTGCGCCCCGAATACATTCGCGATGCCTTCACCCGCTACAAAATCACCTACATGAGCCTCGTGCCCATGGTGCTGAAAAGCATCGAACGTGGGCTGCGCCAAAAATTCGAAGCGCTGCCAAAAGGGAAGCGCAAGGTGTTGCACGCCGCCATCGCCGTCAATCGCGCGCTCACCCGGCGCAAGCCGCGCCTGAAGATCAGCCGCGCGCTCTTAGGTCAGGTTCACGCAGGTTTCGGCGGAGAACTGCGCGCCCAGTTCGTCGGCGGCGCATTCACCGAGCCCAAGACCCTGCAATTCTTCTACGACATGGGCATCCTGGTAGGCAACGGGTACGGCTGCACCGAAGCCGGCACCGTAATCACCGTAAACGATTTCAAGCCGTTCCGGCCGGACACCGTGGGAAAGCCCCTGCCCGGCATCGAAGTCCGCATCGCCAATCCGGACGCCGAAGGTATCGGCGAGGTAGCCGTGCGCGGCAAGACGGTGATGTCCCACTATCTCGACGACCCCGAAATGACCGCCGAAACCATTGTCGACGGATGGCTGATGACCGGCGACCTCGGCCGTCTCGACGCGATGGGACATCTCCAGCTCTTCGGCAGAAAAAAGAACATGATCGTTACCGAGGAAGGCAAGAATATCTACCCCGAGGATATCGAAACCGCCTTCGAAGGGCTCCCCGTGAAGGAGTTTTGCGTGTTCGCCGCCAACTATCTGTGGCCGGCCCGCACGATGGTAGGAGAACAGCTGATCATCGTCATTCATCCCGAGTCCGGAAAGCCGATGAACGCCGAATTGGCAGCTGCCCTAGCGGACCGCAACAAGCGCCTACTGAATTACAAGCGGATCAGCGGCTATCTAGTTTGGGAACGCGATTTCCCTCTCACTGCGTCGATGAAAGTGAAGCGCCTCGAATTGGCCGAACAGATCCGCCAGACAGCAGGACGCGAAGCCGTGGTGCCGCTGTGATGCTGAGCCCGCACTCCTTCCCAGGGATCGCCCGCCGGTGAAGCCGCGCTTCCTCGCAATCGTAAATCCCGCCGCTGGAGGCGGCCGCTGCGGGCGGCTGGCCCCGGCAGCCCTGGAACGTTTGCGCGCAGCCGGCATCGATATCGACGTAGCCAACACCACCCGCGCCGGCGAAGCGACCACGCTAGCCCGCGCCGCCTATTCGCGCGGAATCCGTAATTTCCTCGCGGTTGGCGGAGATGGCACCTCCTACGAAATTATCAACGGCCTCTTCCCGGAAGCAGAGACGGGCGGCCGCCCCACGCTGGCCTTCCTGCCTCTAGGAACCGGAAACTCATTTCTGCGCGACTTCACCTCCAGCGGCGTCGAGCACACCATCAATGCCCTCAGGGAAAATCGCCGCCGCTCCTGCGACGTGATTCGCCTCCGCCACGTCGAAGGCGAACTGTACTTTTTAAATCTCCTAAGCCTAGGTTTTCCCGCGGACGTCGGCGAACTCACCAATCGCCGCTTCAAACGCTGGGGCGAACTCGGCTACATTCTCGGAGTTTTCACGCGCGTGATCGGCATGAAGCACGCGGCCTTCCCTCATCGCGTCGACAGCGCGAGCGAATGGGACCGGCGCCCCTGCCTCTTCCTCACCTTCAGCAACAGCAAATTCACGGGCGGCAAAATGATGATTGCGCCCAAAGCCAACGCCACCGACGGACTCATCGAATATGTTCGCTGGTCGCCCGTGGGCCGCCTAAGGCTCCTCGCGCTTTTGCCGCGCCTCTTCACCGGCACCCACATCGATCATCCCCTGGCCAGTCGCGCCGCAACCCGCCACGCGGAAATCGATCTCGAAGCGCCGGTAAACGCCATGGTCGATGGAGAAGTTTTGCGTCTGTGGCCCCGTTCCATCGAAATCCTTCCCGGCGCGCTGGACGTGGCCGTATGAGGAAAGCGTGGCTCGCGCTCCGTTCGATCCTGCTATGGACGATCAGCGGAATCCATTTCGCCGTGGTCTGCCTCTTCCTCATCGTTCTTGCGGCCTTCGTCGACCCGCGAAAGAACGACTGGCCCCAGCGCCTCTTCTTCCGCAACATTCTTCGCCTCGCAGGCGCGCGTCTGGAGGTGCAGCGTGCCCCGGGCTTTGACCCCGCCCGCACGTGCATTTTCATCTCGAACCACATCAACATCTTCGATCCCTTCGTGGTCTATTCGGCCATCCCGCAATTCCTGCGCGGCTTCGAACTCGAATCCCATTTCAAAATCCCCGTTTACGGCTGGATGATGGGTCGCTTCGGCAACATAGCGGTTCCCGACGCGCCCAGCCGCGGAAGCCTGGAGATCATGACCCGCCGCGCCAAAGCTGCGCTCGATAATGACATCAGTCTGATTGCTTTTGCGGAGGGCTCACGCACCCGGACGGGCCACGTGCAGCCCTTCAAGAAGGGAATCTTCAATCTGGCCCAGAAATTCGGAGTGCCGATCGTGCCGGTGAGCATCGTCGGATCGTTCGAATTCTTCCAGACCGGCAACTGGCTACTCTACCCTGGGAAAATCAAGGTCTATCTGCACGATGTGATTGACACATCCAAGGTCGGACGCGGCGAGGTGGACGCCCTGCGCCAGCGTGTGCAGGATATAGTTGCGCAACCGGTGGAGGAATCCCTGAAGAATTGAAACCGTCGGGGAGTTTCTTAATTTAAGAGACGCTCGCGTCGGGAAGCGAACGCCCAGCTCGAAGCTCCTGCCACGTATAAACCACGCGGTGAACCACGGTAATCGTCGAGATCGTGGCCACCACCCAAAGCACTTGCGCCATACGGTTGAACGCCCCGCCAAGAATCAGCAGCACGAGCCTTTCGGGGCGCTCCATGAATCCCACCTTGCACGATGGAATCAGCGATTCCGCCCGCGCTCGCGAGTAGCTCACCATAAAAGAACTCGCCATCGCCACCGCGGCAAGCGTCATATAGAAAGGCCGCCCGGCCAGCGTGTAATAAACCACCAGCCCCATGTAGAGGGCCAGGTCCGAGTAGCGGTCCAGCGTGGAATCAAGAAACGCGCCAAACGCGGTCACGCGTCCAACGCGGCGCGCCACTTGCCCGTCCGCCATGTCCAAAAATCCCGCGAGAAAAAGCACCACCGCCGCCTGCCCGAACCGTCCGTACGCAAAAAGGATAGCGGCCCACGTATTCACCGCCAGCCCCAGAAACGTGAACATGTTCGGAGTCACGCCGGTAGCGGCCAGCCCGCTCACCACGTGCCGCAGCAGCCATCCGGCGCCTTCGCCGACCCAGTAGGTGACAGGACGGTTCGACTCCTGCTTATTCGTTTCCATTGCACAAGAGCATACAACGGAAACTCCCAAGCCGGTATCCGCCTTTCGCTAACAATTTGCCCGGTTCCGCGTCCTTCTGGCTGCATTTGGGCAGGTAAATGCAAATACAGTGGGGCGAACAGATTGTGATCGCTTGACGGGCCGGAGTGCGGACGATACGCTGATTCAGTTCCGTGGAGCTAAGCTAGGGCGACGCCAGAAGCAAGGTCAAGTTAAGCTTAGAGTTGGACCTAGACCCAAGCCGAGGTTGGCACAGCAGCCCCCTGACGATGCCTGAGGCCGGCGAAGTAGAATCCATCCCATCCCTGCTTGGGGACACCCTCAAACGGCAAGTCTTTGCCGTGCAGGACTATGCGCTGCTGGTAATGCAGTGCGTCGCGAACGTTTTCACTCCGCCGCAGTACTGGGGCGATACCCTCGCGCAGATGGACCAGATCGGGGTGGGCTCGCTTCCCATTGTGGTGATCACGTCGTTCTTCATTGGCGGAGTGATGGTGCTGCAGACCGCCGGGCAGTTCCAGCGTTTCGGGGAAACGGCGCTCACGGGAGACGCGGTTTCGCTCTCGCTGGTTCGCGAGCTGGGCCCGGCCATCACAGCGCTTCTGGTTGCCGGGCGTAACGCCTCGGGGATCGCCTCGGAACTGGGGTCGATGGTGGTCACCGAGCAGGTGGACGCGATGCGCGCCCTGGGAACCGATCCCATCCGCAAGCTGGTGACGCCGCGCATGATCGCCATGGTGACGATGCTACCGCTGCTCGTCGCCGTCGCGGATTTCGTCGGACTGGTCGGCGGCTTCATCGTGGCGTATTTCACGCTCCGCCTGGGCGCCGTTCAATTCTGGACGCGCGCCGTGGATGCGCTCGAAGGCGGGGATTTGGTGCAGGGCATGGCCAAGCCGGTGATTTTCGGCTTTCTGATCTCGACCATCGCCTGCTTTCAGGGCCTGCGGGTGAAGGGAGGCACGCAGGGCGTGGGGCGCGCGACCACTTCGGCAGTGGTCATCTCTTCGGTGATGGTGCTTGTTTTCGATTTTTTCCTCGCCAAGGTGCTTCTTTTCATCTTTGGAAAAGCCGGATGATTCTTTCGAGTTTCTCGCAGATTAAATTGACCGAAGCTTCTCCGCATCGCGGGGAAATGCCTCTATAATCTTCCATATGACCTACCTCTCTCGCCCGGCGCCTGAAGAGGGAATCCCCAAGACCGTTCCGGGCGAGCCGCTGATCGCTTTCAAGGACGTGCGGATCGGCTTCGATGAAGGCGACGTGCTGCAAGGCATCTCCTTCGAAGTGTGGCCGGGCGAAACCAAAGTGCTGCTGGGCGAAAGCGGTTCCGGCAAGACCCTGATCATGAAGATGGCGGCGGGCCTGCTCCGTCCCGACGCGGGGCGCATCTGGGTGATGGGCCACGAACTCAGCGAAATGAAGGAGCAGGACCTTCTCGATTTTCGCCGCCATGTCGGATTCGTGTTTCAGGAAGGCGCGCTGTTCGATTCGCTCACGGTTGCGGAGAACGTCGCTTTTCGACTGCGCGAAGAAAGCGTGGCGGAAGACGAGATTGAGACCCGCGTTCGGGAGGCCTTGCGCTTTGTGGAGTTGGAAGCGACCGTCAATCAGTACCCGGCGGAATTATCCGGCGGCATGCGGCGGCGGGTTTCCATTGCCCGGGCCCTGGTCGACCGGCCTCCGCTTGTTTTCTACGATTCGCCGACCGCGGGACTTGACCCGGTAACATCCCAGACGATCATTATGCTGGTACTGCGAGGGCGCGACCTGCAGGGCGTGACGTCGCTGCTTGCCACCCACCGCGTGCAGGATGCTTTCGGTCTGGCGGCTTTTCGTCTGGAGCCATCCAGCGGGCGCTTGGTGCGGGTGAATTTCGATGGTCAGAGCCCGGTGCAGGGCGGGGCGAAACAGCTTGCGGCTCCTGCGGCTCCTGCGACCGTGGTGGCGAGCGCGCCCACCAATGTGCTGGTACTGCGCGGGGGCCGCGTGTATTTCGAAGGCCACGCGGCCGAGATGCTGCACTCGTCCGATGAGTACCTGAAAAAGTTTCTGGCATCCGCAGAATAGAGTTGGAACTGAGGAGGGAAGGCGATGGCGCAACGCAAACAATTGAGCTGGGCGGAACTTCGGGTGGGTCTCTTCGTGCTCGCGGGGCTCTTTATCCTGGCGCTGGGGACTTTCTATGTCACCGGCGCCGGCATACTCGGGCCCAAGTACCGGCTGACGACTTATTTGCCGGAGGTCGAGGGGCTGGAGACCGGCGCCCCCGTGCGCCTCGATGGCGTAGCCATCGGCAACGTGCAATCGATCGCGCTCACGCCGCACCCGCAGGATCAGCAGCACAACATCACGCTCGTTCTGCGTATCGATAAAAAGTATCAGAACGACATACGCACGGATTCGAGCGCGAGCCTGATCACCGAAGGGTTGCTGGGCAATCGCTACGTGACCATTTCACGCGGGTTGACCGGGTCGGTGATTCCCCCCAACGGCGTGGTGCCGGGCAAGGAAGAGGCCGCGATGAAGCAGATGGTCGAACGCGGCGCGGACCTGATGCAGAACCTCGGAGCGCTTTCCGACGACCTGCGCGGGATTGTGGACGACGTCCACAAGGGCCATGGCACGCTGGGGAAACTCATGAACGATCCGTCGCTGTATAACCACCTGGATGCGACGGCGGGGAAAATGGACGCGCTGGTTACGTCGATCCAGGATGGAAAGGGCACGATGGGAAAGCTCGTCGCCTCGGATGAGATTTATAGCAAGACCGCTACAGCAGTCGATCACGTGAACAACGTGCTGGGCGCGGTCGAACAGCAGAAGGGCACAATGGGCAAGCTGGTCTACGACCCCGGCTTCTATAACAGCGCCAAAAGCCTGACGGACAAGGGGAACACTCTTCTCGACGGGGTGAATGAAGGGAAGGGAAGCCTGGGCAAGCTGGTCCACGATGAAGCGCTCTACACGAATCTGAAAGATGCCTCTGCCAATGTGCGCGACGCCACGGGGAAACTGAATTCCAACCAGGGAACGCTCGGGAAAATGTTCAACGATCCGGCGTTTTACGACAATTTCACGGGGCTCGCCGGGGACATGCGATTGATGGTCAGCGATTTTCGTCAGAACCCCAAAAAGTTCCTGCACGTGAAGCTGGGGATATTCTGACGGAATCAACGCGTCGCTCTGCCTAGGCCGCCTGGGCTTTATTCGGGCCGGACGGGGGAGAGGTCGAGCGCAATTTCACGGATGCGGCGCAGATCGAGTTTTCCGGTGCCGAGGAACGGCAATTCTTCCACGAGGAAGAATTGATTCGGGCGGGGCATCCAGAGATTGGGCAGCCCCGCTTGCGAGAGCTTTTCCAGCGTGGCTTGCAATGCTTCGGGATCGAGGGTATGCAGCACCACGAGCCGTTCGCCCTTTTTCCCGTCGGGAGCCCCGGTTACGGCGAAGCATTGCTCCGTTACGCCCGCGAGCTCATGCAGTTGTTCTTCGATTTTGATGTGCGGCACCATCTCGCCGCCGATCTTGCTGAAGCGGCTTAAGCGGTCGGTGATGGCGAGGAAGCCGTCTTCGTCCTGGCAGGCGATATCGCCGGTGATGTACCAGCCATCGCGCAACACTTCGGAAGTTTTCTCCGGGTTGTCCAGATAGCCTTTCATGACGTTTGGGCCCCGCACCAGGAGAAGTCCTGGCGTGCCGACGGGAAGAGCCGCGTGTGTGTCGGGATCGACGATCCGCACGCTGACCCCCGGCAACGGGCGCCCGATATGCCCGCGCTTGCCGCCCACCTGACGGAATCCCGGCGCTCGAAAGTCGCGCGTGTTCACCGCAACCACCGGGGAACATTCCGTGGCGCCGTAACCCTCCAAAGGGCGGATGCCGAAGCGGTCCTCGAAAGCAGTTGCCAAACGTTCGGGCAATTTTTCGGCGCCCGCGACGACAAAGCGGAGGCTGCCGAAATCTTCAGGGCTGCAGCGCGCCGTGTATTTCTGAAGGAACGTAGGGGTCGACAGCAAAAACGTCACGCGGTAGTCGCGGATGAGGTCCCCGACGGCGCCCAAGTCGAGCGGGCTGGGGTGGTACACCACGCTGATCCCGAGCACGGCCGGGAGCCAGAGAGTTACGGTGAAGCCGAAGGAATGGAAGAACGGCAGTACGCCCAGAATGCAGTCTTTCTTATCGAATTGGAATGTCTGGCCGGCCTGCTCGATGTTGGACGCGATGTTATAGTGCGTCAGCATCACGCCCTTGGGCTCGCCGGTGCTGCCGCTGGAGAAGATGACGGTGACAAGGTCGTCGATGGACTTTCTCTTGCCTCCCGCGAGCGCCCGCTCCAGCAGCCTGCCTGGGAGAAACCATAGCAGCAGCGCGATGGTTTTCTCGCGGAGCGTGGGCGAGGCGGCGGCTTCTTCGAGCAGGATCGTTGTACC
>Ga0302326_10016748_pt1 | contig 15317 bp, 10 predicted proteins | sample Palsa_T0_3_FD_202264 | JGI IMG/M metagenome (GOLD analysis project Ga0302326, IMG submission 202264) | Peat permafrost microbial communities from Stordalen Mire near Abisko, Sweden - Palsa_T0_3 | ecosystem: Environmental > Terrestrial > Soil > Palsa > Peat permafrost | place: Sweden: Abisko...
GACTTCTCGCTCGCACGCGCCATTTCCCGGTAATGCTCTTTGGCCTCCGGTCTTCCGGACTCCGATTCCAAATCCGCCAGCTTGCCGGAAATCGCGGCGATCGCTTGCTCGGTCGCGCTGTCCTTGGTGTCTGCCTTGCCCAGCCACTCCAGCGCGGTCTCGTAATCGGACGGAGCGGCCCCTTTGTCGCCGTGATGCAATTCGAAATCGGCCAGCCCCCGGTATGCTTCGCCCAGCTTGAACGAGTTTTTCGGACTCGGTTGTGCCGTCACCCGCTCGCGCACCAGCGCGACGTACCGCACGTAGCTGGGCAGCGCGTCCCGAGTCATCCCCAGCAGCGTGCGCACTCGCGCCAGCGACGCCACCTCGTCTTCCAGCTTTTCTCGGTTGGCCGGACTATCGTCCGCTTTCACCAGCTTCTCGGCGGTGTCCACTGCATCGCCGTAATATTTCAACGCTTCCACCCAGGTTTCCTTCTTGGACGCCAGAACGTGCCCCAGCATGTCCTCCACCTTCAAGAGATCCAAACGCGCCTGGATCTTCTGTTCTCCAGTGCGATGTTGCGACGGATTTTCATTCCACTCGAGTAGCGCCCCGGCAATCCGCAGTGACCGTTCTTCCAGAACCTGGCGCGCTGCCTCGGGTTGATTGCTCTCCAATTCGATGCGGCCGATCCGGTTGCGTTCCTCCAAAGCGTCGTGCGCGTTTTGGAACAAGGCTTGATTGCTGTCGCCGGCTTTCGGATCCGGATTTAAAACTTGCTGCTGCGCTCCGCCGCCGCGGCCCTGCAATTTGACTGCCCGCTCCCAGTGGTCCATGCTCTGCTCCGCCGAACCGAGCAAGTCATAAGTCGCCGCCACGGTCTGCACCGTGAACTCGTCATCCGGCTTTATCTGCTTCGAGACCGCGCCCGCCACCGCCTCCGCCTTTTGTGCGTACGCCTCCGCGCTCGCGGTGTCGCCCAGGCGGCCCAGCGTATGCGCCACGGCGGCGAACGTCCGGGCCGCGATCGCCCGTAGCCGGATATCGGAATCCGTGGCCATGACCTTGGCGTCCGCCGCGCTCTCTTCGCTCAACTTGCGCGCTTGCGCCTTTTCTCCGTGCTCGGCCGCCTCTTCCGCCGCCACGTACCCGGCGTGCGCCTTCAAATTTATTGCCGAAATGTCGCGCGGATCGACGCTCAACACCGCGCTCGCGTATTGTTTCGAGGCCTCCACAACTTTCACGTACTCGTCGTAGAGTTCCGGCTGTTTGCCGGAAGCCGCGTACAGTTCGTTCGCCAGCGCCGAGGAAGTCTCCATTCCATATTTCGCGTTGGTCTCCAGTGTCGCCGAAAGCTGTTGCGCGCGCTCGGTCTGCCACCACGCGATAATCGCCAGGCACGCCAGCGCCAGCATCGTGGGCACGGCCCAGCGCAGCACGCGGATTCGCCCGCGCCATTCCGCCGACCGCTGCCGTTCCCTCTCGTCCACCGGCTGATTCGCGTTTACGAACGCCTGGTTGAAGACCCGCTCGTAGATCCGATTTCGGATTCGAAGGTAGCCGCCTTCCACGCGCACCACTCCCGCCACCCGCAGCTGGGTTACGACGGGATTCTCCGGGTCGTCCTTGATCAGCTTGCCCGCGATCAGGTCCGAATAGACCGTCAGGATCGCTGCCGGATCGGCGCCGCCATGCAACATCCGCTCCCTCGCGGACAGGAGGTTTTCGTCGTGCTCGCGCGCGTGTGCGGATAGAAAGATTTCCTTGCAGACGCGGTTCACTCCGGCGTTGCTTCGGGCGCGCGGGTCTTCGCTCACCGCCTGACAAAAGCGCTGCGTGAGATAAGGATGTCCTCCGGTCCAGTACAGGATTCTCCGCAGCAACGCCGGCGCCACCCGGCCCGCGCGGCTCAAACCGGGCAGCAGAACCAGCGTTTCTCGCTCGCTGAAATCAGGCAGCTCGATCCGCTTGCCCACGTCCCGCATCAGGTCCGACGGCGTGGCCACGCCCAGCAGGCAAAACGTCAACCGCTCCAGTTCCGGATTCTCGGCCCGCTCGTTGTAAAACTCCCGAATCCCCGCGAAAAACTCATCGGCTGGAAACGGCAGGTGGCGCATCGCGTCGATCTCATCGATAAAGATGACCACCGGGGCGCTCGTCCTCGGCAGGACCACCTCGCGGATGCATCCCATCCAGCGCTGCAACGGCCCCAGCGAGGCGTCCGGGTTCCAATGATCCTCCAGCTCTTGTTCCAGCCCCAGTTCCGAGCCGATTCGCCGCATCAGACCCAGGTACCACTGCCCCGCCGTCAGGTTCTGCCCCACTGCTGTCAAGTCGATCACCAGCGCCGCGAAGCCCTCTTGACGCAGCCGCGCCAGCGTCCGCACCATCAGCGACGACTTCCCCATTTGACCCGAAGCCAGGACGTAGCAAAACTCGCCGTCGCGCAGGGCGGCGTACAGGTCCAGATCGGCGTCCCGCATGACGTACGACGGCGCATCGCCCGCGAGCGTACCGCCCGGAACGTAGAAGCTCGATCGGCTCCGCTTCATTTGTGCATCCGCCGCTCTGCTAAATCTTAGCTGGAAATCGGCGCAGCGCGTTACGATCTCGTTTCAGCGACCGCCCCACCCGCATTCTGCTATGCTAACCCCGTCGTTGGAAAATCCATACGGAGGATAGATGAGTCCCAAAGAAGTTCTGGAGCTTGCCAAGAAGAAAGAAGTGCGCCAAGTAGACCTGCGCTTCACTGACCTGCCCGGTTTGCAGCAGCACGTCTCCTACCCTATCACCCAACTCACCGAAGACTCGTTCGAGGAGGGCTTCGGCATCGACGGCTCCAGCATTCGCGGCTGGGCCGCCATCAATGAGAGCGACATGCTGCTCATCCCCGATCCCGCCACCGCTTTCATCGATCCGTTCGGTGAAATTCGCACCCTCGTCATGACCAGCGACGTGATCGATCCCATCACGCGCCAGCACTACGAGCGCGATCCGCGCTGGATTGCCCGCAAATCCGAGATGTATCTCAACAACAGCGGCATCGCCGACACCGCCTACTTCGGCGCCGAGGCCGAATTCTTCATTTTTGACAGCGTGCGTTTCGACCAGAACCAGCACTCCGGCTTCTACTACATCGACGCCGAGGAAGGCCGCTGGAACTCGGGCCGCGAGACCAACAACCTCGGCTACCGCCCGCGCTATAAAGAAGGATACTTCCCGGTCCCGCCCACCGATCATTATCAGGACCTGCGCGCCGAGATGGTGGAGACGATGATCCGCAGCGGGCTGGAAATCGAATGTCACCACCACGAAGTCGCCACCGGCGGCCAATGCGAGATCGATCAGCGTTTCAACACGCTGGTGAAATCGGCGGACAACATGATGACGTACAAATACATCATCCGCAACGTCGCCAATCAATACGGCAAAACCGTCACCTTCATGCCCAAGCCTCTGTACGGCGACAACGGCAGCGGCATGCACACGCATCAGAGTTTGTGGAAGGATCGCAAGCCGTTATTCGCGGGCGACATGTACGCGGGACTGAGCCAGCTTGCGTTGTGGTACATCGGCGGATTGCTAAAGCACGCGCGCGCGTTGTCCGCGCTGATCGCCCCCACCACCAACAGCTATAAGCGCTTGGTGCCGGGCTACGAAGCGCCGGTGAACCTGGCCTACTCGCGCCGCAACCGTTCCGCGGCGGTACGCATCCCGATGTATTCGGCGAGTCCCAAGGCGAAGCGCGTGGAATTCCGCCCGCCCGATCCGTCCGCGAACCCCTACCTGGCTTTCGCTGCGATGCTGATGGCGGGACTCGACGGGATCATGAACAAAACCGATCCAGCCGAGCCGCTGGATAAGGACATCTACGATCTTTCGCCGGAAGAAATGAAGCAGGTGCCGTCGATGCCCGCGTCGCTGGAAGAAGCCTTGACGTGTTTAGAAGAAGATCACGGATTCTTGCTGAAGGGCGACGTCTTTACCGAGGAGTTGCTGGAGACGTTCATCAACTACAAGCGCCGTAGCGAAGCCGACGCCATCCGCCTCCGCCCGCACCCGTACGAGTTTGCCTTGTATTACGACATTTGAGGGGGGCGCTCCGACCTTACTGAAGCGCCTGGCGAAGATTGTCAACTAGGGGCGTGACAATGCGTTCGACGGCCGTGGCCATCGGCACCGCCGTGAGCCACAATTGCAGCGATCGCGAACCAACTGTAAGCTCCGCCTTATGGATGAGGCGTCTACGGTTACGCAACGAATCCCAGCTCTGCGGTGAGCATGGATAGACCAGACATGCAATTACCGTCTTTGTGCGAGCAAGATTCGCGTACGCCAAGACCTGAAGCAAGTCATTGCGGTGTTGATCACGCAGTTCCTCTTCGACGTCTGACCACGAATGCCGCTGCAACTCTTCCCAATGTCGTTTGTACTTCGAATCCACGATTAGCGTGACGGCATCCCACTCCAGCCAGATGTCAGGAACGAGCGATTTCTGTGAGCCGATGTATGGAGGCTCCCAGTTCATGGGCTGGGTAGTTTCCCGCTTGCGTCCTACTTTCACTTGTGCACCGGTACGTTGTGCCACAACACGGAAAATGGTTTCGGCCCACGCTTCGAAGAATTGGTCCATCGGCATTGTCCATGGTATGCCCTCGAGATCGCTAAGCCCGGCCAGACCTCGTTCTTCTACTGTCCACTCGATTGCCCGCAGCCCATCGATAAATGACTCGGTACGCATCGGCCTATGAAGCCATGTATGGAGCGTGACCGAAGAAGGCACACAGGTCGGAACCATCTGAACTCGTCGCAGCAGTTGCTGGCCGAGTTCGATCAGCCGATGAACGAAGGCGCCGTGCTCCTTCTGCGTTTCCAGCGCTTGTATTTGGCGCTCCGCGCTATACCGAATCGCACCTTTGACGAAGCGATCATCTCGGAGATCCGGAAATGAGCACGGTACTGACAACCAGCCTGCACTGGGCAAGTTCCTGGTAGCGTACTCAGTCCAGCGGACCGTTCCGCGAGGTGCACGTCGAGTTTCATAGACGGTCTCAAATCTGCGATCCAATGAATCGAGAAGTGCTTTCAATCGCACGAGGATCATGAACGACAGCACCCAAACAGGGACGCGCCGTTCAGAGCGGTGAAGGAGCGGTAATCGCAGGGGTGTGGGGCTTATCCGCCAACCCATTTCGGCTAGCATCGGTCCAATTCCGGCCCACGGGAACCTCGGTTGAACGACCAGGCCATAGTCGAGGCGCGCGGAGGTCGGAGAAAATAGTGGAACTGCACCGACCGCGCTCCCGGCCTGGATCACCAGTCGCACATCGCTGCCGTCATAATCGCGGTCCATGCGGACGCCCAGCAGCGACATCAGCGAGCGGTTCTGTGCCACGAATTGCTCCGCCATCCGCGCAGCTTGAGCGTTGGGATCCCGAAGCCCCTTCAACTGAAAGAAACTAACTGCCGATCTCCGCACGATCGAGTGATCCTCCAGCTCCAGGCAGATTTGATTCATGTGCGGAGGTGCCCCAAGGGGTGACATCGCCCCCCGCCGATAACGGCCGGGCCGCCGATTTATAGGCTTCGCAGCCATTGAAGATAACTCCGGACCGGTTCGGCAAAGCCGCCTACGAAACCCTGAGCGAGATACTCCTCCAAAAGCGGGGCGAGATTGACCTTTAGGCTCTCCTTGGCGCGTTCCTCATTCGATTCCAAGAAATAGGAGTGCCCAGGTACTAACGAAAGTGCGTCGTCAGTGGCATGTTCGACAAAGAGGGCCACCAGGTCCTCAAAGGCTTTCTGCATTGTTTGGCATCCGTACCGTTGGACGACACTCATTCTTGGCCACAACGAGACGAAGGCGAAACGCCGTCGGACAGCAACGTCGACGATTGCGATGCTGCGATCGGCACTGTTCATAGTGCCCAGGAGATGCAGGTTCTCTGGGAGGAAGAACTCGTGGCGAAACGGATCACCGAAGTCAAGAGTTAGGCCGATCCTGCGCTCATGATCGGCTGCCGCCTCCAACAGAAAGATCGCTTCTCCTAAGATCTTGCCGAGGTCTGCGCGATTGATCTCATCAATATGCAGAAGGTAGTTTCGGGATCGATCTCGGAGCGCCTGCCTTGCGGCCTCCATCAGGGAACCAGGAGCTGGAGCGAACCGAAAACCCAATTCACCGGAGGCGGGCGCTGGGGCGAGGCCTCCGATGAAGCTCTCGTAGGTCGTATTCGGATGAAACTGGATGCTGCTTCCCCGCCCACCATATTCCTCTCGAAGGATTTCAGTTGCCAGCCTTGTCTTGCCAGTTCCGGGTGGGCCCTGAACGATGACATATCGCCTGGTGTTCAGCAGGTTCTTGACCTGGCTGCGTTCGACGGTCGGCATGAGACGCTCGAACCAACTCGCTCGAATCGATTCAGAGTTTTCTTTGCAATTGGCAATCGGTTGAATACCGCGTTCTTCAAAAAGAAGGTCCAGGAATGCGCTCAGCGCGTCCTCTGTCCCTCGCCGATCGTCCGTCGGGCAATAAATGGCATACATCTCCTTGCCATATCGGTCGAATACGCTCTCATATCCCGGCCATGCGTTCTTTGCTTCCTTCGGAACAGACAGATCTGTTCGAGTCGGGTCCTGCTTTGCCCAAGCTACGAGGCGTCCATTGCCGTACTTTTGATTGAGCCAAGCGCAAATGGCCTGAACCTTTCGAGCATGGCCAGGTCGGCCGAGGATGGTTTCATCCGGCGAGAGTCCCTGGGTCCCGACCACTAATCCGACGAGAGCGCGCCCGTCCGCGACGGGGAAAATTACAAACGAGAGACCACTGTAAGGCCCGGAAGTCGGATTCGATGGATGTATGTAGGCAGCAAATGGCACACCCGAGTCGGGACTCATCTCCGGTGCGCGTAGGGTTACCACTTTCTCAGCTTGCCTCGGATATCTGCCGTCGGGGCTTCCAAAGAGTGCATTGAACGCGTTCTTGTTCCGTTCAGCCCAGGAATCCTGGGTCGAATCGTGAATGATGTCCAATAGGGGCGTAATACTCATTTGGCTCGAATGTCCACTTCAGTTCATCGCCTTTTCCTTGTTCCCCCCAATACACGCCCCATCCAAAAACCGATCCGCCACCGCCGCATCCCGCGCGTCCACCTCATAATAAGAAGCCGACTCCCCGAACCGCCCCAAATATCGCCAGATCTTCCCGTCCACCGTCTTCCCCCGCGCGTCGATAATCTCCGACTCGCCGATCGCGAACGACCTCTCCGCATACTCCGTCGATTCCCAAACGTCGCCCGTGTACGGAATCCCCAAACTCCACATCGGACCGCTCCCCAGCAAAATCTCCCGCGGACCATCCCGCGTCGCAATCAGGAACGCCCGCGAAGTGCTCTCGCCCATCCGTCCCTGTCCGTGCACCTCCACGCCCGCCACGGGTGCAAAACAAAAGATGCTCTTCGCGTTCGCCAGGCCCACGCATTTATCGTGACAAGCTGGCATCGATCCGGTAGCCGTCCGCAACACCACGCGCAGCGGTCCAACCGGCCCGGTCTTGATCAACGCGCCGTCGAACCCCAGCTTCCGTATCACCACCGCAGGCGCCCGAGTGCGTACCTTAAACCGCCCCTGGTCGTCGGTGAAAAGGCTCTCCTGCTCGCGGACGTCCGAATGATCGATGTGCGCGCCCGCCACCGGATTGCCATCCGCATCCACGACGATGCCCGCGACGGTCTGCTCTTTCGGAAGCAGGATCAGCCGCTCGTACCAGGTCAGCCTCTGGGAATGCAGCAACAGCGCCGCCCCAACCAATCCAACCGAAATCTTCGCCGCCAAAGTCACTCGCATCTCGCGCAATCTATCAAAGCTTACCAATTCACCGCCTACTCGCTACACTGGTACGTAAACTCGCCGCATGCCCGCGCTCCCTTCCCGCTCGCCCGCCCGCATCGCCTTCAGCTATCCCAATTTCCGCTATTACATGACCGCGCGATTCCTCTCCGTCACCGCCACCGAAATGCAGGCCGTCGCCGTCGCCTGGCAAATTTACTCCATCAGCCACCGCCCGCTCGATCTCGGATTGGTCGGACTCGCGCAATTCGCCCCCGGCGTTCTTCTGTTTCTCGTCGCCGGTCACGTCGCCGATCGCTTCCGGCGCCAACGAATTCTCCAGCTTTGCTACGCGGCATTCTCCGTCTGCTCTCTCTTATTGCTCGCCCTCGCCCTTCGCGGACTCGCGTCCGTTTGGCCCATCTACGCCGTCCTCCTCGCCAACGGCCTGGTGCGCACCTTCAACGGCGCAGCCGGCCAGGCGTTCCTTCCATCGCTCGTCGCCGCGCAGCACTTTCCCAACGCGGTCGCATGGGGCGCTTCTGTTTTTCAATCCGCCACCATTCTCGGACCCATGGCCGGCGGATTGATCTACGGCCTCACCGGCAGTCCCATCCCCGTCTATTGCTGCGCCGCCGTCACCTACCTGATCGCTCTCGCGCTCGTGTCCGTCATCCGATTGCAAACCGCCGCGCGCCCGCCCCGTGCCGCTTCCGTCGCCATCATGCTTGAAGGATTGCGCTACATCTGGCGCAACAAGCTGATCCTCGGCAGCCTCTCGCTCGACCTTTTTGCCGTGCTGCTGGGCGGAGCGGTCGCCCTGCTGCCCGTCTACGCCCGCGATATTCTCGACACCGGCGCTTACGGTCTCGGCTTGTTGCGCGCCGCCCCCGGCCTCGGCGCAATTCTCACCGCCATCCTGCTCGCGCATTCCCCGCTCCGCCACCGCGCCGGTCTCACCATGCTGTGCTGCGTATTCGGCTTCGGCGTCTTCACCGTCGTTTTCGGATTGTCGCGCAACCTCGCGCTCTCGCTCGCCGCTCTGGTCCTCAGCGGCGCGTGCGATATGGTCAGCGTCTTCGTGCGTCAGACGCTGGTCCAGTTGGCCACTCCCGACGCCATGCGCGGCCGCGTCGGCGCGGTGAATATGCTCTTCATCGGCGCGTCCAACGAAGTCGGCCAATTCGAATCCGGCCTCACCGCGCAATGGTTCGGAACCATCCCGGCGGTAGTCCTCGGCGGATTCGGGACCATCGCCATCGTCCTGCTTTGGTCCTGGATTTTTCCCTCCCTCCGCCATGTCGATGAACTCGTCCCCACCTCCGTCGCCTGAATACGTTGTGCCAAACTTGATTCCAGGGCTCCGTGAAAATTCCTTGGCGTCTCGCCCTCTTCTGCCTCGCATTGGCCCTGCGCGCCGCGCCCGTCGACAACACGCTCGCCATTGCCCGCAAGGCGTTACTCAACGACGGAATCTCCACCGCCTGGAAATTGGGCCAGCAGGCCTTGGCCGAAGCTCCCGATTCCCCCGCCGCGCACGAGTTCGCCGGCGAAGTTCTGTTCCGACGCGGCGAATTCTCTCAAGCCGAATCCGAATTCCAGAAAGCCGCCAAACTCGATCCCAATTTCGCCCTGGCTTGGTGGGGACTCGCGCGCGTCGCCGAATGCACCTCGCGCTACAAAACCGCCGCCCAAAACATCCAGCGCGCCCACGAGCTCGACCCCAAGGAGCCCCGCATCCTTCGCGACTGGGCCGTCCGCCTGCAAGGCCAAGCCCATATCGACGCTATCGAGAAATCTATCGCCACGCTCGATCCCTCCCGCGACGCCCGCGAACTCGAAAACCTGCGCAACCATTTGCAGTTCTATCGCGCGCTCGCCGGCCGCAGCGTCAACGTCCTCGCCACGCCGCCTCGAAGTGCCGAGATCCCGCTAGCCGCTTTGACCAGCCCCACCCGCACCCGCTACTACGGCCTCGAAGTCACCCTGAACGAAACTCCCTTGCGACTGGTGCTCGATACCGGCGCAACCGGATTCGTGATCCCGCTCCGCGTGGCCCAAAGAGCCGGTGTGACGCGCCTGGCCCCGGCCAGCCTCGCCGGTATCGGTAGCAATGCCAAGCTGTCGGGCGGATCTCGCGGTATCGCCGCCCGCGCCCGCATCGGCGATCTCGAGTTCCGCGATGCCCTGGTCCAGGTTTCCGATCAGGATTCGATCGGCTCGGCCGACGGCCTCATCGGTTCCGACGTTTTCGCGCAATTCCTGGTCACGCTCGATTTCAAGGCTAGAAAGCTCCGTCTCGCGCCGCTCCCAGGCGACTCCGCGAAAGGCGACGAGCTGCAGGATCGAGCCCTCCCGCCCCAGCTGCGGGGCTACTCGCCCATCTTTCGATTCGGCCACATTCTCCTGCTCCCCACCAGCGTCAGCGGTTCGCGACAGGTGCTCTTCGTGATCGACACCGGCGCCGACTCGAGCTACCTCTCTTATGAAATGGCAGAGGAGGTCGGCAAACTGATGCGCGACGATAGGCACGGCATCACGGGCATCAACGGCAAGGTGTCCGACGTTTACAAAACCGGCAACGTGTTCGTCGAATTCGCGGGCTTCCGCCAGAAGAGCCTGGGGATGACGTCCTTCGACATGTGGGAACAGAGCCGCCGCATCGGAACCCAAATCTCGGGCTTCCTCGGCCTCCCCGTCCTTGATCTGTTCACCCTGACCATCGATTATCGCGACGGCCTGGTAAACTTCGATCGCCCGGAACCGTAGCGGCCCGGTCCTACCGTCAGAACCTGAGCCGATGCATCCGTGGTTCCATGGAAGCAGGGACGAAGGCTCCACTAGATGACGTTGCATAACGCGGTTGACGATAAGAAAAACCGGCTCGACCTGCTGCGCCCCTTGCCGCCCGAGGCGCTGCGCAATCTTGAACATTACTACGACATTGAAATCACCTACACGTCGAACGCGATCGAAGGCAACACGCTCGGCCCGGTCGAAACCACCCTGGTGATCGAACAAGGCGTTACTATCGGCGGCAAGCCGCTCAAAGATCACCTGGAAGCTATCGATCATTACGACGCCATCCGCTACATCCGCGAGTTGGCCCGCGAAAACTCCCCGTTGACCGAAAGCGACGTGCGCAATCTTCACCGGCTCGTCGTCCAGCGCTCGCGGCCCGATATCGCCGGACGCTATGCCGATCTGGCCCGCTACGTTCGCACCGACGCAGGCCGCCATGACTTTCCGTCCCCGGCGGAAATTCCAGCGCTGATGGGCGATTTCGCCAAGTGGCTGGCCGTATCCCCAAATACGCCCGAGGCCGCCTTTACCGCGCATCGCCGCCTGGTTGACATCCACCCATTCAACGACGGCAACGGACGCACCGCGCGGCTCTTGATGAACCTGATTCTTATTCGGGGCGGCTACCCGCCGATTGCGGTGCGCCCCGAAGACCGGCCCGCCTACATCCGCGCCTTGCAGGAATCGCAAGCACGGCTGGAAACAGAGAGCTTGAACAACTTGCTTTTTGAGCGATTGGACGCCACCTTGGCGGATTACCTGAGCGCGTTCGAGCCGCCGCCGCCGGCCGCGGACAACTCCTCCTAGCCGCGCGACGTCCCCGCCACCCGCTCGAACAAAATCGTCGCGTGGTCCTTGTAAGTAGTCCGTTGCAATTCCCGATACCCGCACTTCTCCGCCACCCGCAGCGACGCCCGATTCTCGGGATGAATCAAGCACACCGTCCGCGCCCCTCCGAATCGTTGATCGCCCCAGCCGAGCGCGGCGCGAACCGCTTCCGTCGCGTACCCCTTGCCCTGCGACGCCGGCGCGAGCACCCAGCCCGCTTCCGGTATGCCTTCTATCGACGGCACAATGTCTCGCTTGTAATCGGCGAATCCCAGTTCGCCCGCAAACGCGCCCGTCGCCTTTACCTCCATCACCCAATATCCGAAACCCAGCCACGCCCAGTGCCCGGCGTAACGCAACAACCTCGCCCAAACCTCCTCGCTCGAAAATGGCCGGCCGCCGATGTACCGCGTAACCACGGGATCGCCCCACATCGCCGACGAGTCCTTGAAATCGTCGGGCCGATGCCCGCGCAACAAAAGCCGCTCCGTTTCGATCACCGGTATCCCCGCCTCCGTGAGCCTGCCAGCTTGCATGACTCATTCTCGGTCACGCGCCCGCCCCGCCTCAATCCCCTTCCAGCCCGCCACTTCCCCGCAACCCGGCGCCTCCCATCGAAACCGTCCGCTACCCTCACCACAAATGCCTTCCATTCGCAAAATCGAAACCGCCCGTGCCAACGGCGCAAAATCCCGGGGCCCCAAGACCGGCGAGGGCCGCAGGAAATCCTCCATGAACGCCATCAAGCATGGACTCACCGCCCAAACCCTCGTCCTTCCCAACGAAGATCCCGACGAGTATCGACAGATGCTCGATTCCTACGTCCAGCACTTCCAACCTGTCGGCCAGATCGAGCTCGATCTCATCCAGGAAATGGCCGCCGCGAAATGGCGTCAGGAACGTCTCTGGGCTGTCGAAACCGAATTCCTCGCCCAGAAAATGCAAGAGCAGGAAGCCCGGCTCGACACCGAGTACCCGGCACAAGAAATCGCGCGCCTCACCCTCGCCTTCCGCGCGCTCGCCGCCACCGATTGCCTCTCGTCGATCAGTCGTACCGAGGCCCGTCTCGAGCGCGCCTACTCCCGCGCTCTCCGCAACTTACTCCAGGTCCAAGCCGTCCGCAAATCCTCCGCCGCCGCGCCCCGCGTCCCGCCGCCCCGCAAGCAAATCTTGCAAAACGAACCCAGGCCCGCCGGCCGCCGCGCTCCCATCCCATCCCCGATCGCCGCCGATCCAGTCATTCAGCCGGAACCGGCGAACGAAAAACTCGAAACCGCTCTCCATTTCACTGCCAATGGCAGCGCCGCCCCGAAAACCGTAAGCTTAAAACAATGACGGGTTCGATTGTTCAAATCAATGTCTCTCCCGGCGGCATCCCCAAACGGCCAATCCCCGAAGCCACCGTCACCCCCGCAGGCATCCAAGGCGATTCCTGGGCGCATCCGCAAATTCACGGCGCGCCCAATCAAGCCCTGCTCCTCCTCGCTTCGGAAGCCATCGGCGAGCTCGTCGCCCAAGGTTTCCCGCTCTATCCCGGCGCGCTCGGCGAGAACCTCACCACCCTCGGTCTCGATCGTCGCCAAATGCGCGTGGGCCAGCGTTATCGCGCGGGCGCAGTCACGCTGGAACTCACCAAATTGCGCGCCCCCTGCGACACGCTCAGCGTGTACGGCCCCCTCATCCAGCGCGCCGTCTACGATCCGAAAGTACAAGCCGGCGACCCTTCCTCGCCTCGTTGGGGCCTCGGCGGTTTCTACGCCCGCGTTCTGAATTCTGGAATCTTGCGCCCGCGCGATATAATCTCATTAGTGGACCACGTCGTCTAACTGCGCATGGCAAGTCTGCTCGAAAGCATCTCGTTCCGCCAACCCCGGCGGGCGCAGGGTGAATTGGCCGCGCTGCTCGGCGATCTCCCTCAGGCCGTCCAAACCTACATCGAAACGCTGCTCGTCTCCACCGCCGATCCCGACGCCGCCGTTCACTACCTCGCCGCCTTGCATCAGCAGAAGCCGGACGAGTTCCAAAAACTCGCGCAATCGCAGCCGCGCCTGCAACACCTCGTCGCAGTCTTCTCCTACAGCCGCTTCCTCTCCGAAGAGATCCTGCAAAACCCGCAATGGATCGAACAGCTCGCCGACCTGGATCGCGCACTCTTGGCCCCCGAATACGAACAACGCCTGGAGTCCGTCCTTCAGCGACAGTCCGCCCGAGTCCCCGTTGCGCTGACGCTCGCGCTTTTCCGCCGCCAGCAGATTTTGCGAATCCTGGTTCGCGATGTCCTCGGACTGTGCGCGCTTCCCGAAACCACCGAGGAGCTGTCCAATCTGGCCGACGCCATCCTCGACGTCAGCTACCAGCACATCCGCGCCGAACTCACCGCTCGCCACGGCCACCCCAAGTATCTCGACGCGAACGGCCAGTTGCGCGATTGCGGCATGTCCGTGGTCGCTCTCGGAAAGCTCGGCGGCCGCGAGCTCAACTACAGCTCCGACATCGACCTCTTGTTCGTCTATCAGGCCAACGGCGAGACCGACGGACCCAATCCAATCTCGAACAAGGAATTCTTCAAGAAAGTCGCCAATCAGTACACCGAGCTGCTTTCCACCTACACCGCCGAAGGCATGTGCTACCGGGTCGATTTGCGGCTTCGCCCCGAAGGCAGTCTCGGCGAGGTCTGCATCTCTCTCGACGGCGCAAAAAGTTACTACCAAACCCGCGCGCGCGATTGGGAACTGCAGATGTTAATTAAAGCGCGCGTCGCCGCCGGCGATTCCGAAGCCGGTCGCGAATTGCTCGCTGCGGTCGAGCCTTTGATCTACTCCACCACCCTCGACTTCAGCGCCATCGAAGCCGTGTCCGCAACCCGCGAGCGCATCAGCGAGAAATTAAGCCGGCGCCGTCTGCCGAAGCATTCCTTCGATATCAAGCTCGCCCCCGGCGGCATCCGCGATATCGAGTTTCTGGTGCAATGCTTGCAGCGCTTGCGCGGCGGACAAGTTCCCTGGGTCCGCCACGGAGGCACCATGCTCGCGCTCGCGCGCCTCTCCGATAAGGACCTGCTCTCGGCCGCCGAGTATGGGCGATTGGTCTCCGCTTACCGATTCCTGCGCAACCTAGAACACCGTTTGCAATTCGCCGAGGATCGCCAGACCCACGCGCTGCCTTCCGCCGGCCGCGAGCTCGATTTGCTCGCGAGAAAAATGCCCATTGCGCAGCTCGGCAGCGCTCCCTCCGGCGAAAAGCTGCTGCACGAACTCAATGCCCATCTCGAATCCGTGCAGGAAATTTACCAGCGCCTCATCCATAGCCACCGTCCCACTTACTACAACCTGGCTCCCGACGCGCCCGCGGAATTGGATCCCCCCGACGACCTCCAGTCGTCTACCGCCAACCTCGCCCGCTTTCTCGATCAGCGCGCTCCGGAACTCGGCCAGGTGGTTTCTCGAACTGAGCTCCGCCGTGGCGCGGGCGCCTTTGAGCACTTCATGGAAAAGGTCGCGCCCAATGCCGCCTGGCTCGATTTCTTGAATTCCAACGGCGCCTTGGCCCGCGACACCCTCGATATTTTCGAGCATAGCCCCTACTTCTCCGAAGAGCTGATCCGCGCCCCCGAGTTGATGGAAGAATTGAGCCGGCTTCCCGCCGCCCCCGCGAACTCCTACGTGGAAACGGCCGCCCGTCTGGACGACATCGGCCTTCTGCGCGCGTTTTTCCGGCGCGAGATGTTTCGAATTCAGTCCGCCAGCATGTGCCTCCGCTCTCCGGTCTTCGATACTCTCCAAATGACCTCGGACCTGGCCGACGCCGCCGTCGCCGCTTGCTACCGGATGGCGCTCGCGCAGGTGCTCGCATCCAGTCCTCCGGCCGCGCCCGGATAT
>Ga0302326_10016749_pt1 | contig 15317 bp, 7 predicted proteins | sample Palsa_T0_3_FD_202264 | JGI IMG/M metagenome (GOLD analysis project Ga0302326, IMG submission 202264) | Peat permafrost microbial communities from Stordalen Mire near Abisko, Sweden - Palsa_T0_3 | ecosystem: Environmental > Terrestrial > Soil > Palsa > Peat permafrost | place: Sweden: Abisko...
AGCCTTCTCGACGGCCTCCGCCATCGCGAGCTGCCCCTCCCGGTGTTCCCATCCGGCGAGCGCCTGCGACAGCGGCGACCCGGAGCCCAGGACATCTCGCGCGCGTGTCTCGGACCCGGTCACGGGCGAACGATAGATCGAATCGAAGCGCAGCCGCGTCGGAAGGGACATGCGAAATCGCTCCCGGTCGATCACCTCCCTCGCCTTGATCGGCGCCCTCGCCGGGATAACCGCCCTGGGCGTTCAGTGCGCCCACGCCGATCCCCTCCCCCCCCGCACGGCGATGTGTCCCACATGCGTGCCGGAGGTCGAAACGCCGGATCCGAGCCAGCCTTATGTCGAGCTCGTGTCGGACTTCTCGCAGATGCTCCCGACCTTCACCGACGGGGCACGCCGCTTCGTCCTCGGGCAGGTCGGCGAGCGCTATCGCGTCAAGATCGTCAACCCGACCGCCGCGCGCGTCGAAGCGGTCGTCTCGGTGGACGGCCTGGACGCCATCGACGGTCGTCCAGGCGACCTCTCGAAGCGGGGCTACATCGTGCCCGCATACGGCGAGACGCTGGTCGACGGTTGGCGCACCTCGCTGTCCACGGTGGCCGCGTTTCGGTTCTCTTCGGTGGCGGCTTCTTACGCTGGACGAAAGGGCCGCGACCGCAACGTGGGAGTCATTGGCATCGCGTTCTTCCAGGAGCGTCCGCCGCCGGTCGTTCGGCGGCCCTCCCCCGCTCCGTGGCACCGGATGCAGGACGACGACGACTCGGCGCCAAGTTCGTCGCTCGGCGCCGCGGCGCCCGTCCCCGCTGCAGGCGCCGGCACGGGTCTCAGGAGAGCAGCCCCCATGCCGGCACCCAAGGCCCAGGGACCGTCCCGCGCCGCCGAGCGCCCGGGGCTTGGAACGCAGTTCGGCGAGGCCGACGACTCGCGGGTCGTCGAAACGACATTCGTCCGCGCGACGACCACCCCCGCCTGGGGCTCCGAGCTCCGCTACGACGACCGCGCCGGGCTCCTGGCCCGTAGCATTCCGGTCGATCTCCCCCGCGATCCGCGCGCCGCCGAGAATGAGGCGCGCGACCAGGCGCAGCCCTTCCCGGGGACCCGGTTTGCCCAGCCGCCACCGTGACGCCGCACGCCCTATCCGCGGCTCAAGCGGCCGCCGACCAGGATTGGGAGCCGATCGGGCCCGCATTATTGCTGAGAGCCTTGGCTGCGCGGATGCCGCCGGACATCGCGGCCTCGACGCTGCCCGAGTTGACGCGGCCCATGACCCAGTCGCCCGCCAGGTAAAGGTTCGAGAACGTGGAGCACTCCGGATGCAGGCGCAGCGCGATGGAGCCGGGCACCGAAAGGACGTAGCGCTCGGACGCGTCCACGTTGACCCGCAGGTACTGGTGGACGACAAGCCTCCGATCGAGCTTGCCGGCGGCGTCGACGGCCGTCGGCCAGAGATGCGCGATCGCCGTATCGAGGAAGGCGTCGGCGTTCACCCTCGCCGTCGCCCGCTGCTGCGGGAGCGTCGTCCCGGGTGGGAACTCCGGCAGCACGCTGCAGAAGTACTGGACGCTATGGGCCGGCCTTGGTGTCGCCTGCCAGCATTCCGCCGCGAGCAGATGCGACATCTCCCCCCAGGCGTCGTGCGGTTCGACGTAGCTGATGGAGACGGTCGCGCCGGCCGACCAGCCGAGCTGCTCGAGCGTCGGGGCCATCCAGAGCTGCAGCGCTTGCGTCTGGACGGTGCGAATGCCCGAGACCATGCTCCTCCACGCGGGACGCCGTTCGACGAGCTCCTTGCAGATCGTCGACAAGCCGCCGACCGCGATTCCGAGGATCACGTGGTCGAACTCGCCGCGCTCTCCACTCCCCTCCACCTTCGCGTCGCTGCCTCGCCTCCGTAAGACGACCTTCCCCGCCTCGAACTTGCATTGGTCGGACTCGAACGACACTTCCCTGAGGCTCTGGCGCTGGGCGTCGGTGATGTCCGGGAGCTGGTCCCAGAGCGGCTCGGACGGCCAGCTCTGGAGCTTCGTCGTGGCCTCGCCGTAGGGGACTTCGATGAGGGGTTCGTAGGTGCCGGCGCGGCCTTGGTGCCTGACGTTCGCCTGACGTGTGATCCGGATCACGTCGACCTTGGTGCCGTCCTTGGACAGCGCGAGCTCGTCGACGCGGTGGAAAAACTTGAACGTCACCCCCCGACTCCGCAAGACCTCGTAGAGCGGCGAGAACAGGATGTCACCCGCGCCGGCCCGCATCTTCCACAGAAGCGCGCCCCTGCATCCGAAGAGGAGCTGCAGCGAGACATACATCGCGACGCCGGCCGCGGCTTGCGCCTTCGTCCGATCCGTCGCCTCGCCGTCGACGTAGGCGAACCCGAGGTCGTAGAGGCCTTTGACGGGCGCGCTCCAGACGTCCTGCTCCCGTGCGCCGTGCTGCATCAGCCACGCGCGAAACTCGAGGTGATCGATGCGCGAGAAGTCGCCATCGTGCAAGAGCACGTCCTTGACCAGCCCTTTGAAGCCGGCAAACCCGAGGCGCAAGAGAAGCAGATCATGCTTCAACGCGACCTCGGCCTGGTCCCTCGCGCGCTCGACCACGTTCGTGATGGCCTCGACCTCCGCCATGCAACCTTCGAGCAGCAGAGCCAGCACGCGGAGGAGCGCCGCCGCGGGCCTCACCGGGTCTTTGAGGCGGCGGGCCAACCAGTATGCCCGTTCCGACGGCGCTGACGGCGCGACCTTGCGCCACGCGCGCGCGAGGCGCCGATCGGACCGGAGGAGCCGCAGGTAGAGTCGCTGCAAGAGGCCCACCTGCAAGGCCTTCTCCTTGACTTGTCGGTGTTTCTTGAAGAGCGCCTCGGCGAATGCGACCACGAGGTCGTCGAGGCGCGGCGCCGCCTGCTGACCGGGGAACCCGCGCGGGGGCTGGAAGGTCACGTTCCACGAGCGCCACGCGGAGCCCACGGGTTCCTGGAACGTGACCTGATTCTGCTCGATGAGCGCGTCCCGAAATGTCGGAAAGACCGTTTGGCCGGCGCGGACCTCGTGATCTGCCTCGTAGCAGGCAGCCATCAACTTGAACGCCTCGTCGTAGAAGCCGAGGAGCATGTGGAGCCCATGCTCCTCGACAGGCTTCTCCGGTGACGACCCGCGCCCGCTCGCGCACTTGCCGCCGAGCCGCCAGCCTTGCTGGTAGACCGTGACCTCGAAGCGGTCCGACTTGGTGAGCTCGAACGCCGCCGCCATCGCCCCGCAGCCCCCGCCGAGAATTGCCACCTTGATCCTGTCCGCCATCGTTTCCGGCCCTTCCGCGACCTGACTGAAACCACGGTCGCATTTCTCGCTCGGCCGCACGAGGACATCCGCCTTACCCACACGAGAGCCTTTCCCGTTTGAAATAAATAACTATTGACGACAACCATGTGAGGCCGTGAAAACCATCCCGATCCGATCGCTGTCGCGAACGTCGAGGAACAATGAGCCAGAAGACCGTCATCATCGTGGGGGGTGGCGTCGGTGGCATGAGTGCGGCGCATGAATTGCTGCACCGCAGCACCGGCGGTGTTTCCTTCAACGTGGTGATGTACGAGCGCCGGGGCACGATCGGCGGCAAAGCGCGGTCGATCCCCGTCCCCGCCGACGACCCGCGCCGCGGGGCCGTGAACCAGGCTTTCGACGCACCCCCGCGCCTCCCGCTGCCCGGCGAGCACGGCTTTCGCTTCTTCCCTGGCTTTTACAAGCACATCACGGAGACGTTCAAGGAGATCCCCGTCCGGGGGGCGAAGGGCGCGGCCGGCGCGGCCACGGTCTTCGACCGCCTCGAGACGGTGCCTAGGCTCGCGCTCGCGCGGTTGAACGCCCCCACCATCATCCTCGACGCCAAGCTGCCCACGACTTGGCAAGATGTGCTCTTGCCAATTCAGGCGTTATTTTCCAACACAGAATTATCCAAAGAAGATCTCCTCTTCTTCGCGAGGCGAATATGGCAGATTATGACGAGTTGCCAGGAGCGGCGCCTCGCCGAATACGAACAGATCACCTGGTGGGACTACGTCCAGGCGTCCCAGCGCTCGAAGCCATATCAGGATCTCCTCGCCGAAGGTCCCTCGCGGTCGCTCCTGGCCAACGATCCACGCCGAGCGAGCACGCGCACGGTCGGTAACACCAACGTGCAGCTGCTGCTCGGGCTGATCACGCCGCAGCAAGCGGCCGACCACGTCCTCGACGCGCCCACCTCGGAGGCGTGGCTCGACCCGTGGCGCGCGTACCTCCAGTCGAAGTACGGGAGCCGGTTCGAGGTGCGTTGCGACGCGCGCGTCACCGCGATCAAGACGAAGGGCTCCGAGATCGAAGGGGTCTTCGTCGAGCAAGACGCGCGGTCGCGCGCCGGAGAAGCCGCGAGGCCGAGCCTCGAGAGGGCGGACTACTTCGTCTTCGCGGTCCCGGTGGAGCGAATGGCGGAGCTCATCGAGACCAGCGAGAAGACGGGCAGCGGCAAGCTGCTCGAACTCGACCCGTCGCTCGAGGGGGTCCTTCATCTGAAGGGCGACGTCGCGCAGATGAACGGCATCCAGTTCTTTCTCTATCGTCCGCTCTCGTTGGTGAAGGGCCACTATCTGTTCGTGGACTCGCCGTGGGCGCTCACGGGCATCGCCGAGGGTCAGTTCTGGCCGAACGTGAACCTCGCCGAACGAGGCGACGGCACGGTTCGCGACGTGCTCTCGGTCTGCATCTCCAACTGGGACACCCCCGGCATCGTCTATCGCCGACCTGCGAGCGACCTCTCCAGGGTCCAGATCGCGGCGGAGGTGTGGGCTCAGCTCAAGGCGAGCGTGAACCGCGGCGGCTCCGTGCTGCTGCGCGACGAGGACCTGCACAGTTGGTTTCTCGACCCCGACATCGTCGATGCCAAGAGACGCAAGGCTGGCCTTTACGTCGATACCGAGCCGCTCTTCGTCAACCGCGTGAACACGTGGCAGTTCCGGCCGGAGGCGACCACGAAGATCGCCAACATGGTGCTCGCCTCGGACTACGTCCGTACGTTCACGGATATCGCGTGCATGGAGGCGGCGAACGAAGCCGCACGCCGGGCCGTCAACGCCATCCTCGACCGCACGGGATCCAAGGCGGGGCGCTGCGGCGTGTGGCCGCTTCACGAACCCGACGCCCTCGCCCCCCTGCGCGCCGTCGACAAGCTCAAGTTCAAGGCCGGTCTCCCCTGGGGGTTCCCCGTCCCCGGGGCCAGCGCCGCGATCCCGTCTGCTACGACCACCGCGCCCATCACGCCGGTGACCGGAGCACCGCGGTACGTCGAGCGCAGCGGCGAAATCTGCCATCCACCCCCCTACCTCTGCAACGGGACCACGATGTTCGGCTTCTTCGTGCGCGGCCAGCAGGCGGCGATCCAGAAGAACGTCGTCGATCGCAATCTGAACGCCTGCTCTGGTGGTCGCTTCGGATTTCGGGCGCTGTCGGACGTCGTCATGGTGACCTTCGCCAATACGGCGCGGATCGTCAGCGTGCCGGAAAGCAACGTCGGGGTCACCCCGGAGCGATCGTGCACCGTCTGGACGCCTGTCGTCTCGACGGTGGGCATCCCCCGCTTCTACTGGCACTCCCCTTACATCTGGGTCGACAACCCCTGGTCGATGGCGACAGGCCGCGAGGTCGAAGGCCTGCCGAAGAGCCTCGGGCGCATCGACATGCCGTCGGGCTCCGACGACCCGAGCGAGGATCTGAGCGCGACGACGTTGGTCTTGAAGAGGTTCGCGCCGAGCGAGGAGACGCAAGAAGCGCGCGTATTGCGCGTCGCGCGCGCGGGATCGAGGGGAGGCGGAGCCAACTGGCCCAGCCTCGGCGACGCGCGGCGTGACCTCGCTGGCCTTCTCTTGAGGGACAGCCCCATCGCAACGGTAGCGGCAAGTCAGCTCGCGCTCGACCTCCTGGCCGGCGAAGGCCCCGAGACCGTTCCGATCATCTTCTTGAAACAGGTTCGGGATGTCCGAGACAGCGTGTCGGCTTGTTACCAGGCCATCATCGAGGCAAGTTGCAAGGTGACGGCGTTCCGCTCCGGACGTCACCTGGCCGGCGAGTTCGGGCTCCTTGCCGAGAACTTCAGCAGCCACCCGATCGCCGACGACCTGGGGCTCATCGGCGGATCCACGCTGGTGGACTTCTCGTTCTTTGTGGACATCGACTTCGAGATGGACGTCGGCAAGGAACTCTGGCGCGCCCCCTGATTGCCTCCGCGGGGTCATTGGCCTCGTGTCCTGCGCGCGGTACCATCGGCGAGGGGCGGAGGTGTCATTGGCGAAGACTGAGGTCGGTCAGCGAGCGCTGACGCCGTATCTGCCTTCGTTCTTGCTCCGACGAATCGCGCGGCGCGACGGGGTGCCCATCGCCGCGACCCAGGAGCCGATCCTCGCCGCCACGCTGTTCGTCGACCTGGCTGGATTCACGCAGCTCACCGAGCGCCTCGCCGGCGAAGGTCCCGCGGGCGCCGAGCGCGTGTCGGAGATCCTGAACGACTACTTCGGGCGCATGACCGGCGTCATCGAAGCCCACGGGGGCGACGTGGCGCTCTTCGCGGGCGACGCAGTGCTGGCCGTCTGGCCCGTCACGCCGTCCACGTCTTTGGCGACGGCGACGACGCTCGCCGCGGCCTGCGCCCTCGACATCCGCGTGCGCTTCGCCGGCCACCAGCTTGCGCCCGCGACCGTCGTCCGCCAGCGGGCGGTCGTCGGAGCCGGCCCCGTCTCGCTCTGCGATCTGGGCGGCGTCGGCGGTCGCTGGCTCTGGCTCGTGGCGGGGCCCGCGCTCGCCGGTCTGTCGGACGCGATGCGCGCGGCCGACGAGGGGGACGTCCTCATGACACGCGACGCCTGGGAGCAAGTCCAGACGCGAGGCCGCGGGGTCCCGCTTGGCAGGTCCCTCGTCCGACTCGCCGATGTGGCTCGCGTTCGCCCCGCGCTCGCGTCTCGCGAAGCGATGGCCGGAGCGCCCGACTCCGTTCTGGCTGCATACCTCCCCGAGGTCCTGGCGAGTCGGGTCGCCGCCGGGCACGCCGACTGGATCGCCGAGTTTCGGAGAGTCACCGCCGTCTTCGTCGGGCTGCCCGAGCTTGGCGAAGCCTCCGCCGCCGCTCTCGATCGCATGCAGCTCGCGGCCGCTGCGTTCCAGGACGCCCTGCGACAACACGGCGGCACCGCGTACCAGGCGGCCATGGACGACAAGGGGCCCGTGCTCATCGGCGTGTTCGGGCTGCCCCCCTTGTCGCAGGGCGACGACGCGTCGCGGGCGGTCGAAGCCGCTCTGGCCTTGCGCGCCGCGCTCTCCAGCGTGACGTTGCAAAGCTCCATTGGAATCGCCACGGGACAGGCCTTTTGTGGGACGTGCGGATCGAGCTCGCGGCGGCAATACACCGTGGTCGGCTCCGTGATGAACCGGGCGGCGCGTCTCATGGTCGCCGCCGCCGGCGACGTGCTCTGCGACATCGCCACCGAGGGGCGCGCGCGAGGCGTCGCGTTCGACGAAAGGCCCGCGGTCTTGCCCAAAGGGCTTCCGGGCCCCGTCCGCGTCTTCGTACCCAGGGGACGGCAGCCCGTCGTGAAGGTCCGCCATCCGCTCGTCGGGCGGACGACGGAGTTCGAGCGCCTCGACGCGTTCGTGGAGCGCCTCGGCAACGGGCGCGGCGGCGTCGTCGTCGTGAGCGGCGCCGCGGGCATCGGCAAGTCGTCGCTCCTCGACGCCACCCTCGCCGCTGTGACGGCCATTCCTGCCCTCGCGCTGCGCGGCGGCGGCGAGGCGATCGAGCGCTCGACCCCTTACTTCGCGTGGAGGGACATCGCCCGGGGCCTGCTCCGGGCGGATCCGACGGAGACGGGATCGGCGCTGGCCGAGCGGCTGCAGGCGCGCCTCGGGGACCCGGCCGACGAGCACCTGCTCGGATGGTGTCCCGTGCTCAATGTGCTCTTGCCCATGGGTCTCGGCGACAACGACATCACGGCCAACATGTCGAGCGAGGCTCGGGCCGGAGCCGTCCAGCAGATCGTCGTCCGCCTCCTCGAGCAGGAGTCGCGAGAACGCCCCGTCGCGCTCTTCTTCGACGACATCCAATGGATGGATTCTGCCTCCGCGCTGCTCGCGCGCGCGGTCGCCGAGCGCCTGGAGAAGATCCTCGTCGTCGCCGCCAGCCGCCTACTTGGCGAGACCGGGTCGGCGGCCGCGGCGCCCCTCGCGGAATATTCGGGCGCCGAGCGCATCACCCTGGGGCCGCTCTCGTCGGAAGAAACTCGGACACTCGTGTGCCGCTTCCTGGGCGTCGAGCGGGTCGACGACGTGGCGCTGGCCTTCGTCATCGGTCGCGCGGGCGGCCATCCGTTCTTCATCGAGGAGCTCGCGCGCGCCCTGCGCCAATCCAACCTGCTGCGGCTGGCCGATGGTCGCGCGTCGCTCGTCGAAACCGACGTTCGCAACGTCGCGTTCCCCGACAGCATCCAGGCGGCGATCGTCAGCCAGGTCGATCGGCTCTCGCCCCACGACCTCCTGGCGCTGAAGATCGCCAGCGTGATCGGGCCGACGTTCTCGTCCGAGCAGCTCCGCTCGGTGTATCCCGTCGAGGAGGATCGCGCTTCGATCCAAGGCGGCTTGGAGAACCTGGAACGCCTGGAGTTCGTGGCGCGGCAGCCGGGCGATGGTGCCCCCTCCTACACGTTCCGGCACGCTCTCATTCAGGAGGCGCTCTACGATTTGCTTCCGGTGTCGCAAAGGCGCCGCATTCACGCGACCGTCGCCGCACTTTACGAGAAGCGATCCGATGACGCGCGCGGCGACGTGTATCCCGTCCTCTCGCACCACTGGGAGAAAGCCGGCGACGCCAACAAGGCCGTCTTCTATCTCGAACGATCCGCGACCGACGCCGTGCGGTTGTTCTCGAGCCGGGAGGCCGAATCGTTCCTCGACCGCGCCGACGACCTGGCGCGCTCCGACCCGGAGCTCGGCTCACCGCTGCGCGCGGCCATCCGCGAGCGGCTTCGCGGAGAGGCCGCGTATCAGCAGGGCGCTTACGACCGAGCGCAGAAGCATTTTTCTCTGTCGCTGAGCCTCCGGAAGGTGCGGGTCCCGACGTCTCGCGGCGCGCTCGCGCTGGACCTCGCGGCGGAGATCGCGAAGCAGCTCTCGCACCGCGCGGCGCCGCTCTGGCTCTTCGAGAATCGCGACGACCAACGACGGGAGACCCTTGCCCACGCCGCGCTCGTCTTCAATCGGTTCAGCTCCCTCGCCTGGTTTCGAGGCGATCAGCTTGCGCTCGTTCACAGCATCTTCAAGGTCATCAACCTGGCCGAGGAAGCCGCTGACGTGGGCGACATGGTGCACGGATCGGCCGCGATGGCCGTGCTGTGCAGCCTGGTGGGCCTGGAGCGGGCCGCGGAGTTCTATTGCCAGCGCGCCATCCATCTCGCCGACGACAGCAAGAACCCATCCAACGCGGCGCGCGCGCGCGTCAATGCGGCCGTCTATGCGATCGGCAGCGGCTTGTGGCGTCAGGCCGAGACCTACGTGGCCGAGTCGCTCGACCTGCATCTGCGCCTGGGGGATCGACAACACTGGGAGGGGAGCCGCGCCCTCAACGGGTACCTGCATCTCGCGCGCGGTCAATTTGCGAGCGCGACGACCTGCTTCAACGACGTGCATGCGTCGGCGCGCGACGGTCGCGCGCAGTCTCGCGTATGGGCGTGGAACGGGCGCATCGCCGCGCAGCTGCCGAGCGGACAGGTCGACATCGACACCCTCGACCACCTCGTCAGGGATCTGCCGAGCTTGGCGCTCGAGCTGCCGGACACCGCCGAGGCCATCACGGCGCACGGTCTCATCGCGCAGGCACACCTACGCGCAGGGCGGATGGGCTCCGCCGTCGACGCCGCCGAGCTGGGGCTGCGCCTCTTGCTCGAGAAGAAGCCCGGGGCCGTCTACTACGCGTTCTGGGGCATCGCGGCGCTGGCCGAGACGTGGCTCTCGATCTGGGAGGGCGCCCTGGCCGCGTTCGACCGGCGAACGGCCCGGCGACGCGCGGCGCAAGCCTGCCGCCTCCTCCGCGCCTTCGGGCGGACGATGCCGATCGCGCGAGCCCGCGCGGCGCTGTGCGACGGGCGGTTCGCGGCGCTTGCCGGCCGCCCCACGGATGCCGCACGGATCCTCCGCGAGGGCCTGCGCCTCGCCGCGCGCCTCGAGATGGCCTTCGACGAGGCCTTGCTGCACGCCGAGCTTTGGCGCCGTCTGGCGCCCCACGCCCTCGAACGCTCCGAGCACCACCGCGCCGCCGTGGCGCTCCTTCGAGAGCTCGGGGCCGAGGCGGAGCTTTGTCGCATCGAGGAACCGGCTTCGATTGGGGTTCGCGAGGTCGCTGCCGTCTAACCGTTGCCGCGCTTGCCCGGCGTTCCTTGCCGGTCGAGCACCCGCACTCGCTCGTCGACCTCGCGAAATCGATCGGCAAGAGCCTTCACGAATGCCCCCATCCACGAGTTGAGCCCCACGGCCCGCGACAGGACGTCGCGGGTCACGACGACGAGCACCGCGTCGGTCAGGGCCTTCACGCTGGCCGTCCTCGGCTTGTCCGAGAACACCGCGGTTTCGCCGAACACTTCGCCCGGGCCCATGACGCGGAGCACGATCTCCGAGTTTGCTTCCACCCGGTACGCTGCGCATCGACCTTCTTGGATCACGTAAGCCACTTCTCCGGGCGCCCCTTCCTCGACGATGATGGCCCCCGCGGGCATGGAGAGCCTCGGGAGGTGCCAGGCTCCCCTCTGGAAGTTCTCGATGTCGCGTTTGAGCTCGAGGACGCTCGGGTGCCGCTCCTCCGGGTCGTAGGAGAGGGCTCGCATCGCGATGCGCGCGAGTTCGCGCGGGACCCGTCCACCGGACACGACGCGCTCCGGGGCCTCGATGGGGAGCGGGTCGCGCCGCATCCAGATCGCTCGCATCGTCTCCGGAGTCAGCGGAGGCTGACCCGTCAGGATCTGGTAGAGCGTGCCGCCGAGCGCGAACACGTCGGTCCGGGTATCGAGCGCGTCGTCACGGCCCTGCAGCTGCTCGGGCGCCATGTAGCAAGGAGTGCCGATGAGGGCGCCCGAGGGATCCGTCCCGCTGACGGAGGGGCCGTCCGAGCCGAGCCGCACGCGCTGCCCCCCTCCGGGCGCGTCGACGAGGCGCGCGATGCCCCAGTCCAGCACGTAGACCTGCCCGAAGTCGCTGATCATGATGTTGCGCGGCTTGAGATCGCGATGAATGACGCCGCGGCTGTGCGCGAACGCGACGGCCTCGCACACCTTCACGAAGATGTGCAGGAGATCCGCGAGGGCGTCGGCCTCGAGGCGCCCTTCTCCGACGCGGCCAAGGACGTCCTCCAGCGTCTCGCCGTCCACGAGCTTCATGCACAGGTACGGTCGTCCGTTGTCCTGCGCCCCGAACTCGTAAACAGGAACGATGTTCGGGTGCTCGAGCTGCCCGGTGATGCGCCCCTCGGCGATGAACCGGTCCACCTCGCGCCCGCCTTCCGCGAACTCGGGAGCCAGAACCTTGATGGCCACGTTCCTCAAGATGTTCTTGTCGAACACCCGCATCACTTCGCCGGAGCCGCCTTTACCGATCACGCCACGCTCGGCGAACTTCGCCGCGGGCAGGCTCGTTGCCCGCCGCGAGCTTGATCCGTCCGAGGCCCGCGTCGCGGGCTCCGGCACCGTCGTCGCCGAACGCCGGACGGACGCGAGAGGCAATCCCTCTTCTTTCGCCTCGTCAGGGCCCGGCGGCGAAGGTGAATCGCCGGTCGAATGCCGCATCCCTGATCCCTCGTTTAGCATATCGACCCGACGATCGTTCCGCAAGCACGCGAGACCGCAACGGAAACGCTCGCGCAACCTGGCCGTGCCGCACTCTCGGGGTAGAACCGAGGCCATGTCCGACTCCACGCCCTCTGGAGCGAGCTTCCTCTGGGATTCCGCCGCGGCGCCCTCGCGCCCGATCATGACGCCGGAGCTCTTCAGCGAAGAGCAGCGCGAGATTGCGCGTCAGGCACGGCGGTTCTCGGACGACGAGATCGTGCCCCGAATCGCGCAGATCGAATCCAAGAAATCCGGCCTGGTGCCCGAGCTTCTGCGCAAGGCAGGCGAGATCGGGCTGCTGATGGTCGACATCCCCGCAGAATACGGCGGCCTCGGACTCGACAAGACGACGAGCATGCTCATCGCCGAGCAGTTCTCGGTGGTGGGGTCGTTCGCCGTGTCGCTCGGCGCGCATACGGGGATCGGCACGATGCCGATCTTGTACTTCGGCACGCCCGCGCAGAAGGCGAACTACCTGCCCGACCTGGCCACCGGCAAACGCCTCGCGGCCTACGCTCTCACCGAGTCGTCGTCGGGGTCCGACGCCCTGGCCGCCAAGACGCGCGCCGACCGATCCAGCGACGGCAGCCACTACGTCCTCAATGGGACCAAGCAGTTCATCACGAACGCCGGGTTCGCCGACGTGTTCACCGTCTTCGCGCAGGTCGGCGGGGACAAGTTCTCCGCCTTCGTCGTCGAGCGGACCTCCCCTGGCCTCACTGTGGGAGCGGAGGAGCACAAGCTCGGCATCCGGGGGTCGTCGACCTGCCCGCTGTCGTTCGAGGACGTGAAGGTTCCGAGCGCGAACCTGCTCGGCGAGATCGGCAAGGGCCACCGCATCGCGTTCAACATCCTCAATGTCGGCCGCATCAAGCTGGGCCTCGGGACGATCGGCGCTGCCAAGTGCGCGCTCGAGGTTGCGGCGCGCTACGCCAAGGAGAGGCAGCAGTTTCACAAGCCGATCGGCGCGTTCGGGCTCGTCGCCGCGAAGCTCGCCGAGATGGCGATCGGCATCTTCGTCGGCGAGAGCATGGGCTACCGCACGACGGGGCTCATCGACGCGCGCTTCGCGGCGAGCGCGGACGAAGGCGCCCACGTCGACGCCATCGAGGAGTTCGCCGTCGAGGCCTCGATCATCAAGGTGTTTGGCTCCGAGGTGCTCGACCGGTGCGCCGACGAGTGCGTCCAGATCCACGGTGGTTACGGCTTCATCGAGGAGTACCAGCCGGAGCGCATGTTCCGCGACTCGCGCATCAACCGGATCTTCGAGGGCACCAACGAGATCAACCGCCTCATCGTGCCGGCCACGATCCTCAAGCGCGCCATGAAGGGCCAGGTGCCGCTCATCGCGCACGCCGCAGTCATCCGCGACAAGCTGGCGAAAGGTCAGGCCCCCCCGCCGGGTGAAGGCGAGCTGGGGACGGCGACCCAGGTCGTCGACTTCTGCAAGTGGATCGCGACCTACGTCCTGGCCGTCGCGGCCGAGACCTACCACGTGAACATCGCCGACGAGCAGGAGATCCTGGGAGAGCTCTCGGACATCATCAGCCAGGTGTACGCGCTCGACACCGCCGTCGCGCGGCTGCGGCAGATCCTCGACGGCAACGACGAGGCGAACAAGGCGATCGCGCGCGATCTCTTCGCGGCGTTCGCCCCGCCGGCGTACAGCTTCTGCGTGCACACGGCCCGCCACATCCTGATGGACGTGTGCGACCCCGCTTCGCTGCCTGGGCACCTCGAGGCCATCGGCAAGCTGCGCATCGACTGGCCAAGCAAGGTGATCGCTGCAAAGCGCCGCATCGCACGCGCCGTCCTCGAGGCGGACGGCTACCCGATTCGCCGGGGCTGGTAGGCGCGCGATTGCACGGCGTTCACCCCCGGCGGCTGCTTCGGCGGTAGACCGCGGGGGTCGTCCCCGTCCAGCGGTGGAAGGCGCGCACGAAGGTCGACGCCGTGGAGTACTCCAGGCGCTCGGCGACCTGATCGATCGACATCTGCGAGCGCAGGAGCATCAGCGCGCGCTCGCGTCGTTCGCGCTCGACGAGCCCGGAGAACGAGAGGTCCCTGGTGGCGAGGCGCCTCTTGAGCGTCCTCGGCGACATGCCGAGCCGCTCCGCGACGCGCTGCAACGACCGAAACCCTCCTTCATCGCTCCAGACCTCACCCCGCACGCGATCCACGAGGCCCGCATCGGGGTCGATTTCGTCGAGCGCCCGCTCGCAGAGCGACCGCGCCAGCAAGAGCGCCGTGCGATCCGCGGTCACGATGGGACGCTCCAGCGAGGCGCGCTCGAAGACGACGCGGTTGAACGGCTGCCCGAAGCGGGCGCGGGGCGCGAAGTGCGCGAAGCGCGGTTGATACGACGGCTCCGGGAAGGCGAAGTCCGTCGCGAGGTTGGCCGGTCCCGTCGGTTCGCTCCCCGTCAGCGCGCGCCCCATCGTCTCCAGCCCGAAGATCAGGCTGATGAGGACGATGTCTCGCGCGGCACCGAGGTCGGCGTGCTCGACGAGGCACAGGGACGCGGCCCCGCCCTCCTCGCGCAACTCCACCCCGATCGCCGTAGAGAACGTCGGCGCAAACCGGATGGCGATCTCGAGCGCCTGGCGAATCGAGGCCGCGCTCCCGGCCGCGAACCCGAGATAACCGTAGACCGACACGCGCTTCTGCAGACCGAGGTAGTAGCCGAGACCCGGCTCCCCGGTGAGCTGCCTTGCGCGCTCGAGCAGCGACGACATCACCTCGACGTCGAGGCGAACGAGCGGACTCTCGAGCGAATCAGCGTTGAGCCCCGAGCCCGAGAGCAGGTCGGTGGGCGTCACGTGCCAGCGCGCGACCAGCTCGACGAGCTGTGCGACGAGGGTCACCGGCACCGTGTGCGCAGCCGCGCTGCGGAGTGATGGGCCTCGGACTGACTCCTCGATCAGCGCCATGACTGAGTCGTACGGCGCGGAGACGGTGGCGTGCAAGGTGCGCAGCGCCGCGGACAGTAGGGCTGCAAACGAACACCCGCTGGCCCTAGGTGCAAATCTTTTGTCCCTGCATGTGCCTGACGCGGTCGTCGCGAGCCGCACATGCTGCGCCCCCGCGAGGCGATCGGCACGCCCCGCTCCGGAGGTTTGGAATGGATTCGAAGAAGACGTCCTGGCTCGCCGTCTCGGCGCTCGCCATCGGGCTCGCGGGATGCGGCTCGAGCAACTCCAACTCTCCCGGTTCCGGCGGCGGCGCCGTCAGTTCGAGCGGCTCCGATGGCAGCGCCGGCGGTGTGGTGGTCCCAGACGCGGGGGCCGCAGACGGCGGCTGTCAGTCGGGCGATACCAAGGCGTGCACGACGTTCACGACGCCGACCGGCATCACGCTCGTCCTCGGCCCCTATGGCGCCGCGATGGATCCGAACGTCGGCACCGGCTTCGAGAACCCCGTCGCCGCGCAAGACGAGCCGGACGCCGCT
>Ga0302326_10016750_pt1 | contig 15317 bp, 11 predicted proteins | sample Palsa_T0_3_FD_202264 | JGI IMG/M metagenome (GOLD analysis project Ga0302326, IMG submission 202264) | Peat permafrost microbial communities from Stordalen Mire near Abisko, Sweden - Palsa_T0_3 | ecosystem: Environmental > Terrestrial > Soil > Palsa > Peat permafrost | place: Sweden: Abisko...
CAACGCCGCGACCGAGCTCGAGTTCATGTTGTTCTCCGAGACGTACGAGACCGCGCACGCCAAGCGCTACGCGGATCTGGTCCCGGCGAACCTCTACAACCTCGACTACTCGCTGCTGGCGACCACGCGGGTCGAGCCATTGATCCGTCGGATCCGCAACGGGATGGACGGCGCCGGGATGGTCGTCGAGAACTCCAAGGGCGAGTGCAACTTCGGCCAACACGAGATCAACTTCCGCTACGCGGACGCGCTGCGGACCGCCGACGACCACGTGATCTACCGCAACGGCGCGAAGGAGATCGCGGCCCAGGAGGGCATGGCGATCTCGTTCATGGCGAAGTTCGACGAGCGTGAGGGCAGCTCGTGCCACATCCACTTCTCGCTCTCGAACGACGGCGGCGCGATGGTGTTCGCCTCCGACCCGGAGCTGTTCAACTCGTTCCTCGCCGGCCAACTGGCGTGTCTGCGTGAGCTGACGCTGCTGCTGGCGCCGAACGTCAACTCCTACAAGCGCTACGCGGCCGGGTCGTTCGCACCGACGACGGTCGCGTGGGGCCACGACAACCGCACGTGCGCGCTGCGGGTGGTCGGGCACGGGCCCGCGCTGCGATTCGAGAACCGCGCCGGCGGTTCGGATCTGAACCCGTACCTGGCGCTGTCGGTGCTGGCCGCGGCGGGGCTGCACGGCGTGCGGCAGGGCCTTGAGCTCGAGCCCGCCTACGAGGGCAACGCCTATCAGGCGACGGACAAGCCGAGGCTGCCGACGACGCTGCGCGAGGCGCGGGATCTGTTCGACGGCTCTCAGGTCGCCCGTGAGGCGTTCGGCGACGAGGTCGTCGACCACTACGTGAATGCGGCCGATGTCGAGCTGTCGGCGTTCGAGACGGCCGTCACCGACTGGGAGCGCGCGCGCGGCTTCGAGCGCCTCTGAGCGGGCGCCCGCGTCGCCCGGAAGTGTTCGCGACGCGGGCCTGCGGGTAGTGTGGCCGCATGGCGGCCGGCGAGCACCTGGGGGGGATCGCGGACGCTTCGTCGCCGCCAACCGGGGGTTCGCTCGATGTGGTGTTCGCGCCGGTGCGATCGCAGACAGCCTTCGAGGAGACCGTCGACCGTCTCGGCACCGCGATCAAGCTCGGGCTGCTGCCGCCCGGCACGCGCCTCCCGGCCGAGCGCGAGCTCTGCGAGCGGCTCGGGATCGCCCGCTCGACCCTGCGCCAGGCCCTGGTTGCGCTCGGGCAGAGCGGTCACGTGCACGCGGTTCGCGGCCGCGGCGGCGGCACGTTCGTCGCCGATCCGCTGCCACCGGCGCAGCCGCCGTCCTCGGAGGTGCGGGCCCACTGGCGAGACGTCTGCGACGAGCGACGCGCGATCGAGGTCGGGATCGCGCAGCTGGCCGCCGAGCGGGCACAGAAGCTCGCGGTCGACGCGCTCGATCAGTTCGTGGTCGGGATGGACTCGGCGCTGCACGACTTCCCTGCCTACCGCCATCTCGACGTCCGGCTGCACGTCGGCGTCGCCGAGCTCACGGGCAGCGCACGGCTGGTGGCCCGGATGACCGAGATCCAGGGCTCGATGAGCAGCCTGATCTCCACGATCGCCCATCCGCCCGAGGTGCTCGACGTCTCAAACGATCAACACCGGCGCTTGGTCGAGTGCCTGCGCCGCCACGACGCGGCCGGGGCCGGCCGCGAGATGGCTGAGCACACGCGTGGCACCGAGCACGTGCTGGCGGGCCTGATGCCCGACGGCTGAACCGCTCCCGCAGGGCGGTGACTGCCCGTTATCCATCTGTCGCTTGACTTGACGCGGTGAGCGGGCATATCTTGCGCGCACACTAAGGCGTGATCGCCAGACCTTTACACAGGAGGGGACGGATGAGCGCAGTTCCCCAGCCGCTGTCGTCAGACGAACAGAAGCTTGCCGACCTGGGCTACAAGCAGGAGCTCAACCGAGGCTGGAGTGCGTTCTCCAACTTCGCGATCTCGATGACGATCATCTGCATTCTCAGCGGATGCTTCACCACCTACGGACAGGCGTGGAACAACGGCGGCCCGGTCGCGATCTCGATCGGCTGGCCGGTGATCAGCGTGCTGGTGCTGATGGTGGGCCTCTCGATGGCCGAGCTGGCCTCGAAGTTCCCCACCGCGGGCGGCATCTACTACTGGGCACACCAGCTCGGCGGCGTGCGCTGGGCCTGGTTCACCGGCTGGTTCAACCTGCTCGGTTTGGTGGCGATCATCGCCGGCGTCGACTACGGCGCGGCGTCGTTCCTGAACTCGCTGCTCGGGCTCTACGGCCTGCACTTCATCCTCAACTTCGGGACCACGAACCTGTCGTCGGCCCTGCACCACACGTTCGCCCTGTTCGCGGTGATCCTCGTCGCCCACGGACTGATCAATGTCTTCTCATCGCAGCTCGTGGCCTTGCTGAACCGGATCTCGGTGTGGTGGATGGCGCTCGGCGTCGTGGCGATCGTCGTGATCCTGATCGCCGGTCCGTCGCACCATCAGAGCGCCTCGTTCGTGTTCGGACACCGCATCAACAACAGCACCTTCTCGGGCGGCATGTATTGGTTCTTCATCCTCCCGATCGGCTTCCTGTTGACGATGTACACGTTCACCGGCTACGACGCCTCGGCCCACATCTCCGAGGAGACCCACAACGCTGCACTGGCGGCGCCGAAGGGGATCTGGCGATCGATCGCCTGGTCGGCGCTCGCCGGTTGGATCGTGCTACTGGCGATCACCTTCGCCGCGACCCACATCAAGACGATCGACGCCGGCGGCGGCGGCGCGGTCCCGATCATCACAAGCGCCCTGAGCTCGGGGTTGGCCAAACTGGTGCTGTGGATCTCGACCATCGCCCAGCTCTTCTGCGGGATGGGCTGCGTCGCCGCGGCCTCGCGAATGTCGTTCGCGTTCTCGCGTGACGGCGCGGTGCCCGGCCACAGCCTCTGGCGGCGTCTCAACAAGCACAAGACGCCGACCTGGTCGGTCCTGCTGGTGACCGCCGCCGCGCTGGCGATCACGATTCCGGCGTGGTTCGGCGACAAGGCGGGCCTGCCGGTCGCCTTCTTCGCGGTCACGTCGATCACGACGATCAGCCTCTACATCGCGTACACGCTCCCGGTCTTCCTGCGCTGGCGGATGGGCGACAGCTTCGAGCCGGGGCCATGGACGCTCGGCAAGAAGTACAAGTGGATCAACCTGATCGCGATCGTCTGGGTCGTGCTCTGCGTGATCATCTTCTGCCTCCCGACCACCCCGGAGGCGGTTCCGTTCAAGCACGGCTTCAGCTGGTCGAGCTTCAACTATGCGCCGCTGGTCACGCTCGGGATGCTCGTCGCCGTCTGGGTCGCCTGGGAGGCCGGCGCCAAGCACACGTTCAAGGGCCCTGTCCGGACGGTCGACGACCCCGATGTCGGCGACCCCTCCGACGCATCGCTGATGCCGGCGTGACAGCGTCGATCCGATGACCGACACGCTCGCCGTATTGGAGCCCGCTACCGAGGCGGTGCTCGAGGAGATCCCCCGGGGCGGAGTGCAGGACGTCGACCGGGCGGTGGCGGCGGCCAAGGCGGCCTTCCCGGCCTGGCGTGCGGTCTCGCCCGCCGACCGGGCGCTGCTGCTGCGGCGGCTGTCGGACACCGTCGTTGACCACCTCGAGGAGCTCGCGCAGCTGGAGGCCCGCAACGCCGGCAAGCCGATCGGCGACGCGCGCGGTGAGATCGGGATGGTCGCGCAGGTGTTCGGTTACTACTCAGGCGCGCCGGAGCGGCTGCTTGGCGACACGATCCCGGTCTCCGGCGGGCAGGCGTTCACCGTGCGCGAGCCGCTGGGCGTCGTCGGCCTGATCGTGCCGTGGAACTTCCCGCTGACGATCGCCGCGTGGAAGCTCGGCCCGGCGCTGGCCGCGGGCAACACGGTCGTGCTCAAGCCGGCGGAGCTGACCCCGTTGACCGCCGTGCGGTTCGCCGAACTGTGCTTGGAGGCCGGGCTGCCCGAAGGCGTGGTCAACGTCGTGGTCGGCCCGGGCTCGACCTGCGGCGCGAGGTTGGTCGCTCACCCGGATGTCGCGAAGATCGCGTTCACGGGGTCGACCGAGGTCGGCCGCTCGATCGCCGCCGGCGCCGCCGAGACGATCAAGCGGGTCACGCTCGAGCTCGGCGGCAAGTCGCCGAACCTGATCTTCGCCGACGCCGACCTGGCGGCGGCGGCCGCCGCGGCACCGAGCGCGGTGTTCGGCAACGCCGGCCAGGACTGCTGCGCCCGGTCGCGGATCCTGGTCCAGGCCAGCGTCGTTGACGAGTTCATGGCCGAACTGGAGCGAGCGGTCACCGCGATCCGGGTCGGTGATCCGCTGGACGAAGCGACCGAGATGGGACCGTTGATCTCGGCCTCGCACCGGGCCGGCGTCGCGTCGTTCCTGGACGACGGCGCGCCCATCGCGATTCGCGGCTCAGCCCCGAACGCGCCGGGCTTCTGGTTCCCGCCGATCGTGCTGTCGCCGGTGGGGCCCGGCGACCGAGCCGCCCGCGAGGAGATCTTCGGCCCGATCGCGGTAGTGATCCCATTCAGCGACGAAACGGAGGCGATCAGGTTGGCGAACGACACGATCTACGGGCTGTCAGGCTCGATCTGGAGCCGCGACGGAGGGCGCGCGCTGCGCGTCGCACGGGCGCTCGACGCCGGCGTGCTGTCGATCAACTCGAACACCTCGGTGCGGGTCTCGACCCCGTTCGGCGGCTTCAAGCAGTCAGGCTACGGACGCGAGCTCGGGCCCCACGCGCTGGACGCGTACACCGAGGAGAAGTCGATCTTCTTCGCGACCGTATGAGCCGGCTCGTTGACAAGGTGTGCGTGATCACCGGCGCCGCCGGCGGGATCGGTGCGGCGACGGCGGCCCGCTTCGAGCAAGAAGGAGCGATCGTGGTCGGCGTCGACCTGCTTGAGCATTCGGTCGGCTCGCTGTCGATCTCGGCCGACATCACCTCCGAGGACGCGGTCGTGTCGATCTACGCCGCCGCCCGTGAGCGATTTGGCCGGATCGACGTGCTGTTCAACAACGCCGGTATCTCGCCGACCGACGATGCCTCGGTCGTCGACACCGCCCTCGAGGCCTACGAGCGCGTGCAGGCGACGAATCTGCGCAGCGTGTTCCTCTGCTGCAAGCACGGGATCCCCCACCTGGTGCAGACCGGCGGCGGCTCCGTGATCAACACCGCGTCGTTCGTCGCGGTGATGGGCTCGGCCACCTCGCAGATCTCGTACACGGCGAGTAAGGGCGGGGTTCTCGCGATGTCACGCGAGCTCGGCGTCGAGTTCGCCAAACAAGGCGTCCGGGTCAATGCCCTCTGCCCAGGACCGGTCGACACGCCGCTGCTGCGTGAGCTCTACGCGTCCGATCCTGCCGCCGCGCAGCGGCGGCTCGTCCACGTGCCGATGGGCCGGTTCGCCGAGGCGACAGAGATCGCCAGTGCTGTCCTATTTCTGGCGTCCGATGAGTCCTCGTACGTGAACGCGACCGAGTTCCTCGTCGACGGCGGGATCAGCGCGGCCTACACGACCCCGTTGTAGCTCGCGTCCGCGGCCCCGCCGCGCGGCCCGGCGCGGGCAAGCCGTGTTAATGCTCGCACAAACCTCACAAGTGCAATAGGTTTCGCTCAGGTTTGGGCCGCGTCAGGCGGGCAGAGCACGGACGAGCCATGACCCCGCCGGCCTCGAAGCGAGTCCCAAGAAACCAGGGGAAGGGGCACGCACATGGGCGACCAAGCACGACGGTCATCTCGATCAGCTGAACTTCAGTCCACCACGCCGGCCGGTCTGGCCCTCCAGACACTGACCCGCCGAGAACTCGAGGTGCTCGCGCTCGCCGCCAGCGGGCAGACGTCGCGCAGCATCGCCGCCACGCTCGACATCAAGCTACCGACGGTCAAGCGCCACCTGCTGAACATCTATCGCAAGCTCGGCGCGGCAAACCGGGTCCAGGCCAGCAACATCTACCACCTCGGCCACCCCCAAGGGAATCTCCAGCAACGTCGGTAACGCTGGCGACCGTCAGCCGATCGCGGCCGACGCCGCTGCCCCGCGCCGGCCTGCGAGCATGAACTCGTGAGCCACATCGCCGTCTCGGGACTTGCCTACGCCCACCCCGGTGGCGAGCTGCTGTTCTCAGACGTCTCGTTCCGGCTGTCGCCGGGCCGGCACGCCGGGCTGATCGGCGCCAACGGCATCGGCAAGACCACGCTGCTGCGGATTCTCGCCGGCGAGCTGAGCGCCAGTGACGGCGACGGCACGACCGGCGGACTGGTCGGCTACATGCCCCAGGACGTGGGTCTCCGCGACGGAGAGCGGACCGTGCGAGAGCTGCTGCTGTCGCTCGCCCCATTGGCGGTCCGGCGCGCTGGCGAAAGCATGATGGAGCTCGAGAGGTCCCTCGCGGGCGGCGACGACGACGCGGGGATGCAGCTCGGAGCGGTGATCGCTGACTACGCCTCGCTCGGCGGCTACGAGCTGGAGGGGCAATGGGACGCCTGCTGTCGTCAGATCGTCGGCACCCCGTTCTCCGAGCTGGCCGACCGCGCGGCCTGGACACTGTCCGGCGGCGAGCGCAAGCAGCTGGTGCTCGAGCTGCTGTTCGGCTCTGACGCCGACGTCCTGCTGCTCGACGAGCCCGACAACTTCCTCGACGTGCCCGCCAAGCTGGCGCTCGAGCGCCGGATTCGTGGCTCACGCAAGACGATCCTGATGATCTCGCACGACCGCGAGGTATTGGCGGCGGCGGTCGACGCGATCGTGACGCTCGAGGGCAACGGCGCCTGGGTCCACGGCGAGTCCTACGCGACCTACGCCCGGGCCCGGGAGGACCGCCAGCGCCGCCTCGGCGATGCGGTCAAGCGCTGGCACGAGGAGGAACGGCGGCTCTATCACCTGACCCGCACGTTCAAGGAGCGCGCCCGCTACCACGACGCCTGGGCCAAGCGCGCCGACGCGATGGAGACCCGCTGGAAGCGGTTTCGCGATGCCGGACCGCCACCGGCCCCGGTGACCGATCAGGCGATCACGGTCCGGATCCGGGGCGGCGACTCGGCCCGGATAGTGCTGCGCATGCGCGGGCTGGCGATCGACGGACTGGTCAAGCCTTTCGATGACGAGATCCACTTCGGCGAGCGGGTTGCGCTGATCGGCCCCAACGGCACCGGCAAGAGCTCGCTGATGGATGTCCTGACCGGCGAACGGACGCCGGACTCGGGCACGCTCATGACGGGCCCGCGCGTCGCGCCCGGGCACTTCACTCAGCTGCAGACGCGCGCGGACTTCGCCGGGCGCGGCGTCCTGGAGATCGTCTCCGAGCGGCGCGGCGAGCTGCGGGTGGCGATGGCCGCGCTCGCGCGCTATCGGCTGGCAGAGGCGGCGCGACGCCCATTCGAGGTGCTCTCCGGCGGCGAACAGGCTCGCCTGGAGATCCTGGTCCTCGAACTGGAGGGCGCCAACCTGCTGCTGCTCGACGAACCGACCGACAACCTCGACGCGGACTCCTGCGAAGCGCTCGAGGCAGCCCTCGACGGGTTCACCGGCACGGTCGTCGCGGTCTCCCACGACCGTGCCTTCCTGCGCCGCTGCGATCGCTTCCTGCTGTTGGACCGTGACGGCTCGATGCTGGCGCTGCCGACCTACGAAGCGGCACTCGAAGCGCTGACCGACCCGGCTGGCGCAGCGGACGTGTCGCTCGCCAAGCGCATCTGAGCGTTGGCGCGCGCCCGCCGGCCGTCGGCCGCGAGCGCAAGCCCGATCCCCAGCAGCGCCCAGGTGGTCGGGTCCTCGAGGAAATCCGCGTACAGCATCGTGTGGAACACGAGGGCGCCGAACGCCGCCGCCACGGCCGAGCGGACGGGATCGCCACGAGCGCCGCGGACCAGGCAGATCAGCGCACAGACGACCAGCGCGATGTACGGGATCAGGCCGATCACCCCCTGTTCGGCCGCGATCGTGATCGGGATCGTGTGCGAGGCCGAGAGCGAGCCGGCGCCGCGGTTGTGGACGTGGTACTCCTGCACGAACGAGCCCGATCCCCAGCCCTGCAGCGGCCGGTCGCCGAACAGCCGCAGACCCCCGGAGACGAGGCCGCCGCGGCCGCTGGAGGCGCCGTTGAGTCCCTGGTTGAGTCCGAACGTGGTCGGCGTCAGCGCCACCACCGCGGCGCCAACCGCGATCACGACGACCGCCACGTACAACGCCCGTGATGGCCGCCAGCGCAGGGCGGCGAGGATCGCCATCCCGACCAGCAGCGCACCGAGGCTGGAGCGGCTGAGGGTCAGCACCAGGCAGGCCCACAGGACCACCAACACCCCGACCGCAACGGTCTGCTGGCGCCGCGGGAACGGGTACAGCAGCGTCACCCCCAGCAGGACCATCGTCAGCGCCAGGTATCGCCCGAAGATGTCGGGGTCGAAGAACACCGAGTTGACCGTGAAATAGGTGTGCAGATCGTTGGCAGCGACCAACTTGGAGTTGAGAATGATCGTCTTGGTGGCGTATTCGCCAAAGCCGATCACCGAGAAGATCAGCGCCAGCACGACCGTGATCGTCAGACAGCCGCGCAGCAGACCCGGCGTCCAGCGCACCTCGCGCAGCAGCCGATACAGCAGCGCGAACGGCACGTAGAAGAACGCCATGTTCTGCAGCGCGACCCCGAACCCACCCGGCGATCCGTGCGAGGTCGAGTAGAGCGCCTGCAGTCCGTAGAGGAGGATGAATAGCGCCAGCAGCCGGTCGACCCAGACCAGTAGCGGGGGTCCGTGTTCAACATCGCGGCTCGGGGATTCCCCAGACGAGCGCGTGATCAGCGCCGGCACCAGCCACGCGAGCGCGCCCGCGGCGACCACCAGGTACAGCGGCACCAGCAGGTTGGAGGTGCTGCCGCCGGTCGAGATCGGAACCCGGAAAGGCAACGCCAGCACGGCCAGCAGTGGGAACGCCTGGGGCTTTTTTCGCATCAGCACCGCCACCGCGGCCAGCACCGCTAGCGCGATCACCGCTCCGACGACGGCGTAGAGGGGATGGCGGTGCACGAACTGCAGCTGCGATGAGTTCCAGATGTCGGCCAGCAGCAGCACCGGCGCCAGCGCCAGCGCCGCCAGCATCGCGACCGCCCTGACGCGTGGGGCGGACACCAGCAGCATGATCGCGACCAGCGCGGCGACGACGACGACGCCGGTCCGGGGGGCAGGGCCGGTCAGGGTCGCTAACGCAATCACCGCCAAATCATCCTCTACCCTCTGGCGCCATGCGCATCGCGAGGTTTGCGGCGGCCGTGGTTGCCGTCGCGCTTGCGCTGTCGGCATGCGGCTCGACCACCAAGCCGGTGGCTGGGACCCCGCAGGCGGCAGCCCAGGCAAAGAAAGGTCTCAACGACCCACGCACGACCCACATCGCGTGCCTGCGGGCCGACCACGTGACCGACATCCACGAATACACCAGCGACGGGCGGCCCGCGTTCCAGGTCGGAACCAAGCCGTCGGGACCGACGGTCATATTCGAGGCGACCCCCGGCATGGGGCAGGGTGTCCAGATCTCCGGCTCCGACCAGGGCGCCGAGATCATCGGGTCGGCACTCGTGTTCCCCAACGACGCACCGGCGAAGCTCGACCACGATGTCGAGACCTGCGTCGCGCTCGGGGTCTCCGGCTGACGCAATGACGGCCTCGACGACGGAGATCCCTGAGCTGGCGGGCGTCCAGCCCCGCGGCGACTGGGAGCCGACGCCGTGGCTGACGGCCGAGACGCACCCGCTGCTGCGCAGCCGCAACTTCTACATCGCGCTGACCGTCATCTCGCTCGTGATCGGGGGCGTGTCGCTGCTGTTCCCCTCGACGCCGAGCTACGACCCCTGGTCGTGGACGGACTGGGCGCGCGGGATCATCCACCTCAACTTCCATCTGAACCAGTACGGCACGTCGTGGAAGCCACTGCCGATGATCGCCACGATCCCGGCTGCGCTGTTCGGCCATGCGGCCCCGGACATCTGGCTGGTGGTCGCCCGCGCCGGCACGCTCGCGGGCGCGGTGATGGTGTTCCGGCTCGGCTACCGGCTGACCCGCCAGATCGCCGAGTCCTACGGCGAGCTGTCGTCCAGTCGGGCGTTGACGATCGCGCCGGCGCTGCTCGCCGGGCTGATCGGCGCCATCGCGCTGGTGTTCACGGGCACCGAGTTCTATCTGTCGTCCAACGCGCTGGGCTACTCGGAGGGTCTGGCGACCGCGCTGATGCTCGTCACGATCGAGCGCCACCTTGACGGCAAGCCGCGCCAGGCCTTCGTCCTCGGCTTCTTCGTCGCGCTCGACCGCCCGGAGGTCTGGATCTTCTGGGGCGCGTACGGGCTGTGGTTGTTCTGGCGCGACGCTCGCTTCCGCGTCACGATCGTCGTGCTCGCCGTGCTCCAGCCGATCCTCTGGTTCCTACCCGTCTACTGGGGTTCAGGTCATTTCGGCTCGAGCGTCGAACGCGCCACCAACCCGCGCGCCAACAGCCTCGCCTATGCCAAGTTCCCCTTCTGGGCCGAGCTCAAGCAAGAGGCGTGGCGGACGATGTTGCTGCGCATCAAGCTGTTCGCGGTGCTGCTGGTGCTCGGCCTGACCGCGGTGCTGTGGCGCGATCAGCGACGCGCGGGTTGGCGCGTGGCCCTGCAAGCGCCGCGGACACGCGCGCTGGTGGCAGCCGCCGTCTGCGGATTCGGCGGGGTCGCCTGGTTTGTGATCATCGCGATCGAGACCCAGGCCCATTTCTCGGGCAACAGCCGTTACCTGGTGCTCGGCGACGCGCTCGTCGACCTGTGCGGGGCGGTCGGGTTCGGCTGGCTCGCGGTGCTGCTGGCATCCGGGGGCGTTCGTCTGCTGCGCCGAGCCTCGGCCACCGCCGCTCAGGGACTGATGGTCGGCGCCTGCGCGTTGGTCGCCGCGATCTTCGTGTTCGCCCCGAACTTCATCGGGAGCAAGCTGATCTCGCTGCCGGCCACACACGGCTCGCTGAACTACCAGGCGCAGCTGCGAACCGGCATGGAGAAGCTGATCTCCCAGTACGGTGGCCCCAAGAAGGTCCTCGCCTGCGGCCACGTGATGACCGAGGGCTTCCAGGTTCCGATGGTCGCCTACTACCTCAATACGCGCACGGCGTACATCGGGGCTCCGCCCGCGGCAGGCGATCCGCCCGGCCCGGCGCCGAACGTGATCCTGCAGACCCGTGACACGCGCTCGGCGTCGCTGCTGCCGTACCTGAGCTGGTGGCCGCGCGTCCGTTACCACTACGTCGCCACCAGCGGCCCAGTCCACATGTTCACCAACTGCCTGCCCTCGAGCGCGAGCGCTACCAGCAGCTGATGGCGACGATCACCGCACCTCAGCCCGACCTCGGGGATCCGCCCGAACTGGACGACTCCGGCTATCAGCCGCGGACGCCCGAGTGGATCCGCCGGTTCCCCACCTGGCTGTGGGTGACCGGCGGGCTGATCGGGCTGATGGCGCTGTCGGCGTTCTTCCGCACGCGCTACCTCAACGGCCAGTACTGGATGGACGAAGCGATCACGACCGGGATCGCGCTGCACCCGTTGGGCAAGATCCCCCACGTCCTGCGCTACGACGGCAACCCGCCGCTCTACTACATGCTGCTGCACCTGTGGATCAAAGCGTTCGGCGACTCGGTCGACGCCACCCACTCGCTGTCGGTGCTGTTCGGGATCCTGACGATCCCGGCCGGCGGCTGGGGCGCCTGGAAGCTGTTCGGACGGCGCGCCGGCGTGATGGCCGCGGTCCTGTTCGCGTTCAACGCCTGGCTGACCTCGTACGCGCAGGAGACGCGCATGTACGAGCTGATGGGACTCCTGGGCGTGTTGGCGACCACATTCTTCGTGCTCGGGTTCGTCGAGCGCCGGCGTCGCTGGCTGTTCGCGTTCGGCGCGGTGCTGGTGGCGATGCTCTACACCCACTCGTGGGGCACGTTCTTCTTCATCGGCTCGGCGATCTCGCTGATCCCGTCGCTGTTGTCGCGGACCGGACGCGACCGGATGCTGCTGCTGCGCGACGCGGTCGTCACCTACGTCGTCGCCGGGATCCTGTACCTGCCGTGGGCCCCGACGTTGCTGTTCCAGATCGCTCACACAGCCGCTCCGTGGGACACGCCACCGCGGCTCGGCGCGCCGGTCCAGATCTCACGCAACGTGCTCGGCGGCGACAGGATCACGATCGTGCTGGTGCTTGCCGCCGCGATCGGACTGGCGCCGCTGTTCACCCGCGCGCAGCGCCGAAGTCCCGAAGCGACCAAGCTGTTCACGTTGATCCTGCTACCGCTGGCGGTGCTGGGCGTCGCGTGGGTGCTGTCGCAGGTCAATCCGGCCTGGGCGCCGCGGTACTTCGCGCCGGTGATCGGGGCGATGCTGTTCCTGATCGCCTGGGGTTGCTCGCGCGCGAGGTTGGTGGGGATCGTCGCCGTCGCACTGTCCTGCGCGTTTTTAGCCAACCCGTATTCGTTCGCGCCCAAGCACAAGTCCGACATGCGCTACGTCGCGGCGACGATGGGGCCCTTGCTGCACAAGGGCGACCTGGTCGTCTCCGGCCAGCCCGAGCAGACGACGCTCGCGTGGTACTACCTGCCGGGCGGCCTGCGCTACGCCAACACCGCGCGCGGCGCGATCGCTGACCCGACCTACATGAACTGGGTCAACGTGCTGAACGCGATCAAGCACACCAATCCGGTGACGACCGCCGATCGACTCGTCTCGCAGCTGCGCCCAGGACAGCAGCTGCTGTTCGTGCGCCCGCTGACGGAGGGTGCGCAGAACTGGAAGGCGCCGTGGACCGTGTGGGTCCGGCGGCGCTCGGCCCAGTGGGGTGCGGTGCTCGCGCGGGACGTCGCCGACGGCGTGCTGCGCCAGGTCGCGACCGCGCCGATCAACTACCCGGGCGCCTGCTGCGTGGCCGACAGCGCGGTGCTCTTCAAGAAGCTCGCCAAGTAGCCCAGATCTTCTCGGCGGCCGAATTCGCCCTCTCCCGCCGCTCCTTCTCTGACCATGTCCACCGCCACCCGCCCACACCGCCCGCTCAGCCAATTGATCGGGATTCCGCCGATCCGTGAGGTGCACGCGCCCGGATGGTTCAACCGGCTACCGACGTGGCTGTCGACCGGCGGGATCGTGTTCGTCTTGATGGTCGTCTCGGCGGTGCTGCGTACGCGCCAGATCTCGGGCCAGCTGTGGTTCAACGAGGCGATCGCGGTCGGCGTCGCGCAGCACTCGCTCGGCGACCTCCCGGGCCTGGTGCGCAACAGCGGCGGCTCGCCGCTGTACTACGTGCTGCTCCATTTCTGGATCGATGCGGTCGGCTCCTCGAGCCCGGACGTGCACTGGCTGTCGGGGCTGATCGCGCTGCTCACGATCCCGGCCGCGATGTGGGTCGGCTGGAGCCTGGGCGGCCGGCGCGCCGGGATCTTCGCCGCGATCCTGTTCGCGTTCAGCTCCTACATGACCCAGTTCGCCGAGGAGGCGCAGCCCTACGAGTTGCTGGTGCTGCTGTCGCTGCTGACTACCGCCGGGTTCCTCCAGGGGTTCGTATACCGGCGCCGGCGATACCTCGTGCTGTTCGCCGTCGGTCTGGAGGCGATGCTCTACACGCAGGCGACCGCCGGGTTGTACGCGTTCGGGGCGGTGTGCGCACTCGGCGTCGTCTACTGGTTAGGGTCCGAACAGGCGCGGGCCGGGTTCGTGCGCGATGCGGCGATCTGCCTGGCGGCGGTGGCGCTGTTCTACCTGCCGTGGCTGCCGACGACGATCCACCAGATCGCCCACGACACGTCGCCCTGGCACTACGCGCCGGTCGCCGGCGCTTCGGTGCCGAGCGGGATCACCGGCGGTGGCCGGGTCGACGCCACGTTGCTGGTGGCGCTGCTCGTCGGCTGCGTGCCGATGCTGGTCGCCGCGCGACGACGCACCGCTGAGGCAGTGACGATCTGGGCGCTGATCGTGCTGGCACTGCTGGGGATCGTGCTCGCGCGGCTGGGCTTGGTGGCGGGACCGAGCTGGATCACCCGGTACCTCGGCGTGATGGTCGCACCGCTCCTGCTGCTCGCGGCGCTCGCATCCGCGCGAGCGCGCGTGGTCGGCGTGGTCGCGATCGCAATCACGATCGCGTTCTGCGCCAACCCGGGCTCGTTCGCGCCGGGACACAAATCGGACATGCAGGAGGTCGCCGGGCAACTCGGCCCGCTGCTGCACCGCGGTGATGCCGTCGCGGTCGCCCAACCGGAGCAGACGCCGCTGGCGTACTACTACCTGCCGTCGGGGCTGCGCTGGTCAACGACGCTCGGCTGCAGGATGCCGCTCCGTCTTCGACGATTGGAGCCGTCGTTGCTAGCCTCAAGCCCGGCCAGCAGCTTCTGTTCATGCGTCCGCTGACGGAGGGCGTGATGAACTGGAAGGCGCCGTGGGCGGAACTCGTCCGTCGGCGTGCTGCGCAGTGGGGCCAGATCCTGACCCGGGACGCGGCCGACGGAGTACTCACCCAAGTCGCGGTCGCGCCGGCCTATTACCCAAGCGCATGCTGCGTAGCGAGCAGCGCGGTGCTCTACCGCAAGGCTCGCTGACCGTCACAACCACAGCCTGAGAGACACTGAGAGCTAGAGGCGATGACAGAGACGAAATCCGCCGTTGGGACGCCGGCCCCCGAGATCACGCCAGAGCATCCGGTCGTCGTACTCGGCGCCGGCCCGGCCGGTCTGACCGCGGGCTACCTCCTGGCCAAGCAGGGCAAGCCGGTGATCGTGCTGGAGTCCTCAGAGCACGTGGGCGGCATCGCCCGGACCCAGGTGCGCAACGGCTACCGGTTCGATCTCGGCGGCCACCGCTTCTTCACCAAGGTCCAGGAGGTCGACGACCTCTGGCACGAGATCATGAAGGAGGAGTTCCTCAAGCGCCCGCGCAAGAGCCGGATCTACTGGAACGACAAATTCCTGGAGTATCCGCTGCAGGGCATGGACGTGATCAAGAAGCTGGGTCCGGTCGAGCTGACCCGCTGCCTGGCCTCCTACTCGTGGGCCGCGGTCAAGCCCAAGGGCAACGAGGACACGTTCGAGGAATGGGTCTCAAACCGCTTCGGCAAGCGGCTGTACACGCACTTCTTCAAGACCTACACCGAGAAGCTGTGGGGCGTCTCGGCGACCGAGATCCGGGCCGAATGGGCGGCTCAGCGGATCAAGGGCCTGTCGTTCTTCTCCGCAGCGAGGGCGGCGTTCTTCGGCAACTCGGGCAACGAGATCAAGTCGCTGATCTCCGAG
>Ga0302326_10016751_pt1 | contig 15317 bp, 13 predicted proteins | sample Palsa_T0_3_FD_202264 | JGI IMG/M metagenome (GOLD analysis project Ga0302326, IMG submission 202264) | Peat permafrost microbial communities from Stordalen Mire near Abisko, Sweden - Palsa_T0_3 | ecosystem: Environmental > Terrestrial > Soil > Palsa > Peat permafrost | place: Sweden: Abisko...
GGCCAGGATGCCCCACGGGTCAACCGCGTTGATTGTGGCCTCCGAAAACGGTCAACTAGATCTAGTCAAGGCATTGTTGGCCAAAGGAGCCAATGTTAATGCCAGAGACGCGATAGGCCAAACCGCGCTGATGCTGGCCTCCTTTGTGGGAAACATCGATGTGGTGCAGGCGTTGCTCGCCAAAGGTGCCGATGTCAATGCCAAGAGTGACGGGGGTGGAACCGCGCTGAGTGCAGCGACAGAAAAAGGGCACGCAGACATCATTTCCATACTGACTCAGGCCGGAGCCAAACAGTGACGGCCGGATGCACCAAGCCTTGATTTGGGAACCTGAGGATGCTCAGTTTCAGGAACGCCCGGTCCGGCCCTCCGCCAGATATCCGAGCCACTCGTCCATCCCCGCTCCGGTCTTGGCTGAAGTCTCGAAGATCCGAATCCCCGGCCGAATCTCGTTGATGTTTTTCCGCGCCAGCTCGCAGTCAAACTCGCACGCCTCCGCAATATCCATCTTGGTAATCACCGCCGCGTCCGCCGAATTGAACAGCGTAGGATATTTCAGCGGCTTGTCCTCACCTTCCGTCACCGAAAGCAGCGCCACGCGAATCCCCTCGCCCAGGTCGTAACTCGACGGGCAAACCAGGTTGCCCACATTTTCAATAAACAGATAGTCCAGCCCGCCAAGCTCCACGCCATCCCAGCCGGCCAGGTGCTTGTCAATCATCTCCGCATCCAGGTGGCAGATGCCGTGCGTATTGATCTGCCGCACCGGTGCGCCACTTGCCGCAAGACGGCGCGCGTCGTTATCCGTCTCCAGATCGCCCACCAGCGCGGCCACGCGAGCGCCGCCGGCCCGCAATTCCCGCAGCGTGCGCTCAAGAAAGGCCGTCTTGCCGGTGCCCGGGCTCGAAACCAGGTTCAGCACGAGCACGCCCGCGGAGCCGTAACGCTGGCGAAGGCCGCGCGCCAACTCGTCATTCTTCTTCAGAATCCCTTGCCGCAGTTCCACAATCCTGGTTGTCATGCCGTCTCCGTTGCCTTTTCGAGTTCGGCTCTTTCCGTTTCGATCCCGTCCTCAATCTCGATTGAATCAATCTCCAGCTCTCGCCCCTGGCGCAGGTCGCTGCATGGTTCTCCACACCTGGGGCAGCGAAAGCTCTGTAAGCCCTGCATCTCGACGTCCGCATCGCACGGTTCGCAGTGCATCACCACCGGCACTGTCTTGACTACAAGCCGGGAACCTTCGAGCGCCGTCCCCTCGGTCGCAATCTCCCAGCAGAACTCGAGCGAATCCACCACCACGCCGGCCAACGCGCCCACGCGCAGCCGCACCTCCTCGACGCGCGCTCCCGGATACGCCTCAAGCGACTCAGTCACCGAATCCACCACGCTGGCGACAATGGAAAGCTCATGCATAGACACCAAATTCTACGCCGCTGACCGCCGGCGCTGTCTTTCCGGCAGCCAAACGCGGCCAATATGTAAGATGTCAATGTAGGGATTTCCCCGATGACCATCACAACAGTCGCATCTCGCCTGGCCCTGAGCCAACTCGCTCCCGGAACCGTTCAGTCTGAAATTCGCGCCATGTCCGTCGCCTGTGAGCAAATGGGCGGCATCAACCTGGCGCAGGGCGTCTGCGATACGCCCGTCCCCGCCGTCGTAGAAGAGGCCGCCATCCAGGCCATTCGCGACGGCCACAATATCTATACGCGCCTCGACGGCATTGCCCGCCTGCGCAACGCCATTGCCGCTAAGCAGCAGCGCGACTACGGCCTCAGCTACGATCCGGAGTCCGAAGTGCTCGTCGCATCCGGCGCCACCGGCGGGTTCCACGCCGCCGCAATGGCGCTGCTCAACCCCGGCGACGACGTGTTGCTCTTCGAGCCTTTCTACGGCTACCACGTCTCGACGCTCAAATCGCTGCGCATGAATCCGGTCCTGGTGCCGCTCGCCTCGCCGGATTGGACTCTTGACGCCGGCGCGCTCGAAGCGGCCATCACGCCGAGGACCCGCGCCCTCGTGCTCAACACACCATCCAACCCCGGCGGAAAAGTCTTCTCCCTGGCCGAGACTCAAGCCATCGCCGCTGTCTGCGCGGCTCACGACCTTTTCCTGATTACCGACGAAATCTATGAGTACTTCGTCTACGACGGGGCGCGCCACATCTCCGCCGCCTCGCTGCCGGGCATGAAGGAACGGACCATTGTCATCTCCGGCTTCTCGAAGACGTTTTCAGTTACCGGTTGGCGGTTGGGCTATGTAACTGCCGACAAGAAGTGGATGGGCGCGATGAGTTACTTCCACGATTTGACCTATGTCTGCGCACCCTCCGCATTTCAGCACGGAGCAGCCGCCGGCCTGGAACTGCTTCCGCCGAGTTTCTATATCCAGTTAGCCGCCGACCATCAGGATAAGCGCACCCGCATGTTATCCGCACTAACTGCCGCCGGACTAACTCCGACCACTCCCGCCGGCGCCTACTATGTGTTAGCCGATGCAACAAGCGTTCCAGGGAAAACCGCTGCCGAAAAAGCGCGCCACTTACTGGCAGTTACCGGCGTGGCCTCGGTAGCCGGCAGTGCATTCTTCCGCCCAGGGCGACGCGAAAACCTGCTGCGCTTCTGCTTCGCGAAAAAAGACGAGGATCTGGACGAAGCATGCGCGCGGCTGCGGCGGATGTAGTCGCGCAACGGAGCGAACAACCGACCTTGAAACAAAGAGGACAAGCCGCGAATCATTGATCGGAAACCAGTCCAGGAGAAAACTTCCATGGCAACCACCAACCTAACTGGACCTGCCGGCCAGCTCTATGCCGACCCCAAGCCCAGCACCGACGAAGATGTATTTCAGGTAGATAACACCAGCGCCGCTTATTACAACTCAAAGTACTACCTGGCGAACAAGAATCTGGTTCAGCCTATTCCGCCGCCACGCAGCGGCGCGCTGCCTTATATCGATCTGGCCAACTTCCTGCCCGCGGACATGATCGCCGCCATCACCGCGTCGAACAGCATAACTTTTCACTCCGTGGGTGACACCGGCGCAGCCAAGGTGAGCGTGAGCCAGAGTTCCGCGACGGCGGTAAAGGAAGAAGCCGCCGTTGCCGACGCAATGGCCCTGGACATCCAGGCCGGCGGCCAAAACTGCCCGGCATTTTTCTTCCATCTTGGAGACGTTGTTTACAACTTCGGCGAAGCGCAGTATTACTACGATCAGTTTTATGAGCCGTTTCGCGCCTACGATCGCCCCGTCTTCGCCATCCCCGGAAACCACGATGGAATGGTCTTCGGATCGTCGTCCAGCGCTCCGCAGGTGCCCACGCTTGCGGCATTCCTGACAAATTTCTGCTCGGCAACTCCCGACCCGTCACCGGATGCTCCAACCATCGCGCGCAGCGTGATGACCCAGCCGGCCGTGTATTTCACGCTGGATGCACCTTTCGTGTCCATCATCGGCCTGTACAGCAACGTGCTCGATACGGGCGGCGGAATTATTTCATCGCAGGGCGGGAAATATCCGCTTGTCAACGACCAGTTGGATTTTCTGACGTCTGAGTTGCAACGTCTCGCACCCGATCGTAAAGCCGGGAAAAGAGCGATCGTCGTCGCCGTGCATCACCCTCCGCTTTCGTGCGATGCCAAGACCGGCGGCAGCGGGGGTCTGATGCAGGATATTGACGCATGCTGCAAGAGCGCGAACCAGTGGCCAGATCTTCTGCTCTCCGGCCACGCTCATCTCTACCAGCGCTTCACCCGAACGGTAAACGGCCGCTCGGTTCCGTACATTGTCTCCGGCTCCGGTGGATTTGCCGCTACCGCGCCCATGCAGGCAGCGCCGCCGGCCGGCACCACGGTCGGCGATCACAAGCTTGAAGTGGATCCGATCGTCCACTTCGGCTACCTGACCCTTACCACTGACGCCAAAACTCTCACTGTGTCGTTCAAGACCGCGCCACAGATCGGCACCAATGCGGTGGCGGACTTTGTAACTGTGAATCTGGTGAGCGGAACGATCACGGCGAGCGGAAGCGGCACCTCTGCCCCGCCACCGGCGAAGAAGCCGGAAGCCCCGACGCCGCCGGCGAAGAAGAAGAAAACTGCGCCCAAAGCTCCCGTATCCAAGAAAGCTCCGAAGAAAGCCGCGAAGAAAAAGTGATTTTCTTCGCGTCGAGCACCGAGAGTGGCTGAAACCCCCGCTTACCGAAGCGACGACCAGATCGCCAGATTCACTCCCACCATCAGAACCGCCGCGCCCGGGATCAGCAGCAGCGCTCTCTTCAGCCTCACCGGATCGTCGCCGGCGATGGCGCCGATGAGCCGTGAGCTAACAGCGAGGCCCGCCCATCCGCATGTGATCACGAAGCCAATGGCTGTTCCGCTCATGCGTGGAAACGCGTTGCCCACCATGGCCAGCGTGGTGGGAAATACAGGAGCCATCGAAAGGCCGGCGATAAACACAAGCACGGCCGCCATTGCCGGCTTGCTGGTGCGGAGCATGAGGAATGTGGTGACGGCCATGGCGATGGAGGCCGCGAACGTTACCTTCACCGCGGGCACGTGGATGAGAATAGGCGACACACCCACTCGGCCGACCAGCAGGCCAAGAGCAAATCCGAGCGAAAGAATATTCAGCGCGCGCGACTCCGGAATACCTTGCGCGATGAGATGGCGTGGCAGCCAGTTCCACACCCCCACTTCGCATGAGACGTAGAGGAAGAGGAAAAATCCCAGCATGAAGAGCAGAGGCCGGCCAAGGATGGGCCCGGCATCGGCCAGCACAAAGCCTGCTGCTCCAGAGGGAGCCGGCATCTTTGCCACCGCCTGGATCGCGAGCGCAACCACGGTGAGTGACGCGACGGTATAGCAGAGACGAACCCAATTCCGTTTGAAGAGATTCGCGGAGATGAACGGCGTCATCAAACCGCCCAGGCCAAAGAACAGATTCACCAGGTTGAGCGCGGTGGCGCGATGCGCTTCACTTACTCCGCTGACCAGTGCATTGGCGCCGGTGACCACGATGCCGCCGCCTAATCCCAGCAGGAACAGCAGGAACACAATGTTGAGGTATCCTTTTGAGCGGGGCAGCCAGAACAGCGCAATCGCGATCAGTGCCAGGCCAAGAATCAGGCCCGCTTTGTCGCCCTCTGTGTCGAGCAGCGGGCCCACTCCGAGCGAAGCAATCATCAGTCCCAGCGCCTGCGCAAACGCAATGGTCCCGTTCTGCGTCGGGGTAAGATGGAATCGATCGGAGAGATCGGGAAGAATGGTGCCCAGCATGGCGGCAATCATTCCGTAGACAAAAATGGCCAGGATAGCTGCAAAAATCAGCACGCGGTTGACTTCCTTTCAATCAGCCGGTCCAGTGTACGGAAACCTGCGCTGCAATGGGAACGACTTTTTCAATGGCGATTCGTCAGAATTGTACCGCCCGGCGCTCGCGCCAGACCAAGCGGGAACCTTTCAACAATATCGAGCGTAAATACCGAGCATAGATAAGGGAGTCGAAGACACCAATGGCCAACTTCTGGAATGACATCAAGCATTCCCTGCACATGTTCATCAAAAACCCAGGCTTCACCATTGCCGCGGTTGCCGCACTGGCGCTCGGCATAGGAGCCAACACGGCCATTTTCACCGTTGTCAACGCAGTGATTCTCAAACCGCTCAGCTACCCAGACGCCGACCGCATTGTGCAGTTGCAGAATACCGGCCCCGACGGCAACTGGGGCGGAGCATCGATCACCAAGTTCCACAACTGGCAGCAGCAGACCAGCATCTTTCAGGAGGTGGCCGCGTATGACAACCAGGGTCCTGGGTTCAACATCACCGGCGACCGCCCGGAGCAGATTCATGGACTGCATGTCACAGAGGGCTATTTCCGCCTCTTCGGCGCGCCCGTTCTGCTGGGCCGCACCTTCACACTCCAGGAAGACTCGCCCAACGGCGGCAAGGTGGTGGTGCTCAGTTACGGGTTATGGCAGCGCAAATTCGGCGGCAATCCGAAGATCGTTGGCCAGGCCCTGTCGCTGGGAAATGAGCCGTACACCATCGTCGGCGTGCTGGGGCGGGATTTTCTTTCCGATCCGGAGGCCGATATCTGGGTTCCTTTCCAGTTTGAACCCAACAGCATCAACCAGGGGCACTACTTTCAGGCAGCCGGCATGCTCAAGCCCGGCGTGACGCTGGCCCAGGCCAACGCGCAGATGAAGCTGGCCTACGATCAATTCAAACGCAAGTATCCAGATGCCGATCAAAAGGCAAGCTTCGGCGTGGAGCCGCTACGCGACACCATCATCGCCGATGCGAAAAAGTCTCTGCTGATCCTGCTGGGCGCAGTCGGGATGGTGCTGCTCATCGCATGCGCCAACGTCGCGAATCTTCTGCTGGTCCGCGCCACGGGCCGCAAGCGCGAGTTCGCCATCCGCTCCGCCCTCGGGGCCGGACGCGCGCGCATCATTCGCCAATTGCTCACGGAGAGCGTGCTGCTTTCCGTCACCGGCGGCGTCCTGGGCCTGGGACTCGGCTTCCTCGGTGTCCGCGCGCTGCTGGCCGTCAGCCCAGCCGGTTTGCCGCGCATTGGCGAGGATGGCGCGGCTGTCGGCATCGACTGGCGCGTGCTCGCCTTCACTCTCGGCGTATCGCTGCTCACCGGCATTCTGTTCGGACTTTTCCCCGCACTCAACGCCTCGCGCATCGATCTGAACTCGTCGCTGAAAGAGAGCAGCAACCGCTCAGGGACTGGCTTCCGCCAAAGCAAGGCGCGCTCCATGCTGGTCATCAGCGAAGTCTCTCTCGCTCTGGTCCTGCTGGTGGGCTCGGCGCTGCTCATCCGCACATTCCTCGCGCTGCGCGCAGTCAATCCTGGCTTCGAGGCCCACAATATCCTCACCATGGAGATGTCGCTCACCGGCGACCGCTTCCAGAAGACGGCCGGGGTGGCGCAACTCTCGCGCGACGGCCGCGACCGGCTCAATGCCATCCCCGGCGTCGAAGATTCAGCCTCAACCTGCTGCCTGCCGATCCAGGGGCAGTTTGGCCTGGGTTTCACCATTGTGGGACGTCCACCGGTGAAAGGCCAGGACACGCCCGGCGCGGGTTGGATGAGCGCTTCGCCCGGCTACTTCGAGTTGTTCAAGATTCCTATCGTGCGCGGCCGCGATTTCACTGAGCACGACTCCGCCGCTGCTCCTGGCGTAGTGCTCATCAACGAAGCCATGGCCAAGCAGTTTTGGCCGAAAGAAAATCCCGTCGGCCAGCAGATCGTTATCGGTAGGGACGCCGGCCCGGACTTCTTCGAGCCCGCGCGGCAGATCATCGGCGTAGTTGGCAACACCCACGACGGCGGCCTTGGCAGCGACCCCGGTTCGATGATGATTGTTCCCGAGGCGCAGGTCACCGACGGCATGACGGCGCTGAATGCACGCATTGTCCCGCTGCGCTGGGTGGTGCGCACGCACGGCGACCCCCGCGGGTTCGCTGCACTCATTACGGAACAGCTTCGCCTGGCCAGCGGCGGATTTCCGGTAACGCGGGTCCGCACCATGGATGAGGTCGTCTCGCGATCCACCGCGCGGGATAGCTTCAACATGATGCTGCTTACGATCTTCGGCGCAGTCGCACTGGTGCTGGCGGCCATCGGCATCTATGGCCTCATGGCGTACTCCGTGCAGCAGCGCACCCAGGAGATCGGCATCCGCATGGCGTTGGGGGCGGACCGCGCCACTATCCGCAAGCTGGTGGTGTGGCATGGAATGAAGCTGGCGCTGGTGGGAGTGGCGCTGGGCATGGGCGCGGCCTTCGGCCTGACGCGGCTGATCGCAAGCTTCCTCTTCGAAGTAAAGCCGTGGGACCCGACGGTGTTCATCACCGTGCCGATCATCCTCAGCGCCGTAGCTTTGCTGGCGGTATGGATGCCCGCAACCCGCGCCGCCAAGCTCGATCCCATGCAGGCACTGCGCGTGGAGTAACACGGAAAACCGCTTATGAATTCCGGAGGAGATTCGGCTCCCGCGCCACCTCCTTTAGACTTAGAAGGCGATGAGAGCGAAAGAACGATGGGGCGGGAGTGCGGCGCTGCTTGCCTTTGCTGCGGCGATAGGACTGACTGGCTGCGGGACACCCGGCGCACCGCTGCCGCCATCGCTGAAGCTGCCTGATCCAGTCACAAATCTCGCCGCTGTGCGCACCGGCAACCAGGTCACGCTTGCCTGGACAATGCCGAGGAAAACCACCGACAAGCTGCTGATCGAGCGCGAGGTTACGGTCCTCGTCTGTCGCAAGGAAGGCGCGGGCGTTTGCGAGCGTTTACCCGCAAGCGGTCTGTCGTTTGCGCCCAATGCCAAGGCCACAGTCACTGAGACGCTGCCCGCCGCGCTGGCCACCGGTTCACCGCGACTGCTCACTTATTTCGTTGAACCGCTCAGCCCGCATGGCCGCTCCGCCGGCCTGTCGAACGCCGCGCGCGTCCTTGCCGGCGAAGCGCCTGCACCCGTCGCCGGCCTTTCATCGCTTCTTCGCAAAGACGGCGTCGTCTTCTCCTGGGGACCCGACACATCCGCGGACCAGACTACCTTCATCCGTCTGCACCGCAAATTGCTAACCCCGCCGTCGCAAGCCGGAGCAGCAGCGAAATCCGCCACCCAACAAGGAATTCTCGGCCCCGCCAAGGAGCCCGTTGAGCAAAGCCTGCTGGTTGACTCCCCCGCGGAGGCAGACCGTGCAATCGACAAAACCATACGCTTCGGCCAGACCTATGAGTACCGCGCCCAGCGCGTTGCCCGCGTCACGGTCGACGGCCAGACTGTGGAGCTGGCCGGCCCGCTCTCGGAATCAATCCGCGTCGAAGCAATCGACACATTTCCGCCCGCTGTTCCCACCGGCCTTGCTGCCGTGGCCACAGCGGCAGATTCAGCAACCGGCCCATCCGTCGATCTGAGCTGGCTGCCGGTCACCGAAGCCGATCTTGCCGGTTACGCTGTCTACCGCCGCGAAGGCGAGGGCGAGTGGCAGCGCATCTCGCCGCCTAAGCCCTTCGTCGGGCCGGCGTTTCACGACCCTCAGGTTGAGCCCGGCCGCACCTACCGCTACGCCGTCACTGCCATCGACCAGCTCGGCCACGAAAGCGCCCGCTCCGTTGAAGCCGAAGAGGCTGTCCCGAATCCATAGGCGCAATCGCAGCGCCAGGAGAGTTTGTTGCCATGAAATATTGCCGCTTCCAGCTCGATGACCAACCCTATTACGGCACCGTGGAAGACCGCCCCGGAAGCTCCGGAGAGCCCGAGCCCTGGATCGTCGCCCTGATGAGTGCCCCCGACGATGACCTCAGCTTCCGCCGCTACCACGCCAGCTCCAATCCCATCAGTTTCAGCTTCGAGCCAGGTCCGCTCAGCGCAGCCGACCTGCTCGCTCCTGTCACGCCATCGAAGATCATCTGCGTAGGCCGAAACTATCGCGACCACGCCAAGGAACTCGGCAATGAAGTGCCAACTGAGCCGCTGCTTTTCTTCAAGCCGCCATCCTCGCTGCTGAAGCCAGGCGGTGTGGTCCGCATGCCGGTTGTCTCGGCTCGCGTAGACTTCGAAGGCGAACTGGCGTTCATAATCGCCAAACGCACCACCAAACTGGCTGCGGATGCCGACTGGCGTTCCGTCATCCGCGGTTACACCATCGCCAACGACGTGACCGCCCGCGACCTGCAAAAGAAAGACGGTCAATGGACCCGCGCCAAGGGCTTCGACACGTTTTGCCCGGTTGGCCCCATCGTCAGCGACGAGGTCGATCCCGAATCTGGTTTCACAGTCGAGACCCGCGTCAATGGCGAACTCCGCCAGCAAGGGTCGACACTCGACTTCATCTTTTCCATCCCCGCCCTGCTCAGCTACATAACGGCAGCCATCACGCTTGAGCCTGGCGACCTGATCCTGACCGGAACTCCCGCCGGGGTTGGTCCGCTCACGGCTGGAGACCGCGTCGAAGTAAGCATTCCCGGACTGGGCGTGCTCACCAACACGTTTCAACCGGACGCAATCTAGCCTCGAAAACACTCCGATTTGCACCCACCATTCATTTCCGGCATCCAAATTAGCTGTACACTGGTCCCGAACTTGGCTCCCGACCGGCGACAGCGCCGGACCACCCATCCCAGGAGGAAATCATGGCAAATCTGCTCGAACAGTTGCGCAAATACACAGTGGTCGTCGCCGACACCGGCGATATCCAGGCGATGGAGAAGTTCCGCCCGCAGGACGCCACCACCAATCCCTCGCTCATCACCGCTGCCGCGCAGTTGCCGCAGTATCAGCCCATTGTGGACGACGTGCTGAAAGATGCGCGTAACACCCTGGGCGAAGGCGCCACGGACAAGGATGTCGCCAACCTGGCGTTCAAGCATCTGGCTATCGCCTTTGGCAAGAAAATCCTCGCCATCGTGCCCGGCCGCGTCTCCACTGAGGTCGACGCCCGGCTCTCTTACGACACAAATGCCACCATCGGGGTAGCCCGCTCCATTATTGCCGAGTACGACAAGGCCGGCATCGGCCGCAATCGCATCCTCATCAAGATCGCTTCCACGTGGGAAGGCATTCGCGCTGCTGAAGTGCTGGAGAAGGAAGGCATTCACTGCAACCTGACGTTACTTTTCGGTCTGCATCAGGCCATCGCAGCCGCGGACGCAGGCGTGACACTCGTCTCTCCGTTCGTGGGCCGCATTCTCGACTGGTACAAGAAAGACACCGGCAAGGACTATCAGGGAGCCGACGATCCCGGCGTGCAATCCGTGACCAAGGTCTACAACTACTACAAGAAGTTTGGCTACAAGACGCAGGTGATGGGCGCAAGCTTCCGCAACATCGGCGAGATCGAGCAACTGGCCGGCTGTGACCTGCTCACGATTTCTCCGCAACTGCTTGCCGAGCTCGAAGCGACTCAGGGCGACCTGCCGCGCAAGCTCGACCCCGAAACAGCCAAGCAGGAAGTGATCGTCAAGATCGACGTCGACAAGGCAACATTCGATGCCATGCACGCCGCCGACCGCATGGCAACGGACAAGCTGAAGGAAGGCATTGAAGGCTTCTCCGCAGCGCTGGTCAAGCTGGAATCGCTGCTCGCCAATCGCCTGGCTGAACTGGAGCAGCGCCAGCCGGCGACGGTCTGATGACAACCGCAATCGAGCACAAAAGGGCAGCCCGCTAGCGGCTGCCCTTCGTGTTTCATGCTCCGGTACTGTTCGCAATCAAATTCACACTCTGCTAACAATCTTGGTTCCATGCTCTTGCTATTCACAACTTTTCCGATAAGCTCAGTGTCAAAGCAGATTAACAGGCACTGGCTGGTGTACTCGGCTTCGCGCTCGTTTTGCAGCCGGCCAATGCCTCATAAGCAAGCTGGCTGCCCGCGCGCAGACCTCGGGAGGTGTGTATGCAAGCACCGAATCATCCGGCTCCGTCTCATCCGCTCGAACCGTTCTTTCAACAAGCGGTTCGCAACAGTTATGAGGGCAAGCTCGGCCTGAACGATCCCGACGTCACTGCCTATGTCGCGCGCTTGCTCTGCGAATTCTCTGAGTCAGACAAGCTCTACCAGGTACGCGACGAGATGGGCCATCCCATCGAAGAGCTCGACGAGATGATGCTGGCCGCCGATCCCGTCCACGGCACCGCGCCTTCTTTCGATGCCGAGCGCGCCCTGCGCAAGCACATTGGCGACTACGCCCTTTTCGTCGCCGGCATGTACCCCGAAGCCATGGCCTCGGACCGCCGCATACGCCGCCATCATCCTTCGCTCGGCGAATTGATTCATGCCGGCAAGGAGAGCTACTTCATCGTCAGCCAGTTCAATCTGTTCGAGTACGAGCAGGAAGCGCCGCTATTCGCCCGCCTCTCCGACCGCTTCGAGCGCTGCATTCTCGGCCTGACGATGGTGCGCGAAGAACTCGGCCCCCGCAAACCCCTGATGTTGCCACCCAGGATCAACTAGCCTGTCGTTGAGTGAAAAGAGCCGGGTGCCCCTCGATCTGGGCACACTCCGGGTCGGGGTCCGGGTACCGCGTTCTTGTTTTTGCGCGAGCGTGGGTGGCACAGAGGCCGTTGCCCCACCCTTCTGAGCGACACGAAGTGGCGTCGAAGAACCTGCGCTTCGAAAACTCCAGGCGAAAAGGTAGGAGGGTCCGATGCCGTGATTCCGCGGGAAATGGCGGAGTGGCCGGCAGATTCTCCACAAAAGCATTGCAACAATCCTCGAAAATGAAGCCGCCATCGGCGTGCATTCCAATTAGATTAGATACAACCTTCAGTATTTTCACCCAGCCTCAACTTCTTCCATGGATGCGTGGATTGAAGCTGATTGGGTGAAAGCGAAAGGACCAGGAGGAACTTCGTATGACATTTATGCGCTCTCTGCGCTGGTATCTGCTTGCACTTGTTGTAATCGCGGCTGCGGCCCACCAACAGGCAAGTGCTCAAATAGCTCCGGGAACCACTCAAACCGGAACCTTTGTCTGGGACGGCGAAAGGTGGATGCCCGTTGAAGCGCCTCCGCCCCCAGCTCCCGAGGAAGTGGCAATCACGGTCGCGGAGGCGCCGCCGGCGTTGCCCGTCTATGTGCAGCCGCCCTGCCCAGCACCAAACCTGATCTGGACGCCTGGCTACTGGCACCACGGTCTGTTTGGTTTCTACTGGGTTCCCGGCGCGTGGGTGCCGGCGCCGTACACCGGTGCGCTCTGGACCCCCGGCTACTGGGGTTGGTCCGGCGGCAGCTTCATCTTCCATGGAGGCTACTGGGGCCCGCATATCGGATTCTACGGCGGCGTGAACTACGGCGGCGGCTACATGGGTATCGGCTTCGCAGGCGGCTCATGGAATGGCGGCGTCTTTGCCTACAACACCGCCGTTGTCAACGTGAACCGCACTGTGATCACCAACGTCTACGTCAACACGACGATTGTCCAGCAGACGACCATCGTGAACACCAGCAACGTCTCTTACAACGGCGGACCCAACGGCGTGCAGCACCAGCCCACGGCCGATGAGCAGGTCGCCGCCCACGAGACGCACGTGCCGCCGACCACATTCCAGAAGCAGCATATAACCGCAGCCGCCGCCGACAAGACCAATCTGGCATCGAACAACGGCGGACATCCTACCAACCTGGTCGCGACCAAGCCGCTAGCTGCGGAAACGCATGCGCCACCCGCGGGCTTCAAGCCTCCGCCGTCCAAGTCTCTGAACGAGCTGTCGAAGGCAACTGCACCGCCAGAAACCGTGGCGGCTGCCCATGCAGCAACGACCAAAACCGCATCGGTGGCCAAACCGGTGCCTGTAACCCCAGCTAAGACTTTTACCCCACCTCCGGCAAAAACTCCACCGCCGCCGGCAAAGACTGAAACTCTGCAGCCAGCCAAGACGGTAACTCCGCCGCCGGCCAAGACTACAACTCTGCCTCCGACAAAGACTGTTCCGCCCCCGCCGGTCAAGACTGAAACTCCGCCCCCGGCAAAGATCACACCAAAGCCGGAGTCAAAGCCTTCAACCCCGCCTCCGCCAAAGAAACCTGCGCCCAAGCCTGGGACCAAGCCCGAAGACAAAGACAAGCCTCAGGGCGTGTAGTAGGCAACACACACGGTGCAGACCTCCGCACTCAACTCAAGAGGCCCTCGGTCATCCGTGGGCCTCTTTGTTTCAGGACTTCGCTCTAATCGGCCCATGCGGTAACCTTCCGCTCCCTCGCGCATCTCACAGTGGGGCCGAAACATGAGCAGCGAAATCCATAACAACCAAAAAGAAGGTCAGGCGAAGCCCGACCGCATTCAACACCTGGGCCGCCGAGCATTCATCCTCTCGGCTGCTGGAGCCGTCAGCGGACTTGCGTTCTGGGGATTGCGGCGCAGCACCATCGCGGCTGCACAGCCTCTCGACGCCGACGCAGGCCCGGCCAACGTGACCATCGCCCAGTTCTCGGCAGACGGCAAGAAGACTGGCGCGGTGACCGTCCCGCGCGTCATCAAGACCGACGACGAGTGGAAGCGCCAGCTCTCCTCGACGTCCTATTGGGTCACCCGCCACGCCGACACCGAGCGTCCTTTCACCGGCGCAACCTGGAATGAGCATGGCCACGGCATCTTTCGCTGCATCTGCTGCGACCTGGCGCTGTTCAGCTCGGAGACCAAGTTCGAATCCGGCACCGGCTGGCCCAGCTTCTGGCAGCCCATCGCGGAGGAAAATGTTGTGAAGACGGTAGACGGCAGCCTGATGGAAGTCCGCACGGCTGTGTCCTGCCGGCTATGCGATGCGCATCTCGGCCATGTCTTCGACGACGGTCCTCAGCCTACCGGCCTGCGCTATTGCATGAACTCGGCTTCGATGCGGTTTGTGAAGCTGGGCTAGAGCAGGTGAGCCCGGCGGCTTGCGGTTGCGAGCAGCCGCTCGGGGCGCGGTCGCAGTCTCCGACCGCTGATTAGGACTAGAATTTGATTGCTCGGAGAGGACACGATGGCAGATGGCTTCAACTGGAGAGGATACTTTTGGACCATCGCGATTGTGGTTTTGACCTCTCCTCTCTTCTTCCTGTTCGATTCATTTGGGGAACCGGGAAATGGACGCGCCGCTTGGGTTGGCGCGGGAATGATCTTAATTGCGATGAAGGTACGCTGGGAGCTCAGGACGCACATATGGTTCTGGATAACGATGTCCTGCATTGTGGCCTTTCACATCCCTCTCGTAATATTCGTTCCTTGGACCTCTCGATGGATCCCAGCCATCGGCATATTGCCAATCGGCGTCGCGGACCTCGCGGTTATTTTCGGATGCCTCTCCTTGGTTGAAAAATGGATGTCCACATGTGGAGGTTCCGCACGATCTGAAGGGACCGGGCAACTCGATTCCTCGGATTGAAGAGCGCACCTTTCGCACTCGCAAGATGCCCTAGGGGAGACAGCGGGCATGGTGGCGACTGACCGGAGTCTTCGCTTCTCCTATAGCGGGGATGAGCCTCACTTCCCCTTGTAATCCTGAAACAGCTCCGGGAACTGCTCCTTCAGCGCCGCGATTTTGGGCCGGTCGCACACCAGGATGTACGGATTGTCGGGATTGTTGTCCGCGTAATGCTGATGATAGCTTTCCGCGTCGTAGAAGCCTTTGAGCGGCGTCACCTCGGTCACAATCGGCTTGGGAAATACATGCGCGGCGTCGAGCTGGGCGATGTACGCCTGGCTTATCTTCTTCTGCTCGTCGTTGCTATAGAAGATCGCCGAGCGGTACGACGTGCCTACGTCCGGTCCCTGGCGGTTGAGCTGCGTGGGATCGTGCGCGACGGAGAAGTAGATGC
>Ga0302326_10016752_pt1 | contig 15316 bp, 12 predicted proteins | sample Palsa_T0_3_FD_202264 | JGI IMG/M metagenome (GOLD analysis project Ga0302326, IMG submission 202264) | Peat permafrost microbial communities from Stordalen Mire near Abisko, Sweden - Palsa_T0_3 | ecosystem: Environmental > Terrestrial > Soil > Palsa > Peat permafrost | place: Sweden: Abisko...
GCCTCCTCCGGCGGCGCCTGCTCTACGGCCGTTTGTTGGGCCTTCTTGGAGCAGGCGGCCATTGCAGCAAGAAGGACAGCGGAGAGGAGCACGGGGGAGGTACGCACTCCCTTTGTACGCTCGAGCCTACGAAAAGCTTTGACGTGGGAGCGATTCCCGACCAATTACTTCGCACACGAACCTTTCACCTTCTACCGCATGAGCATCCCTTTCACCCCAGAGCAGAAGGCCGACGTCGACCAGGTCCTCGAGGCCATTCTCTACCTCTACACGGAGGGCCGGCGGCTCACGAAGGAGTACGCCCGGCGGGCGAACCTCACGAGCCCCCAGCTCACGGTCATCAAGGTGCTCGAGACGTTCGGGGACGTGTCGCTGAGCGAGCTCTCCGAGCGCATTCGCGCCCAGAACAGCACCGTCACCGGCATCATCGACCGCATGGAGCGCGAAAACCTCGTCAAGCGCGAGCGGAGCAAGGAAGACCGGCGCGTCGTCCACATTCGGTTGACGAACAAGGGGGCCGTCCTCGCCCGCGAGATCCCCGTCGAGCCGATGGAGATCCTGCGCCACGCGATCTTGAGCCTGTCGATCGCCGAGGGGCGGGAGCTCGTGAAGATATCGACCAAGCTCGCCAAACGTGTCCGTGAGCTCGTGCAATCGAGCGAAGGAGAGAAGAAGACATCATGACGACGCGCGACCCCGACCTCTGTGTGATCACCTGCGCCGTCAGCGGCGTGCTCGCCAATCGAAAGCAGTGCCCGCACATCCCGTACACGCCGGCCGAGATCGGCGAAGAGTGCAAACGCGCGTACGACGCGGGGGCCGCGGTGGTGCATATCCACGCTCGCAACGACGACGGGTCGCCCACGTTCTCGCCGGCGACCTTCGCGAGGATCAAGGACGAAGTGCGCAAGCGCAGCCCGATCATCCTGAACTTCTCGACCGGGACCATCCTCGACGACGTGACCGAGCAGTGCGCCTACGTGCGCGAGAGCCGCCCCGAGATCGCGGCGCTCAACATGGGCACGATGAACTACTCGAAGTACTCGAAGAAGCAGAAGCAGTTCGTCTTCGACATGGTGTTCCCGAACACCTACGGCAAGATCATCAAGCTCCTCAACGCGATGAACGAGAGCGGCGTGAAGCCCGAGCTCGAGTGCTTCGACACGGGGCACACCCACGGCGTGTGGCCGCTGCTCGAGATGGGCGTCTTGAGGAAGCCGTGCCAGTTCTCGTTCATCGTGAACGTCCTTGGGGGGATCCCGCCCCTCGTCGAGAGCCTCCAGCTGCAGAAGAAGATCGCGCTCGACCACGCGCCGGGGAGCGAGTGGGAGGTCATCGGCATCTCGCACTGCCAGTGGAAGATGCTCGCGACGGCCCTCGTCCTCGGGGGCAACGTCCGTGTCGGGCTCGAGGACCATCTCTATCTGCCGAATGGCGAGATGGCGAAGTCGAACGGCGAGCTCGTCGACGTGGCAGCCCGCGTCGTCCGTGACACGGGGCGCAAACCCGCGACGGTGGAGCAAGCGCGGCAGATCCTCGGGCTCGATCAGTTCAAGCCGACCGTCTCCGCCTCTGCGTCCGCGGCTTCATGACGCGAGCGTACGGAAAGATCCGGGTCGACCTGCGCGCGGCGTCAGAGCGTCCGCCGAGCGTCCTCTGGATCACGCTGTCGAACGCGAGCCGTCGCAACGCGATCGGCGTGCAGATGACCAACGAGCTCCTGTGGGCGCTCGAGGACGCGCAGGACGACGCGAGCGTGCGCGTCGTCGTGATCACGGGCGACGACGAGGGAAAGGCGTTCTGCGCAGGTGGCGACTTCTCGCAGATGACTGGGGCGTCTGCGGACGACAGCGCGCTGCCCAACAAGGGCGACTACGCCGACTTGATGCTCGCGATGATGCGCTTCGAGAAGCCGATCGTGGCGTGCGTGAACGGAGCGGCGATGGGCGGCGGCCTCGGCATCGTCGCGGCGAGCCACTTCGCGATCGCGCAGAGCGACGCGAAGCTCGGGACGCCCGAGGTCGACGTGGGGCTCTTCCCGTTCATGATCGCGGCTGTCCTCGCGCGCATCGTTCCGCGGCGCGCGCTGCTCGACATGATGCTCCGCGGTCGCAAGCTCGAGGCCGCCGAAGCCGAGCGCGCCGGGATCGTCTCGCGCGTCGTCGCGCCGGAGAAGCTGATGGGCGAGGTTCACGCGCTCTGTGATGACCTCTCGCAGCGCAGCCCGACGGCGCTGCGCCTCGGCCTCCGCGCGTTCGCGGCGCAGGACGATCTCGACCTCGAGCGCGCGCTGCCGATGTTGCGTGACAAGCTCGCCGAAGCCCTCGGCACCGAAGACGCGCGCGAGGGCCTCACCGCATTCCTCCAAAAGCGAAAACCCCAATGGACCGGTCACTAACCCATGACAACGATGCGTGAGATGGTCGCGGACCTCGAGAAACGGCTCGAGCAGATCCGCAAGATGGGTGGCGAAGAGCGGGTCGAGAAGCAGCACGCGCGAGGCAAGCTGACCGCCCGGGAGCGGCTCGCGCTCTTCTTCGACGGAGGCGTCTGCTTCGAGATCGGCGCGCACGGCACGCAGATGGGCCTCGCTGCCGGGCCCTCGGGCAATGACAAGCCACCAGCCGACGCGGTCGTGACGGCCTTCGGCAAGGTCGACGGGCGGATGGTGTGCGTCGCCGCCTACGACTTCACGGTGAAGGGCGGCAGCATCGGCTACACGGGCGAGGAGAAGGTCACGCGGCTTCGCTCGATGGCGCTCCGCGGAAGATGGCCGATGGTGTGGTTCATCGACTCCGCCGGCGCCCGCATCGACCCGGGCAGCTCCCACCCCGACATGATTTCGCTCTTCGCGGGAACGGGGCACTTGTTTCGCGAGCAGGTCCACATGAGCGGCGTCGTTCCTCAGGTGGCTGCGATGGTCGGGCCGGGCGCAGCAGGCACCGCTTACATCCCGGGGCTCGCGGACTTCGTGCCGATGGTGAAGAACATCGGGTCGATGGCGCTCGCGGGGCCGGCGCTGGTGAAGGCCGTCACGGGTCAGGACATCGCCGAGCAGGAGCTTGGCGGCTCGAAGGTGCACTCCGACGTGAGCGGCGTCGGTGACGGCGAGTACGAGAACGACCAGGCCTGCATCACCGCGGTGAAGAAGTACCTCTCGTACTTCCCATCGAGCTGCGACGAGGCCCCGCCGGATCTCCCCGTGACCGACCCAATCGATCGCCGTGAGGATTCGATCCTCGACTTGCTCCCCGAGTCGACGCGCAAACCGTGGGACATGTACAAGCTCATTCGCGCCATCGTCGACCACGGCGAGATCCTCGACATCAAGCCGCGGTTCGCGCGCAGCATCATCACGTGCCTCGCGCGCATCGGCGGCAAGAGCGTCGGCATCGTCGCCAATCAGCCGAACTACCTGGCAGGCATCCTCGACGTCGACTCGTCCGACAAGGCTGCGCGCTTCATGCAGGTGTGCGACGCCTTCAACATCCCGCTCGTGTTCCTGCAGGACGTCCCGGGCTTCATGGTCGGGTCGAAGGTCGAGCACGCGGGGATCATTCGTCACGGCGCCAAGATGCTCCACGTCATGGCCGCGGCGACCGTGCCGAAGATCACGGTCGTCGTGCGCAAGGCGTACGGCGCCGGCTACTACGTGATGTGCGGCCGCGCCTACGAGCCGGACCTCATCGTGGCGTGGCCGACGGCCGAGATCAGCGTGATGGGCGCGGAAGGGATGGTCGGCATCGCGGCGCGCAAGCTCTTTGGCGACGTCGAGCCATCACCCGAAGCGAAGAAGTCGATCATCGAGCTCATTCAGAAGAACATCGACATCTACAAGGTGGCGGGCTGGGGCCTCATCGACGAGGTCATCGACCCGCGCGACACGCGCCGAGCCATCGCCTGGGGCCTCGAGCTCGCGCGCCACAAGCGCGTCGAGCGTCCGGCGCACAAGCGCGGTGTGATCCCAGTCTAGTTTTAGGCCCTGCGCGGGCCGATGCGGTCGAGGAGCGGGCTCACGGCCTCGAAGAGCGCGGTGTAGGGGCGGAGCGCCTCGATGCATGCCGAGATGCGGGCGGCGCTCGAGGTCGGCTCGCTGCGCAAGGGGACGGAGCTGCCGTCTTGCGGGAGCATCGATTCGAGCCAGCTTCGGAGCATCGACGGGAGCTCGGGGGCAGGGCACGCGGCGAGGGTGCGCGCGGCGAGCGATGGCTCGGGTGCGATCGCGAAGTACGTGATGAGGCGCGTCACGTCGCGCGCGCGGGCTTTGCGGGCGAGGATCTCGGCGAATGCAGCGCTCGCGAACGCGTGGGCCTCGACGTTCAGCATCTCGGCACCGACCGCATCGAGCGCCACGTCGCCGCCACGTTGCACGAGGGCATACGCGCGCGGGACAGTGGCGTTGCCGCGCTCGAGCGCGCTCGCTAGCGTCAGCGCGGCTTGCGGCGAGTCCCAGCCGTGAGGTTGCCACGACGGACGCGCCGAAGCCTCCGGTTGGGCGCTCGTGTCGGGGATGCTCGGTGCGACGGCGAGCACGAGCACGCCCGGGTTCTCGACGAGGGTCGCCACGTCCGCGAGCAGCGTGTCGAGTCGCAGCGAGAGCGGACCCGTCGTCGGGGGCGACGTGTCGCGCAGGTTGACGGGCTCGATGCGCGCGAGCGCCCCCGCGAGCTCGCGCGGATCGCGCTTGGCGACGGCCTCGAGCGTCTCGCGGTCGATGAGCACCATGTGGCGCGATCGCCGTGGAAGCTCGGCGTCGATGGCCGGTGGAAAGAGCGCAGGCCCGGGCTTGAGCAAGGCAAGACCCGCTCGGGAGAGGCGCCTCGAGGCTTCGAGCAAGCGCGACGCGGGAATCGGACCGACCCGCGCCACCGCCATGAGCCGCACGCACGCTTCGAAGAGGGCCCCACGCGGGTCTGGGTCGGCGAGGCGCGCGTCGTACGGTGCGGCGCCCTGCCGGATCGACTCCATGCCTTGGGCGATCTCGAGCATCGCCGTGACGCGCAAGCCCTTCGTCGTCGACTCGATGAAGGCCTCGGCCATCGACGCGTCGGGGGCAGGCGCGATGGCGACGGCGAAGACCAGCGAGGCGATCGTCACGTCGTCCGTCGTGAGTGGCCCCTCCACCGACGCAGCGCGGGCTTGTCGCGCGACCGCAGCACGAACACGCGCCACGGCTGGCGGGAGCTGGCAGACGTTCGCGACGATGGCGTCGAACGTGAAGCTCGGCTGGCTCTTCGTGTCGGCGACGAGCAGATCGCGCTCGTCACGGCCCGCGCGCACACGAGCGAGCAAGCGAGCGGCCGGCACGCCTTCGAAGAACGCGCGCGCCGTGGACAGGTCCGTGGCGAGCAGCTCGACGGCGTCGCCCTTGGCCATGTCCAGACCCGCAAGCTCTACGGAGTCCATTCGTGCTGGAAAGGGTAGCAGAGTATGCTTTCGTCGTGAGCGCCGCGCGTCCGATCGAGATCGACGGGGATACGCGTGTCTTCGTGCTCACGGGCGCGGGCATCAGCGCCGAGAGCGGCGTGCGGACGTTTCGCGACAGCAACGGCCTCTGGGAGGACTACCGCTTCGAGGAGGTCGCGTCGCCCGAGGGATGGGCGAAGGACGCTGCCCTCGTCTGGCGCTTCTACTCGCAGCGCCGCGCGCAATTGAGGATCCGCAGGCGGGACGACAGCCCGAAGGGCACTCAACCGCCGACGGTGCTCCCAAACGCAGCCCACGTCGCGCTCGCGGAGCTCGAGAAGAAGATCGGCGACAGGCTGTTCCTCTGCACGCAGAACGTCGACCCGCTCCACGAGCGCGGCGGCTCGAAGCGCGTGGTCCACATGCACGGCGAGCTGATGAAGAGCCGCTGCGAGAGCTGCGAGCGCCCGCCCTTCGACGATGACAAGACCTACGAGCCCCCAACCCCGATCGCGCGATGCGCGTGCGGCGCTCGCATCCGGCCGCACATCGTGTGGTTCGGGGAGGTCCCGTTCTTCATGCCGGAGATCGCCGAAGCGCTCGCTGCCGCTGACGTGTTCGTCACCATCGGAAGCTCGGGGGCTGTCTATCCTGCCGCAGGCTTCGTTCGCGCGGCCCGTGCGAGCGGCCACACCAGGACCGTGTACGTCGGCCCCGAGGCGCCCGACAACGCGAGCGCGTTCGACGAGTGTCGTCTCGGCAAGGCCACCGAAGTGGTCCCCGGGCTCTTTGCGGCATGACGCGACGGGTGAGAATGCTGGTGCGCGTCATCGCGGTGGGTGTGGGGCTCTACGTCGGCGCGTGCGTCATCGTGGCGGTCGCGAATCGAATGTTTCTCTTCCCCGCACCGGGACGCGCCGATGCGATACCAAGCGACTTCACGACCCTCGAGGCCAAGACGAGCGACGGCATCACCGCGCGCGCCCTTCGGTTCGGGCCACAGGACGCGGAGCTCATGGTCGTGTTCTTCCACGGCAATGGGGAGCTGGCCGAGGACAACGTCGACATCGCCCGCGAGCTCGCATCGCACGGCTATGCGGTGGTGCTCGCCGAATACCGCGGCTACGGCATCTCACGGCGAGCGGGGAAGTCGAGCGAGCGTGGGCTCTACGCGGATGCCGAGGCCATCCTCGAGGGGCTGGGCGTTCCGCCGGAGCGCGTGGTGCTGATGGGCTTCTCGCTCGGGACGGGCGTCGCCGTCGAGATGGCCTCGCGCGGGCGCGGGCGCGCCCTCGTGCTGCTCGCGCCGTACACGTCGATCCCGAACGTGGCCGCGCATCACGTTCCCTTCCTTCCGATGCACCTTCTCATGCGCGACAAGCTCGACTCACAATCCAAGGCCGCCGCCATCACGCTCCCGGTCTTCGTCGCGCACGGCGACGCCGACGAGGTCGTCCCCTTCGACATGGGCGAGACCCTCGCGCACACGTTTCCACACGGCCACCTCGTCACAGTGCCACACGCACACCACACCGACATGTTCGCGACCGACGACCACTTGATGAAAAAGATCGTCGACTTCCTCATCGACGTGACGCCCTGAGCTTTCGCCCTATTTCATCCCGTGCCCAGGCCCGAGGATCTCCGGGAGCTTCGCGGCGGCGTCGAAGCTGTGCACGTGAGGCGGGTGGTGGCAGCTCGTGCACTTGTCGCCGTTCGGACGCGGGGTCGGCGTCTTCACGTGGGGGTCGGCGACGTGGAGCGACGACGGCCCGTGGCAGACCTCACACTGGACGTTCTGTAGCTGCTCGGTGTGCGTGACGCTGCTCCCGCCGGGCTCCTCGTAGCCCGTGACGTGGCAGCTCACGCAGTCGAGGTTGAACTCTTTGAACTCGTCGGACAGCGTCTTGTACGCGTGGGCGTGCGGAGTCTTGTCCCACACCGCTTTCGGCCCCGGGTGACATCCCACGCACGCGGCAATTCCCGCGTACGCCGCGCTTCCGGGCGGAGCGGGCGGCGGCATGCGGCCCGCGAACGTGACGCGGTTGGTTTCGTCGACCTTCTTGTAATAGGCGAGAAACTGCTTCTTCACGGCCTCGTCGGTGCCGAGGGATTCTCGCACCTCGACCACGCGATATTGGAAGAAGCTGCCCTCCTTGGGGGGCGGCGTGTCGTCGAGGGCCTTCTTGTCGGCCTCGAGCTTGCGCAGATCGGCGTGGCGCGCGGCGAGATCCGTGGGGGCGATCTTCGGGTCCTTCTCCCAGTCGGCGATTCGGCCGTGGAGCTCGTCGATGCGGGCCTCGAGCGCCTTGCGCTTCTGACCTTCGGCGATGCCCGTGCCGTCGCGGAATTGGTACGAGCCATTGCGCACGAAGAGATCGAGCGTGCCGACGGTCTGCAGGTGGTTGCTCGTCTCGGCGACGAGGACGTTGCCGACGAGCTCGGGCGGGGGCGCGTCGGTGTTCTCTTCTCCGCCTTGCGACGTGGACCCGACGATCACGGCCGTCAGCTCCGGCGCGACGTCGGCGATCCGCTTGGCTTCGCCCCGCCCAACAGCCGCGATCACCACGAGCACCTGCGCGCCTTGGGCTTCGAGCGCTTTCACATCCGTCTTCACCGCATTCGCGGGCGCGTCGAACGTGAGAGCACCGAGCGGCGCACCGATGTCGCTCTTGTCGGGTTGCGCGACGCCGATGAAACCAATCTTGACGCCGTTGACCACGCGAACCATCGACGCGTGGAACAGCGCACCACCGCCCTTGGCATTGCACGCGAGCTCCGCGCCCGCGCTCCGGGTCGATAGCTCCGCGAGCGAGCTTTCGCCGAGCGCCCAGTCGTTGCGGCCAGGTGCTTGGCCGACGAAGTCGAGGCCCTTGAGGATGTCGGCGATCGTCTGGGCCTTCGCGAGCTCTTGAGGCTTCCGCTCTTCCTTGATGACGGGATCGAGAAAGAACAGCGGTCCGGCCTCGACGAGCACGCTGCTCGGTGCGGCCTTCTTGCCTTGCGTCATCAACGTCGCCACGTGGTCGAGGCCGCCGAGCTGGTCGCGCACGCAGCCGCACGGTTCGAGGGCCCCTGCGACGTTCGACACGAGGTAGAGCCGCACCGTCGGCTTCTCCGTGTCGCCGAGCGGCGGCGCCTTCGAAGGGCGGCACCCATCGCACGCGGCCACCCCGAGACCGAGGAAAAAAACCCCATGGACCAAAGCGCGCCTCACGCGCATTTCATAGATCGAGTGCGCGACCACGGATATAGAAGAGGACGAGTCAAAAGGTGAAATTCGGTCCCTACGTGCTCGAGTCGCGCATCGCCGTCGGTGGCACGGCCGAGGTTTACCTCGCGCATCCCGCGGATCCCGGGGCGAGCCCGAGCAAAGTCGTCGTCAAGCGCATGCTCCCCGATCAGCTCGGGGACACCGAAGGGCGCACGATGTTCGCGCGCGAGGCTGCCCTCCACGCTTCGGTGAGCCACGCCAACGTCGTACGCGTGTTCGCGACGGGTGAGACCGAAGACGGCGAGCCGTACCTCGCGATGGAGTTCGTCGATGGCCTCGATGCCCACCGCCTCTTGCGCCGCGTGAAGCAGGATGCGCAGTCCGCGGCGTTGCCGGTCGGCGTCGCCGCATACATCGCCCACGAGGTCCTCCGCGCGCTCGAGAGCATCCACGAAGCCAAGGGCCCCGACGGTGCGCCCCTCGTGATCGTGCACCGCGACGTGACCCCTTCGAACATCTACCTCTCGCGAACTGGAGAGGTGAAGCTCGGCGACTTCGGCATCGCGCGCGGCTCGGAGCGCGGATCGCTCAAGAGCACGGCCGCGGGCATGCTGAAGGGCAAGTTCGCCTACCTCGCGCCCGAGCAGGTCGCCGGCGATCCGTGCGACAGCCGCGCGGATCTCTTCAGCCTCGCGACCGTGCTGAGCGAGTTCTTGCTCGGCGACCCGCTCTTTCCGGGTCAAGGGCAGCTCGCGGTCCTGCTCGCGATTCGCGATTGTCGCATCGACGCGCTCGACGCCATCCGAGGCAAGCTGCCGGCAGGTCTCTACGACGTGCTCTCGGGCGGGCTCGCGCGCGATGTCGATCGGCGGTGGAAGGCCGCGGGTGAGTTCGCGAAGGCGCTCGCGCCGTTCATCGACTCGGGCGCCAAAGGCGCGCTCGCCGTGCTCGTGTCGAGCGCCATGCAGACGCGCAGCGAGCTGCGTGACAGCGCCAAGAAGCTCATGTCGGCGCCGCCCCTCGGCGCGTCCGCTGGCTTTCCCGAGGGTCCGGCGGAGCGGGCGACGGGCGAGTACACGTCGCTCCCGTCGTTCGTCCGCACGGCACGTGGCACGCAGTACGGCCCGTGGCAGTTCGCGCGCATCGTCGAGGCCATCGCCACCGGCGAGGTCGGCCGAGGAGACCAGATCGACTACATGCAGAGCGGCTTTCGCGCGCTCGAGGACATCGAGGAGCTCGCGCGCTTCCTCCCGATGCTCACGCCGCAGACGAGCCCGGTCGAGGGCCCCGGCAAACCCGATCATACGCATGCGCTCGAGCACGTCTCGATGCTCGAGGTCCTGCTCGGTGTCCTCGAGCGCGACGAGACGGGCGTGCTCTTCGCCGAGCGCGCGAGCGCGACCGACGACAGGTCCGCGCGCAAGGAGCTCTACTTCGTGCGCGGGCGTCTGCATCACGTCGCGTCGTCGAACGCGAGCGAGCTCTTCGGCGAGTACCTCGTCCGTCGTGGCACGCTCAAGCGCGAGGAGCTCGACATGGCGCTCGCGGTGCTCCCGCGCAACCAGGGGCGGATGGGCGACACGCTCATCTCGCTCGGGCTCGTGTCACCGGTCGACATCTTCCAGGCCATTCGCGATCAGGGGCGCGACCGCGTCGCCGATCTCTTCATGTGGAAGTCGGGGACGGCGTCGTTCTACCGCGGCCAGACCGCGCAGCACGTGGAGTTTCCGCTCGACCTCGATTTGCCGACGCTCATCCTCGCGGGGATGGAAGCTGCGGTACCTGGGGAGTCGGCGCTGGAGCGGTACCGTCCGCGTCTCCATGACATCATCGGGCCGGGGCGGCGCGATCGGCCGGGGCTCTTGCACGTGAAGTGGCCGCCGCAGGTGTCGGCGATCGAGGCGCTCGCGCGGAGGCCGCGGCGGGTGTCGGAGCTGCTTTCGGATGCGACACGGGGAGGGCACTCGACGGCGGGGGCGGTGCTTCGGGTGCTCGATGTGCTTCTGGCGTCGCACTTGCTGGAGCTGTCGGCGCGGTAGCTGTCCGCACACATGGCTGTTTGGCGACGGGGGAGGTGGGCTCGAGCTGAAGGCGCTGCAGAAGAGGGCGGGAGCGCCGCTTGTCAGGCGGCGCTCCCTTCCCTTTACGCGACGACGTGGACGACGGGGGCGCTCCAGTCGCTCTCGCCGGCTTTCGTCACCGCTTGCTGACGAATCGACACCGTCGTGCTCGGTGTCAGGTTCGCGACCGTCGTCGACGCCTTCGTGGTCGAAGGGAGATCGATCCAGGTCTTGCCGCCGTCGAGGCTGTACTGCCAGTTGTTCGCCTGGGCGCCTTTCGTCGCCTTGGCGATGACCTTGACGGTGCCCGTCGTCGCTCCCGGTTTGACCGCGAGCGGCGGCTTGCTTGGCGAGCCCGGGTTGCGGAGAAACATCCCCGCATCCTGGGCGATCTGCGAGGCATTCGTCGGGTCGGCGTTGACCACCAGCTCGACGTACGCTCGCTCGTTGTTGAGGTCCACGGTGAGGACCTTCTGCGCTGCGTTGCGATCGGAGACGGCACCCACCGTGCGTGTCTTGGTGATCGCCTCCTTGGTTGCCAGCCCGTCGATGTCCGTTTGGAGCACCGTCATCGCTGGGGATGGCGACGGCAGCGTCTTGCTGTTCGCCGCCATCGCGTCGTGGATCGTCTGGGCGCGGACGATCAAGTCCGCGACCCTCTTCGGTAGCTTGAGGACTACCGAAATCTTGCTCGTACTGTCTGTGTTTGCCACGTGGCACCTGTCTTTCTCTTTCTGCAATGCGATGAAGATTCATCGCCGTGCTCTTTGCGACCCGGAATGGGCCGACTTTGCTGCACCTCTCAGCCCATCTGAGCCAAGGTCGACCGAAACCAATGTGGGTGGCGGTGTGTCGTGCGTCGTCCATCATTAAGCTATGGGGGGGTGGTCGCGTCTTTGGGCGCAGAAAGATCCGCAATCGACATCAGCCGAGAGCGTGCTCGTGTCCGATCCTTGTCCCCTAATAGAGACAAGAAATCGTTCGTCGGATGACGATTTCTCGGTCGTCGAGAAGCTTGAGCCGGATACGTCGCCTGACGCCCAGTTCCTAAAGTTCGAGGCACAGTTCCTAGAGTTCGAGCCACAGTTCCTAGAGTTCGAGCCACAGTTCCCAGAGTTCGAGGCGCAGTTCTCAGAGTTCGAGGCACAGTTCTTAGAGTTCGCGCCACAGTTCTCAGAGTTCGCGCCACAGTTCTCAGAGTTCGCGCCACAGTTCTCAGAGTTCGAGGCACAGTTCTTAGAGTTCGCGCCACAGTTCTTAGAGTTCGCGGCACAGTTCTCAGAGTTCGAGCCACAGTTCTCAGAGTTCGAGCCACAGTTCTCAGAGCTCGCGCCACAGTTCCTAGAGTTCGAGGCACACGCCCACGCCCACGCGAACGCCTACCCCACGCCGCCTAAGTGTACCGCCCTCGGAAACACCGGAACCGCCGCCCGCTGGCGGTTGTCGGTTTCAACGTGAAGCGGTTCGTTCTTTTGATGTGTGTCGCGTGCGGCGGCGCGGCCCCCGCGGTGACCGTCGTGCAACGGACGCCAGCCGCCCCGCCGCCCGTCGAAAAGACCCTCCTCGGAGGCTGCCGCATCGACGGCACCGGCGAGCGAGCGCGGGAAGGCGAGGGTGTGCCGTTCGAGGTCTTCGCGTCGAACGATGCGCGCGAGCCCGCGTTTGCCATCCGGCACCCGCAGATCACGCACGTCGTGTGGAGTAGTTTTCCCGAGCGTGCGGACGACGGACGGACGCGCGCGCGCGTGGGACTCGGCGGTCAATCTCGCGTTCGCTATGACGGCTACGCCGACCTCTACGGGCGAACGTTCACGACGAGGGCTCGTATGGACTCCGACGGGGGACACCTCTTCGTGTCCGCGGGCACCCCGATCGACATCATGGCCGCGACGGGCGCGGGCGAAGTCTTCGCGCGAGCGGCGACGCCGTTCGCCGAGCCAAAGGCGATCGTCGTCGAAGGCAACTGCGCGGACGTCCTCTATACGCCGGACGCCCAGCCCATCGCGCGCGCCCCGAGCGCGACGGGCGTGTGGCGCGGCACGACGTTTCGACTCTTCGCGACGCCGCTATCGGGTCACCCGTTCACGACGATCACCCCTGCCGAGCCGCTCGCCCTCGAGCTCGGCGAGCGTCGCGAGGACATGGTTCGTGTCACCGGCAGGGCAGGCTACGTCGGGCTCGACGCGTGGGTCCCGGTGACCGAGGCTGTCGCGAGCGACGTAGTCCGGAGGCCCGCGGTCGAGTTGCCGAGGGAGTCGCCCCAGCGAGAGGCATCGGAAGGGCTCCGTGCGCGCGTGCGGCTGGACACGCCGCTTCTCGTCGGTGACGTCCCGAACGAGCTTCACGGCGCGTTCGTCGAGCGCGACGCGCCTGTCGTGGTCGACGCTCGGGCGGCGGTCACGGTATCGGGTCACGACGTCGTCGCGTTCGACTTCGCCGATGGCTTCATCACGCCACCCGAAGGCGCCCGGTTCTGGATTGCAATGGACGCTCTGGTGCGTGCCACAAACTAGGTCGGTTCGCGCGCCCGCTAGTGCGCTGCGCCCGACAGCCCGCCCGCGAACGGCAACAGCGACTTCAAATCCTCGTCGTTGTACCGCAGCTGAAGCCCGATGAAGTAATCCCGCTGCGAATCGAGAAACACGTTGTCCACGCCGCCCAGCAGGTAAAGGCGGTTGATGAACTCGTACGAGATGTAGCTACGGAACCGCGGGACGACCTGCTCGGCGAAGGCGAAGAGATCGTTCACGATCTCGAAGCGGCCGTTGAACAGCACGATGTCGAGGCCGACGCCGCCCGTCGACTCGATGATGCCGAACCGCCCGCGGATGGGGCCGAGCTGGCGCGCGATCTCGAGCGAGAAACGAAACTGATCGGTCGTGATCGTGTTGATGGTCGTCGAGTACGCGGGCTGGAGGGGGTTCGACGTCTCGGTCGTGACCTTCTGGAACGTCGTGTAGCCGTTGGGGTCGTTGACGAGCTGAATCATGATGAACTTGTCTTCGCGGGGCTGAAGCCGCAGCTCGAAGTAGCTCTTGAAGGTGTTCGAGAGGAAGTTGTAGTCCGCGCGCAGGCCGACGATGGTCTGCAGCCGCGAGATGGGCCCGATGAAGCTGTTGATGCCTTCGGCCGCGTCCTGCACCTCGTTGACGAGCGCGTCGTCCTTCGAGAGGCGGCCGAGCGTGCCCTCCCCGCGATCGAGCCTGCCCGCCACGTGGTCGATGTGATCGAGGACGCTCACGAGCGACTTCGACGATTTGTCGAGTTGGGTGATGGTGTCGTGCACCTCCGCGCCCGTCCCGCCGCCGCGACCTTGAATCGCGGCAGTGAGGTCTCGAATGTCCGCGCTGATGGAGCGGATGTTCTCGAGCGCCTTGGCCAGCGGGGCTTCGTTCTCGGCGGTGATGCGGTCGATGCGCTCGAGGGTCTCTTTGAGCGTGTCGCGGTTCTCGCGGACGGTCTTGTTGAGCGCGTCGGTCGCATCGGCCATGTTCTGCAGAATGAGCCGGATGTTTTCGCCGCCCTTCTCCGTACCGACGGAGTTGGCGAGCTGCTGCGCGACTTCCTTCACGAGCTTGGCGACGTCGTTGATGTTCTTTTTGATGTCGTCGAAGCTCGCCTCTTCGGCCAAGACGCCGATCTCGTCGCCGTCCTTGAGCTTGGGGTTCTTCGTGCCCGGCGTGAGGACGACGACGTACTCGCCGAGGAGTGACGACGACTTCTTGCCGAGCGTGCCGTCCGTGAAGAGCGGTACGTCCTTGTTGACGCGTACGTCGATGCGGGCGAGGCCTCGATGCTTGGTGTCCTTGGGGGAGCTGGCCTCGGTCTCGAGGCGAATGGCGTCGATGGTACCGACGGGAATGCCTGCGATGGTCACCCGCGAGTGCATGGCGAGGCCGGTGGCGTCGTCGAGGTAGGCGTGGACGACGTAGCCGCCGCCTCCCGAGCCATACTGGCGAAAGACGGTGGCGTAGATCGCCCATGCGGCCGCCGCGACGAGAAGCACGAATGCCCCCACTTTTGCCGCCTGGCTTACCTTGGGCGCCGCCATTCCGTCCCGCTTTGTACCCTAGCACTGGGTGCCCTGTGGCTGCATAGTCGCATCGTTCATGACACGGGTAGCACTCCTCCTCGTCGCAGCGGGGTCCGTCGCGTGCGGGACGCGGAGCGATCTCACCGAGATCGTGGACGACGCGTCCGTGTCGGACGTGACCGATGCTGCCGAGATCGTGGGAGATGGCCAGAACTGCGCCACGAACGAGGGGCCGATCGATGCATGCGACGGCGGACCCGACGCCGGCGCCGTGATCCGTTGCGGCGGCACGGAGCAGTGCCTTTACAACGTCGGGGGCACGGCGGTCTGGGCGTGCTGTTCGAGCTCCGACTCGGCCGACAGCGGCTGCAGGTACGCAAGCCCCCACGGGGGCTTTGGCTGCCCCTATTGAGCGCGGGTCCGCGCCGCGATGGCTAGCGGGTCAGGTTCAGGCCGCCTGGGTACCAGTAGCTCGTGTACGAGCCGTAGCCGTAGACCTGGATGCCGAACGTTCCGGCGCTCGATGCCGCGTGGTTGCTCGATACCGCGCTGCAGAGCGGCGAGCCGCCGTCGTCGCAGATTTGGTAGTGGTAGTACCCGTAG
>Ga0302326_10016753_pt1 | contig 15315 bp, 14 predicted proteins | sample Palsa_T0_3_FD_202264 | JGI IMG/M metagenome (GOLD analysis project Ga0302326, IMG submission 202264) | Peat permafrost microbial communities from Stordalen Mire near Abisko, Sweden - Palsa_T0_3 | ecosystem: Environmental > Terrestrial > Soil > Palsa > Peat permafrost | place: Sweden: Abisko...
GTTCCGCCGATGCCGTTTACGCTCATTTTTACATGCTCCGAAGATGTGTCGTGGAGCGATGCAAAAACCTCGCCGCGTCTTTGGAGCAATAAATCTGAATACGTATCAGCCGGATATATGGTTAATTGATTTTCCTCCCGGCTGCCGACCCAGCCGGTGACCAGGCATTTTTTGCATGTTGGGCAAAATTTGCTCAGAAGCACACTCGAGGCGATGCAGGCCCGAGGCGCTGATGTTGGCCCTGATTTCAGCCGGGAAGAAGCGGTCCTACGCGCGCGAGTTGCCGGAGCAAGCGATCCGGGTATTCCGAATCCATGAAATTCGTCACGCCGCGCTCGCTAAGTTCCGGGCGCAGCCTGCCGATTCAGCGACAAGTCGCCTGATCCGTACCACGGGCACAGGCCATTCGATATGCGTCTCGCAATCCTTCGATCGCAATGTCTGAGACATTTTTTGTAGCCACCTCTAAAACAATCTGAAACGCACACATCGTAGGAACATACCACGGCCTGGGCTCTTGAAACGCCAATGGTGGCCGTTTCCATCAGCGTCAGGGCGGCAATGAGTACGAAAATCCGAAGCATGGGAATCCTCCAGTGATTTATGGCGCGAGTTGTCGGGCGTCGTGCGGCTTGGCATCCTCTTTCAGCAGACGCACGAGTTCGTTCCAGTAGAGCCTTTGCCAGCCTCGCCTCAGGCCAGCGAGAAACTCGAGTTCGCGGCTTGTGAAAATCGACATCTGAACTCCTGTTGAGATTGCCCGGCCCTAGCCAACCAGCCCGGCCGTCGGCACCACGTCGGCACTGTCGGGAAATACCGTGCTTGCGAGCACGCGTTCTTCAACTCTCAAATGATCCCGGAGCAGACCCTTGAGCACGGCGCGCAGATCGGTAGTCGGCTTGAGGTCGCGTCCCTCATGGAGTTGGGCGGACTTCAGTCCCGGCCAGTCGGCGACCATGCGTCCGCCCCGGAGCGCGCCTCCGGCGAGAAAGGCAACCGTGCCGGTGCCGTGGTCGGTTCCATCGGTGCCGTTGATGCGCGCGGTGCGTCCGAACTCCGTGATGACGGCGACCACTGTCTCGCGCCATGCATCGCCCATGTTGGTCTCGATCGCCGCCAGCGCGCCGTCGAGAGCGCCCAGGAGATTGGCGAGTTGACCGGAGGCCGCACCCTCGTTGATGTGCGTATCCCATCCGACAAAGCCCGCCGCCCCGACACGCGGGCCATCCGGCTTGGCAAGATAGCGCGCGGCCGCACCGGCGACCTCGGCCACATAGGCCCGCACGCGGGCGATCCCGGGCGGCGTAGCGTCTTCGGACATTGGATCATCGATCTTCGTGTTCAGCCCGAGTGCTGCAAGACGTATCCGCGCGTCGAGCGCGGCGGCCAGTTTCGGATCGGTGTGCTGATAAAGGTCCAGCAGGCGGGCCCTTGTGTCGTCGCTGGCAGGAAGCAATTTTTGCGGGATCCACGACATCACCGGAGCCCTGCCGCGCACAACCAGGGGCGTAACCGCCCCGACGCCCAGGGCGCGGCTGCCGCGCAAATCCACCTGGCCGTCCGATTCGAGCGCGACCAATGCGCGATTGAGCCAGCCCGAGTCGACGGCACCGGGCCGGGCGATCCCGCTCTCGAGCACATCCTGGCCGTCGAAATGCGAGCGCTCGCGATAGGGCGTCGCCGTCGCGTGCACGATCGAGGCCTGCTGTGCCTTGTACAGCCGGTAGAGGTTCGGCATCGCGGGATTGAGCGCGAAGAATGTATCGAGCGGCAGCGCCTGCGTCTTGCCATCGAGCACCAGCGCCCGATCGCCGCGCAGGCCAATCCAGTCGGGGTCACCGACCGGCGCAACCGCCCCCAGCCCATCCAGCGCGCCTCGGAGCACGATGACCAGCAAGCGCGGATCACGGCCCTCGGCCCGCGCCAGCCTTGGCATTTGGCTCCATGCGAACAGCGCACCGGCGCCCAGCAGAGCTTCGCGACGGTTGGGCAAATGGGGATGGAATCTCATGCTCATCTCCTCTGAAATTCAGCCGACATGAACAACAGCGCCAGCGCCTGCTGGCGGCTCTCGGCACGGCCCACCGCCTCCTTTGCCTCCGGCGATACCGACGATCCGAGCACATTCTCGATGACATCCTGGGGATCGACCCGCCCTGCGACACGCTCGGCGACGTTATTGGCGATGTCCAGCCGCCGCCCCATGCCGTCAATCCAGGATGCCTCGTCATCGGGAAAGCCTTTCGGCGACGAGGGACGCCACAAGGGTTCGCCGAGAAGGGCTTGCCCGTTTGTGAATCGCACAGGATCCGTCTGCGTATTGCCGATGGCCCGCGCCATGCCGACGACCCACTCGCTCGGACGCTTGAGTTTGGCCGGCGGCTGCGTCCAGGATTCGTCAGACGAGACCATCGCCTTGGCGACTTCCTTGAGATCGCCTGATGTATCGAGGAAGACCTTCGCCAGCCGCTCGACCAGCGCAGCAGGCGGCGTATCGGCGACGAAATAACGCGCGAGCTTGGTGGCCAGATGCGTCGCGGTCGCGGGATGTGCGGCCAGATCCCGGAGCACCGCGCGTCCTTGCTCCACTCCTTCCTGGTCGTAGACCGTTCCGATGACCTTCTGTGCGCCAGGTTCGTGCAGACGGGGATTGAAGGTGAATTCGCCGCCATGCTCGGGATTGTCGGCCGGTGGCACCCAGGTCCATCCGGTGAGCACATTGGCGAAACTGATGACGTCCTCCTGGGTGTAGCCGCTGCGTACACCCAGCGTGTGCAGCTCCAGGGTCTCGCGTGCGAGGTTCTCGTTGAGGCCACGGGTCCGGTTGATGCCGGCGATCGAATTCGGCCCCATCGAAGCGCCGTTGTCGAGATAGAACAACATGGCCGGATGGCCCTCGGCGGCCAGCAGCATGTCGGCAAACCGGCCAAGCACGTGGGGCCGAATGGCCTCGCGCTCATAGGCCCCGGACATGCTTCTTATCTTGTCAGCCGAGATGCAGAAATGATTGGACCAGAACCACACCAGCCGCTCGACAAATCCGGTCTCGGCGCCGAGAGCTGCTTCGATGCGGGTCTTGGCCTCCTCAAGATAGATCGCCCGCCCTGGATCGGGGACCGCTTCAGCGGCGGCCTTTGCCGCCATCTCCTTGGCGCCCTGTTCGCCTCCCTCCATCATGGCGGGCGCTTCCGACATCTGTTGTTGCTTGGCTTCCTGCTGCTTGGCTTCCTGCTGCTTGGCTTCCTGCTGCTTCGCTTCCTGTTGCTTGCGCGTGGCGATGATCGCCAGGGATTGCCGCTTCGCGTTCGCATCCTGGACGGCGCGGAAAGCCTTGGGGCTTGAAGCCAACGCGGATACCGCAAGCAGGCCTGCGGACGGCCGATCGAGCTCGGCGATCAAGGCCCCGCGCGGGTCCGCCTCGATGGCCGCGATCGATCCCGGGCGCGGCCCCATCCCGAACCGACGGAGGGCCAGTACGGCTTCAGCCTTTGCGGAATCGCTCATCGCAACGCCCCGAAAGATGGAAGCCACAGCGTGCCGGTGCTCCCCCGCCGCGGACGGCCTCTGGAATATGCTCTATGGCGTAGTGCTACAGAGTGTAGCATTACGCCATTCTCGATGCAAGTCCAGATTGAGTGACGGGCAACGGGCCGCTATTGCGGCCCCAGCGCGATGCGTCCGATCGCGCCGTCCTTGGCCAGGCCGATCCTCCATTCCGCGGTACCATTGGCGAAATGGGCCATGTACATGTCGTTGCCCATGCTGGTCACTCCCCGAAACGATATCGCGCGCAGCGCGCCAAGCCTGCCCAGAATGGCCTGGTTGAAGGGAAGCTGCTGACGCGTCTGTGTCGCGACCTCAGCGGTCATACGATCGTAATTCGGCTCACCGCGTCCCAGCGCCTCGATGTATTGGCGCAGCATCTCTTCGCTTCCAGCCAAGGGAGCGGTGCGCCGCAACGCCGCGCGTTCCGGCTGACCATCTCCCTCGACCGTATTGTAACGCGTGCGCTGTCCGGGCAGCACGATCTCCAGACATGTCCCCGACGCATCGGTGACAACCCACGGACTGTCGACGGTGGTCAGGACCGAGGATGAGGCGTTCTCGCCGATCACGCCTTGCGGCGTGCGTTTGCCCTCGGAATCCAGCCTGTACAGCTGGATGTTCGCGCCGGTGGCGTTGTAGAACAATACGTGGATCGGCGCGGTGTCGGCCGGAGATCTCAACCGCTGTTCGCTGGAGCAAGCGACGACCTCGCCGGGCCCATCGTCGCCGTCGGCCCGGAAAGTGACATCGTCGGCCCTGCCGTCCGCTCCCAGCAGGAGTCGAAACTCCGCCAGGCCTTTGGTGAACTTCACGCCGTAGACGTCGTAGCCGCCGGGACCAACGCCGCGAAAGAAGATCGATTCGACCGCGCCGAGCGCCTGGAGAATTGACTGCAGTTCGGAAGCCTGGCGACGGATATTGGCAGCCAGCGGCGCACTCATTCGGTCATAGTTCGGCGTGCCGCGCTGCAGGTCGGCGATTCCTCGCAGCACCGCCTCCTTGCTGCCCGGCAGCGGCGCCTGTCCCCTGAATCGATCCGGGACTTCGGCGATTCGCCGTGCGAATCTTTCTTCGACCATCCTCGCCTTGGCGATGTCGATCCGCGGCGCGAGCCGCGCGCCGGACACCGGCTCCTGAAGCAGAACCTGGGTCACCTTTGCCTGACCATCGCGCAGGAAAACGACGAGATCATCATGCTGGCTTGAAAAGGCATCGGCGCCTTGGGCCGCGACCCGGAATTTCGCTCGTCCGGTCTCCTGCACATAGATCCGGTCCGCGTCGCGCGTTACAGCGAGCACGCGGTTCGGCGCCAATTCGTACCAGCCGACATATTCGTCGCGCGACGCATTGGCGTCGATGCGCGGCCCGGAGATCTCCGCGATCCGAACAGCCTGCGACTCCCGGCCATTCTGGCTTAACTTCAGTTCGGCTGGCTGTTGTCGATCGCCGACCGCGAAAGTCATTTGGCCGGCGGCCGCCGGATAGGAATAGGTGCCGTCCGCCGCGAGGGATAATCGGAGTTTTCGCTGCCCGCTCAGTTGCGCGAACAGATCGTCGCCTTCCCAAAAAATGGCGAACAGCGATGTCCGGCCCAATGAATAGAAGGCAACGCGTTGCGGCATGCGAACCGCTGTCGTCGCATCCCCTGCGTCATCGATGGCAAGCGTGGATGCGGGCGGCGTAGTATAGGCGATGGTGCCGGCGGAAACGATGGCGACCGGCAGGATGGCGGCCGCGATCCAGAACCGTTTTCGCCACCCCGGCTTTGCAGGGGCGATGGTGGCGGCAAGAATGCGCTCGACGCGGCCACGGATCGTGCCCGCCCTCGCCATTTCCAGACCCGCCGGGGTCTGCTTAACATTCCGCATCAGGTCGAGGAGAATCTCAGCATAGGACAGTCTGTCTTCAAGAACCTCGAGCGCCCGGGCATCGCTGATGATTTCGGCAAGTTCAGCCAGTCGGATCAGCTGCCACCATGCAAACGGACTGAACCAGAACACCGCGCGATTGAGCGAGGCCAGCAGCAGGACAAGGAAATCCCGGTTGGCGACGTGGGCGCCCTCGTGGGCGAGCACCGCCCGACGCTTCGGCAGATCCCATTCGACGCATTGCGGCGGAAGCAGAATGGTGGATCCGAACGTGACGGGTCCGCCGATGGCATCGCTCACGCGCACGTCCGAATTGGCGGCCCAGGGCTCGCTTATCGCCTCGCTGATCGCCTCGCTGATCGGTTTGGCCGCGCGGACCAGCCGCCATGTCAGATAGATGCCGATGGCCAGTCTCAGCAGCAGCACGGCGGAAACCAATGCATAGATCGCGGTCGCAAGGCCCCACCAATTGACCGCTTCCGCATTCTGGCCGCCAGCCACGCCGGGGGGGCCGGGTTCCAATGGGAGCGACGGGCTCAATGGCTCCGGCGATGGAACCCTGTCGGGCCACAGGTTTTCCGGGCCTGGCACCGGCAAAGGATCCAGGGTGATGGTCACCGTGGTCCAGTGCATCAAGAGCGGCATCAACAGCGACGCCGCCAGCACCATGGCCCAGGATGTCATATGCACGTGTGGATTTCGCACACGCAGAAGATTCAAGCCAACCCACACGATGCTTCCAAGTATCAGGGAACGCAGCGCCGACTCCGCCAGAATCGCCAACATTATTTTCTCCCGCTTTTCGCCTTTACCTTCGCTTTCGCCACCTGGTCGGCCAGCGTGCGCAACTGCCGCTGGTCGAGCATGGCGGTATCCACCATACCGACCAGAACCTCTTCGATGGAACCATTGCAGAACCAATCGACGATGCGCTGGACTGCTTTTGCCGCCACGCGGCCGCGCGGCTCGGCGGCGTGGTACACATAGGTTCGCCCGTCCACCGTGTGCGTCGTGTAGCCCTTGTCCTCCAGCCTTCGCAGCACGGTCCGAACGGTTGATTCCTTGAGCGGACGAGAAAGCCGTTCACGCACCGCCTCGGCCGTTATCGGCGCGTTGGCCCAGACCAGTTGCATCACCTCGCGTTCGAGGTCACCCAGTTCGGGCAGGCTATCGTCCATCTTCGTCCCCTCGCGAGTTTTTCCCCTTGTAGCGCTACAGATCGTCGCATACGTGACGGCGTTCTGCAACCAGGATCCGGCCTGGCATGGTCAGATCCGCAAACGCTTCGTGTTTGTCGCGAGGGAAAACCGCTTTCCGCCTGGTTGCGGACCAGCGCTAGCGCGGCGCGCGCTTGGCGAGAATGCGCTGCAGGGTGCGGCGATGCATGTTCAGCCGCCGCGCGGTTTCCGAGACGTTGCGGTTGCACATCTCGTAGATGCGCTGGATGTGCTCCCAGCGCACCCGATCCGCCGACATCGGATTGTTCGGCGGCTCGGACTTCTCGGTGCCGCTGGCGAGCAGGGCCGCGACCACATCGTCGGCGTCGGCGGGCTTCGAGAGATAATCCACCGCGCCCATCTTCACCGCGGTCACGGCGGTGGCGATGTTGCCATAGCCGGTCAGCACGATCGCGCGCGCGTCGGGACGCTTGCGCTTCAGCGCCGACACCACGTCGAGGCCGTTGCCGTCGCCGAGCCGCAAATCCACCACCGCGAACGCCGGCGCGGCCTTTCCGATCTGCGCCAGGCCATCGGAAACGCTGTCGCAGGAGGTCACGGTAAACCCACGGGTCTCCATGGCACGCGACAAGCGCTCCAGAAACGGCTTGTCGTCCTCCACGATCAGCAGCGAACGATCGGCGTGATCAGTCAGTTCGGCAATGGCGTTCACGATTCGGATATCCCATCGATGTCGGACCTTACAACATATGGCGCGGCAGCCGGGTGCTGCCAAGGCCGCAAAAGCCCGATCCGGCCCCTCTCCCAACGCTTGAGAGCGATTCCAGGGCCGGGTCGCGTCCGGGGCGGTCGCGCGAAACCACGCTAGGATGACGGTTCAGACCCGGGTTCCGGGGTTTCGAACCGGCTGCGCGGCCAGACGATATGGACCACGGCGCCATGATCCGGGAAAACCCGGTTGCTGAAGGAAACCTTGGCGCCGGTGCGCTCCAATAGCGTGCGGGCGATGAACACGCCAAGACCGAGGCCGCTGCGCTCGCTTTGGACCTCGTCGGCGCTGCGCCGCCGCGACAGATAGGGTTCGCCGATACGCTTGAGCATATCGGGCGCGATCCCCGGACCGTCATCGGAAATGATGATCTCGACGGTTTCGGTGTTCCACCACGCGTTCACCTCCACCGTCGCCCGCGCGAAATCGACGGCGTTCTCCAGAATGTTGCCGACGCCATAGAGGACCGCCGGATTGCGGGTTCCGACCGGCTCGCGGGTGCCCGCGACCGCAATGCGGACCTTGATCGCGACGCCGAAATCGCGATGCGGCGCCACCGTTTCCTCGATCAGCGCCGACAGCGGCATGCGGTCGAACGGCGCGCCGGTGGAGGAGAGCTGGGTGATCTTGGCCAGAATATCGCGGCAGCGTTGGGCCTGTTCGCGCAAGGTCTTGATGTCGCCGGCAAGCGCGCTGTTATCGTGCAGCGCCCGCTCCAGCTCACGCGAAATCAGGAAGATCGTCGAGAGCGGCGTGCCGAGTTCGTGGGCGGCCGCGGCGGCGAGGCCGTCAAGCTGGGTGAGATGTTGTTCCCGCGTCAATACCAGTTCGGTGGCGGCCAGCGCATCGGACAGCTTGCGGGCTTCTTCGGCGACCTGGAACGCGTAAAGACTGGTGACGCCGATCGCGACCACGATCGAGAGCCAGACCCCGAACAGATAGATCGGTGGCAGCACCAGCGGGTCATCGCTGTCCCACGGCAGCGGCAGATGAAAAAATACCAGCACGGAGGCACAGGCGACCGCCAGAACCCCAAGCGCGATCGTCAGCCGGATCGGCAACGCCGTGGCCGAAATCAGAACCGGGGCCAGAAACAGAAACGAAAACGGATTCTCAAGGCCGCCGGTGAAAAACAGCAGTCCGGCCAGTTCAACGATGTTCAGTGCCAGCAGCGCCGCCGCATAGGCCGGCTCCAGCCGCTGCATCGGGTTGAAGCCGGTCTGCAGGACAAGATTGAGCAGCGCCGAGAGGCCGACGATGGTCACGCAGGGCACCACCTCGACGTCGAATTCGAGCCCCTGCACCACGATGAAGATCGCCGCGAGCTGGCCCAGCACGGCGAGCCAGCGCAGCCGCAGGATCGTATCCAGACGGACATAGCGGCGCGGATGGCGAAAATCGGAGGCGGCAATTTCGGTCATGCCGGAACTCTAACGGCGCCAGGCCTCGACCACAAATCTGCCGACCCGGGTCCGATTCGACAGTCCCGAAATCTCGCCGAAGTCTTGTTTACCTAAGTCTTGCGCTTGGGCTCCCGATGGCCCAATGAACGGCCCGCATGGTGAAGAACGACGCCGCCACATCCGAGCTTGCCGCCGCCGATTCAGCTGTAACGGCGGCCATCGAGGTCGCGCACCTCGTCAAGCTCTACAAGACCACCCGCGCGGTCGATGACGTTTCATTTCGCATTGCACGCGGCAGCATCACGGGACTGCTCGGCGGCAACGGCGCCGGAAAGACCACGACCATCGCGATGATCATGGGGCTGGTGCTGCCGACCTCGGGCCGCATCCAGGTGCTGGGCTGTTCGATGCCCGACCAAAGCGCCGATGTGCTGGGCCGGATGAATTTCGAAAGTCCCTATGTCGATATGCCGATGCGGCTCACGGTGCGGCAGAATCTGACGATCTTCGGCCGGCTTTATGCGGTCGAGAATCTGCGCCAGCGCATCGATCAACTCGCCGCCGATCTCGACCTTGGCGACTTCCTCGACCGCGCCAACGGCAAGCTGTCCGCCGGACAGAAGACCCGGGTGGCGCTGGCGAAAGCGCTGATCAACCAGCCCGAACTGTTGTTGCTGGATGAGCCGACCGCATCGCTCGATCCCGATACCGCCGACTGGATCCGGCAGCACCTTGAGACCTATCGGAGGGAAAACGGCGCGACTATCCTCTTGGCGTCGCACAACATGCTCGAAGTGGAGCGTCTGTGCGACCGCGTCATCATCATGAAGCGCGGCCGCATCGAGGACGACGACAGCCCGGACAAGATCATGGCCCGCTATAACCGGACGACGCTGGAGGAAGTGTTTCTCGACGTCGCGCGCGGCCGCGTCCAGGACGGCGCGTCATGAGCAGGCTCGTCACCCATCGCGGCATCGCGCCCCATCGGATCGCGGCGATGATCCTGCGCTACTGGTATCTGCTGGCCTCGTCGTGGCCGCGGCTGCTGGAACTGCTCTATTGGCCCGCCCTGCAGATCATCACCTGGGGATTCCTGCAGAGTTACATCGCGCAGAATGCCGGGTTTTTCGCGCGCGCCGGCGGCACCCTGGTCGGCGCGGTGATCCTGTGGGACATCCTGTTTCGCGGGCAGCTCGGCTTTTCGATCTCGTTTCTCGAGGAAATGTGGGCGCGCAATCTCGGCAACCTGATGATGAGCCCGCTCAAGCCGATCGAGTTTCTGATCGCGCTGATGGTCATGAGCCTGATCCGGCTCGCGATCGGCGTCATTCCGATGACGCTGCTGGCGATGTTTTTGTTCAATTTCAATCTCTATGGCATCGGACTGCCGCTGATCGCCTTCTTCTGCAATCTGATTTTCACCAGCTGGTCGGTGGGGATTTTCGTCTCGGGACTGGTGCTGCGTAACGGGCTCGGCGCCGAAAGCATCGTCTGGACGCTGATGTTCGGCCTGATGCCGCTGGCCTGCATCTACTACCCGGTGACGGTGCTGCCGCATTGGCTGCAATATGTCGCCTGGACATTGCCGCCGACCTACGTGTTCGAGGGGATGCGGGCGCTGTTGATCGACCACGTCTTTCGGGCCGACCTGATGCTGTCCGCGCTGGCCATCAACATCGTGCTGTTAATTGCATCATTTGCGATATTTCTTGCGCTTTTGCGCAGCGCGCGGCGGCACGGGTCGCTGATCCAGGGAGGCGAATAGGCCACTTATCCCGGGGATTTGAGGGATCTTCGGCTTGCGCCGCACGTAGTTATACCGATCTGTACATTGACGCTTTATTACGCATTCGGCAGTATGCTGCGATGCAAAAGAGAGTAGAGGAATAAATGCCGATTGGTGAATTTGGCGGCGCACCGCCACTGGTGGCCGAAGGCAGTCCGGCGCTGACGACGCCGATGTACTGGATGTACGAAATGGCGCAGGCGTCGCTCAATCCGGCGCGCGCCGTGACCGACGCCACCAAAATCCTGTTTCAGAATCCGCTTAATCCATGGTCGCACACCGAGTTCGGCAAATCCGTCGCCGCCGGCTGCGAACTGTTCGAGCGCACCACGCGCCGCTACGGCAAGCCCGAATGGGGTCTCAACGATACCGAGGTCAATGGCGTGCGCACGCCGATCGAGATTCGATCGATATGGGAAAAGCCGTTCTGCCGCCTGCTGTATTTCGATCGCAAATTGACCCGGCCGCTGCGCGCGCCGCAGCCGCGGGTGCTGATCGTTGCGCCGATGTCCGGTCACTACGCGACGCTGCTGCGCGGCACCGTCGAAGCGTTTCTGCCGACCCATGAAGTCTACATCACCGACTGGGCCGATGCCCGGATGGTTCCGCTGACGGAAGGGCGCTTCGATCTCGACGACTATGTCGATTACATCATCGAGATGCTGCATGTGCTCGGCGGCAACATGCACATCATTGCCGTATGCCAGCCTTCGGTGCCGGTGGTGGCGGCGGTTTCCATCATGGAAGCGGAGCGCGATCCCTACGTGCCGGTGTCGATGACGCTGATGGGCGGTCCGATCGACACGCGGCGCAACCCGACGGCGGTCAACAATCTCGCCGCCGAGCGCGGCATCGACTGGTTTCGCAGCCACGTCATCACCAAGGTGCCGTTCCCGCATCCGGGCGTGATGCGCGATGTCTATCCGGGCTTCCTGCAGCTCAGCGGCTTCATCAGCATGAACCTCGACCGCCACACGGACGCCCATAAGGCCCTGTTCAAGAACCTGGTGAAGGGCGACGGCGATCTGGTCGACAAGCACCGCGACTTCTACGACGAATATCTCGCCGTCATGGATCTGTCGGCGGAGTATTATCTGCAGACGGTCGATCTGGTGTTCGTCAAGCACGCGCTGCCGAAGGGCGAGATGACCCATCGCGGCAAGCTGGTCGACCCCTCGAAGATCACCCGCGTCGCGCTGATGACGGTGGAAGGCGAGAACGACGATATTTCCGGGATCGGGCAGACCGAAGCGACGCACACGCTCTGCAGTTCGATTCCCGACCTTCGCCGGGTGCATTACATGCAAAAGGGCGTCGGACATTACGGCGTGTTCAACGGTTCCCGCTTCAAATCGGAAATCGTGCCGCGGATTTCCGATTTCATGGTGTCGTCGGCGAACATCAAACCGTCATTGGCCGCTGCGGCGGAATAAATTGCGGCTGGATGACCGCGCCGAGAGTCGCGGATCAAAATGCACGGCGATTCGAGGTCGCCGGTAACCCTCTGAATTGCCCCGAGGAAATCCGGATTCCCCGCGCTCGAAAGAGTGAGTTTACACTCAGTCCTTGGGGCGCCCGGCGGGGCATGCTTTGGCGTAAAATATTTTGTTCCAGCCCCATCCTGTAGAGGCGGACAGGCGGTACGCCCCCTGTATATTGGGCAAATGATTTGTTTTTGCGCCGACCGATTTCACTGGCGGCAGATATGGCAGAATCCGGGCGAACTCCTGCTCCCCGGACTCACTGACATGGCCACTCGCGCCCTCCTCTATCGGCGGCCTGCCGAACCTTCTCGGCTTCTGGTCAAGCACGGCTCGCAAATCTATTCCGTCAGGCTGCGCCGCCATCGGCGGGCGCGGCGCTACACCTTGCGCATTCATCCCAGCGACCGCGAAGCCATCCTGACCATGCCGCCGCGGGGCACCATCATCGAGGCCAAGGATTTCGCGCAACGTCACGGCGGCTGGATTGCCGCGCGCCTCGGCCGGTTGCCGAAGGCCGCACCGTTCCTTCCGGGTACTGTCGTTCCGCTGCGCGGCGTCGCCCACCGGATCGTGCATCGCGCGGCGATGCGCGGCACCGTGTGGATGGAAGTTCGCGACAGCGGCGAGCGGATTCTCTGCGTCGCCGGCGCCAGCGAACATATCGAGCGGCGGGTACTGGATTATTTGAAGCGCGAAGCGCGCAAGGATCTGCAGAAGGCGTCGCTTTCCTATGCGCAGGCGCTGGGCGTGAAGGTCAGGCGGCTGTCGATCCGCGATCAGTCGAGCCGCTGGGGCTCGTGCACGTCGGCGGGATCGCTGTCGTTTTCGTGGCGGCTGATCCTGGCGCCGCCTTATGTGCTGGATTACCTGGCCGCCCACGAAGTGGCGCATCTGGTCGAGATGAACCATTCGGCGCGGTTCTGGCGGGTGGTCGCCAAGGTCTGCGGCCATGTCGAGCGCGCCAAGACCTGGCTCGATACCCACGGCAATGACCTGCATCGCTACGGCATTCAGGATTAGTCCGGTTCCGGATCTGACCTAGACAAGAACACTTCTCAGCTGTTCGGCGAATGCAGCCGCTGCGACCGGAAGCACGCGGCTGCGTCGCGTCGCCAGCAGTAGTTTTGCCTGCAACAGAGGTGGATCGATCAACGGGATGGCGATCATGTCGCCCGGCGGAATGAGGGCCTTTCCCGGGTTTCTGAACTGGAAGCAGACGCCCCGGTTCATGTGAGCAAACGCCTTCATCGTTTCGACCGAGTTCGACACCAGCCGCGGATCGAGGTCAAAGGACGCCATCGCGAGAACCTGCTCGATCAGCGCGCGACCGGCCAAGGTTGTATCGGCAAGCGCCAGCGGAAAACCCAGGCAATCGCGCAGGCGAAGGTTGTCGCGCCTCGCCAGCGGATGATCGGGAACGACCATTGCACAGAGCGCCTGCGGCGCGGTCGCGATGATGGCGACATCCTTCTTTCTCGGCGCGTCATGCGTGAGGATGAGATCGACCTGGTCGGCGACCAGAGCCTCGATCAATTCTTCCGGTGCGCCGATCCGGACGTGAAAACGAACATTCGGGTGGGTCTGCTGGAATTGGGTAATCGCCGATGGCAACAGCTCACCTGCAACAGACTCCGCGGCCGCGACGCTGACCTGACCCCGTACGAGTCCGCGCAACTGCTCGACCCGCGATTCCACCAGTTTCAGTTCCGAGATCACCAGGCGGCAATAGACCAGGAAGACTTCGCCGGCGGATGTCATGCGAACGCCCCGCGGCAAACGCTCGAACAAGGGGGCGCCAAGATCGGTTTCCAGATCGAGGATCTGGCGGTTGAGCGCCGAGGAAGCGATGTTGAGCGCATCGGCCGCTTTGCGGATCGACCCGCAGCGGGCAACCGCATCGACGTAACTGAGCACCCGCGGCGGACGAAGCCGCCGCTTCCGCGATTTGGCGGCGGCGCGATCAGGCGTCGCTGCCGGTGGTTTCGTGATCTTTTTTGCGGCTGGCTTTTTTCGTTTCATTCGGCCGCATCCTTTGCCGTGGGGCGGAACGATCGGGATATTCGAAGGCGCGACCAAGCCCGATAAATCGGCGAAGGACCGAATGCGCCCGCGGTCGATCCGACGCGCCGGGAAATATTGCGAGCTGTTTTTACGCTCACTGTAGCATATTTTTGGTTCTAGTTGCGCTCACTCAATAGCGCGCATGCTCGGCTGCCGCAACCAACCAGGAGGGCCGTCATCATGCTTCATCGTATTGTCGCTTCCGTCTTCGCCTTCGTTTTAGCCTTGGCTTTGACCGGTGTGGTAACCACTGCCAGCGCGGACGAACCCGTCACCGTCCGTCTGAAATGGTTCAATCAGGCGCAGTTCGCCGGATTCTACGTCGCCAAGGAGAAGGGCTATTACACATCCGCCGGGCTCGACGTCGACATCCAGGCCGGCGGTCCGGATTTTCCGGCGGTTCAGATGGTCGCCGGCGGGAATGAGCAGTTCGGCGTCACCGGGGCCGACCAGATTCTGATCGCGCGAAGCAAGGGCGTTCCCGTGGTGGCGCTGGCCGCCATCTTTCGCCGCAATCCCTTTGTGCTGTTTTCACTGGCGAAGTCCGGAATCAAGGCACCGACCGATTACGTCGGTAAAAATATCGGCGTCAAGATCGGCGGCAACGAGGAGCTGATCTATCGCGCCGTGATTGCCAAAGCCGCCGTCGACAAATCCAAGCTCAACGAAGTCCCCGTCAAATTCGACATCAGTCCGCTGCTCGCCGGAACGATCGACGTCTGGCCGGGCTACCTGATCAACGAGGTGCTCGCGGCCAGGGAAAAGGGCTTTGAGGTCAACGTCGTCTCGCCGACCGATTACGGCATCGATCTCTATGCCGATACGTTGTTCACGACCGAGAAGATGCTCGCGGAAAAGCCTGAGGTGGTCCGGAAATTTGTGACCGCGACCCTGAAGGGCTGGGCCGACGCGGTCGCGGCTCCGGACCAGGCGGCACAGTTCACCCTCAAATATGGGGCCAAACTGACTTACGACCACGAATTCGCGATGATGAAGGCGAGCCTGCCCTTGCTGCAGCCTGACGCGAAGCCGCTGGGCTGGATGGATGCCGCCAATTGGGGCGCCATGCAGAAGCTGCTGGTCGATGCGGGATTCCAGAAAACCCCGGTCGACGTCAGCAAGGCATTTACCGTCGAGTTCATTAAATGAACGCGGTCACTCCCGTGACGTCGTCGCAGCCGATACCGCTGCTCCAGCCCGATCCCTTGATCACGATCGAG
>Ga0302326_10016757_pt1 | contig 15314 bp, 13 predicted proteins | sample Palsa_T0_3_FD_202264 | JGI IMG/M metagenome (GOLD analysis project Ga0302326, IMG submission 202264) | Peat permafrost microbial communities from Stordalen Mire near Abisko, Sweden - Palsa_T0_3 | ecosystem: Environmental > Terrestrial > Soil > Palsa > Peat permafrost | place: Sweden: Abisko...
TGTAAACATTTTCAAGATGAGGTCCCAAACTCAATGAGGTCCCAGTCAATGAACTTCCGCCTTCGCTTCTTCGTCCTGCTCGTTGCCGTTGCCATGCTCTCCGCGACAGCCGTTATCGCCCAGTCTCCGGTAGCGCAAACCCCGCCGATGGGTTGGAACAGTTGGAATTATTTTGCCGGCAAAGTGGACGACAAAGGCATCCGCGCCGCAGCCGACCAGATCGTGGCCACCGGCATGAAAGACGCCGGTTACATCTACGTCAACATCGACGACACCTGGGAAGGCGAACGCGACGCAAGCGGCGTCATCCACTCGAACGCCAAATTCCCCGACATGAAGGCGCTTGCGGACTACGTCCACTCCAAAGGTCTTAAAATCGGCATCTACTCCGGTCCCGGAACCAAGACCTGCGCCGGCTTCCCGGCTTCCCTCGGTCACGAAGAGCAGGACGCCGAGACGTATGCGGAATGGGGTATCGACTACCTCAAGTACGACCTCTGCAGCTTCCGCGACGACGTGATGCAGAAGCAGGATCCGGACGACAAAGCCGCGCAGATGAAGCTAATGATCGCCGCTTACGAAAAGATGGGCAAAGCTCTCCAGGCAGCCAGCGCAAAGAACGGTCACCCCATTGTCTTCTCTCTCTGCCAGTACGGCTGGGATTCCCCTTGGGAGTGGGCGCCCGCGCTCGGCGGAAATCTCTGGCGCACTACCGGCGATATTCAGGCGCGCTGGCAAAGCATCTATGACATAGCCAGCCAGCAGTCAGGACTCGAAAAATACGCCGGCCCCGGCCACTGGAACGACCCCGATATGCTGGAAGTCGGCAACGGCAAGTTATCTCTCGCGGAAAACCGCACTCACTTCAGCTGGTGGGCCATGTTGGCCGCGCCGCTCCTCGCCGGGAATGACCTGCCCAACATGAAGCCCGAGGTCAACGCAATCCTCACAAACAGAGACGTGATTGCAATCGATCAGGACCCGCTCGGGAAGCAGGGCAAGCACGCCTACTCGGATGGCGAAGTGGAAGTGTGGACCCGTGAGTTGCAAGGCGGCGCACTCGCCATCGCCGTCATCAACGTCGGCAGCGACCGCTATTCGACGCATCCTTTCCATCTCGATCTGGCTCGAATCGGCCTCGGCAGCCAGCAAACCGGCAAAGACCTTTGGACAGGAAAGACAATCAACCTCACCAACAACGAGCCAATCGAACTGCCGAGCCACGACATCCTGCTCGTCCGGCTCGACCATCCCCAGTCGTAGTTCGCACCGCCACACGAGTTTCCCATCCTCGACACGTCGTCCGTGTCAAGGGTGGGACTCGCCGTCAAACCTCGCCGTCAAATCCGTTTCGCCAGATACACGGCAAACCATCCGCCAGCATCGCTCCACCGACGTTCCGTCTCAAATCCCGCAGCTCGAAGCAGCGCTTCAGCCTCGCCCTCGCGGTATTTGTAGCTGTTCTCTGTATGAATCGTCTCACCGCGGGCAAAATCGACCTCCAGCCCGACCGATTCGATCCGCACCGTCTGCTCCTGAAGGCTCTCCAGATGCATCTCGATTCGCGAATCCTCCCGATTCCATCGAATCAAGTGCCGAAATGTCTCCAGATCAAACGCCGCGCCCAACTCCCGATTCAATCGATCCAACATGTTCCCGTTGAATCTGGCAGTAACTCCTGCCGAATCGTCATAAGCGGCGATCAGAGCACCTTCACTTTTCCCATCTGAAGAAGATGAGCACGGTGCCAGGTCGACTCCCAATAACAGCCCATCCCCGGGCTCCAGCGCAGCGCCAAGTCCCTGCAATAGCCTGACCGCTTCGTCTCGATCGAAATTCCCAATGCTCGAACCGATAAACAGCACCAGACGCCGCTCGTCGTCCGCGCAAGCCTCAAGCCGCAATCCGTGGGTGTAGTCTGCGACCTCCGGTTCGACCATCACCGCCGGCAACTCGCGCTCCAGCCGCTCGCGAGCCGCCTCCAGCGCGGTCGCCGAGACATCCACCGGGCAATACGCTACTGCCCCCTGATGCGCGGCGGCCGCAGCGAGCAGCAGCCGGGTCTTGTCTGCCGAACCGGCGCCCAGCTCCACCACGCGCAATCGTTTTTCATCCGCGGCAGCCACAATCATTTCCGCAGCGTACGCCTCAAAGATGCCGCGCTCAATGCGCGTCAGGTAATACTCCGGCACCTCGGTAATCTGTTCGAAGAGCAACGACCCGGCTTCGTCATAAAACAGCCACGGAGGCAGCCGTTTAGGAATCCGTCCAAGTCCCTCCCGCACAACCTCGCCCACTGCAGAATCGGGAGACGTTGACGGACACGAAATACAAGCCTGTACCTCAGCCAAAGCGGCAGCCATAGAATCCTTCGATGCAAGCTGTTGGATTTCCGTTACGAGGAAGCCAGCCGAATTCCCGAAAACTGCCAACGGGTCTCAGGCGGGAAGAAATTCCGGTAGCTGGCGCGAATATGCCCCGCCGGAGTCACGCACGACCCTCCGCGCAGCACCATCTGCCCGCTCATGAACTTGCCGTTGTACTCCCCAAGCGATCCCTCCAGCGGCACAAATCCCGGATAACCCAGGTAGGCGCTCGCAGTCCACTCCCAGCAATCGCCCCAAAGCTGCTGCGGAACGCTCAGCGCAGGATCATCAAAACCAGCCCCAGCCGCGGCAGGACACAACCGCCCGCTCTCCAGCAGATTCCCTTCCACCGGTACATTCTCTGCCACAGACTCCCACTCCGCCTCCGTCGCCAGCCGCTTGCCGGTCCAGCGCGCATAGGCATCCGCTTCAAAATAGCTGACGTGCGCTACAGGAGAGTTCGCGAGCACTCGTAATCTCTGATTTCCGCGAAGCGTCCCAATCATCCACTCCCCGCGTTGCTTACGCCAGTAGAGCGGTGCCTGCCATCCCCGCTCCTGAACTGCATCCCATCCGGCCGAGAGCCAAAGCTCCGGCCGCTCATATCCGCGGTCCTCAATAAACTCCGCGAACTCGCCGCAGTTAATCAGGCGCGAAGCCAGCCGAAACGGCTCCAACCACACCCGATTCCGTGGCCGCTCATTGTCGAAGCCAAACCCGCCGTGCTCGGCTTGTCCAATTTCGACTAGCCCACCGTCATATCGCAAAAATTCCAGCGGAACTGTATTCCCACCCCGGTCTTCTTCCTCCAAATCCTCGTCCAGATAAGCCGGCTGTAGAGGATTGGTATACAAAGCATGCTTGATGTCGGTGAGCAATAATTCCTGGTGCTGCTCCTCGTGGTTCAGGCCCAGCTCAATGCGCCGCAATGCCTCGTCCGGAACATCGCCCCCGAGAAACCGCCCCATCGCATCGTCCACATATTCGCGGTAGCTCAGGATCGTACCCAGCCCCGGCCGCGAAAACGAAGCCCGCAGGCGTTTCTCAGGGAACTCCGCAAAGCTCTGGTAATAGCTGTTGAACAGCCAGGCGAAATCCGGGTCGAAGACGCGATAGCCGCGCTGGAACTCCCGCAGCACAAACGACTCAAAAAACCACGCCGTATGCGCCAGATGCCACTTCGCGGGAGATGCCTCCGGGCAGGACTGCACCATCATGTCCTCCGGCGTAAGCGGCTCACAAACCTGCAGGCTCCGCCGCCGCACCGTCCGGTAGCGCTCCCGCAATCGCAATGCGCTCGAAATCAACGATGTTTCCATGGCCTCATCCTCTCAAAAGCTGCTTTTACCGCTTAGCTCATCGAACGATCTTCTCAAGATCCCTTTCAGCGGCATTGTAGCTTTCGATGCAAATGAATCGTCTACCCTGATACAGAATGTTGGAGGGTGCAAATGCGCGTCAATTTATTTGGAACCTTCGTTGTGGGCATAGCTCTGACTCTTACCACCGCGGCTGCGGCGACTGCCCAGCAGACCGGCGCCGTACAAGGCAACGGGCAAGGACAGGGCGGACGTGGGCGCGGCATGGGCGGCTTTCCCGGCGGCGGACGGGGCGTTCTCGGCTCGGTAACGGAAGTAGCCTCCGACCATTACACCATCAAGACTGACAACGGCGAAACCTACACCGTTCACTTCAGCGTCAACACCCGTATCATCAAGCAGCCGGCAGGCCGACGTCAGGGAGGCGGCGGTGGCGAAGCGGAAGGCGGCGAGCGGCCCACGCCCCAAACCCTCAAACCCACCGACATCAAGGTAGGCGACTTCATTACCGCTGGTGGGGAAGTGGACGCAGCCACAAAATCGATCGGCGCAGTCTTCATCGCGCAAATTGATCCGGAACGCGCCAAGCAATTACGTGAGATGGAAGCCAACTACGGCAAAACCTGGCTGGCTGGCCGCATCACCTCAATTGATGGAACGACCATCACGATTGAGGGCGCCATGGACCATGCCCCCCACTCGATCGCGGTCGACGAGAACACTTCCTTCCACCAGCGTCGCGATGCCATCACCCTCGCCGATATCAAGCCTGGCGAGCAACTGCGCGCCGAGGGAGCGGTCAAAGGTGGCGTCTTCCTGGCTACCACTGTGAACGCCATGGAGCCCCAGAATCGCGGCGAAGGACGCGAACAAACTCCCGGCTCCCAGCCCAAGCCCCAATAGCAACCGGTCTTGCGTAGCCGAGTTCGCGTGCTGATGTCTGGGCGAGTTTGCCGGAGCAAGCTGCCTGGCATCAGCCGCCCATGAACATGCCACCGTTCACGTCCAACACATGCCCGGTAATGTACCCGGCTCCCTCAGAAGCCAGAAACACCACCGCAGGCGCCACATCCGCTTCCGTGCCTGCCCGCCCCAGCGGAATCTGCGCCATCATCGCCGACGTCTGCTTCTCATCCAGCACCGCCGTCATCGGCGTCACAATATACCCCGGCGTCACGGCATTCACCGTGATCCCGCGCGAAGCCACCTCCCGCGCCAGCGCCCGCGTCATTCCGATCAGACCCGCTTTGCTGGCCGCATAATTCACCTGGCCCGCCTGTCCCGTTCGCCCTACCACGCTGGAAATGTTGATGATCCGGCCCCACCGATTCTTGAGCATCGGGCGAAGCAGCGCCTGTGTCAGCAGAAAAGCACCCGTCAGATTGGTCGTCAGCACGTCGTCCCAATCCTCCCGCTTCATCTGCATGGCCAGCTTGTCGCGCGTGATCCCGGCATTATTCACCAGAATCTCTACCTTCCCAAAGCGCTCCAGCACGGCCTTCGCTCCGGCCTGAATCGATTCCTCACTGGCCACGTCGAGCGCAAACGCTTCGGCCCGGCCGCCTGCCGCTTCAATCTCGGCTTTAACCTCGGCCAGCTTGACCTCATTCCGCGCCGCCAGCGCCACCGTAGCGCCTGCTCCAGCGAGCGCCAGCGCGCAAGCACGGCCAATTCCTTGAGACGCGCCAGTAACCAGCGCGATCCGTCCTTCCAATCCGCTCATAATCCCTCGTGAAATGAATCGTGCGCCCCAGATTTTCGCGCACTTCCTTGCAAATTATAGGAGGCAGGGCCGCAGTAGAAGTGTCGGGTGGTTCTACTCATAGTGGGTCAGTTTGAAGGGTACGGGCTTCAGCCCGTACATTAAGTCCTGCAATATCATAGGGCTTTAGCCCCTGAGGATTGGCGCGCTTTCAAACTGACCCCCTACTGTTCTACTGCGCCGCAGCCACAGCCGCGCGCGCCGCAACGACCTTAGCCTGCACAAGTTCCGCCGGCCAAACATATATAGCCAGGTGGCGCGAGTAGTGCAGCAGCGGAGCAGTACTCGGCAACTGCAGGCCAATATGCGCAGCCAGGTCATTCTGGCTGATCTCCGCCTCTGCTTCTTCGAGAGGCCAAGGCACATGGTGGATATCCGCCCGCACCAGCCTGCCCAGCGCGTTCCGCGTAAACAGGCAATACCGCTCCGTCAGGAAATACTCAATTGTCCCCGGCCTGGTCTGAGCCAGCTTGCGCGTCGGACCCAGCCCCCGGTAGCGGGCCGCAAAGACGACCGGCTTGCCACTCAGCAGGCGCCGGCTGTAATACGAAAACTCCCGCTCGCCGCGCGGCTTCACGCTCATTTGCGCCCAGTAATACGGCAGGTGGAAGAGGCTCCGCGCGGCGATAACTGCCAGCAGATTTCCGGCGTCGAGCGAAAAGAAATAGACCCCCGGCGTACCCGTCTGCCGGTCCCGTACATACGTTCGCAGATTCAGCTCGGGAAACTTCCTGGCTCCGGGAATCGGCGGCAATCCCCGCACCTGAATCTTGTCCATCCAGAAGGGCACCACGCCAATCCACGCCGACCCCTGGAAGACGTCCGCCTCCAACCCCTCCGGCAGCAGCGCCTCGATCTCCGCAATCCTCATCGGCCAATGCGCAAACAGCAGATCGTTCCAGCGCTGCGTCATTGTCCAGCGTCCCCGCGGCAAAGGCCACGGGCGATGCGACGTTTTCTCGAGAACTGCACACATAGGTTGCAACTCTGCCCTTAATCTATTTCGCTAGATTGCGTCCATTTCTGCCCCGACGTGGAATTAGACGCCCCGCGCTCTTTTGAATCCTAGCCGAACCCAACGCAAATTGGATGCAAAATCCTCTGCGAGCGCACTTTCAGTCGTTCGCACAGCTCCATGCCGTATTCTGGTCGCCGGAGAGCCCTTTGTCTACTATGTCCGATTCATCCTCCAGCGAACCAATTTCCAACTCCGCGGCAGCCGCTCACGCCCAGAACCAAACCGACGTTTTTGCCGTCCACGGAGCCGATCCCGAAGTCCTGGCCTATGCCATGGCCAAATACTCCCGCTCCGCGTTTTCCATGCGCCAGTCCCTCCGCGAAATCAGCTCGCAGCGTGCCGAGCAGTTCCTGAACACCTTCTACTTCCAATACGGTCACCGCTCCATCGCCGACCTGGCCCACGTCGCCTTCGCCATCGAGCGCCTTTCTTTGCTCGCAGCCATCGTCCTCGTCGACGAACAGCGCTGGGACGGCCAGGAACGCTCCACGCGCTACCAGAACTTCCTGAAATCCGGCTGGTACCTGCCCGATTTCGGTCAGGAAGCGGAATCGCAGCAACTCTACACCAAGACCGTCGAAAACCTGTTTGCCGCCTACGCGAGCACCTCTGCGGCAGTCTTTGAAGCCCTAAAATCCCGCGTCGCCTGCCCGCCCGATATGAAACAGGACGCCTACGAGCGCACCCTCAAAGCCCGCGCCTTCGACGTAGCCCGCTACCTGCTTCCGCTCGCCACCAACACCTCGCTCGGCCAGATCGTCAACGCTCGAACCCTCGAAACACAGGTTTCGCGGCTGCTCTCCCACCCCGCCGCCGAGATTCGCGATCTCGGCGCCAAGCTTCGCGAAGCCGCCACCGGCCCCGCCTGGAACCTCGCAGCCGAGGCCAACGCCAACCTCCAGGCCCAAATCGCCGCTCTCGCCCCCGAGTTGGCCTTGGAATCCGAACCTCTCCTGATTCGCGAAGTCCGCACCGCGCCCACGCTGGTCAAATACGCCCAGCCCGACCTCTACGCCCCTCGCACCGGCGGCGACCTTAGCAAAGCCAGCGCCGAGCTCTTCGCCAACATTCCCATCGCCCCGGCTCCGCTCGTCGATCTCGTCGAGCGCACCGAAACCCTCGAAGTGGAACTCGCCGCAACCCTCCTCTATTCCGTCAGCCACCACCCCTACCGCCAGATCCGCGACGTCGTCGTCAGCCTGCCCGAGGCCCGCACTGCTGAAATCATCGAAATCGGCCTCCAGCACCGCGGCCGCCACGACGAACTCCTACGCGCCTTCCACGCCGGAGCCGCATTGCGCTTTGACATCCTGATGGACATCGGCGGCTTTCGCGACATGCACCGGCACCGCCGTTGCACGCAGATCATCCAGGAGTTCACCCACCTCCACGGCTACGAAACACCCCACTCCGGCGACGCCGCCGGGTTGGCCGAGGCAGGAATCCTGGGGGAATATGAAGCCTCCATGGAAGCCGCTTTTGCCGCAAGCCGGACGATCGCGGCAAGCAGCGCCCCGGAAGCAGCCCAATCCGCCCTGTACGTGCTGCCTCTGGCCACCCGGATTCGCGCGCTTTTCAAAATGGACTTTGCCGAGGCCGTCTATATCTCAGAGTTGCGCTCAGGCCCAGCCGGCCACTTCAGTTACCGCAAGGTGGCCTGGGAAATGTATCTGGCGGTTCAGCGTCAGCACCCATCCCTGGCCAGATACTTCCGGGTAACCGATTTCAACGAACCAATCGACATACTCAAACGATAACTTCTGAGAAAAGAAAAGGGCGCAACCCCACTACCGAGATGCGCCCAAAAAGTAAGTCAAATGTAACTCGCGAGAGTAGAAGTTACTGCAACGGAACAACCGAAAGCAGCGAGCTATTCACATGGATGCGATTCAGCCCGTTGTACTCGATAAAGCCTAGCTTGCGGAAGCGGTTCATAAAGAAGCTGACGCGCGACCGCGTAGTGCCCACCATATCTGCCAGCGTTGCCTGGCTGATGCGCGGCAGCGGCGCAAGGGGCATATCTTCCCGGCCGGTCTGGGAAAGCAGCAGCAGCGTGCGCGCCAGACGCTTTTCGCTGGAGTTGAACAATTGATCCACAAGATCCGATTGAATGCGCGTGTTTCGGGAGAGAAGGTACTTGATGAACACCCGCGACATAGCGGGTTGCTCCGTTAAAGTACGCACCATCTCCTGACGGCGTATGCGTAGCAGGGTGCATGGAGTGAGCGCCTTCGAAGACGATGTTCGCAATGGCTGGTCGGAAGTAATGCACTCCTCGCCCACAAAATGGCCCGCGCCAAGAATGGCAATCGTTGCCTCCTTGCCCGCCGGAGATACCACCGTTAGCTTGACCTTGCCCTTCTGAATATAGAAGACCGTGTCGCCCGGTTCTCCTTGCGAAAAAATCCCTTCGTTCTTTCTGACCTGAAGAATCGTCTTGCCAAATCCTCCTCGGCACAGATACTCATGGGGATCGAAGACTTCATTGGTGACAGCCATAACCACAACCTTTCTGGGGAATTCCAAGGATTTGTTTGCCGAGCAACAAGGCGCCCGTGTTTGTATTGGACGGCGGGACTAAGCAGCGGGTTGTATGTTGATGGAATAAGTTCGAAGGTACTTCATAAGCGGCGGATTCTAAAGAATATGGAGATATCCTCAAAGCCGCAGGCGGACCTCTGGAGGGCGGGTCACTTACTCGCTCAGGAAGCAATCCTTGAGCCGTTGGAGAGATACTATTTGCTCTATTTGAAGATGCCTTCTACCCCGAGGAGGTTGTCTCATTCGATACAAATGGGTAAAAAATTCGAGAAGCATTCCCCGCCCCTTCGACGCGCCATGCAAGGGGGTCCTTTTCCGATGCGATAATCTCAAACAGAGACCATTTATGTTCGTGATCCTGTGGCAGTTCGACATCGCGGAAGAAAACGTACCCGGCTTCGAAGCTGCCTATGGCCCCGGCGGCTCCTGGGCCGGGCTCTTTGCCCGCTCCTCCGACTATCTCGGCACCGAATTGCTCAAGGACGCCTACGTTCCCGGCCGCTACCTGACGCTGGATCGCTGGCGCAGCGAGGAGGCTTTTCGCGTTTTCCGCGCTAAGAACGATCCGGAGTATGAAGCCCTCGATCGCGCCTGCGACCCGCTCACCCACTCCGAAACCCGCATCGGCGCCTTCCTGGCGTAGCCAGCATCATTCCAGCAGCCACCCGTGATGTAAGCTGATAGGCATCCGAATCCGCCACCCGCGAGGATGCCCATGTCCACCGCCAGCCCATCCCCTGTCTCCGATGTCGATTCACCCGGTCTTGAGCAGATGGACCGCGCGTCCGTGCTGCATCCCTCCACCAGCATCGCCGACTTCGCCTCCGGCAAGCTGCCCTCCATCATCGTGGACACAGCCAGCGGCGTTCGCATTCGCGATACCGACGGTCACGAACTGATCGACGCCTTCGCCGGTCTCTATTGCGTCAACATCGGCTACGGACGCACCGAAGTAGCCGACGCCATTGCCCGCCAAGCCCATAAACTCGCGTACTTCCACACCTACGCGGGCCACTCGACCGAAGAACTGATTCGCCTCTCCGACCGCCTCGTGAAGATGGCCCCTGTTTCCAGCGGCGGCGGCAGCTTCCAGCGCGTCTTCTACGGCACTTCAGGCTCCGACGCCAATGAAACTCAGGCCAAGCTCGTCTGGTACTATCACAACCTCATCGGCAAGCCCAAAAAGAAGCGCATTATCGCCCGCGAGCGAGCTTATCACGGCAACACTGTCATGGCGGGCTCCATGACCGGGCTGAGCCTCTACCACAACTTCATGGATCTGCCCGTCCCCGCGATCCTTCGCACCGGCGCACCGCACCACTACTGGGGTGCCATCGAATCCGAGCACGCTGGCGAGTCCGAAGAGGAATTCTCCGCCCGCCGCGCCGCTGAACTCGAAGCCCTAATCCTCCGCGAAGACCCGGAAACCATCGGCGCTTTCATCGGCGAGCCCGTACTCGGCACTGGCGGCCTCGTTCCCCCGCCCGCAGGCTACTGGCAGGCCATCCAGGCCGTCCTGCGCAAGTACGAGATCCTGCTCATCGCCGATGAAGTCATTACCGGCTTCGGCCGCATCGGGCGCATGTTCGGCTCACAGCTCTACGAGATCCAGCCCGACCTCATCACCATCGCCAAAGGACTCACCTCCGCCTACGCGCCGCTCAGCGGCGTCCTCGTCGGCGAACGTGTCTTCCAGGCCATGGAAGCCGGCTCAGCGGAAGCCGGCATCTTCCCGCACGGCTACACGTATACCGGCCATCCCATCGGCGTCGCCGCCGCCAACGCCAACCTCGACATTCTCGAGCGTGAAGACCTCACCGCCAACGCCGCCGAAGTCGGAGCTTACATGCTCGCCAGCCTTCACGATGCCTTCGACGGCTTGCCAATCACCGGCGAGGTCCGCGGCGTCGGCCTGATGCTGGCCGTGGAATTCGTCGCCGATCCCGCGACAAAGAAACGTCTCGACCCGGCGCTCAAAACTGCTTATCGCATCTCCGCGCTGGCCCGCGAAAAAGGTCTGATCACCCGCGCCATGCCTCAGAGCGAAGCCATCGGCTTCGCCCCGCCGCTGGTTTTAACCCGTAGCGAAGCCGACCAGATCGTAGAAATCGCCGCAGTCGCCACGCGCGAAGTTATGGATGAACTCTCCCGCGAAGGCAAGCTGCCCTGATGCGCAAGGACGACCTTCTGCTCCTCATCGACCTCCAGCGTGACTTCTGCTCCGGCGGCCAACTCGCCGTTCCCGACGGCGATGCAGTCGTCCCCCTGATCAACCAGATCGCCACGCACTTCCAGCACATAGTCCTCACCCAGGACTGGCACCGGGCCGATCACACCTCATTCGCCCCCAGTCATTCGGCAGCCAAACCATTCGACCAGATAGAACTGGCCTACGGACCGCAAACCCTTTGGCCCGACCACTGCGTCCAACAAACCCCCGGCGCAGATTTCCATCCCGACCTCAACGCCCTTGTCTTCGAACGCACCGAACTCATCCTCCGCAAAGGCTTCCGCAAGGAGATTGACTCGTACTCAGCCTTCCTCGAAAACGACAAGCAAACCACGACCGGCCTCGCCGGCTACCTCCGCGAACGAGGCTTCCGCCGCATCTTCCTCGCCGGCCTCGCCTACGACTACTGCGTTCGCTTTTCAGCCGTAGACGCAGTCCGCGCCGGTTTCGAAGCCATTGTCATCAAGGACGCATGCCGCGCAATCGGCCCGGTATCTGAGACAGAACGAGAATTCGCACAGGTTGGCGTAAAGCAGATGCAGTCAGCACAGATTCTTGATGCCCGCGAATAAAACTTTTCGCCCTCGGTACGGGTCTAAAATTGATATAAGGCCAAATTCTCAGGGGATGCCGCATCAAACCACCTGAAACCAGGCCAGCAACAGGGAGAAAACAATGCCACTTATGAAGACATCCAATCCCGCTCTGGGTGCAAGGACTTTTCAAGATCTTTCCGGCAGCCGATATGGCGGATTCATCGGCACCGAAGCCCGCATGACGCTCAACGGCACCGTGAACAAGACCGGTATTCTGCTCGTCTGCGCCATCGCCACCGCCGGTTGGACATGGCTTCAGTTCATGCAGTCGGGCAACCCCGCCTCTGTTGGCCCGTGGATGATGATCGGCCTGATCGGCGGCCTCATCTGCGCCATGGTCACCATCTTCAAGAAGGAGTGGTCGCCAGTTACCGCACCGGCCTATGCGCTGCTCGAAGGTCTGGTTCTCGGCGGCATCTCGGCAGTCTTTGAACTGCGCTACCCCGGCATCGCCATTCAGGCCGTCGGCCTCACCTTCGGCACGCTTTTCGTTCTGCTCTTCGCGTATCGCTCCGGCCTCATCCGCGTCACAGATAAGCTACGCCTCGGCATAGTCGCAGCCACCGGCGGAATAGCAGTCTTTTACCTGCTGGAGATGGTGCTCGGTTTCTTCGGCATCCATTTCACCACCATCAACGGTTCCGGAATCATCGGCATTGGCTTCAGCCTGCTGGTAGTCGGCATCGCAGCCCTCAACCTGGTGCTCGACTTCGACTTCATTGAGAAAGGCGTGCAGTACGGCGCTCCCAAATACATGGAGTGGTACGGCGCCTTCGGCATCATGGTCACTCTGGTCTGGCTCTACATGGAGATGCTCCGCCTGCTCTCCAAGCTGAACCGCAGAAACTAATCTCTCGATCCTTCACTTCATGCAAAGGAACTTGTCCTCTTGAACGAAGTGAAGGATCCGTTTTGGCTCTTGCCTGTTCCTTCCATTCACCGCAGCCGGTCTCAAACCCCAGCCTTCAATGGCCAGCTAACCTGTCCATTGCGATGGTAGGCCAGATTTCCGATATGGCCGGCACGCGCCGCAGCCACTCCCGCTTCGACCGGCGCATTCGGCTCCTTGCGCGATTTCACGCACTGGAAGAAATTCTCCATATGCGAGATCGTCCCGTCGCGAAAGCTCTGTTCTGTCAGGATCGGATTTTCCTTCCCTTGCAATTTTTCGCGGTACACGCTCATGCCTCCGCGCGTGAGCTTCAGCGTTGCCTCTGTTCCTCGAAATTCGAGCCCGCCATCATCGATCGAGGAAGCCATCATTCCCTCGTACACCACATCGAATCCTGGATACCGGAAAGCCGCCTGAATCGTGTCGGGGCAATCCCACTGGTCGAAGAAGTACTTATCTCCCAGCATGTATGCGTCGCGTGGTTCGTCCGTTTTCATCGCCCAGTGCACCACATCGATCCAATGCGCAAACAGATCAGTCATAGCGCCGCCGCCAAAGTTCCAGAACCAGCGCCAGTGGAAGAACTTTTCCTTGCTAAATGGCTGATCCCGAGCCGATCCGAGCCAGAGCTTCCAATCCAGACTCTCAACGTCGACCGGCCTGTCCGATGAGGTCCACGCAGGCACCTTGGAAAAGTAATTCTGATAGTTCTGCCACCAGTACGTCCTCACCTGCAACACGCGCCCCAGGCTCCCAGCCTGAATCAAATCCACTGCACTCTGAAAATGAGTCCAACTGCGCTGCTGCATGCCGCACTGCAGAATCTGCTTGCTCGACCGAACCGCGTGCGTCAGCGTCGCACCCTCCTCGATCGTGTGCGTCACAGGCTTTTCCAGGTAAACGTCTTTGCCCGCAGCCAAGGCGTCCACCGCGATGCGAACATGCCAGTGATCCGGCGCAGCGATCAGCACCGCATCGACGTCTTTGTCCAGCACCTCGCGGTAATCCACATGCGCCGTGGCGAGCCCCTTGGAACGCTCCACGACGGCATCCCGACGCGGCTTATACACGTCGCTGACGGCTACAAACTGGCACGGTCCAACCCTTTCGGCACAGTCAAGAAGGGTTTGCATCCGCTGTCCCGCCCCGATCACGCCAATGCGAAGGGTATCGTTAGCTCCGAACACTCTGGTTGAGGCAAGCGCAGTCACTCCGCTCGCAATGAGAAAGCTCCGCCGATTTGTCTGATATGTCATTGCTCTCCTGTTCGTTTCTTCCCGCGGATCATTATCCACGCCAGCCACCCTGCCTGGCATCCCGCGCCACATTTTTGAGAAACAAAGGGATAAGAGCAGCTACTCCTGCAACCGAATCCAACAAGAAAACGCGAAAAGAAAACCCGGACTGTTCAGTCCGGGCCTCTTTGTTCTGTGATCGCGTAGCGAACGCAATCATTCAAGTGTTACCGTCGCACTGTGAATGTGAGGGTCGTTGTATGCGTGACGCCTCCACCCGTGGCCGTGATCGTGATCGGATACGTTCCCGTAGGCGCGGTTCTGGCCACTGTCAGGGTGAAATCCGAAGTGCCGGAACCGGGCGCTGCGATCGTCGCAGGGCTGAAGCTCCCTGTCACGCCGGACGGTACACCAGTCGCAGACAAAGTAACCGCAGAGTCAAAGCCTCCTGAAACGGTTGTCGTCACGACCGCATATCCGCTCTGGCCCTGGTCCAGATAGCCTGACGTAGGCGAGACGGAGACTGTAAATGCGCCCGCCACGGCCGCAGTTACAGTCAGCGAGACAGTCGCCGTGTGCGTGATCCCACCCCCGGTGCCCGTTACTGTGATCGTGTAGGTGCCGGTCGCAGTGGTCGAAGCCACAGCCAGCGTCAGAGTGGATGTTCCGGAACCCGGCGCTGCAATTGACGTCGGGCTGAAGGTCGCCGTGACGCCGGCAGGCTGGCCGCTCGCCGACAATGCAACGGCTCAGCTAAATCCGCCGGAGACAGTGGTCGTAATGGCGGAAGTTCCGCTCTTGCCCTGTACCACCGACACCGAAGTGGGTGAGGCAGCCAGCGTAAAGGCAGGAGTCGCTGCAGCCGTGACGGTCAGCGAAACCGCAGCCGCGTGCGTAATGCTGTCCCCTGACCCCGTGATCGTGATCGTGTAGGTCCCGGTCGCCGCGGTCGAAGCCACAGTAAACGTCACCGTCGAAGTTCCCGAGCCGGGCGCTGCGATGGAAGTCGGACTGAAGCTGACAGTGACGCCTGTCGGCTGACCGCTCGCCGACAATGCCACAGCAGAGTCAAATCCTCCAGAGACAGTGGTAGTGATCTTCGATGTTCCGGTGCTTCCCACCGCTACAGAAACCGTGGTGGGCGAAGCAGCAAGTGTAAATGCCGGAGTAGTGCTCGAAGGAGCCAGAGCATTGATCAGCGCTGCGCCCTTCGGGCTGCCCCATCCAGTCACCAGATCATAGCCGGTCACCGCCGAATAGCTCCCCGACGTTCCGCTGGTGATGTCGTGAAAGTCCGTCGTATAGCTGGAAGTAACATTCTGCGCATAGATCGTCGGGTTGATGAAGCCAAGAAG
>Ga0302326_10016759_pt1 | contig 15313 bp, 14 predicted proteins | sample Palsa_T0_3_FD_202264 | JGI IMG/M metagenome (GOLD analysis project Ga0302326, IMG submission 202264) | Peat permafrost microbial communities from Stordalen Mire near Abisko, Sweden - Palsa_T0_3 | ecosystem: Environmental > Terrestrial > Soil > Palsa > Peat permafrost | place: Sweden: Abisko...
GCTACAGATAAAGTCAAGGGCCGAGCACTCGTTCAGAGCCTTGTCCGGCGAGGTGGTCACGGGCGGTCCGACGAAGGCGATTTTGATCGATGGGTTGGCGGCCTTGATGGCTTCGGCAAGGCGCTGGTCGCCCTCCCAGCCCACGGTCGAGGTAAACAGAACAAGAAACTCGTAGTCTTTGCAGATCTTGATGGTTTCGGTGGCGGAGACGTGATGCGGGTTGGCATCCAGCAGGCGCGAGCCTTCCAGCATTCCGGCGGGGTAGGCGAGCCAGACAGGGTACCAATACGACTCAATCTCGCGGGTTGCGGGCCAGCGCGAACTCGCGCCACCGTCAAAATTCTCGAATGAGGGCGGATTCAGCAAAAGTGTTTTCAGGGGATTGGGCATCTCTTTCATTCTACCATCGCGGTCGTTTATAGTGACGTTTCCTGTGCGTTTTTGTCTGGATGGGTATCAAGGCTGCCTCGGGGAGTTGCGCGTTGGCCAGTCAAAGATGGAACTGAGATTTATTCTTGGAGCAGTTTGATGGGTTAACTTGCTGAAAAAGCAGGCGGGTACCCTCTGTGTGCGGCTCCGTTGGCGTGCGCGTCGCACGGGATGACAAGATATTGGCTGGGGTCGATCCTGGAAGCTATTTTCCGTGCAGTTCGTGGAGCCAGTCTTCCATGTGTCCCAGGGCGCGGAGCAGGTTGAGACGCGCTTTGGCCAGATCGAGGGAAGCGTTCTGGGCGTCCAGGTATTTCTGTCGCTCTTCGATGCGGGCAAGCTGCTCCTGTTTAGGGGTTGCCTGAGGCTGTGCATTGGGGCCGGCGGAGGCGCCGTTGCCCACTTCAAGCTGGGCGAGAACGGTCTTGAGCTGCTCATCGGCGATCTGCTGCTTCAGGCTGGCGACGTCCGCCTCCGCGTCCAATTCGCGCAAGCTGCCGGTGAGCGTGGCAATCTGGACATCATTTTGCCGCTGTGCCTGCTCGGCTTCGACCGTTGCGCGGAGCGCTTCAGCGGCAGTTACTTTGGCCTTGGCGCGCAGAGCAAAGTCGAAGAACGGGAACTGGATTGAAAGTCCGAAACTTACGTTGTTGGGCGTGAATGTGTGAGGCTGGTAAAACTGGGCGTAGTTGTTAAATTCGTTGGAGTCGTAGTTGTACACGGCGCCGAATCCGATCTGGGGCCTGCGCCATGCAAGGTCATCTCCCTTGGCCTGGAACTGCTTGGAGCGTGCGAGAGAAGCGGCAGCGTCCGTTCCGGGAAGGCTGCGCAGAGCTTCATCGGCACTCACCTGCGGAATCTCCGGGATGCTGGCGTGGTCGGGTGTGATGGAGCCGACAGGCAGCCCGGTAAGAACGGCAATCTGCTTTGCCAGCGTCGCGGCTCGGGTTTGGAGATGAAGGCGTTGAAGCTTGAGGTTGGCAGCGGTCAATTGGACTTGCAACAGGTCCATGTTGGAATCGACGCCGGCCTCGGTCCGCTGCTGCGCAATGCGAGCCAATTCAGCGGCGAAGGTTTCCTGCTGGATCGCGGCTGCCAACTCGCGGTTAACGGTGTCCAACTCGATGTAGGTTGTGGAAGCGTCCAAAGCTACCTGTTCGCGGGCATCTTTGAGGCTGAGATTGGCGGCGTCCAGTCCTGCCTTGGCGGCTTTGAGGTACTGGCGCTGGGCGTAGCTGAAGACCAGCGACTGCATGCTGGCGTTGCCGACCGAAGGCTGGCCGGTGGGGTAGCCGTGGGAGTATCCGATATTGGAGCCGATCGCCAAGTTGGGAATATACGCGTCCTGCGTTTGGGCCAGGGCTGCCTGCGCCTTTCCCACATCGGCCTGTGCGAGTCTGACTGCGCTGGAGTTTTGTTGGGCGAGGTTAACGGTTGTGGCCAGCGAGACCTGGGCCTGAATTGCGGCGGGCGCAAGCAGGCATCCTGCCAGAAGCAGAAGCCATGCCGGGCGCGGTTTGGGGGCGAGTTTCAAATCCATCGGAGTTTCAAGAATTTGCTTTTCAAGGGGTTGTGACCTGGGCCCGAAAATCCTGGGCGGGCTTGTATTCCCGCGCCAGGGCCAGGGCCGCGGCGCGTTCCCGGTCGGCGGCCGCCGGGTCGCCTAATTGCTGTTTCAGGCGAGCCAGCCGGATATGAGCGATGAACGCCGGCGCTTCCTCGGTTTTGGAGGAGCCGTTAAGGTAATCGTCGAGCATCGTGGCGGCCAGGGCAGGGTCGCGATTGGATTCTGTGAGCAGACCCGCGCCGTCGTAGAGAGCGACGCCGGAATGGCGGTCGTGCATAGCCGCGTTTATGGCTATGTGCAGGGCCGATTCCATCTCCGCGTACCGATGCCGGCGGGAATAAAAACCGGCCAGATTGGTCCACGCCAGCGCAGGGTGCCCGCCCATGGTGGTGGCCTGCTTGAACTCGCGTTCGGCGGTTGTCAAGTCCTTTTGCTGTTCGGCAATGTCGCCCCGAAGCTCGAGGGCGTGACCCGGGTCGACTTTGTCGAGGTCTGCTGCGATTGCCTGGGCTTTATCAACTCCGCCGCCCACTACGCCGGGGGCCTGGCGGTAGAAATCGCCCAGCGAGATCAAGGCCTCAGCATTGCTGGGATTGAGCCGGACCGCCTCTTCGAATTCGGCCCTGGTCCGCTTGGCAAGCGAAAACGCGGTCATGAATGAGGCGCGAGCCGCCTTCTCGCCCAGGGCGCGGCCAAGCCAAAGATGGTAATCGGAGTTTTGCCCGTCGAGATGCACCGCCTGCTCGCAAGCGGTAGCCGCTGCATCGAATTGCTCCAGCATATAGCGGACGCGGCAAAGAAGGTTGAGCTTCTGTGCCTGCAGCGGGCCGGATGAAGGCATCGACGCAAGCAGCACCAGCGCCTTGTCTGCCTCGCCTGCCTGCAAAGCCGCGTTGGCGTCGGCAATCGCCTGATCGTGCGTCTGCCCGGCAGTCGTGGAAGAAGGTGTTCCGCCGGTCTGCGCGGAGGCCGCGAGCGTTACGCTCGCGCCCAGCAGAGCCGCAGCCAGGCCACCAGCAAAAAAGCGAAACCCGCTCACCGCACAACCTTGATCGGAACGCCTTCCTGCAAAGGCAGTCCGCTGGTTGACCCTGTGGCCACGATGTCTCCCTCCTGAAGTCCGGAGAGAATGGGCGCCAGGGTGATGTTGGGAAAGCCGACGGTGACGGGTGTTCGGACCAGTTCGTCGCCCACGATCTTGAAGACGAATGTCTTGCCATTTTCGACATAAAGAGCCTGGCGCGGAACGGTCAACGCATCGGGAGTACTGGAGGTAGTCACGGTGACGGTCACGTTGGTGTCCGGCAGCAGGCCGCCATCCCCGCCGTCGATATCGATGAGGGTTTCGCCCACATAGCGAGTCGTGTAAGCGACTACCGTGGTGGGGACGCGCACGATGCGGCCAGTCCACACGTGGTCGGGCTTGGGGTCTCCATCCCACTTGATCTGCACGCTCTGGCCCACAGCAAGTTGGCCGATCTCCGGCTCGTCGAAGTAAGCGCGCACGCGCAAATTTTTGAGGTCGGCCAATTGAAGCAGGGGTTTGCCCTCTTCCACAAAATCGGATCGCGCGACGTCGAGGCTGTATACGGTGCCGGCCACCGGCGCGCGGGGTGCGGTTTGGGCTTCCACCTGGCGTGCCGCGGCAAGGCCGGCTTCAGCGTCTGCAAGTGCAGCCTTCGCCCGATCCACATCGACGGGCGCATAACGGCTTTGCGCGCTCTGCTCCGCCGCATGCAGCGCGGCCTCCGCTGCATCGAGGCGCTCTTGAGCCGCAGCCACCTCGCTTGTCGAAGCCGCGCCTGTCGACTTGAGCTTTGAGATTGCATCCAGATCCCGACGGGCCTGATCGCGGTCCATGCGTGCGCGGATGATTTCGGCGGCCGAGGCCTGGCGCTCCTGGGTGCTTCCATTGTGCGAAGCCGCATCCAGCGCAGCCTGGGCTGTTTTCACGCCACTCTCCGCGGCGGCCACACGGGCGCGTGCCTGCATGTCGTCCAGCTCCAGCAGCAACTTTCCGGCAGGCACCTGGTCGCCCTGCTGCACGAACAACGCTTTCACGGTGGTCGAAAGGGGGCTCGATATGGGGTAATTCACCACTGGCTCGACGCGGCCGTTGGTGCTGATGTTCCTCACCAGCTGCTGGCGGCTCACCCGCGCGATACGCACCGTGAGGCGCCCCTGCGTGAGCGAGCGCGTCACGAAGAAGACGATGATGATAAGAACGGCCGCGCCCAGCCAAAGCCAGAGCCGGCCCGATTGCTTTCTCTCTTCAGCCATTCACTCAACCAAGGTCAGTATATAGGACTCAAGAAACGTTCCGACGGAGCAGAAAAATGCGGTTGCGATGGGTGAAGATGTTCAATGGGCTTGAGTTGGCCGCTATTGCAGAGCTGGGTACAATGAGAGCATGACCGTGCAGCAACGCTACACCGACGAACACGCCAAGGCGGGACTGGACTTTCAATTCCCTGCGATTGAGACCTGGCAGAACCAGTTTCCCGGCTATGAAATTCTTATCGATGACCCGGAGCTGACGTCCGTTTGTCCCAAGACCGGTCTGCCGGATTTTGGAGTTCTGACCATCCGCTATATGCCGCGCGAACGCTGCCTGGAGCTGAAGTCGCTGAAGGAGTATTTGTTCAGCTACCGCAACCTGGGAATTTTTCAGGAAAACATTGTGAACCAGGTTCTGGAAGACGTGGTGAAGGCCTGCGATCCGGTCTGGGCAGTGGTGAAAGGCGAGTTCCGGCCAAGGGGCGGAATTGGGACCACAGTTGAGGCAAGATGGCCCAGACCGGCTGCCTGAACTCCGCAGCTCCCTCCGGGAATACTGACAGCCGATTGCGGCGATTGTGTAAACTCGGGCAAGCAGATTTCAAGACGCTGAGGATACTTGTCGACTTCAACTCTTCCAAGGCGCATGCGATGGAGCCCGGCGGCGGTAACGCTGGCGCTGCTGATCGCGCTCAATCTGCTCAATTATATTGACCGCTATATTCTGCCTGGAGAGGTGACGCTGATCCAGCGGGAGTTTGGCTCGACTGACCGGCAGATGGGATTGCTGACGACGGCAATGTTCATCACCTACATGCTGGTTGCGCCGCTCAGCGGCTGGCTGGGTGACTGGTTTCCCCGCAAGCCGCTCATCATTGCAGGGGCGCTGCTTTGGAGCGTGGCAACACTCGGCACAGCCTGGGTCCACGACTACCGGACCCTGTTCATTCGCCACGCACTGGTGGGGGTGGGCGAGGCGACCTTCGGCATTTTCGCTCCTGCAGTGCTGGCAGACTTCTATCCAGAGAAGGAACGAACCCGCATTCTCACGATCTTCTATGTAGCCATACCGGTAGGTGCGGCGCTGGGCTACGCGGCGGGCGGCGAGCTGGGCGCAGTGTGGGGATGGCGCGCGCCGTTCTTTATCTGCGCGGTTCCGGGGCTGGTAATTGCGGCGCTCTATGCGTGGATTGGCCGCGAACCGGAGAGAGGAGCGTGCGACCGCATTCGGCCCACCCGCAAACGTACGTTTTCCACGGAATCGCTCGGCGAATTTCTCCGCAGCATCCTTGCGCTCGTGACAAACCCGGCCTTTTTGACAGCCACTTTCGGACTCGCGACCCTGACTTTTGCCATGGGCGGCATTTCGGCGTGGGTGCCCACGTTTCTGCACAGGTCTGCTGGCTTGTCGGTCGGAAATGCGGGACTCATTGTGGGCGCCATCACGGTGGTGGACGGCATTGCTGGAACCGCATTGGGGGGGTGGATTGCCCAGCGCTGGCTGCGCACCAATCACCGCGCGCTCTATCTGCTCTCTTTTTGGAGCGTTGCGTTGACTCTGCCGTGCGGAGTGCTGGTGTTTTTCGGCCCGCATACCTGGGCCATCCCTGCGCTGTTTGCCGCGGAGTTCTTTCTCTTCCTCAATACCGGGCCTTTGAATACGGCTATTGTGAACTCCGTTTCTGCGCCGGTGCGCGCGACAGCAATCTCGGTCAACCTGTTCTGTATCCATGCATTCGGCGACACCTTTTCGCCGACCATTATCGGCGCCATTTCTGACAAGACGAACCTGCGCGTCGGACTGGGCGCAACGCTGATTTTTCTGGTGATCTCAGCGACGATTCTGCTCTTCGGCGCGCGCTTCGCGCCAACCTTGGATGAGGCGGTCGTGGCGCCGGCAGTATGAGCGGGCTGGTAGACGATACTGGCTGCATGGGCACGGGGCACGTCGCGAGGCAGGTTGTTCTCGTTCTTAGTTCCTTAGGAGTGTTGCGCTGGCTCTGGCAGGCGGTGGCGGTAGTGCGCGGAATTCCCACTCTGCCAGATCTGTTGAGCCCGGCGCAGAGGGCATTGGATCTGACGCGCGAGGCCGAGGCGTTGCCGGAACCGGCTACGAACATGCTACCCGATTTGACGGTGATTGTGCCGGCGTGCAACGAGGAAGCATCGATTCAGGCGACGCTGCGGTCGCTGCTCGCCTCAACCGAGGTTCGGCTGCAGATTGTGGCCGTCGACGATCGCTCGACGGACCGAACCGGCGCGCTGATGGATGAAATAGCTGCGGAGGCACATGCCGCCGGACCGCATACGATTGAGGTAATTCATAACAGGGAGTTGCCGGTTGGCTGGCTGGGCAAGACCCATGCGCTGGCGCTTGCAACTGCACGGGCAACTGCGCCGTGGCTCTTGTTTACCGATGGCGATGTGACCTTCGACTCTCGGGCCGTGGCGCTGACCCTCGAGTACGCCCGGCGAGAGCGCGTCGATCACGTGGTGCTCATTCTGACGCTGGTGCTCACGGGCATTGGCGAGGCCGCGGTGTTTGCGGCATTACAGGCGCTGGGCAACTTCCGAAACCGCCTGTGGAAGGCCTCCGACCCCAAGGCGCGGGACTTCTTCGGCGCGGGCGGCTTCAACCTGGTGCGGCGCTATGTGTACGAGCAGGTAGGCGGATTTGAGGCGCTGCGCATGGAAGTTGTGGAAGATCTGCGGCTCGCCTGGAAGATCAAGCGGGCCGGCTTTGCGCAGCGCATTGTGCTGGGCCCGGGGCTGGCGCGTATCCGCTGGATCAACGGCGCTCTGGGCATTGTGGGACTGATTGAGAAGAACGGCTTCGCGGCAATGCGTTACAACGTCGCGGTATCGCTGCTGCTGTTTTTCAGTTTCTCGATGGCGATTGTGCTGCCGCTGGCGGCGATCGCCGTGGGAGGCTGGGGAATCGTGCTTGGGCTGACGATTTACGCGCTCATGGCCATTGCTTATGCAGCCAATCGCCGAGTGACCCAGGTGTCCCCATGGCTGGTGCTGCTGTTTGCCCCAGCTACTTCGATTGTCCTGTTCGCACTGATGCGATCAATGTTTCTTACGCTCGGTCGCGGCGGCGTGGAGTGGCGGGGGACGCGGTATTCCCTCGATGAACTGCGCCGAAACGCGGGGCCGTGGTGGTGGTGAGGCAAGGGAGAAAAGCGCGGACCGGGTTTACTTTGCCGGCGTGGGTTCCTTGTCGCGGGTGTTCATGAACGAGCGGCCAGTGCCCTGCGAGCGGAGATTGGGATCGTTGACGGGTGGCCGGCTCTGGTCTGCCGAGAAGCCTTGAGCCAGCATGGGATTGGGCTTGAATTTGGGCGGGCCGCCGTAGAACTGGCGGGCATGGCTTAACACCATTCCAGAGCGCCCGTGCATGGGCTGTACGATGCCGCGCACCTGCACATCCATGTCGCGGTATTTGCGCAATTCGCCCACGTCGTCGTGGTCCTCCCACGGGCTGATGATGGTGAAACGGCAGGCATCGTCGGTGGTTTGGGGGGTGCAAACGTCAAGGAAACGGGTCCCATCCGGAAGTTCAACAACGTCATAGACGTGCGCGGAAATACACACGTCCTTGTTGAGCATTTTGGCCGCTTGCTCGGCGGTGACGCATGGCTTTTGCGTCCCCGCCGACGCTGCCAAAGGCGCAGCAAGAAGCAACAGAGCCGGCCACGGTAAACGGCGCAGGTGCATGCGAGGGATCTCCGAAAGCTGGATGAATGCTAACTCGAACGGAAAGCGTTAGAAAGACCCGCGCCAGTTACGGAGGTTTGCTGTACCCTTATCCCAGACTTCACCTCTTTGATTCTGTGATTAAGGATTCTGCCATGCAAGCTTCCTTCCGTCATTGGACAATGCTGCTTGTTCCGGGTTTCGCCTTCACAGGCGCCGCCGTGCTGGGCGCGCCACAGAATCACTTCATCGCCCAGTACAAGGGCGCTCCCTACCACGACAGCCGCTACCAGGATGGCGCGCAAAAGATTCCCGGCAAGGTGCTCTGTGCTTACTACGACCTGGGCGGCGAGGGCGTGGCCTATCACGATTCGGACCCGGAAAACCACGGCAGCGGCGAACTGAACAAGGTAGATGGAAGCTATCTGAACGAGTTCCGCATGCATGAGGGCGTGGATATTTCGTACACCAAGTTTGGGCGCACTCCGCCGATTGACGACAATCCGTTCAACAAGGTTGAGCCGCCGGCAAACCTGCTCTACGTGGGTTGGACGGAAGCCGGAGAGTGGTTCAATATCACGGTCGATGTGGCCAAGGCGGGCGAGTATTCGGCGGACTTGCTGTACACATCGAACCGCGGCGGAGCGATTATGTTCGACGTGAACGGCGAGCCTGCGACGGGGCCGCTGAAGATCCACACCACCTTCGACGAAACCGACCCGCTTGATTGGCGGCAATACCATCACTGGGCTCTGGCACGGGATTTTGTGAAGGTGAAACTGGCAAAAGGGAGGTCGGTGCTTACGGTACACATTCTGGCCGAGGGGCACATGAATCTGGCTACGTTTGAGTTTCGGAAGGCGGAGTGAACTTGTATATCCTGCCGAATTGGATATACAATCTAAAATGTATATCCGGAGGTCGGCAATGAAACTCGCAAAATGGGGCAACAGTCTAGCCGTTCGCATTCCTGCGGAAGTCGTAGCCAAGTTGGGAATTGCGCCGAATGAAGAGGTAGAGATCAAGGTCACCGGAGAACACTCGTTCGAAGTGGCGCGCGACCGTCGGCGCCTGGAAGCGATTGAGGCGATCCGCAGGCTGGCAGTTCCGCTTCCGCCTGGATACAAATTCAATCGCGAGGAGCTCCATGACCGCTTTGAGCGCAGCGTGCTGGGACGCGAGCTTGAGGCGCGCTCGAAACAGGAACAGGAAACGCGGTGAGTCCGGACCGGTTTTTCGATACGAATATTCTGGTCTACGCCCATAGCGTGAGAGATGATCGAACAGCAATCGCCAGACAGGTCTTGCTCGAAGGCGGAGTGGTTAGCGTCCAGGTGCTCAATGAATTTGCGTCGGTTGCGCGTGCCAAACTTGGCTTTACATGGCCCCAGGTTCAAGAGGCAATCAACAGCATTTTGATCCTCTGCCCAAACCCCAGAGCGCTAAGCCTCGATACGCACCTCCGTGCTTTGGAAATAAGCAAACGATACGGATTTTCGATTTGGGATGGACTGATTGTGGCCGCGGCAATTGAAGCCAAATGCTCGACGCTGCTGACCGAGGATTTACAACATGGGCAGGTGGTGGAGGGGTTGCGGGTTGAGAATCCGTTTCTCCTAAAGTAGCAGTAACTACCTTGCGCCTACCAACTCCTCATTCTTTGCTTTCTGCCCGTAGTGGCTCTCGACGTACTTGTCGAGGATCTCTTTGAATTCCGCGACAATCGTGTCGCCTTTCAGCGTGATTGCGAGCTTGCCGTCGATGTAGACGGGGGCTTTGGGCTCTTCAAATGTGCCGGGCAAACTGATCCCCAAATTAGCGTGCTTGGACTCGCCGGGGCCGTTGACTACGCAGCCCATCACGGCGAGCTTAAGCTCTTCCACGCCGGGATATTTCTTGCGCCACTCCGGCATTGAAGTGCGGAGATAGCTCTGAATTTGCTCGGCGAGCTCCTGAAAATACGTGCTGGTGGTGCGGCCGCAGCCGGGGCAGCTTGTGACCTGCGGCATGAAGCTGCGAATGGACAGCGATTGCAGAATCTGCTGCGCGGCCTGCACTTCTTCAGTGCGGTCGCCGTTGGGCTTGGGTGTGAGCGAGACGCGGATGGTGTCTCCGATGCCGGAGAGCAGCAGCGGGGCCAGGCCGGCTGTTGAAGCGATCAAGCCCTTGGCGCCCATGCCGGCTTCGGTGAGGCCGAGGTGCAGCGCGTAGCTGCAACGCGAGGCCAGCGACGTGTAAACGTCGATGAGGTCGCGTACGCCGGAGACTTTGGCGGAGAGGATGATCTGGTCGGCGCGGAGTCCGAAGTGCTCGGCAGCCTTCGCGGAGTCGATGGCACTGACGACCATGGCTTCCATCATCACGTCGCGGGCGGGCAGCGGGTCGGCGAACTTCGAGTTCGCATCCATCATGCGGGTGAGCAGCGCCTGGTCAAGCGAGCCCCAGTTGACGCCGATGCGGACCGGCTTCTGGTTTTCGACCGCGCACTCGACCATAACCTGGAAGTTATCATTATCTTTTTTGCCGATGGACGCATTGCCGGGGTTGATGCGGTACTTCGCCAATGCGCGCGCGGCGGCGGGAAATTTCTTCAGAAGCAAGTGGCCGTTGTAATGGAAGTCGCCCACGATGGGAACGCGGATGCCGCGCTTGTCGAGGCCTTCGACGATGTAGGGAACCGCCGCGGCGGCGTCTTCGTTATTGACGGTGACGCGGACGATCTCGGAGCCGGCCATCGCGAGAGCCGCGACCTGTTCGATGGTGCCGGGAATATCGGCCGTGTCGGTGTTAGTCATCGATTGGACGACGACCGGGACCTCCCAGCCGACGCGAACATTGCCGATTTTGACGGTGGGCGTTTTTCTGCGCTGAATCTCAGCCATGGTTCTAGTTTACCCGGAGTCCGGGGTGATGGAAATAGCGATGGAGATGCTGGTTGTGGTGGCGAAGCCGGGGGGTTTCCCACCCATTCCCCGAAGAGCGCGGAATGGATGGGGCACCCAGCCTTCTTTGACCAGTTAGATTGTTGCAAGCTCTTAACAGGAAATGCGTTACTCTGTGGCAGAGACGAGCGGAACGAGAGACTTGGAGGCCGGAGCGATGGGCGAAGGAACGGGTAGTGCAGTAGCGGAACTGGGCAGCCGTGCCGGGGAGCAGGCGGATGGCCCTTCGCTGCTGCTGCGCGGAGTGCGCAAGGCCTTTGCGGACGTGCAGGCGGTGGATGGGCTGGACCTGGAAGTGCCGCGGGGCGAGTGTTTTGGGCTGCTGGGGCCGAATGGCGCTGGCAAGACGACGACCATTGAGATGTGCGAGGGACTGACCGCGCCCGACCAGGGAACGGTGGAGGTGCTGGGGCTGAACTGGCACAACGGCGCCGATGCGTTGCGCCAGCGGATTGGGATTCAACTGCAGGAGACGCAGTTTCCAGACAAGCTGACGGTGGAAGAGACGCTGAGGATGTTCAGGAGCTTTTTCAAGCGCGGGATTTCTGTGGAGGAATCGATCCGCACGGCGCAACTGGAGGAGAAGCGGAAGTCGCGCGTGGGCGGGCTTTCCGGTGGACAGAAGCAGCGGCTGGCCATGGCCTGCGCTTTGGTGGGCGACCCGGAGCTACTGTTTCTGGATGAGCCGACGACGGGGCTCGATCCTCAGGCGCGGCGGCATTTGTGGGACCTGGTAGACGGGCTGAAGCAGGCAGGGCGAACGATCATTTTGACCACTCACTACATGGATGAGGCCGAGCGGCTGTGCGATCGCGTGGCGATTATGGACCACGGCAAGGTGATTGCTCTGGGGACGCCGCAGCAGTTGATCGGCACAATCGGCGGCGAAGACATTGTGGAGTTTGCGGTGAGCGGAATTGAAGCGACGGGGCACGGCTCTGTGGATGTGGCGCCGCTGCTGGCGATTCCCGGCGTGCAGTCGCACCGTGTGGATGCGGGGCTGCACCAGCTTTCGGTGAGCGAGTTGCATCTGGCGGTGCCGCGGATTTTTGCGGCGCTCAACCAGCAGGGCTTGCATTTGAGCGAGTTTCGCACGCACTCGGCTACGCTTGAGGATGTGTTTGTGCGCATGACGGGAAGGAATTTGCGCGATGAGTAAGCTGGAATTCAGCAGCCTTTATCAATTGACGATGGTGCGGTTCCGGCTCTTTCTGCGCGAACCGGAAGCAATTTTCTGGATTTTCTTCTTTCCCATTCTGCTTGCCGTGGGGTTGGGGATCGCCTTTCGCAACCGCCCCGCGGATGTGCTTCAAGTTGGCGCGACGACTGCGCAATTGACGCAGGCTCTGGCTGCCGATAAAGGCCTGACTGCTGAGACTCTGAGCGAGGCTGATGGCACTCATGCGCTGGCGACAGGGCGGATTTTGCTGCTGGCGATTCAGCGGCCCGATGGGGTGGCGTACAAATACGACGATACCAATCCGGACGCGCGGACCGCTCGTCTGTTGGCGGACAGGGCGATTCAAACAGCAGCGGGGCGGCGCGATGCGGTGCAGGCCGGGAACGAATTGGTGCATGAGACCGGCGCACGTTACATCGACTTTGTGGTGCCGGGCCTGCTGGGGATGAACCTGATGGGCTCTGCGATCTGGGGGATGGTTTTTCCGATGGTGGAGGCGCGCCAGAAAAAGCTGTTGAAGCGGCTGGTAGCTTCGCCCATGCCGAAGTGGCAGTACCTGGCGTCGTACCTGCTGTCGCGGCTGGCGATGCTGATCATTGAGGTCGCATTTTTTCTGAGCTTTGCGCGGCTGGCCTTCGGCGTGCCGTTTCGCGGATCGCTCTGGCAACTGTGTCTTCTATGCCTGCTCACTTCGCTGGCGTTTTCCGCGCTGGGGCTGCTGGTTTCATCACGCGCGAAAACCATGGAAGCTGCTTCAGGATTGATGAACCTGGTGATGCTTCCCATGTGGATATTGTCCGGCGTGTTCTTTTCGGCTTCGCGATTTCCCGCGGTGATTCAGCCGGTGGTGCGTGCGCTGCCGCTGACGGCGGCCATTGAAGCTATGCGGGGCAATATGCTGCAAGGAATTGGTATTACTCACATGATGGTGCAGGTGGGAATTCTTGTGGCGTGGTTCTTTGTGCCGTTTGGTGTTTCTCTGCAGATTTTTCGGTGGAGATAACCGGCTGCCAGATGAAGTAACTCGTTCGCACCGCGAGTCATTCGAGCAAATAAGCGATGTTATCGAAGCGCAATCCTTCTCCATTCTTCAGATCGAAGATTACGCTGGTGATGGGATCGGACCAGCCGGTGCGGATGCGGCGCAGTTCTCCGGGCTTGATGGTGAAGGACTGCTCACGAAATTCAGGCGAGTGGAGAGCTAGCGTGGCCTCAGACGCGCCGCCGTTATAGACGTCTACGCCGACGAAGATGCGTGGCGAGTAAAAGCGGAATTGCGCCGAGGCGGCTTTTGGATCGGTGAGCGCCAGGTTGAAAGTGCCGAAGGCGCCTTCAGGAACATTGATGCGCCACTGGTCTGTGCCCCAGTCGATCACGCCGGAAGGATACCGGCCGTCGAGGCGCGTGCCCGCGGGAAGATGGGGATCGTCGAAGTTGACATACCGCGGCGGCGCGTTGCCTCCGTTTCCATTAATGCTGATGTCGCGTGCGTTCTCATGGCGGATGCGAAGAACGCGCGTCTTCTCGTCGAATCTGTATCCGGGTTGATCGAGATCGGCGCGGCGCGCGAGTGGAAGGCCATTGGCCGTGATGAATTCGGGAGCGAAGTCAAGCCGCAGAACGTCGGTTGAGCCCGGATCGAATGTGGAGTAAGTCACGGAGCCCTTGCCATAACTCACCTTTGTAACTATCGAGCTGGAACCGAGTAAGTGCGACTCATCGGCGGGAGCCCACTCAGGAACGGCCCAGAAGGCGTCCATCAATCTTCGCGGACCATCGGCAAACTGGTCGGTAAACCACCATTGCGCGGCAAATGGAGCATGAGCGCCATAGGATAACCCCTGAAAGTAAGTCACCCAGTTATACGACCGGAAAGCCATTTCGCGATAAGCCACATCTCCGGTCTTGGCATAGTAGAGCGCTTCTACGGCGGCTAGCCGCGAGGTATGGCTGTCGCAGCACTGGTTGGGCAAGTTACAGCAGAATTCAAGTCCATTGCCTTGCTCGGTGGTGACTGTGGCTCCATGCACCAAGTACTTGGGCCACTTGGGAGTGGTCTTGACCCACTCGATGAGCTTCCTTGCATGTTCGCGCCATTCGGGATCCTTGTCCGGATTTAGCAAGACGTAGCGGGCAAACTCCAAAGGAATGACCTGGTTCATGTTGGCCATGGTGGGAGGCGTGTCTTCAAAGTAGCCGACCCACACATTGTTGGCCAACGGATATTTCTTAAACCACTCCCACGCGCCAGCGCGGACTTGAGCGTACCCATCGATGTTGCCCTGCTGCAGGCGGATAAGCTCGTCGAAGAGCATGATGGGTTCGATAACGTTGGCGGAATAAGGTCCCATCGCGGGATTGGATTCGAGCTTTCCGTCGCGAGCGTAGCAACGCACCGGCCATGGAGAATGAGTTTCATCGCCAAGCTTGTAGTTCTTGATGAGCGCGTCAGCACAACGAATGGCGGCGCGCAGATATTTTGCATTGCCGGTCATTTCATAGAGGCGGAGATAGGCGTATCCGTCTTCGCCGACTACATGGGGCTCAATGTAATCTTCGCCGAGCTGACTCCAACCGGTGTAGCGCCTGGCGCCAGGATTGGCGGATGCGTATGGGACCTGGGGCCACGCGTAGCCTTCCGGCGTCAAGCCATTTTCCAGCTCGTAGTCGACGAAGTCCTGGAGAAACGTAAGTGTGCGTGGGTCGCCGGTGTACGCGTAAAGGTGCTCCATGAAGCCTTCCATCATGGCGCGCAGGTAGCCGGTGGAGTTTGCCCAGTGCGGATCGGGGAAGAGTTCAAACGTAGTGCGGTCGAAATCGAAGCAACAGTAGTAGTAAGGCAGGCGCTGGCGATTGTACTGGTCCCAGAGAATCGTCCATTGGGTGAGGAAGTGCGATGAATAGGAGTACCCGATGTTGTCAGGCATGGGCCAAGGCAGCAGCTTGCCCTGCGCATCGAGTTGCACCGGACGGCCGGCAATGGTCGGCTCATCGACGGTAGATACAACCGGGAAAGGCTTTTGCTGAGCGGCGGAGAGTGCGGTCAGAAGCAATACCAACGAAATATTTCGCGCGAACTTGATTGTCGAATTCATACGCCTCGAATTATAGGGAGACTCGCGGCCATTGTAACTGCGCGAAGGAGTGTTTCACAAAGGGGAGGGAATCCAGGCACGCATGCCAGCATGCCTAGAGCACAGGAAACCCCGGCGCAACCGC
>Ga0302326_10016762_pt1 | contig 15311 bp, 15 predicted proteins | sample Palsa_T0_3_FD_202264 | JGI IMG/M metagenome (GOLD analysis project Ga0302326, IMG submission 202264) | Peat permafrost microbial communities from Stordalen Mire near Abisko, Sweden - Palsa_T0_3 | ecosystem: Environmental > Terrestrial > Soil > Palsa > Peat permafrost | place: Sweden: Abisko...
CGTCTCTTGCGAGACAGCGAATAATGGCTCCTCCGCCGGCATGCGCACCCAAGCGCGGCCCACTTTTTTCAGGCGGTAGCCATGCCAGACCGGAGCTTGGTAGCGCCGCTCGGCTTCCTGCCGCACGCGAGCGATCGCGCGCGCGATCTCCGCGCGTTCCCAGCGAGCCACTTCCAGCAGGTGTGCTTCTACGGCTGCTTGATCGACAGCCGGAAAGGCATGCGCGGCTTTCAACAGCGAAGCCGCCATCACCCGCCCCGCGACAAGAGGCTTCAACCCCTGGCCGATCTGATCCGCCGACCGATTCGCCGGGCTCTGTAGGCATTCCGCCACGCTCAGCCGCACGGCAGCCTCCCCGCTCAGCTCCACTTTGCCGCAATACCAGATGCTGCCGTCCTTTTTGATCTTGACGTAGCCGCACCTTTGCAACACATCGAAGACGCGCTTGACCACGCTGGTCGATAGCCCCGTCTCGCGCGCACAGTCCCGCTGGTTCAGCCGCTTGCCATCCACCCCCACGCAGTACGGGCTGTACTGCGGCTCCCCCTGCGCGCTCTTGGGCACCCCCTCGTAGCACACCGTGTGGAAGCGCATAAACTCCACCACGCGCACTGGCGCCGGCAACTCGGCATCATGGATGGCCCACCCGATCGGCTGCCGCGGGACGGTCGCGAAGTAACCCGGCGGATCGGCGCCCATCAGGCACATCAGCGCCTGGATCGTGCTCGGCGAGTCGCCTCCATTGCTGTGTCTGTTGGCCACTGGCATTTTTCTCAGCCCTCCCCAGCCAAGCCTTCCAGGGCCGCCTTCGAATCGCTGTGCAGGCTCATCCCCACCGCCTTCAGATACCGCTCGTAGCCAGCTTTGCCGTGCGCGATCGCCGCCGCTTTGCTTTCCGCGGACATCGGCGGCAGGTACGTCAGGACGGATTTGGCCAGGTTATCCAGCATGGCGAAGATCACGTACTCGGTCCGTTGCAGACGCGCGATCTCGGTGCGCACGGCTGCTAAAGTCGCGGCCTGGCGCTTCTCCAAGCTATGCACTTCCTCTGTCAGCTGGCCTTGCGTCACCCCTCTTCCCAGACTGGCCCGCACGAAATCCGCGATCTTCCGGTACCCCCGCTGCCGCGCCGCTTCCGCCAAACGCCGGCTTTCCTCAGTGGTCAATCGCACCGTCAGATACATGCTGCGCCTGCTGTTCATCGTCCCCTCCCCTGCTCCACACTGACCAGAGCTTTCCTGATCGTTCGCTCGATGTAGTCGCTCTGCCGCTTGGGGTTTCCCTTGTGGCTCAAATCGCGCGAGCCCAACGCGGCTTTGACGCTTGCCAAGTCTACTCCGCGCGCCACCGCATACACCGCGTACGCTAAATCCACACGCGTGCCATCCCCGCCGTAGCGGGGATCCGCGCGGAATGTCTCGATTCCCTTCAACGGCCTTCCGTCCTGTCTTGGTAATTCCGCCTGGTACCGGGCCTGCGCGCGAGCCCTCTCGGTGTGCTCCTTCTCGAGCCGGTCTCGCGTGCGCGTCACCAGCCCTGCGCTTTCCCGTGCGATCGCACCGGCAGCTCCCACTAAACGAACGAATGGGAATCTCGTCGTGGGTGAGAGGCCGGCGTGCAATTCGTGTAAGCGTTCCTCCTGATACTGTTTCCCGCTCTTGTCCACCCAGTGGCCACCCGGACCCGGCCGAAAATGCGTCTTCCGCCAATCCTCATAGCCCGGCACTCCCACAATCTGTTTGTATTTTTCCTTGGTGTTCCGGAAGCCTGCCAAACGGCCGAAGTGCCGCCAGTCAGCGGCCTTCACGTCCCCTCCGAAACGCCCCGCCAGATCGCGTGCCACCGCCGTTCCCAGTTCCCGGTCCAGTTTTTCCGCGTGCTTGACCCACACCTGATAATTGCCAGGAGAGGTTTGCACGACCACCGCCGGCTGGTACCCGTCTTCCCACATCTGTGCAACTGCCTCGGCCCTCAGATCGTCGATCAATGTCAGATTGCTTTCCCCTTTCGGTCTGACATAGATGTGACTCCCGTGCCAATTTTGATAAAGCAGCCAAGGGATTGACGAAATCAGCCTTTCCCGATCCCAGCTCCGCAATAACATGAACTGAGGTTGGTCCCCTTCTCCGCGTTGTAACGCCCCCGCCTCAAAGATCTCCGAGCCCATGGCTCCCAGCTGACGCTCCACCGCCTCATAGGTTGTGTCCTGCGCCCCATGGAAGCCCCTGTTGTAGACCCGGTAGTATTCGTGCTTCGCATTCCGCCGCAACTGCCGCTCTCTCTGCCGGTCCTCCCATCCTTCCAGGCGTTGCCGGACCAGTTGACGCGCGCTAACGTCGCTCCCCACTGCGCCAATCCTCCTTCCGTCTACAATTTCCCAATCCAGAATCCGCAGCCAAACACTACCAATGCCAGCACTGCCCCGACTGCACCCCAGCGCGCCAGGGCCCCGATCCGGTACGCCTGCTGGATTTCTTCGACCATCCGCTGGACCTGCAGCCGCGCACCAGCAATCTCCTCCTGCAGCGCTCCGCTCAAGCCGCCCGCGCTCTCCCGCACCTGTTGCGCCAACACCTTGCTGGCGCGTGCCTCGACCCGCTGCATGGTCTGTTCGAACTCCGCCAATCGGGCGGTCATATGCTGGTCCACGTCCTTCAGTAACTCCCCCATCAGCTTGCGCAGGATCAACTCATTCAGCGTCACTAGCGCAAAAGCCGGATCGTCCTCCTGCAGCGCGATGCCATGCCGTTCGAACACCTTCGCAGCCAGAGCGCGTACGTCAGCCCTCTTTCCCGGCACTGCCTTGAGCGGCAATTGGGGTTGCGCCGGACTCATAGTCCCAACCCGTCCAATTGCTCGAACAACTCGCGGCGGACGATCTGTAGCCGCTGCTTGCTGACCAGCGAAAAACCCTCGGCGGCGATGGCTTCCTCAAACGTCAGCCGGGCCTGCAGCATCTGTTGCACGTCGTCTTCGAAGGTATCCGCATTGCGTTTGCGAATCAGCACCGAGCCCACCAGCTTGGGCGCCAGATCCTGCACCAGCTTGAACTGCTCGAAGGATCGGTTACCATCGCGGACCTCTCCAAAGAATTCATTGAGCCACACGATGAGAGCCCTCTGATTGGTCGTCTGCGCCAGCCGATCGAGACCGTTCAGGGTGTCCGTCATGGCCTGACCGCCGGTCACCACGCAGTGGATATAGATCTGGCGCCCCTGGCTCTCCAGCAGTGGCAGAATTTCGTTTTCCAGCATGTAATTCCAGAACGGCAGGAACGTCGAGGCGCCGGTATCCACGATGGACGCACCGTCCCCGTTCAATAACTTCTCGATCAGCGGATCGAACCGTTTCTGACTGATGACTCCGCCTCGGATCAAATCCCCGATATGCTCGGCGGCCAAGGCCTTGTACTGCGCCAGCGTCGCATTCCCCGGGTCCGTGTCGAAACACTGTACCGCCCGTTGCCGGCTGAGATATTGTGCCAGGATGGCGGCCACGAAGCTTTTGCCCACTCCTCCCTTGGCCTGCAACACCACATGCACCGAAGGTCTATGACCGTTTGTTGCGTTGGTCTCTTTCGGCATTGCCTTCCTTTCCGCGTGTTGTGCGATAGAGCGCTGCCTGCAGCGCACAGAGCGTTATCGCCACGGTCAACAGCCCCAACTGGTCCCCGCGGGCGATGTGGTAGCCGAATCCGAGGTTCCGATTGTCGCTGATCCATGCCAGCCCCAACGCCAACACCGCAGCGAGGCTACACCACAAGCCGACCTTCCGCCTGGTCCACGGAGCAGAGATTCTTGGGCGGCTTCGAACAATCGCACAGATCCGGCGGTGCATTAGAACCCCTGGCAACCTATGCTTTTCAGGCACTCCTCTTCCTCCTCCTCATTGCGTCAACCCTTTAGTGGGGAACGGGTCATAGTCGAAGCTCTTCTTTTTCGCGCGCTGCTCGCGCACGTTCCGCAGCGGATCGGACGCCACTCCCTGCGACGGACGGCCCTGTCTCGCTTGTGCATCGTGCCGCGGTTCCACCTCCGGAACCGTTGTATGCGCGCGCAGATGGATAGAAACGGGATGAATCCCGCGCCGCACATCCCGCTTCCGTAGCCTCTGGACGTAGGTCTTGAACTGCGCGTAAGGTACCCCTAACCCATCCCGTTCGGCCGCTTCATAGATTTCCCTCAGTTTCTTGCCAGCCGCCAGGTTGGCCCTGATGACCGCCCAGGCAGCTCCGACTCGGCCACTTGCCGTTCGTGGCGTCATCTTTACGAGTTCCTGGAGGTGCGACAGCTCTAAGTTCATGCCTGTCATTCCTGGGCGACGCCGTCAACAGCGGGGCGCCGAATTCATCGCGACGCGCCTTCGGAGAAGAACAGCCCCTACATATATAGGCATTCGCGCGGGCGATTTCGGCAGTTTGGATTGAAATTTTTTTGGAGTACAATATTGCATTCCAGATGGGGTCTCCGGTGCCGATTAAAACCATCCAGGGGCTGGCGTCAACCGAGCGAGAGGCTCTACCTGATGAGTCCTTCCGCGGAGGCGTTGACCTCAGACAGGTTGTCCACTGGCTTCGCCTTCACCTGGGTGGGCGCAGGAGCGTGAATCTCGATCTCCTGAAGGCGAATGTAATAAACCTCACGGAGCGCCATTGGTTGGCTGCTCTTCGCACAGACCGCACACGGCCACGGCGACAGAACCTGGCTGGCGTTCCCTCCAGACCCTCGGACGCAACGACCGTCTCCGACCCGCACTTCGATCCGGCTGAGACGGTTTACGTCCAGCAGCTTTTGTCGATCGTAGAGAACAATCTCATGTCCGAGGATATTCCATATTTTCGCGCGCTTATCGAGAAGACTACGGCCGCCGAACTCGCCGTGACACTCGGAGCGAACCTACATACAACCTCGAAGCGGATGAAGCGGGTGCGAATTAAGGCTCAGTCGATCATCAAATCTTTGCAGAATCGCGTCCCGTCCGAAGAGACCTAGCGAATGGATGAGCTCAACTGGTTTCGCCAGGCTATTATAAGGGCCTATCCCAATCCCCAGCGCTCGGGCTGTCCGTCTCCGGACGCGCTAGAAGGGATGGCCCGGAGAACGGCGCCTATGGGTGCGGCGGAGCAACAGCACATCTTTCATTGTTCCCCTTGCTTTTCTACCTATCTGGGTATTCGGAACCAGATCCGACGAGGTCGTGTCATTCGGGTCACCGGCATCTGGAGCCTCTCAATGCTCCTTATTGCAGGCATAACCTATTCCGGGTATCGCGCGCTTCGTCATTCAGCGGCTCCTCAAGAGTTTGCCACAGCGTTCAACTTTCAGGACCGGCCTGTATTCCGCGGGCCGCATCAAGCCGTAATTGATCCTTCCCCGTTTCTCCTGCCTCGCGGCATCGTGCTCATTTCTGTAACGTTGCCTCTTGGAAGTCAACCTGGCATTTATCACCTTGAGATCTATCGTGATGGGCAGACTCATCCCCTTCTGACTGCCTCCGGACAGGCTATCCTGCACAGCAATGGTTCGACCGTCCTGATTGTGCATCTTGACTCTTCTAAACTTAAGATTGGTCAGTACGAACTGGGGGTTGGCAAGAATGACTCCGACTGGAGCTATTCTGCGCTTGTGCTCCAGTAAAAATGCGCGTTCTAGCTTTCTGACGTGTTGTGACTTCTAGCAGTAAATGGCCCGAAGCTTCCGAGCCTTGCCTATGCACGCGGGCGTCGGCGGCAGGTAGAGGTCCCGAGCAGTACTCGCTTGCCCCAGTCCTCGCGCCGCGATTACGGGAGTATGCTTTGTTCACGAGTTTACGCGGAGAACTACATACCCTTGGCTACCTCCACCGCTCTGGTCAACTGGTTGTCCGTGCCTTCCACGCTGGCTTCCAGAGACCAGTCCACCTCCACGTCCGGCGTTACTCCATTCCCTTCAAAACGGTGCCCGCCCCAGGAAAGATAGCACCCTACCGGTAGAAAGGCTATATAACCGCCCCCAACCTTGAACCCTTCGCCGCCAAGCAGACGACCTGCAGTCTTCGTGCCGACGATTCTCGCCAAATTGTTTTCCTTGGCGAACCCCGCCACCATTTCGCCGGCTCCCGACGTGTGTTCGTTCACCAGCAACACAACGCGGCCGTGGAATTTCTGTGGCCCCAATCCTTCCGTTACGACCACGATGGATTGATCTCTTCCGGCGAAGCGAAGAAGCAGGAATGGCAGTCTCCACTTCTGCGCGGGGATTCCCCGAAACTTCGGCAGCTCTTCTTTTCGGTACCCCTTCTCGGCCCGCTTCCGCGTCAGACTATAGCCGACGGGCAATCTGGCCGGCGTCAGATATCCCATCAACCGCAACCCACCAATGCCCCCACCCGGATTACCTCGTAGATCCACGATGAGGCGGTTGCAGTTCCGAATCTCCTGCACCGCACGATCCACGTCCCGGGCAAAATCTATACCGATGACTCCGGGGAACATGGTTACTTTCAACAGTCCAAGGTCGGGAGTCAACATTTGAGCACTCACGGCGCGCGGCTCGGCATATGGGCACTCACTATACTTGGCAGTGGGGATCCGCAGCTCAACTTTGGTCACGTGTCGCGTTCCGTTCCGTTGGACAACCGTAATCTGAGCACTGGTTCCCATGCGAAACTCTGGCGGGCGCGGAGGAATTACCTCTTGTTGGCCGATGCTCAAGAGAATGTCGCCGGGCTTGATCCCAGCGATCGCCGCGGGTCCTCCTGGCTGAACGTCTTGAAAAGCCCACCGCGTTCCTTCAACCGTCTCTCGCATCCGAAATGTTGCGTTGACCGAATTTCGGCTAGCGACTTTCGATTCCCGGCGAAAAAATCCGGTGTGGCTCGTGCCCAGTTCCTTCAACAACGCAACCATCGTTTGTTCGAACTCTTCCGGTGACGCCGCCTCTACTATCGATGCTCGATATTGCTGTATCAAAGCTGGCCAATTGCGCCCGTTAAAGTTCAGGTCAAAAAACTTGGTCCTCACAAGTCGGTCAACCTTGCCAAGAATTGCCTGTCGTTCCTCTCGATTCTCCGTCACCGCGCACCTCCCAATGCAATCTTTCCGTTCCCATCTCCAACCAGCACGAATCCCGCCCAGTACAACGGAGGCACCGTTTCGCCGAACTCTCGAAGCATATCCATCTTGGCCCGGCGCAGTGCCTCTTTCTTCGTTTCGCCCTGAACCAGATGCCGGTAAAACGCCTCCATAAGGCCTTTCGTATAAGTATCCTCCGCAGGCCAAAGGCTGGCAACAACGCTTTTTGCGCCCGCGTCCAGAAACGCATCGACCAAGCTCGACACTCCTGCCTCCCCATCGATGCGTCCCAGTCCGGCATCGCAGGACGAAAGAGTCACCAATTCCGCATTAATCGGAAGCTTCCGAATTTCTCTCGCTTGCAAAAGTCCATCCTCCTGCGGCCGCCCACCGCTCGAAAAGACCAAGGCCGAGCGATCCGGGAATGCACTGTCCGCCTGCCCGTGAAGAGCAAGGTGAATCACCTGGACTTGACTCAGCGGCTCAGCCTTGAAGGCCGCCTCGGTCGCCTGATTGCGCAGCAGCATGGTGCTACGCCCACCGACAAGTTTTGCGATCGACGTTATCTCGCTCTCGGTGGAAGGAAGTGCCGCGAGCTTGGATCGCTCGATGTCAAAGAGTCCCCGGAAGATTGCCAACCGGCCGTTTGATGTCTGCGCCGTGTCAGATCGTCCCGGTGCTGACGCTGATACCCCCAAGAACCTTATCGTGCCCTGGCTAATCCGCTCCTTCCGCAGCAGATGCAGCACCGTACCGGAAGGGGCGACCGTGAAGGAATGGCGATTCAGACTGTAGCCCTCATCATCAGACCAAAGGGCTTCGAATGGAATCAAATTCAGAACGCCGTCCGGAACGATCACAACATCTCGACTGACTCCGTACTGAGCGATCGGCTGCAACAGCGCCACCGAGAGTTTTTGGGATAACACACGGTTCTCGCCTCTTTTCTCGATAGTGTTCCGATAGTCCGTCACCAACTTCTTGATTTCCTTGCTTCCTACCAGCTTGGAAAGGCTCACCTGTCGGCTAGTGATCACCAGGCAATACGATTGTGGTTCGCTGAGGACATATTCCAACACAACCTCTCCCGGTCCGAGATCATGTTGCAGCGTCCGCAACGGAACCGGCTCCTCGCGTATGGGAGAGCTGTCGTCCGGCGTGAGTACTTGCTCCGCTTCGAAAATCGCGTCCAGGAGACGCGCCCGTTCAGCCGGACTGTCGGAATCAAGTAGACGGCTGTTCAGCGAGGTGAGGCGGAGATCCGCGCGACTGGGTGGCTCCTCGGCGGAGACGCTCGCCTGCTGTCGAGTCCTCAACTCCTCCACCGCTACCCGTCCCCTAGCCTCCTCGATGATGCGGAAGGCCCTGTCAAGATTTCCCATCCGCTCTGCTGCGAGGGCAAAATGACCGACATAGATTTCACTCATGCCGCCGATCACCGCTCGCCTCGCCGTGATATTTCGAGCGTTCAAAAGCATCCCTTCGGTGACATCCGCGGCCTTCACAAACAACCGTTCCGCAGCGTGCAGCTGGCCCATCTGCGCTAAAAGATTGGCTTGGACCGCCAAGTGGTGAGGTATCGCGTACGCTTCTCCGAGACCACGGTGCGCGCTCGCACTGGCTGCGGCGCACGCGCTCGCCCTTTTGAGATCACCCGATTGTTGGTACAACTGGGCTAACTCCCATTCCACCTCAGCCGAGCCGCGCAGGAAATGAATCTTCGAAGCCGCGTCAGCAGCTTGTTCGTAGAACTGGATGGCACTTGGCGAGTCACCCGTCTTAACGGCTATCGCGCCAAACTGGGCTAGCACGTCGACTTCGTAGCCGGTCAGGCCTTTTGCTTTCGCAAACTGCATCGCTCGGGTAAGAAGCGCGCGCGCTTCATCGTATCTCCCAATCGTTGCGAGCACCGACACCCTGCCTATCGTTGCGAGCTTCGGGAATCCGGTATCCGGATTCTCCGCTGCCTTTGCAAGCGCCACGTCCAAGAATTTCAAAGCCTGTTCGGTACGTCCAATCTCGGCGAAAACCACACCAATAATCGAAAGATACCGAATCTGCGCACCAACATCGTCGACAAGCCTTGCGTACAGAAGCGCTTTCCCGAACCGCCATTTCGCTTCCGCACTGTTGCCGTCCAGCAAAGCCAGGATTCCCAACTCTCCGGATACGCGTGAAGCCAGTGCCCGTTCTCCTAGCGAGTCTGCGAGCGATTGGACTTCGTTCCACACCGGTCGCGATGCCACGCCATCGAGATTCAAATCTACCTGCCCTTTTACCACGAGCAAGCGCAGCCGCAGGTAAGGATCATTTTTGATTCCAGGTCGGCGGAGTTCTTCGCCCAGATATCGGGACAATTCCAGGAGGTTGCTGCTCTCCATCGTGGCCGAAATCTGACTGATCCTCGAGTAGAAAGCGTCACGGCTGTCGCCGCTCGCTTCGAAAAGGCGCTCCGCCCTCGCATATAGCGGCTGTGCTTCGATTGGGTTGTTGAGCCAGAACAGGTGCTCGGCCTCATCCAGCAACTGACGTGGATTGTTCGAATTCGGGTGCCGCTGCCGCGTGGGGATACGACGGTTCCGGAAGACCAGGACACTCAGCAGTAGGGCGCCGCCCACTACAGCAACTCCGGTCAGCGTTAGCAAGCGCCGGACAGTCATGCCATCTCCTGGTACTCCACTCTAAATGCTGGGAATGCCGAGATGTTGCGGTCTCCACTGCAGAGATTGTCTGCGATTTGTTATTTCTGATACTTCTCAAGAATTTTACCGGGTGTTTGTGCTGAAGCATTCTCCGTTACTTCGCCCATCTCGACCCCAGAATTTCGCGTGACCGCACACCCCTGTGTGCGTGGTGTTTATACCGGTTGCCGTCTCCTGCCACTGCCAAACATCACCCCGCTATCGGCTTCTGTCAATGACGTCCTGCTGTCGTCGTAACTCATCCGCCGCGCGGCTTAGAGCCTGCTGATAGCGCCCAAGCCAGCCCAGCCCTCCTCCACGGGCGTGGCCCCATTGCGAATCAACTGCTGCACCGTTTGCCTCAGATATTGGCGATTCTCCAGGATGCTTTCAGCGGTTCCCAGTTCCTCCACTTCAATCCTGGGCCGCCCACCCGCAAACACCTTACGTAGGCGGACGAACGTGTTCACCCGCAAGCCCCCGGCGTTGCGCATCTCCTGCATCTGCCGAGTATGATTGATCGCGTATATCTTCGCATTGGTCGATTCCAGCATCGCGTAACTACGACCGTTCTCCTCTTCGCCGTGTACCAGGATCCTCCCTTCGACACAATCCAGAGCCACGTGATCCAGCGGGAGAATCGGCAGTCGCGCGTCGGAACGCAATACGCCCCCGGCGTTCAGGGTCTTCTGCCGGTCGGCGATTTTCTGCATCCCCCGCAAGACACCTGCAAAGTCGCCACGCACCTCCCAGCTATCCGTGCTGACTCTTCGCGCCAGCCCCATAACCTCCAGCACTGCCAGCCGAGCCACCACAAACTGCGCCCGGCCGCCAGGCTGGCAGGCCACCGAAAAGTGTGTGCCCGTGTCTGTTCCCGCATTGGCTCGCGCGATCATTCTATCGAGCGAGGTGTAGCGGATCTCGTTCACTTCCCGTCGCTGTGCTTCCAGGGCCTGCGCTTTTGAGCGGTAACCCAACTCCTTGGTGCACCAGTCTTCGGCGATCTGCCGGATGCCGTGCTGCACGAACTCTCTCGGTAGACGGATCTCCCGGCCTTGGCGGTCGATCCCGCGCATGACGATATGAACATGCGGGTGCCCCGTGTTGTAGTGGGCCACTGCCAGCCATTCCGCCACCGCATCGATTTCCTTCTCGACTCCCGCCATCACGCCGCGGGCCAGTTGCTGCATGTCCAAACGCTCGCCAAACTCCGGGGAAACAATGATCTTCCACAGCCGTGGATCGCCAGCTTGCTGCCACTCGTCCAGGCGGGGCGCTACTTCCAATTTCTGACGAGCATCATCGAAGCCGGCCTCGCGCTGGGCGGACCGGTGTGTAGCGCTTTCCCGCGAAAGATATTTCCCGTGAGCCTTCCACTGTCCGGAGGTCCTGTTCCCAACGTAACTAACTCGAACGGCGCAACGTTGCCGATATGGCCTTGTCGCATGCCCGATGCGGGTCATTCTACGCGCTGTTTGCCTGGCATAACCATAGATGCGACCCAATGCGGACGGGACCGACACTCGCGGTTCGGCGGCCGGAAGCGGGCGCCGCGGCCGGATGCGGAATTCCTTCTCCTCATGTCGCAGTGGGGGAAGCGGGCGCGAGCCACTCTTAGAGCGTTTTGGTCGGTTGGAGGACTTAGCGGATCCAGCCATCTCGGCAAGCTCAGCCCGATAGGATGCTAACCGGCGGGCAGCGGTTGCGAGAAGCTCCCTACAAGGTGTTACAAACTGTTCCCGACTGTTACAAACTGTATCTATTTGTTACTAACTGTGCCCGTTTGTTACCGACTGTTCCCATTTGTTCCCGAATGTTCCCAAATCGAGCGTATGAGGCAGCCAAAACAGCCAAAAAAATGTAGTGGAACATAAAGGGGTGTGTCACATTGGGGTCTTTTAGGTGCACTTTTCCGAGTGTTCGCAATCACTTACATGTGTCACATTTTCGCTCAACATAAGAAAGCGTGTTACACGGGAGGCCGTTTAGAGCACTTTGCCCAATGTGCACAATCACTTGCGCGTGTCACATTTCTCCATTAGTCGGCTCGGTCGGAAGTACTTGACAAACCTCCACTGAGTAAGCAACGACGCTTACCGATCGCGGGCGGGCAGTCGAGGCGCATACGAGTGTGGCTAGTGATTTTAATGAAAAGTTGTACTCTTTTGACTACAACCACTTACACGGGTTTTTGCGAGCAGAGGTATTGACGGCCTCGGTCGGTTAATGCTGTTCTATTCCAGAGAAACCACGCCAACCGTGGAACAACACTCGAAAGGATGAACTAATAGCGTGGCCGCTGCATTGACTGTCGCACACCAGGACGAGCAACACCTGCGCCTGGAGGTAAAACTCCGACGGGAACTGGGTGAGTCTATCCTGCGCCTGCTCGTAGACGAGGACGTGGAGGATATCGTACTCAACCCGGACTCCTCCCTCTGGGTCAAGCGCCGTGGCGTTGGCTTCGTGCGCTCAGGAACCCTGTCGCCAGCCACCGCCGCCAGCGCTTTGGGCACTGTGGCGGCTTGGCGCGGCACCGTGTTGAATCACGAGCACCCCATCCTCGAAACCGAATTGCCGCTGGACGGCAGCCGGTTTGAAGCAGCCGTGCCCCCGGTCGTACGGCAGCCCGTATTCGCCATCCGGGTCCGGTCGCCTAAGGTCTTTACGCTCGACGACTATGAAGCGGCCGGGATATTAACCGGCAAGGAAGACGTATCCAATCGGGTGCGCCAGCAACAGGATTTTGCGCTGGCGGTGAGCGGGCTTTCGCATGCCCAGATCATCCGGGCGGCCGTCCGGGACCGCAAGAACATCCTGGTTGTTGGCGCTACGGGCTCTGGCAAGACTACTCTCCTGAATGCCATCCTCGATGCGATCGCGGAGCTGACTCCCTTCGACCGGGTCATCTCGATCGAGGATACCACCGAGCTGCAATGCCGCGTCCCGAACTATCTCGACTTACGAGCAGTGGGTAATGTCACTATGCTCGAATGCCTGCGCGCTTCCATGCGCCTGAAGCCCACCCGCATCGTGGTCGGCGAGGTGCGCGGCGCCGAGGCGCACACGCTGTTGAAAGCCTGGAACACCGGCCACCCCGGCGGCCTCGGAACGGTACACGCCAATGGCGCTCTACTCGGCCTCACGCGCCTCGAAAGCCTGGTGGCAGAAGGCACCGACGCCCCACAGCAAAAGCTGATCGCGGAGACCGTGGATCTGGTGATCTTTGTCGATCCGGAGCCTTCCCTCCAAGCCGGACGCAAGGTCCGCGAGATGTTGTTAGTCACCGGTTGGAAAGAAGGACACTACCAAGTCGAGCAAGTTTGAAAGGAGCACACTTATGACGTTTCTCAGACGCAAACTTTCCGGCTCCCGCATAGGGGCCTTACTATTCGCCCTGCAAGCATTCCTGGTGCGCTGTTATGCGGCACCCGCCGGCGGCGGTCTACCGTGGGAGAAACCCATGACGCTGATCGCCACCTCGCTCACCGGCCCGGTCGCCTATGCGATCGGTCTTATCGGTATCTGCATCGCCGGCGGCACGCTGCTGTTCGGTCACGAGCTGGGCGAGGTAGGCCGGCGCGCCTGCATGATCGGGCTGGTGGTCGCGGTGCTGATCTTTGCTGCTCCCATGCTGGCATCGGCCTTCGGGGTCGGCGGCGCGGTGGTCTAAACCATGGCAGACGCTTCCACACCGCGGACTGTGATGATTCACCCTTCCGTCAACCGGCCCACCCAGTTGCTGGGTGGAGATCGGGAACTGGTATTGATCGCGGCCCTCACGGCTACTACCCTGGGCCTCAGCTTGGGTTCCTGGTGGGGCGTCTGCCTGGCGCTGATCTTTTGGATCGGTGCCGTAGGGGTCCTGCAGCGCATGGGAAAAGCCGATTCCCTGTTGCGGCAGGTGTACGTGCGGCACATCCGTTACCGGCAGTTTTATCCGGCAAAGAGTGGACTGCACGCTACCTGTGTGCCGGTGAGGAGGAACTGGAGATGACTCCGATGAGCCTGCGTGATTGGCCGCCAAACTTACAGATCGCGTTCCGAGAAATCTTAGATTACTTGTGTCACAGACTGCTTACCGTGGCCTTACCTGAGTATCACGCCTTGGAAACTGTACCAGACCCGTGCGCCGCGCAGATCGCCCAACGGATGAGGAACGCCATCCGTAAGCGCATCGAAAACGGTGAATGGCTTGCGAGCGAGTGGATCGAGCAGGCACGCCCTCAGGAGATCAGGAACGCGATCCGTAACTACATCAAAGAGAGCGGCGACCATGTTTCGCCACGAGTCCCGAAAACTGCCGCACGGCCTGGCTGACCTGCTGCTGCCGTTCGCCTTGATCGACGACGGCATCCTGCTCCAGCAGGATGGCTCCCTCCTGACGGGCTGGTCTTACCGTGGCCCCGACATGCTCTCCGCCAGCACCGCCGAGATGGAAGCGCTCAGCGCGCGCCTCAACGCTGCCTTGCGGCTGGGTACCGGATGGATGGTGCAATGCGACGCCCTGCGTTCCCGCGCACCCGGCTATCCCGAACGCGGCAGCTTCCCCGATCCGGTTACCCGTGTGATCGACGACGAGCGCCGCCAGCAATTCATGCAGGAAGGCGCGCATTTCGAGTCCGAGTACTTTCTCACCTTGACCTACCTGCCTCCGCTGGCCGCCGAGGAGCGCCTCAAAGGCTGGCTCTACGAGGGCCGCGAGCACTCCAACGGTCGCGCCGCCCAGGCAGCCCTCGAACACTTCCGCGCCAAGGTTGACGCTTTTGAGAATGTCTTCAGCGCCCTGTTCCACACCGAGCGGCTCGCCGACGTCGCAGACGATTCCGGTTTCACCTTTGACGCTCTGTTGCGCTACTTGCATCGCGCCATTATCGGGATCGATCACCCCTTCGCACGGCCCGCCATCCCCGTCGATCTCAACGATGTTCTCGCCTCGCAGGATTTCTCGGGCGGAGTAGAACCGCGCATTGGCCGCAAGCATATCGGCGTCCTGGCGATCGATAGCTTCCCTCAATTGAGCTCGCCCGGCATCCTCCGCGAGCTGGACGCCTTGCCGATCGAGTACCGCTGGCATACCAGGGCCATTCTGCTCGATTCTCACGAGGCCCAAAATCTGCTGGATACGCACCGCAAGAAGTGGCGCTCCAAGATGCGCGGCTGGAGGGATCAGCTCTTCAAGACTGCGGACGGCGCCGTCAACCTGCACGCCCGCGACATGGCGGCAGATGCCGAACAGGCGATGTCGCTCGCGGCCTCCGGCGATGTTCAATTCTGCCAGTACACCAGCACCATCCTGTGCCTGGAAGAAGATGCCGCTACCTTGCACGACAGCGTTCGCACCGTCAGCAAGACCATTCAGAATCTGGGCTTCGGCTGCCGGCTCGAAACCGTCAATGCGGTCGAGGCCTGGCGCGGCTCCATTCCCGGAGATGGATATTCCAACGTCCGCCGGCCCCTGTTACACACGCTGAATCTGGCGGACATGCTGCCGGTCACTTCGGTGTGGGCCGGCCTGCGCGAGAACCCCTCCGCGCTCATGCCCAAGCATAGCCCGCCCCTGCTGTATGCTGCGACCA
>Ga0302326_10016764_pt1 | contig 15310 bp, 13 predicted proteins | sample Palsa_T0_3_FD_202264 | JGI IMG/M metagenome (GOLD analysis project Ga0302326, IMG submission 202264) | Peat permafrost microbial communities from Stordalen Mire near Abisko, Sweden - Palsa_T0_3 | ecosystem: Environmental > Terrestrial > Soil > Palsa > Peat permafrost | place: Sweden: Abisko...
GAACGGTTCGTCGAGGCGGTCGAGATCACGCTGCCTGAGCAGGCGCGGGTGATCAAGACGATCGGCGACGAGGTGATGATCGTCGGCTCGGATCCCGCCGCGCTGACCGACTGGGCGGTGGGGTTCCAACGCTTGCAGAGCGGCCGGCCGCTACCGCGGATCGGTATCCATTACGGGGTCGCGCTGTATCGCGATGGTGATTACTTCGGCCGCGCCGTGAACATTGCCTCGCGGGTGGCCGCCCGCTCGGCCGGGGGGGAGGTGCTCGTCACCCGCTCGGTGGTCGCCTCCGCCGACTCGCACCTCGAGTTCGAGCGAATTGCCGAGGTGAAGCTCAAGGGGTTCAGCGAGTCAACCGAGATCTTCATCGCCCGCCAGCGGGGGCCGGAGTGAGCACCCGCGCCGCGGATCGCTGCGGGCTCTGCCGGTCGGGGCGGGAGTGATGTCCGACGCCGCCGATCAACTGCTGGAACGGGTGACCACCGCAGGCCTGCTGTGCGCGGGGCGGGCGGTGCTCGTGATGTACTCGGGCGGTCGCGACTCGACCTGTCTGCTCGAGCTGGCGACGCGGATCTCCGGGTCCGTCGCGGTCAGCGCGCTGCACGTCAACTACGGCCTGCGTGACGCCGCGGATGCGGACGAGCGCCACTGTGCGGAGCTGTGCGAGCGGTTGGGCGTCGAGCTCTCCGTGCGCCGGCCGCGGCGTCCCGGGCCGTCCGGCGGGGCGGCCGGGCCCGGGAATCTCCAGGCGTGGGCGCGAAAGGAGCGCTACCTCGCGGCCACTGAACTGGCCGGCCAGCGCCACGCAGAAATCGCCGCTGGCCACACCGCCACCGATCAGGTCGAGACGATCCTCTACCGGCTGGCGTCGTCGCCCAGCCGCCGGGCGCTGCTGGGCATGCGGCCCCGCGAGGGCCTGCTCGTACGGCCGCTGCTGCCGTTCACGCGCGCGCAGACCGCCGCCTACTGCTCGGCTCGCGGTCTGCTCTGGCGGGAGGATGAGAGCAACGAATCCGACGCGTTCGCCCGCAGCCGGATCCGCCGCCGTCTGGTCCCCGCGCTGGAACAGGCCCATCCCGCTGCGCAGGCGAACGTGATGGCGCTGGCGGAGATTCTCCGCGATGAGGCGCACGTGCTGGACGAGCTCGTGGACGGAGTCCTGCAGGGACGCAGCGAGATCCCGCTGCCGCGCCTGCGGCAGCTGCCCGCGGCGCTCCGGCGGCTCGTCGTCCAACGCCTGGCCGACGAGGCGCTCGGACGGCCGGCCGCAGGCGCAGCCCGACGAGCCGACGAGGTCGCCGCGCTCGCCGATCGGGGAACCAAGGCGCTCGACCTTCCGCATGGCGTGCGGGCGATCGCCGAGCACGGGGTGCTGCGCTTCGGACGGACCCCGCCATAAACTAGGGCTTCGTGAACGGCGACGACGATGCGATCGGGGAGATCCTCGTCCCGGCGGAGGATCTCGAGCGCCGGGTTCGCGAACTCGCCGACGAGGTGTCACGCGACTACGTCGGCAAGGACCTGGTGCTGATCGGGGTGCTGAAAGGCGCGGTGTTCTTCCTGTCGGACCTCATGCGCCACCTGAAGGTTCCGTGCGAGGTCGACTTCATGGCGGTCGCGTCCTACGGTTCGGCAACCAAGTCCTCGGGCGTCGTGCGGATCCTCAAGGACCTCGACGCAGTGATCGAGGGACGGGACGTTCTCATCGTCGAGGACATCGTCGACTCGGGTCTGACCCTCCAGTACCTGCTGCGCAACCTCCGGGGCCGCAACCCGCGCTCGCTCGAGGTCTGTGCGCTGCTGATCAAACCCGAGCGCCGGAAGGTCGAGCTGAAGACCCGCTACGTCGGATTCGAGATCCCCAACCGGTTCGCGATCGGCTACGGCCTCGACCATGCGGAGCGCTACCGCAACTTGCCGTACGTCGCGGCGTTGAGGGGTGAATGATGCGCTGCCAGGCCCGGGGAGCCTCGCTTCGGCCCGAAACCCAGGTGCTAGGCTTGCTTGTTCCTGGTAACCAGCCGTTGCGCCGGATGCGTGGAACCCCCTTATGAGCAGGTTTTTCAAGAGCGCCGCCTTCCCGATTCTGATCGTGGTTGTGCTCGCGTTCTTCGCCCAGAAGCTGATCGGTAGCTCCAGCCACGCTCCGAACTACACGTTCGGGAACCTGTTGACGCAGCTTGACGGGCACCAGGTCAAGAGCATGACGCTGGACCAGAAGGCGAACAGCGTTGCGGTCACCACGACCGACGGAACGAAATACACCGTCGGCTACCCGGATTCGTATGCGCCGACGCTGATCAACGACGCGCAGAAGGACCTCCCGGCCGGCTCCAGCGGCCTCAACGTGCAGAGCAAGTCGAGCAATGGCTGGTTGTCGCTGCTGACCTACATCCTGCCGTTCGTGATCTTCATCGGGTTCTGGATCTTCCTCATGAACCAGGTCCAGGGTGGGGGCTCGAAGGTGATGTCGTTCGGTAAGTCACGCGCCAAGCGAATGTCGGTCGATTCGCCCAAGATCACCTTCCGGGACGTCGCCGGGGTCGACGAGGCGGTCGAGGAGTTACACGAGATCAAAGAATTCTTGGAGAACCCCAAGAAATTCCAGGCCCTGGGGGCGCGAATCCCCAAGGGCGTGCTGCTGTACGGCCCACCGGGCACCGGTAAGACCCTGCTCGCGCGCGCTGTGGCGGGCGAGGCGGGCGTGCCGTTCTTCTCGATCTCGGGCTCGGACTTCGTCGAGATGTTCGTCGGCGTGGGGGCCTCGCGCGTGCGTGACCTGTTCGAGCAGGCCAAGCAGAACTCTCCTTGCATCATCTTCATGGATGAGATCGACGCGGTGGGTCGCCACCGCGGCGCCGGCCTGGGTGGCGGTCACGACGAGCGGGAGCAGACGCTGAACCAGCTGCTGGTCGAGATGGACGGGTTCGAGATGAAGGACAACATCATCTTGATCGCGGCCACCAACCGGCCGGACATCCTCGATCCGGCGCTGCTGCGGCCCGGCCGCTTCGATCGCCAGATCGTCGTGGACCGACCCGACCGTCTCGGCCGCAAGAAGATCCTCGACGTCCATACGCGCGGCAAGCCACTGGCGCGAGAGATCGACGTCGACGTGCTGGCCGGGCAGACGCCGGGCTTCACCGGCGCCGACCTCTCCAACTTGGTCAATGAGGCTGCGCTGCTCTCGGCGCGCAACGGCAAGCGCGAGATCTCCCAGGTTGAGCTCGAGGAAGGGATCATGCGCGTGATCGCCGGGCCGGAGAAGAAGACCCGCGTGATGAGCAACAAGGAGCGCAAGATCACGGCCTACCACGAGATGGGTCACGCGATCGTGGGGCACTATCTGCCCAACTCCGATCCCGTCCACAAGATCTCGGTGATCTCCCGCGGGCAGGCGCTGGGCTACACGATCTCGCTGCCGACCGAGGACAAGTTCCTCACCACGCGCGCCGAGCTCCAGGACACCATGGCGATGACGCTGGGTGGTCGCGCGGCCGAAGAGATCTGCTTCGAGGAGATCACCACGGGCGCGTCTAACGACCTTGAGAAGGTCACCGCGACGGCCAAGCAGATGGTGATGCGCTTTGGCATGTCCGAGAAGCTCGGTCCTCGCGTGTTCGGCCACGACCACGGGATGCCGTTCCTAGGTCGCGAGTTCTCCGCCGAGCCCGACTACTCCGACGAGATCGCGCGGGAGATCGACGACGAGATCAGGCGCATCGTCGAGGCGGCCCACGTGCAGGCGAAGGAGATCCTGACCACGTACCGCGCGTCGCTGTCGAAGCTGTCCGAGATCCTGATCAAGCGCGAGACGATCGAGAAGGATCAGTTCGAGGCTCTGCTCGACGGTCAGACCGAGGAAGAGGTGTTCGGATCCGAGGCGCCCCCCCAGCCCGAGCTTCCGATTCCCGGTATGCCCGCCGAGCGTTCCGGCCGTGACACGCCTCGTCCCTTGCCGCGGCCAGGTTTGGCGGGCGGCACCGCCGAATAACTCCGCACCGGGCCAGCTAACGTCCGCGGGGATGACGTTCGAGCCCGCCTGCGGCTGTGAGTGAAGGCCGTCTGACCCCCCGTCGGGTGATGCTGTCGGTGACCAGGCTGTGGCTGCCGGTCGGGATTGCGGTGGTGGGTCTGGTGGCGATTGTGCTCGGCCACGGGCGCACGACGTTGGCCGGGGCCGGCGTTGGGCTGCTGCTGGTCGCGCTGACCGTATGGATGATCAACTGGATGTATCGCCTCAGCATCGACAGCAACCGTGACCGTGAGCGCGAGGAGCGGGCGCGCGAATACTTCGACCGCCATGGACGCTGGCCGGATGAGGAGCAGGAGCAGTGAGCGACGGCGACGCCCGCGGGGTCGACTTCACGGTCATGGGCATCGTCAACGTGACTCCGGACTCATTCTCGGACGGGGGGCTCTACCTGGACCCGACGGCGGCGATCCAGCACGGGCTCGAGCTGGTCCACCAGGGTGCGGCGATCCTCGACGTCGGCGGGGAGTCAACGCGGCCTGGTGCCGCGTCGGTGTCCGCCGGCGAGGAGCTTGGCCGCGTGCTGCCGGTGATCGAGGGCCTGGTCTGCGCCGGTGTACCGGTCCAGCTGTCCATCGACACGTCGAAGGCCGCGGTCGCGCAGGCCGCGCTGCGGGCCGGCGCGACGCTGGTCAACGATGTCACCGCGCTGCGCGGCGATCCCCACATGGTGGAGATCGTGGCGCTCAGCCAGGCCGACTGCTGCCTGATGCACATGCTCGGGGAGCCACGGACGATGCAGCGCAACCCGCGCTACGGCGACGTGGTCAGCGAAGTGAAGTCGTTCCTGGAGGCGCGGATGGCGTTCGCGATCGGCGCGGGAGTGCTGGAACGGCGCATCATGCTCGATCCCGGAATCGGGTTCGGCAAGACGCTGGCGCACAACCTCGAGCTGTTGCGGCGACTCGACGAGCTTGTCGCGCTCGGTCGGCCGGTCGTGATCGGCACCTCGCGCAAGTCCTTTCTCGGGCGCATCTCGGGCCGCGACGTCGATGATCGGATTGCCGGGACGATCGCCACCAACGTGCTGGCGTATGAGCGCGGTGCCCGCGTGTTCCGCGTCCATGACGTCGGTCCGGTCCATGACGCATTGGCGGTGACTGCTGCTACGGTCAGCGGAACATGGGCCAGCACGACGCCGACGAGTTCGACGATGTCGACGACGTAAACGAGGACGACGACGAGCGTTCCGAGCCCGAGGTCACGATCGAGATCAGCGGCTTGTCGCTGTTCACCCACGTGGGGGTCACCGCCGCGGAGCGCGAAGTTGGCCAGCGCCTGCTGCTGGACCTCCGACTCGATGTCGGCGAATGCGACGCCACGGTCACCGACCGGCTCGAGGACACGATCGACTACGCGCAGGTGTGCGACGCCGCCAACCTCGTCGCTCAGCAGCGCTCGTATAAGACACTGGAGCGTCTGTGCGCCGCGGTGGCGGATCGTCTGCTCGACCAGTACGACGCCCACGCCGTGTGGGTCAAAGCTGCCAAGCCCGAGCCGCCACTGGCGTTCCCGGTCACCGAAGTGTCGGTCGAGGTGTGGCGCGAGGCCCAGTGACGCCGGGCTTTCTCGGGCTCGGGTCCAACGTCGGAGACCGGCGTGCACACCTGCAGGAGGCGGTGCAGGAGTTGCGCGAGCGCGGCATCGAGGTGCTGGCGTCCTCCTCGGTGTACGAGACCGAACCGATCGGCCTCGTGCTCGACCAGCGAGACTTCTTCAACGCCTGCCTGCGCGTGGAAAGCGACTACGGGCCGGAGGAATTACTCGATGCCTGCAAACGGTCCGAGCAGGCGTTGGGGCGTGAAGCGGGGGGCGCCCGCCACGGGCCGCGCGTGATCGATGTCGACGTGTTAATGCTCGGAGATCTCGCCTACCAATCCGAGCGCCTGACGTTGCCCCATCCCGAGGTGGTCTCGAGACGATTCGTACTCGTGCCGCTGCTCGAGCTCGACCCACAGCTCGCTCTGCCCACTGGCGTCCGGCTGGCGGACGTGCTGGAGGCGCTGGGCCCGGGTCAGGCCGTGCGCGAGGTCGCACCGCCCCTGGTGTGACCGGCTGGCCCATAATCCCTGCCCATGCTGCTCGTCGTCGATGTCGGAAACACCCAGACGCACTTCGGCGTGTTTCCGAGCGGGTCGGTGACAGTGGCCGAGCACTGGCGCTTCGCCACCGTCCGTGAGTCGACCCGGGACGAGCTGGGGGCGGCGCTGTCGAACCTGCTCGCGCTGCGTGGACTCGCGTTCGCCGACATCGATCGCTCGATTGTCTCCTCGACCGTGCCTCAGCTCTCCGAGCAGTGGACTGAGATGGCCCATGTCTACCTCGGACACGAGATGCTGGTGGTCGGCACGTCGATCCGCACCGGAATGCCGATCCGCATCGACAACCCGCACGAGGTCGGGGCGGATCGACTGGTCAACGCGGTGGCGGCATACGATCGGGTTCGCGACACCTGTGTGGTGGTGGACTTCGGCACCGCGATCACCTACGACGCTGTCTCCTCGGCGGGGGAGTACCTCGGCGGGATCATCACCCCGGGCGCCGAGATCTCGATTGATGCTCTGTACGAACGGGCCGCCAAGCTTCCGAAGGTGGAGCTGGCGCCGCCGCGCTCGCTGATTGGCAAGTCGACCGTCGACGCGATCCGCAGCGGGATCGTGTTCGGATTCGGGGGCCAGGTGGACGGGATCGTGCGCCGGCTGCGCGCCGAGTTGGGTGCCGGCACGACCGTGATTGCCACCGGCGGGCTCGCGCGGGCGCTGGTTCCGTTCGTTCAGGAGACGATCGACGAGGTGGATGACCTGTTGACGCTGGTCGGGCTGAGGCTGATCTGGGAGCGCAACGTCGACTGAGCCCGCGCCCCAGGAGCTAGTGGACGCCGTCGTCGGTGAGCGTGAGAGCGCGCGCGGAGCGGGGTGCGGGCGCCGGCACCGGCACCTCCGGCGTGCGCGCAACGGTGGCGGCGAGGATGAGGAAGGCGAACCGGCGCCGGTCGGTCGCGTCGGCCTCGGTCAACTCGTCGAAGGTGTCGATGAGGTCGCGAATCGCCGCGAACGCGGGGGCGTCGTCGATCTCCTCGGGCACGTCGCAGGCCAGGCGCGCGAGCGCGAGCATCTCGGTCCCGTCTCCGCCGCGCATCGACGCGATCGCGCCAAGCATGAGGAAGGTGGAGACTCGCTCGAGCAGCACGTGGGAAGGCTGCTCGTGCTCCCCGATCGCCGGCCCGGCCGGCTGTAGCGGTTCACCGGTGGCGATCCGCAACGCCTGACCGGAGGTGATGCAGCGAATCTGGTCCGGCGACATACCGAGCTGAAGCGCGTAGCGAAGCTGAAACACGGCAGACATCGAGGTGGTGCCGTACGGAGCGTCACTGGCGAACAGGATCTGGCCGGGGGGGACGAGCGAGAACAGCGACAGCAGGTCGGCCGGGATCCACCACGCGGTGTCGAACAACAGGTTGGGGTGATCCGCCGCGACCCGCCAGATCCAGGACAGATCGCAGATGGCCGCGTGAGCGAGGATCAGACGGGCGTGGGGGAACTCGCCGGCGAGCTGCACCGCCTGCAGGCCCAGCGCGGGGATGCCCCGCCCGGCGTGGATCAGAACCGGCAAGCCGCCGTCGTCGGCCAGCGCGACGAGTGACTTCACCGCTGGGTGCTCGAGCGTGAACTGCTCGGCGCGGGGATGCAGCTTGATGCCCCGCGCGCCCGCGTCCAGGCAGCGTTTCGCCTCGGCGAGGGCGCCGTCGTGCGGGTTGACCCGACAGAACGGGATCAGCCTCCCGTTCGACTGACGCGCCGACTCGAGCACGGCATCGTTCGCAGGCGGATAGCCGTCGGGCTCGTGCATCGGGAACACGAAGGCGCCGCGGGCGTGCGCCGAATCGAGCGTGGCGAGCAGCTGCTCGGGGGTCTGGCTCATGCCGTCAGGGTCGTTCTGGCCCAGGTGCGTGTGCGCGTCGAACAGCTCGGCGCCCGGAACCTGTTCGAGCACCAGTTCATGCCAGGGCTGGACGAGCGGGCGAAGGTCCATGGCCCAGATTCGTACCATGAAACGTGATGTCCCGAGCGCTGACCGATAGCTGGACTCTGGGTGGGGTGGACATTCCCAACCGGGTGGTGCTGGCGCCGCTGGCCGGGATCGGCAACTGGTTCGTGCGGCTGCAGGCCAAACGGCACGGCGCCGGCCTGGTCGTGTCGGAGATGGTCTCGAGCTTTGCCGTGCACTACCGCAACGAGCGCACCTGTGTCGAACTGCTGCGGATCCATCCCGACGAGCATCCGATCTCGATGCAGCTGTTCGGCCACGATCCCGACGTGATGGCTGCCGCGGCTGAGCGCGTCGCTGAGGCTGGCGCCGACCTGATCGACATCAACATGGGCTGCCCAGTCCCCAAGGTCTGCAAGACGGGTGCGGGCGCGGCCTTGCTCGAGGACCCAGACCTTGCCGTGGCGCTCGCGCAGGCGGCGGCTCGCGGGAGCGGATTGCCGATCACGGTCAAGCTCAGGTCGGGCCGGCGCCCGGGCGAGGACAGCGGAATCGAGGTCGCTCGCCGCCTCGTCGACGAGGCCGGGGTGGCGGGCCTGTGCATCCACCCGCGGCATGCCTCGCAGCGTCACACGGGCGCGCCCGACTACGAGCTCGCCCGCAGGCTCGTGGAGGAGCTTCCGGTGCCGGTGCTGATCTCCGGCGGGCTTCACACCCCGGAGAAGGTGCGTCAGGCATTCGAGCAGACGGGTGCCGCCGGTGTGCTGCTGGCGCGCGGATCACTCGGCAACCCGTGGTTGTTCGAGCAACTGCTCGGCACTCGCGAGGGCGAGCCTGACCGCGAGGAAATCCTCGACGAGGTGGACTGGGTGATCGAACGCGCGTGCGAGCACCTCGGCCCCGAGCGGGCCGCGCGGTATCTGCGCAAGTTCTACCCGTGGTACGTCGACCGGCTCGGCGGTGAGCGCGCGCTGGCAGCAGAGTTGCAGCGGGCGCCGACGACGGAGTCCGCGCGCGCTCTGCTGCACGCATCGCCCCGGGGCCGGCCGGTGGCGGCGGCGGCGGGCTGACGGAGATCGGTCCGGCACATGGGTCGGGTGGGTCGGAGCGGATCGCTATGATGCGCACTGTCCGGGGGCTCGGAAGCGGCCGACGGGGCCAGTAGTTTCCACGTCTTGAAACTTTGGGGGGCAAGGCAATGAGCGGCAACCAGAAGTGGGCGTGGCATATCCTGCTGAGCGGGTTGGTGGCCTGCGCGGCGATCGGCTGCGGCGCTGCGGCTGCCGCGGCCTCCACGGCGCGAATCCGCGTCGGATTGACTGCACCGCTGCCTCGCGATGCTCGTGTCACGGGGACCATCGCCTCCGCGACCGAGCTGCACATGACGATCGCCCTGGAGCCCCAGGACCCTGCGGGCCTGGCTGCGTTTGCCACCGAGGTCTCGACTCCCGGGTCACCTGTGTTCCACGCGTACCTGTCCGTCTCGCAGTTCGCCCAGCGATTCGGATCTCCGCCGGCGCACATCGCCGCCGTGGAGTCGGCATTGCGCGACCAGGGACTGGACGTCGGCGCGGTGACCGCGAACGACCTGACGATCCCGGTCACCGGCACGGCCTCGCAGGTCGAGCAAGCCTTCTCGGTCTCTCTCGCCCAGGTCACGCTGCCCAGCGGCCGGACCGCGTACGCCAACGCGCAGGCGCCGGCACTGCCGTCCACGATCGCCCCCTACGTGCAGGGCGTGATCGGGCTCAACAACGTGACGCCGGATCAGCCGGCCGGGCTGAGCCGCTCGAGCGGGTCCTCGCCCCTGTCGGCCCAGGCCTCACGGCCCCACATCGTGACCGGCGGGCCGCAGCCGTGCTCGGACGCGGCAGCGGTGGCGGTGCAGAGCGACGGCGGCCTCACTGCCGACGAGGTCGCCACCGCGTACCAGTTCTCGAGCCTGTACGGCGCGAAGGATCTCGGCGCCGGCCAAACCGTCGCGCTGTTCGAGCAGCAGCCGTACGACCCGCCCGACATCGCCGAGTATCAGGCGTGCTATGGGACGGACGTGCCGATCTCGAACATCGACATCGACGGAGGCCCGGGCCCATATGTGTCCCCTTCGCTGGGAGGCTCAGGGGACGGCGAGTCGGCCCTCGACATCGAGCAGGTGATCGGTCTGGCCCCTGACGCGGACATCCTCGTCTACGAGGGCCCCCAGACCTCCACCGTCGACATCATGTCCGCGATCGTGTCCCAGGACCGGGCCAAGGTCATCTCGAGCTCCTACGGCGTGTGTGAGGCGCTCACGGGCGCGGCGATCATCAACAGCGAGAACACGCTCCTGCAGGAAGCGGCCGCCCAAGGGCAGTCGTTCTTCATCTCCTCGGGTGACAGCGGTTCGAATATGTGCTTCCAGGCCGATCAGACCAACGCCTCGCTGTCGGTGATCGACCCGGGCGGGCAGCCGTTTGCCACCGGCGTCGGCGGTACCACGCTGTACGGGGGCGGGACCTCGGTCTACACGCCGGGCGGGCCGGCGGTGCAGGGGGTCTGGAACGACGGGTTCGTCAACAGCCGCGCCAGCGGCAGCGGCGGTGGCATCTCCAGCTCGTTCGCGATGCCCTCCTACCAGTCGAGCGCTCCGGCCGGGTTGGGCGTGGTCAATGCCAACTCCTCGGCGGCGCCCTGCGGCGGTCAGACATTCTGTCGCGAGGTGCCCGATGTGTCGGCTGATGCCGATCCAGACACGGGCTACGCGGTCTTCTCAGACGGCGCCTGGGGGATTACCGGCGGCACGAGCGCGGCGGCGCCCCTGTGGGCGGCATTCACGTCGCTGGCCAATGCGTCGCCCGCGTGCCGAGGGCTGTCGATCGGGTTCGCCAACCCGTCGCTCTACCACATCGCCGGCACGAGCTATGCGAGCAACTTCAGTGACATCACCGGGGCGAGCCCGATCACCGGCGAGGCCAACAACGACGCGCTGTTCAACGACCCGGACCTGCCCTCCGATCCCGACAACGGCCTCTACCCGGTGGCCACCGGCTACGACATGGCCACTGGGCTGGGCTCGATGATCGCGCCGCAACTCGCGGCGTCGCTGTGCGGGCTGCGCGCGCCGGTGTTCACGGTCAGCGTCGCCAACCCCGGCGCCCAGAAAACGGCGCTCAAGGGCCGCGTCGCGCTCCACATACACGCCAGCGACTCTGGCGCGGCGGCACTCAGCTACGGCGCGTTGGGGCTCCCCGCCGGCCTCAGCATCAACGCCTCGACCGGAGTGATCTCGGGTACTCCAACCGTCGCGCGCACCTCCACCGTCACCGTCAGCGCCGCCGACGGGTTCTCCAACAGCGCCAGCACGCGGTTCAACTGGACGATCCTCGCACCCCCGGCTCCCTCGCGCGCATCCTTGCGGGGCCTGAGCAACGCAGACGCGAAGCTCGCGTTCACGATCGCCGCGGGAGCCAACGCCCCGGCGCTGAAGTCACTCGTTGTCTCCCTACCGAGCGGGCTGAGCTTCTCGAGGTCATCCGGATCGCTGGCCCGGGGGATCGTGATCAGGGGCAGCAACGGCAAGAAGCTGAAGTTCAAGCCGTCGCTCAAGCGCGGCAAGCTCACGATCACGCTGCGCAGTGGCGCCAAGAAGGCTGCCGTGACGATCTCGCCGCCCGCGATCGGCGTCAGCGCAAGCCTCGCCACCAAGGTACGGCGGGGCAAGATCAAGCAGTTGAGCATCTCGCTGCAGGCGCTCGACACGAGTCACCGGAGCACCGGGCTCACGCTCAAGCTCAAGGTCTAGGGGCTAATCGCCCCCAGGGCGATTAGCCCTATACTGCTGCGCGCACTCGAGCAGGAAAGTGCTATTCCCGCCGTGTCTGGCGGGTTTTTCTCGTCGAGAACTTCGAAGACAGGTCTCAACGCAATGCCCAAGGACGTCATCCTCACCCAGGAAGGGCTCACCAATCTCAAGGCCGAGCTCGACCACCTTTCCACCACGCGCCGGCGCGAAGTCGCTGGCCGCATCAAGGAGGCGCGCGAGTTCGGCGACATCTCCGAGAACGCCGAGTACGACGACGCCAAGAACGAGCAGGCGATGCTCGAGGCCCGGATCGCGGCACTCGAGGACAAGCTGCGCTCGGCGACGATCGTCGATGCCTCCGACCTCAGCACCGACGTCGTCCGCGTCGGCTCGGTGGTGCACGTCAAGGACGAGGCGGGAAAGTCGACGCGGTACGCGATCGTCGGCACCGCCGAGGCCAAGCCGGCCGAGCTGAAGCTCTCGAACGAATCGCCGGTCGGCAAGGCGCTGCTGGGCCGCAAGCGTGGCGACGAGGTCGTGGTCACGACCCCCAAGGGTGAGCGCAGGCTCAAGATCACCAAGATCGACGTCGGCGCGAAGTAAGCCGGATTCGGCGCGCATGGGCGACGAATCCGCCGGCTCGTCAGAGCTGCTCGCCGCTCGCCGGCGCAAACTCGCATCGCTGCGGGCGGAGGGGATTGAGCCGTTTCCGCATGATTTCGACGGCGTCGAGCCGATCGCCGCGGTGCGCGGCGCTCATGCCACGCTCGCCGCGGGCGAAGAGACCACTGTCTCGCATCGCGTCGCGGGACGCCTGGCCGCGCGCCGAGGCCAGGGGAAGATGGCGTTCCTCGACCTCGTCGACCGTTCGGGCCGGATCCAGCTCCAGGCGCGCGCCGACGTGCTCGGCCCCGAATCGATGCAGCGGCTGCTCGGGCTCGATCTCGGCGACCTGATCGGCGTGGACGGAACCGCGCTGCGCACGCGGCGGGGCGAGCTGACATTGCGCGTGGACGCGTTTACGCTGCTGGCGAAGTCGTTGCGGGCACCGCCGGAGAAGCACCACGGGCTGACCGACGTCGAGACCCGCTTTCGTCAGCGGGAACTCGACCTGCTGGCCAACGATGAGGCCCGGGAACTGTTCATCACTCGCGCCCGGATCATCTCCACGGTGCGGCGTTTCCTCGATCAGGAGGGGTTCATCGAGGTCGAGACGCCCGTGCTCCAGCCGCTGTACGGAGGCGCGGCGGCACGTCCGTTCATCACGCACTACAACGCGCTGGGTCGCGAGTTCTACCTGCGGATCGCGACCGAGCTGTATCTCAAGCGGCTGATCGTGGGTGGTCTGGAGCGGGTGTACGAACTCGGCAAGGACTTTCGCAATGAGGGACTGGATCCCCGCCACAACCCCGAATTCACGATGCTGGAGTGGTACGAGGCATACGCCGACTATCTCGACGTCGCCGATCGCTGCGAGCGCCTGGTCCGGGCCGTGGCGCACGCGGTCGGATACGCCGGCGACATCGACTTCTCTGCGCCCTGGCGCCGGGAGAAGCTGGTCGACGCGATCCGGGAGCGAACCGGCGTCGACATCATGCAGTTTCCGGAGCGCGATGCCCTGGCGGCCGAGATGCAGGCGCGCGGGTTGGCCGTTCCCGTCCAGGACAGCTGGCCGCAACTGGTCGACGAGTTGCTGTCAAAGCACGTGGAGCCGACCTTGATCGCGCCGACCTTCCTGCTCGACTTCCCGGTCGAGCTGTCTCCGTTCGCCAAGCGGCACCGTGATGCGCCCGGATTGGCGGAGCGCTTTGAGGCCTATGTGGGAGGGATGGAGATCGCCAATGCGTTCTCCGAGCTCAACGATCCCGACGAGCAGCGCCGTCGATTCGATCAGCAGCGGGCGCTCGCGGGAGCGGGCGACCCCGAAGCCCAGCCCTATGACGAGGCGTATGTGCAAGCACTCGAGCACGGCATGCCTCCGACCGGCGGGATCGGGATCGGGATCGACCGGCTGGTGATGGTGATGACCGGAAGAAGCTCGATCCGCGAGGTGGTGCTGTTTCCCGCCATGCGGGACTGAGTGCGCGCGAGGCGGCATTGCGTCCGCGCGATGCGGGACAGAGTGGGCGCGCTGCGCCACCAGCGCGGCGGGACCGGTGAACGCGGTGTGAACTCGCGCGCACGCCGACGGCGATGCAGCAAGGTCGCTCAGACTGGCTGTTAGACTGGCGTATGGCCCCGAGAGAAAGACCGTGTCGGCTCATCCAATTCGGCTTTCGTGCCGAATAGATGAGTGCAACGGATCTTTTCCGTCCCCGCAGTCCGTGTCGCCGACGCTGGCAGCGTGAACGGTAGAACCAGAAAAACGTTTCGACCGACCTTCCGAAGACCCGCCACAACAACTCCCCAGGAAGCCCATGTTCGAGCGATTTACAGAGCGAGCCCGCCAGGTGGTCGTGTTGGCGCAAGAAGAGGCGCGGACGCTCAAGCACAACTACATCGGGACCGAGCACATTCTGCTTGGCTTGCTGCGCGAAGAGGAGGGTCTGGCCGCCCGCGTCCTTGAGTCGCTCGACATCACCGTCGAGCGAGTGCGCGCACAGGTGGTGCGCATCGTCGGCTCCGGCGAGGAGGTCACCTCCGGTCAGATTCCGTTTACCCCGCGGGCCAAGAAGGTGCTGGAGCTCGCGCTTCGCGAGGCGCTGAGCCTCGGCCACAATTACATCGGGACCGAGCACATCCTGCTCGGACTGGTGCGCGAGAACGAAGGCGTGGCAGCGCGGATCTTGCTCGACTTCGACGCCGATTCGGAGAAGATCCGCAACGAGGTGATCCGGATGCTCTCCGGTCCCGGCAGCCGCCAACGCGGCACGGGAGCCGGCGCCGCTGGTGCCGCCGCCCCGGGGGAGGGCAAAAAGTCCTCCAAGCTGCTTGACCAGTTCGGCCGCAACCTGACCAAGCTGGCGTCCGAGGGCAAGCTCGACCCAGTGGTCGGCCGCGAGACCGAGATCGAGCGGATCATGCAGATCCTCTCGCGCCGGACCAAGAACAATCCGGTGCTGGTGGGCGAGCCGGGGGTCGGAAAAACGGCCGTCGTCGAGGGTCTTGCCCAGCGGATCACCAATTCCGACGTGCCGGAGTTGCTCAAGGGCAAGCAGATCTACACGCTTGACCTCGCGGCGCTGGTGGCCGGCTCGAAGTACCGCGGCGAGTTCGAGGAGCGGTTGAAGAAGGTGATGAAGGAGATCACCCAGCGCGGCGACATCATCCTGTTCATCGACGAGCTGCACAACTTGGTGGGCGCGGGCGCGGCCGAGGGCGCCATCGACGCCGCTTCGATCCTCAAGCCCGCGCTGGCCCGTGGCGAGCTGCAGACGGTCGGCGCGACCACGCTCGAGGAGTACCGCAAGTACCTTGAGCGCGACTCGGCGCTGGAGCGCCGCTTCCAGAAGATCACCGTCGACCAACCGTCGACCGAAGAGACCGTCCAGATCCTCAAGGGCCTGCGC
>Ga0302326_10016768_pt1 | contig 15309 bp, 13 predicted proteins | sample Palsa_T0_3_FD_202264 | JGI IMG/M metagenome (GOLD analysis project Ga0302326, IMG submission 202264) | Peat permafrost microbial communities from Stordalen Mire near Abisko, Sweden - Palsa_T0_3 | ecosystem: Environmental > Terrestrial > Soil > Palsa > Peat permafrost | place: Sweden: Abisko...
AGTTTGATCTGCCGATCTTTCCCACCGGATTATTCCTGAAAAAATACTCGCAGAAATAAAAACGCCGCCTGCGATTTGAATCGAGGGCGGCGCTTTGACTCAAGTGCGCTACGCGACGCGCTCGATAGCGATGCTCTTCACAACAACTGGCGTCTTCGGCTTGTCCTGCGCCGCGGTCGGCACTTTGGCGATCTTCTGCACGATGTCGTCCCCCTCGATGACCTCACCGAAAATCGTGTGCTTGCCGGTCAGCCAATCCGTGTTCGCAACCGTGATGAAAAACTGCGAGCCGTTGGTATTCGGTCCGGCATTGGCCATCGCCAGCTTGCCTGCCTTGTCAAATTTGTGCGGCGAGCCCTTGGTTTCATCTTCAAAGCGATAGCCCGGACCGCCAAATCCTGTGCCCTGCGGATCGCCACCCTGGATCATGAAATTAGGAATGACGCGATGAAAAATGGTGCCGTCATACAGCTTGCGCGCGCCCTTTTCTTTCGTCGTCGGATGCTCCCAGTCTTTCGTGCCCTCAGCCAGCGCAATGAAATTCTCCACCGTCTTCGGCGCTTCCTTCTCAAATAGCTGGCACACGATCGTGCCCTCGCTGGTGTCAAAAATCGCGTACGTACCTTTTGCTCTCGGCATTCGAGTTTCTCCTTTGTGATTCGAAAATTGTGAAATCAGTTTCCAGGCGCGGCGCCCGGCGGGGCTGCCTTGTCCGTCGGCGTCGGTGCGGGTGTCGGCGTGGCCGCGGGCGCAGCAGGAGGCGCTGGCGCAGGCTCGCCCTTCTGCAGCGGCGGCATCGATCCGCCGTCGGCCACGATGGAGACGTGAATGATCTTGACGTCGACATCAGGCTTGTCCGAACCGTTGCGCGGCACCGCCGCAATCGCGCGCGCCACTGCCAGTCCGGCATCATCACATTGTCCGAAGATGGTGTGGTGATGATTCAAATGCGTGGTCGGCGCGGTGGTGATAAAAAACTGCGAGCCATTCGTGCCCGGACCGGAGTTGGCCATCGCCATGCGCCCCGGCACCTCGAAGCCCAGTCCGTCAGCGAACTCATCGTCGAAGTAATATCCCGGATCGCCGGTGCCGGTTCCGGTCGGATCGCCGCCTTGAATCATGAAGTCGGGAATGACGCGATGAAAAATCGTGCCGTCATACAGCGGTTTGTTCTTCATCATTTTTTTGGTCGTCGGGTCGGTCCATTCCCGATGACCTTCGGAAAGATCGATGAAGTTCTTGACTGTGACCGGAGCTTCCTTGATGAACAGCTTGCAACTGATGCGGCCCATCGTTGTATCAATGACCGCGGTGGGGCCGGTCGGCTGCGGTGCTGGCGCAACCTGCGCTCCGGGCGAATCCGGCAGCTGATCCTGCGCGATTCCGTACGCCGCGCCGCCCAGACAAATTCCTGCGACAAGTAAAACGTTCCATGCAGATTTCATATTTCCTGAATACTCCGATTCATTGTTACGTATTCCCACCTACTCCGATTTTTGCGTGATGCGAGGCCGCTCTTCCGTGCTCTTCAACTCACGGCTGATGCGCTCAACATCGCCAAAGACCCGCATCAGGTTACCACCGAGAATCTTCTTGATGTCAGATGCGGAATATCCTCGCGCCGCCAAAGCTTCTGTAATCTTCGGCAGGTCCGCAGCCGAATCGATACCCTGCGGCAGGCTGGGGATACCGTCGAAATCCGATCCCAGGCCGACATGGTCAATGCCGGCGACGTGCGCAACGTGGTCGATGTGATCGATCAACTCGCTCAGCGGCGGCCGCGGAATTTTATCGGCCCAGTCCTTGGTGAATTTGTCGTAGTCCGCATAAGGCACCGGCTTATTTTGCGCCTTCCACTTCGCATTCAGCACGGCCTCAGCCTTGTCGCGCTCCGGCGATTGCGCGACCCAGGCGTCGAGCCATTTCTGACTGACGAAGCCGGAGAAGAAATTCACCTGCACGACTCCGCCATTGATGGCGACCGCGCGCAGCATGTCATCCGTCATATTGCGCGGAGCGTTGTCCAGCGCTCGCGCTCCCGAGTGCGACGCAATCACAGGCGCCCGAGTTACCACCAGCGTCCGGTAAAACGTTTTGTCGGAGACATGCGAGATGTCCACCATCATCCCGAGCCGGTTCATCTCGTAGACGACGTCCTTGCCGAACTCCGTCAAGCCATCTTTCGTGTGCGGAATTTTCAGGTTCGTGTCATCGCCCGAGGAATCCGCCCAGTCATTGGAATTGGACCAGGTGAGCGTCATGTAGCGGACGCCCAGCCGATAATAATCCCGCAACAGCCCCAGCGAATTCTCAATCGAGTGTCCGCCCTCGATGCCCATCAACGCAGCCAGCTTGTGCTCCCGATGTGCAGTCAGAATATCGGTGGTCGAATACGCCATCATCATCGCGTCAGGATGCTTCGCCGCCTGCTGATACACCGAATCGATCAGCTCCAGTGTCCGCGCTGCGTAGTGGCCTTTGTATTGCGTCGGCTCAACCCAGATGGAAAAGAACTCGGCGCCAAGATTGCCCCTCTTCGCCGACTCCAGGCTGACGTGCTCAACGCCGGTGGGGTGCGCGAGGTCGTAGCCGTCGTCGACAAACCGCTGCGGCGTATCAGCATGGGTGTCGATGACCAGCGCGGATTTGTGCAGGGCGTCGGGATCAACTTTGGGCATAGGCTTGGCCGCGGGCGCTGCTTTCGCGGGAGTGGGGCTCTGGGCCAACATCGTAGCGCCCGAGAAGATGAGAGCGAATAAGGCAGCACAGGTCGTCTTCATGCTGACTGTAAGTGTAAATGCGTCGGCAGATTCCTGGCCAAACGCGCTCCCTGATCCTGCAACCTAATTTGTGAAGAAATCTTTCAGCTGCTGCACCATGACATCGCGCTCCATGTCGGAGATAGCTTCGGTCAGCGGCAGCTGCTTGGGACAAGCCTGGACGCAATTCTGCGCGAAGCCGCACTCCTGCACGCCGCCGTCGCCCGCCAGCGCGCGCAGCCGCTCTTCCTTCAGCACCTTGCCCAGCGGATCTTCGTTGAACAGCTTGGCCTGCGCAATCGTTGCTGCGCCGACGAACCCGGTCTCATCATTGAATTGCGGGCAGACTTCCATGCAAATGCAGCAGGAGATGCAGCGCGATAGCGGATAGCGCTCCTCCTGCAATTGCGGCAGCTGCCGCGGCCCAGCGCCGAGGTCATAAGTTCCGTCAAGCGGCACCCACGCCTGCACCGCTTTCAGATTCTCAAACAGGACGCTGCGGTCCACCTGCAGATCGCGCACAATCGGAAATTTTGTCAGCGGCTGGATCTTGATCGGCTGCTCCAGTTTGTCGACCAGCGCCGAGCACGCCATCCGCGCCTTGCCGTTGATGACCATCGAGCAGGAGCCGCAGACTTCCTCAAGACAATTCGAGTCGTACGCGACTGCTGTCGTCGACTTGCCGTCTTTGGTGACAGGGTTCATCGCAATGTCCATCAGCACGGACGTGATGTTCAGCCCGGGCCGCCACGCCAGCTCGTACTTCTCCCACACCGCCGGCTTGTCGGGCGCTGCCTGCCGCTTGATCTCCACCTGTACCGTGCGCTCTGCCATCTGAGTCTCTCGCTCCGTTTCGCAACTAAATCTTGTGCAGCAACCATGCCGCGCCAATCACCACCGCGGCTCCGACATATATCCAGGCCCGTATCGAGCCCGTCCGCATCATCCACTTCTGTCGCGCTTGCTGCATACGTTTCTCCTAAGCTGCGGCGTCGTAACGTCTCGGCCGCGGCTTGATGTACTGCGTGTCCACGTCTTCATACTCAAATGTCGGAGCCGCCTCCGCTCCAGCGAACGCCGCTTTCGTCGTCTTCAAAAACTTCTCGTCATTGCGATCAGGATAGTCCGGCTTGTAATGAGCGCCGCGGCTTTCGTCGCGTGCCAGCGCTCCCAGGGTGACAACGCGCGCCAGCTGCAACATGTTGCCCAGCTGCCGCGCAAACGCAAAGCTGGTGTTCGCCCACTGACTCTTGTCGCTCAGGTTGATATTCCAATAACGCCGCTGCAGCTGCTGAATCTGTTCGTCAGTCGCCATGAGATTTTTGTTGTAGCGAATGACGGTCACATTCTTGGTCATGATCTCGCCCAGCTCACGCCAGATGCGGAACGGGTTCTCAGCTCCGGAGCTCGACAGCAGTCTCCGATTCATTTCATTCTGCCGCGCGACTTCCGCCGCAGCCCCGCCATCGCCTTCGACAGCCGACAGGCTCTTGGCGTAGCGAATCGCATTCGGACCCGAGATAAAGCCGCCATGAATGCAGCTCAGCAAGGAATTCGCGCCCAGCCGATTCGCGCCGTGATACTGATACTCCGCCTCACCCGCCGCAAAGACACCGGGAATATTGGTCATCTGGTCGAAGTCCACCCAGAGACCGCCCATCGTGTAATGCATGCCGGGAAAAATCTTCATCGGCGTGACCCGCGGATCGTCGCCGACAAACTTCTCGTAAATCTCGAGAATGCCTTCGAGCTTCCGATCCAGCGTCGCCCGGTCAATGTGGGTCAGGTCGAGGTAGACCATCGGCTGGCCATCGATGCCGAGGTGATGCTCGTACACAACTTTGTGAATCGCCCGCGTCGCCACATCGCGCGGCACTAGGTTGCCATACTTTGGATACCACTCTTCGAGGAAATACCAGCGGTCACTCTCAGGAATCGTCGTCGGATCGCGCTTGTCATTCAATTCGCGAGGCACCCAGACGCGGCCGCCTTCACCGCGCGCTGACTCCGACATTAGCCGCAGCTTGTCTTCGCCGGGAATGCACGTAGGATGCACTTGGATGAACTCACCGTTCGCGTAGAACGCGCCTTGCTGATAGATCGCCGACTGCGCCGAGCCGGTGCAGACAACAGAATTTGTGCTCTTGCCGAAAATGGCGCCGTTGCCGCCCGTCGCCAGAATGATCGCATCGGCAGGGAAGGCGCGCACTTCCATGCTCCGCAAATCCATCGCGGTGATGCCGCGGCAGGCGCCGTTACTATCCAGGATGGCAGAAAGAAATTCCCAGCCCTCGTATTTCTTCACCTTGCCCTCGGACTCGAAGCGCCGCACCTGCTCATCGAGTGCATACAGAAGCTGCTGCCCGGTAGTCGCGCCGGCAAACGCGGTCCGGTGATACAGCGTGCCGCCGAAGCGGCGAAAATCCAGCAGGCCCTCGGGCGTGCGGTTGAAGGGAACGCCCATGCGGTCGAGCAGATCGATGATGCTGGGGCCGGCCTCGCACATTGCCTTGACGGGTGTTTGATTGGCGAGAAAATCGCCGCCATAAATCGTGTCGTCGAAATGCTTCGCGGTGGTGTCGCCCTCGCCCTTCAAATTCTTCGCCGCGTTGATGCCGCCCTGCGCGCACACCGAGTGTGAGCGCTTCACCGGCACGACGGAGAAAAGATCGACATTGCCGCCGGCCTCGGCAATCTTGATGACTGCTGCCAGCCCGGCCAGTCCGCCGCCCACCACGATAATTTTTGGAGCTGCTGCCATGTCGTTCGAGAATCCTTTCCTTGCCTGCCGCCGCTATTTATCTGCGGAAGTGGAACCACCTGCATCGCCGCCCGCCATCGGGCCAGCCTGAATTTGTTGCGGCGTTAAATCCGCAGGCGCATTCGCATACTTCGGACCGATGAATGCCCAGATGCTCGACAGCCCAATCGCGCAAATGATCACGCCGAACGCGGCGCAGACGTAGCCGAAATTTTTGCGCGCCTTGTTACCCGGCGTGATGCCCCACTTCGCCGCGAACAGCCAGATGCCGTAGCTGAAGTGCCAGCAGATCGCGATCATCGCGATGACATACACGGCTAGCATCCACGGATTCGCCAGCTCCATCTGCACTTTGTGAAATGACGCGCCGGGATGCTCCGGCAGGCTGACGCCGCTGAAGCGCTGCCGGTAAACATGCTGCGCGATGTAGGCGAACGCGATGAGCCCGGTCCAGCGCTGCGACACGTACATCCAGTTGCCGGCCCAGGGATAGTAGACGACGTTCGACTTTCCGCGAATCCAGATGTAGACCCCGTACAGCGCGTGATAGAGGATCGGCAAAAAGATGAACGTCCACTCCAGCACGCGGACAAATGGCAGGCCGTTGAGAAACTTTACCTGCTGCGCGTACGCTGCCGGTCCCTTGAGCGCTTCGAAATTTGAAACGAGATGCTCGATCAGGAATGCGCCGATCGGAATGATGCCCATCAGCGAATGCAGTTTGCGCAGCAGAAAGGAGTGGCCCTGGCCGGCGCGCAGGGGAGGCACCCCGTGCCGCGTCGCGGCAGGACTAACGGCAGTGGCCATGTCGGGTGGCTCCTTGCAGGATTGGGTGTGCGGGATTCAACTTCCCATTATTGGGGCTCGCAGCAACGACCGTCAAGAAAAGCGCGGACTCGAATTTGATTTCGCCGCCAATTGTGCCAAATTTCTTACTGCCCCAAAACCTTCACTGCCATAGTTCGAAGAGCGCGCGCAACGCCCGTCCGCGATGGCTGAGCGAATATTTTGTCTCGAGATCAACTTCGGCCATCGTCCGACTGAGTTGCGGGATCAGGAAGAGTGGGTCATAGCCGAAGCCGCCATCGCCGCGCGGCTGGGTGAGTACAACTCCTTCGACCGCGCCACTGGCGACGTTCAGTGTATCTCCGTCTCTCGCGACCGCCAGGACGCAACGGTAGCGCGCTGTCCGTAGATCGGGTGGAACAGCCGCCAACCGTTCCAGGAGATTGGCATTGTTGCGTTCGTCGGTAGTCCCGGTGCCGCGATAACCTCCGTCGTCCGCAAAGCGCGCCGACCGCACGCCGGGAGCGCCGTCGAGCGCGTCCACTTCGAGTCCTGAATCATCGGCCAGCACCCAAAGGCCCGGTGCATGACGGCTGTAATACTCCGCCTTCAGCCGCGCGTTGGCCTCAAAGGTAGCGCCGTCTTCGACGGGCTCTGAAATTTCTTTGAGATTGGGCAGCGCTTCGATGGCGACTTGAAACTTGCCCGCCGCCGCAGCAAAATCCCGTAGCTTGCCAGCATTGGTCGTTGCGACATAAAGAGTGGCCGGCGGCATCTCTCGCAGTATAAGGAAGCCCTGTCCGGAAGCAGCCACTTCTGCGTGGCGAAAATGCATCTCAGGTTTATGCCATCAGGAACTGCACACGCCCACACGGAATACCTCGTCTTCGAAACGCGCAAGCGCCGCGAACTGGTCCACATCACCCGGCAGGTGGAAGAAATTGTCGCCCGCAGCGGCATCACCGACGGCCTCTGCTTCGTGTCGCCGATGCATATCACCGCGGCAATTTACGTCAATGATCACGAGAGCGGCCTGATCCACGACATCGAAAAATGGCTCGAAGAATTGGCGCCAGCCAACCCTGACTACCGCCATCATCAGACTGGAGAAGATAACGCCGACGCACATCTCAAAGCGCTGCTGCTCCATCACGAGACAACGCTGCCGGTGACGAAAGGCAAGTTGGACCTGGGAACATGGCAGCGAATTTTCTACGCGGAATTTGACGGGCAGCGACGCAAGCGCGTCATCGTCAAGGTACTCGGCATCGCGGGCTAGCCAGCGACCGCGAGCTCTTCTTCCAACTGCTGTTTCTGGTAGAGGCTGGTGTAATACCCGTTCTTCGACAGCAATTCTTCGTGGCGACCCAGCTCCACGATTTTGCCATCCATCAACACCGCGATTTGGTCCGCATTTCGAACTGTAGATACGCGGTGCGAAATAAAAATAGTCGTGCGCCCTTGCATGCGTCGCCGCAAATCTTCGAGGATGCGCTCCTCCGTGTAGGTGTCGACGCTGGCCAGCGCGTCATCCAGAATGAGGATGCGCGGATTGCGAATCAGCGCCCGGGCGATGGCAGTGCGCTGCTTCTGTCCGCCCGACAGAGTAATGCCTCGCTCGCCGACGATAGTTTGAAAGCCCTTGGGAAAGTCGCGAATGTCCTCGGCGATGTGGGCCGCAGCGGCGGCCTGCTCAATGTCAGCCTGGCTGGCATCCGGCTCGCCAAAGCGAATGTTCTCCGCGATCGTTTCGCTGAACAGAAAAGTTTCCTGCGGCACGAAGCCGATGTTGCCACGCACTGTCTCCAGCGGATACTCCCGGATCGAGCGGCCATCCAACAGAAGCGTGCCCGGCGCAACGTCATGCAGTCGCGGCAGCAGGCTGACCAGCGTAGTTTTTCCTGAGCCAGTCGGGCCAACGATCGCCAGGCTGCTGCCCTCCGGAATGGTCAGTGAGATATTGTTCAGCACAACGCGGTCGCCATACGCGAAGCTCAAATTGCGAATTTCTATTTCGCCGCGCAGCTTCTGCTTGGCCAGCCCAAAATCGGCTTGCGAATTATCAATCGTCGGTTTGGCTGAAAGCATTTCCTGAATCCGCGTCACCGACGCAGTGCCGCGCTGGAAAAGATTGATGACGTAGCCGAGCGCAATCATCGGCATCGTCAGCTGCATGATGTACGTGTTGAACGCGATGAACGCGCCAACGGTGATGCGGCCCACGATCACCTCGCGTCCTCCGACCAGCAGCGAGATGACCAGCGCCAGTCCAATGGTGAACTCCAGCATCGGCCACAGCATGCTGACCAGTCGCGCCAGCGGCAGGCTGCGGCGGATGTATTCGCGGTTGGCCTCTTCGAAAGTTTCGGCCTCGTGTTCTTCCTGCGCGAAGGCGCGAATCAGCCGAGCTCCCGAAAAATTCTCCTGCGCGCGCGCCGAAATTTCTGAGAACATGGCCTGAATCCGCTCAAAGCGCCGGAAGATAACGCGGCCGAATGCCTGAATCAACAGGCTCGCCAGCGGCAGCGGCAGAAACGCCCACAGGGTCAGCTTCGGACTGATGCGCCACATGAAGAACAGCGCGCCCAGCGTGAACACAATGGTGTTCGCGCTGTACATGATGGCCGGGCCTAACAGCATGCGGACAGCGTTGAGGTCGTTCGTCATCCGCGCCATGATGTCGCCGGTGCGATGCGTCTGGTAGTAGTCCGGCGACTGCCGTTCCAGCGTCGCGAACATGTCGTTGCGAAGATCGAACTCAATTTCGCGCGAGATGCCGATCAGAATCCATCGCGTCAGAAATAGAAACACGCCCTTGAAGCAGGCGATGCCAATCAGCAACGCCGCGTAGATAAATAGCTTTTGATGGGTGATTCCAGCCTTCAGGTCATTGATGGCTCGCTCGATGACCAGCGGAAACAGAATCCACGCGCCATTCGACAGCAATACCGAAAGCGCGCCCCACGCCATCTGTCGGCGATTGCGTTTCAAGTAAGGAAAGAGCGGCTGAAGTTTGCTGGCCATGCGCTGCTCCATCTTAAATGCGCCGCGACGCCTCCGCGCTTCAGAGAATCTGCAGGCTATGTGGGAGCGCGCAGCAGCAGGTATCCGCCGGCCAGGCCGAAAAGAATGTCTGGACTCCACGCAGCCAGCGCGGGCGGCAACATGCTGGCGTTGCCCATCGCTTCAAACAATCCCGCAACGACCCAATAAACAATGGCGATTCCGATGGCCGTGGCGATGCCGGTGAGGGAGCCGCGCTTGCCCATGCTGAGCGCAAACGGCACCGCGAGCACCGCCATCACCAGCGCGATCAGTGGGTAAGCGAACTTGTGAAACAGCGCAACGCGCAGGCGAATGACGTCAAAGCCGCTCTGCTGCAGGTCGCGAATGTAGTTGTTCAGTTCGCTGAAGTTCATCTCCTGCGCTAGCCGCACTTCCTTCTTGAAGTAGAAGGGCTCCTCGCGAATGCCGGAAAATGTCGCGACCTCGAACTGGCGATAATTCTGCACCTCATCGCCCTGGAAAGTCCGCTCCCAGCCTTTTTCAAATAACCAGCGATTCAGCTGGGGCTGCCAGATAACGTTGCTGGCGAAAATTCTTCGCGTCAGCAGAAACGTGTCGGGATTGAATTCGAAGACAGTGAGGTCGGCGAACTGATCGTGCTCGGTGTCGAAGAAGCGGTAGTAATAAATCCGCCCAGGCTCGCCGGGCCGCTGCTCGCCGAAAATCCACTTCCGATCGGGACGAAGAAAAGTCTGCGGCGGCTTGCCTTTGATCGTCATCCGCAGCGCCTCCTGCTTGCGGTTGGCCGCGGGCAGATAAAAGTCGTCGAAGGCGAACAGCGCGACTGCGAGCACCGCAGCAATCACCAGGACCGGCGCGATGACGCGATATAAGCTGATGCCCGTCGCCTTCATCGCGGTCAGCTCGCTCGTGCGATTCAGCACGCCGAAGGTGCCGAGGACGGCGATCAATACGCCGAGCGGCGTGCAGATATAAATCATCGACGGCATCAGGCTCAGCAGGTAGCTGCCCACTGTGACGAGGGGTACACGGTTGCGAATAATGTCGCCGAGCAACTCAAAAAAAGTGAAGACCAGCAGCAGCATGACAAACGAGAAAAGAATCAGCAGAAAATTGCCGAGGAAGGATCGCAGCACATATTCATCGAGGATGAGGGGGAAGCGATGCGAACGCCCGCGCACCCGCTGCTCCACTTCCTGCTCCGCGGTTTTCGATGCGCCGGTCTGTTGCGGGCGCCGGAACAGCGCGGTGATCGGCCCGATGCTGAGGCTGCCGCGTGTCATCTGCCGCAGCAGCAGCGCGCCGGTCAGTCCGAAAACTAAGTTGGCCGCCCAGACGCCAATCCACGGAGCCAGCTTGCCCTGCCGCGCCAGCGCGATGCCGGTCGACGATAAAAAGTAATAGCCAAAAACCAGCACGATGGTCAGGACAAAGCCCGCGCCCTTGCCGCCGCGCCTGGAGGACATGCCGAGCGGCACGCCGACCAGCATCAGCACGATGCACGCGAATGGATAGGACAACCGCTTCTGAAATTCAATCGCGTAGAGGCCACCGTCCGGTCCGTGAGAGCGTTGCAAAACTTCGCGCGTCGACATCGCCAGGATCGGCGAATCGGTCCGCCCGAGACGCATATCTTCCTGCGATTGAAACTGGATCGGAACTTCGCTCTCGTTGAAAGTAGAGATCGTGTACTGGTTGGGATCGTTCTCCACTGTGTCGTGTTCAGCCCCGTTTCGTAGACGCATCTGCACGCTGTCACTCGAGGAATTTACGACAGTCGCTTCGGCCGCCGTCGTCACTTTCGGCTCGCCAGGCTGCGATAGGTCGGCCAGAAAAACTTTTCGCCAGGCTGCAACGCCAGAAGTCGCGCGAATGTCCTGCACATACAAAACGTAGTTGTGAAAGTCTTCGTAAAAAACGCGGGGCTGAACTTCGAAGCTGGCCTGCGAACTCTTGAGGTTGTCTTCCAGCCGCAGCAGCGCCGCGGTCGAGCGAGGCGCCAGCCACACCGTGTTGAACAGGCTCAATGCGCAAGCGGTGATGCCGACAATGGCGAGGACGCGGACGAATGTCGTGACGCCGATGCCAGCTGCGCGCATCGCGGTGATCTCACTGTCCGCGGCCATGCGGCTCAGCCCCAGAAGCACGCCGACCAATACGGCCATCGGAATCGTGACGGTCAGGGTGTTGGGCAGGGTGAAGAGAAAAATCTGCGCAACGCTGGGGAGAGGCGCGCTGTCGCGGACGACAAGCTCGAGAATCTTTCCCAGGTCGCGCATGAACAGCAGGAACGTAAACAGCGCGCCACCCAGCAGGGCGTGGGAGACCACTTCATTCAGGATGTAGCGAGTCAGTATGCGCACGGCGCGGCCTAGATCATGAGTTTAGACGCATTCCGCCGTCGCCGCGCGCTGTCCACCAATCCGCAACCCGCGACGCTAGCCGACAAACTCGACGTCAGCCTTGATCGGAATAATGCCGCGCTCGTATCCCATGGCCAGCAATTTGCGGATCGCTTCCTTGCCATCCTCGCCGTAATCCAGCGTGCGCTCGTTGACGTACATGCCGACGAACTGGTTCGCCAGCTGCGGGTCGAGGTCGCGCGCAAATTGCAGCGCGTACTCCAGCGCCTCTTCGCGGTGCGCCAGCGCGTGCTTGATGCTCTTGCGCAGCGCCTCGGTCACAGTCTCCATCAAGGGATGACCCAGGCTGCGCTTGATGGCATTGCCGCCCAGCGGCAGCGGCAGGCCCGTCTCCTCGCGCCACCAGCGGCCGAGATCGATCACCTTGTGCAGCCCGCTCTGCGCGTAAGTGAGTTGGCCCTCATGGATGATGAGACCCGCGTCGAACTTGCCCGCCAGCACCTGCGGAATGATCTGGTCGAAGGGAACGGTTGAGGTCTCGATCTCCGGCGCAAAAAGTTTCAGCGCCAGATAAGCAGTCGTCAGGGTGCCGGGAATCGCAACGCGCACGCGCTGGATCTGCTCGCGATTGAACTGCCGGTTGGCCACGATCATCGGCCCGTAATCTTCACCGACGCTGCCACCGCAAGCCATCAATGCGTAATCCTTCTGCAAATAGGGGTAAGCGTGAAATGAAATTGCGCTGACGTCATACTTGCCGCCGCCCTCGCGGGCCTCGTGATTCAGCGTTTCGATATCGCACAGCGTGTGGGTGAACTTGATGCCAGGCACGCGCACCTTATTTGTAGCCAGGCCATAAAACATGAACGCATCGTCGGAGTCGGGACTGTGCGCGATCGAGATCTGCTGTACTTCGGTTTTTGCCATGACGGGAATACTGTCACTTCCTTGGGATAACGTAGCACCGCGCGGGTCGGTGGATATGGCGGATGTTCCGGTGGATGAAAGATTGACGGAGAATTCTTGCGATGACGAAATTTGGAGGTGAGGACTAGAGCGATGCATCGCGCCGGTTGCGCCATCCTAGCCAGCCAGCCGCAATCGCAGCTGCGGCCACGCACTTGAGAAAATCACCGGGCAGGAAGGGAAGCAGCCCGGCCTTCGCAACCGCGCCGGCAGCAGCGTGAGTCAAAATTGCCAGCCAGGCTGTGCCAGCCAGCAGGACAAAGGCGTCGCCGACAACACTCGCTCCCAGCAACTGCAGAAATGAAATCGTGCGCAGGGCGCCGGACTTTGCTGGATTGGTTGCGGGAGAGATCGAGTCGCGAGTGCCCGCCACCTGGCCCGTCATCCACGCGGCAAATGGGTAGCTCAGCAAATATCCGCCGGTCGGCCCCACCAGCTGCAGCAATCCACCGGGGCCATGCGGAGAAAACACCGGTGCACCGGCCGCGCCTTCGATCAAATAAAGCAGCGCAGTCGTCGCGGCAAGCCCTGGTCCGAGCAGCAACGCCAGCAGGATGATGCCGAATGGCTGCAAGTTCAGTGGCACCGGAGACCACGGCAGCGGCAGCGCGACATGCGAGCACAGCGCGAGAAAAACTGTTCCCGCCAGCGCGATGCTGCCCTTCCAGATCCAGACGGAAGCGCCGGACCGCGTCTCTACGTTGCTGTTGACTGCCTGTGCCATGATCTTTCCCCCTGCCAATCGCTATCGCAAATCGCGCTTATCTATTGTCGGCGCTGCGCTCTTCCGCTGCCGCCTGACATGCCTTGCTACCTTCACCGCGGCCCAAAGTAAAGCCCCAAGACTCAAAAGCAAAATGACGTTCAACATCCACATGCGCAGTGCCTAGGATACCAAAGGGAAGACCACAGGGCGCGCCTACGCGGTGTGCTCATTGCCGACTGAGTCGGCGACCCACGCCAGGTACTCCGCCGCACCACTCTCCGGCGTCATCACCAGAAATTCCGGCAGCTCATAAGAGTGCAGCTCCTTCAGTCGACCTTGCAATGCGGGCAGCCGCTCATGCGTTGTCTTGATCAGCAACATGCATTCGCGAGCGCTCTCCACCGCGCCCTGCCAGCGATAGAACGACACCACGCCGGGAAGTATGTTGACGCAGGCGGCCAGCCTTTCAGTGACCAGTGTCTGCGCCAATTTTTTCGCCTCGACCTCGCTGCCAACGGTCGTGATTGCGAGTCGCACGTCCGTCATCTATAACTCCTCTGCGGGAGCATAGCAGCCAAAACTGCATCTGAGCTCCCAGGAGAAATCTGCATGGCCACCCAAATTAAATTCGGCACGTCAGGATGGCGCGCCATCGTCGCCGAAGAATTCACCTTCCCCAATGTCCGCCGCGCGGTCACGGGGATAGCCAAATATGTCGCTTCGCAGCCGGGCAGCCGCACCGTTCTCGTCGGCCGCGATCCGCGCTTTCTTGGGGAAGCCTTCGTCGCCGAAGCTGCGCGCCTCCTAGCCGCCAACGGCGTCACGCCTGTGGTCATCACGGAAGCTGCGCCGACGCCGGCGATTGCCTTCGCCACGCCGCATCACAAGGCCTCCGGCTCCATCAACTTCACCGCCTCGCACAATCCACCGGAATACAACGGCATCAAATTCTCCACGCCCGACGGCGCGCCCGCATTGCCCGAGGTGACCAAGCACATCGAAGCAGAAATTGCCGCACTGGGTGAAACCCCCGTCGCCATGGCGGATGGGAATGCCGTTGCTGATAAATACAAGAACATCGACGTCAAGCCCGACTATCTCAAGCGCCTCGCCGAACTCGTGGATTTAAACGCGATTCAAAAGGCAAACCTCAAGTTCGTCTTCGACCCTTTCTGGGGAGCGGCGCGCGGCTACACCAGCGACCTGCTGCGGACCGCCGGAGTCGATGTCACCACCGTCCACGATTACCGCGACGTCCTCTTCGGCGGCCACGCGCCGGAGCCCGACGACCATCTGCTGGACGACTGCAAACAGAAGATGAAGGAGACTGGCGCTGCTCTCGGCCTTGCCACCGACGGCGATGCCGATCGCTTCGGCATCGTCGATCGCGACGGCACCTTCATCCAGCCGAACTACATTATCGCGCTGCTGTTTGACTATCTCGTCGAATCGCGCGGCTGGCGCAACGGCGTCGCCAAGTCGGTGGCGACGACGAATCTGGTCAATGCGCTCGCCGACCTGCACAAGATCGAGCTCCACGAAACTCCAGTCGGCTTCAAATACATCGGCGAGCTCATTCTGAAAGATGCGATTGCCATTGGCGGGGAAGAGAGCGCCGGCCTCACCATCCGCGGCCACGTCCCGGAGAAAGATGGCGTCATCGCCGGACTGCTGGTCGCCGAGATGGTCGCGAAAAAAGGCAAGTCGCTCGGCGAACAGCTGTCCGAGCTATTTGCCAAAGTAGGTTCCTTCTACCCGTTGCGAGAGAACTTTCGCTTGACGCCAGAGGTCAAAGAAAAGTTCACTGAGAAGGTCAAGAAAGATCCTTCAGACCTCGAAGGACTCAAGGTGAAGCAAGTTGTCCGGACCGACGGACTCAAGCTGATCTTCGAGGACGGTTCTTGGGTCTGCTACCGGCTGTCTGGAACCGAACCTGTGGTG
>Ga0302326_10016769_pt1 | contig 15309 bp, 26 predicted proteins | sample Palsa_T0_3_FD_202264 | JGI IMG/M metagenome (GOLD analysis project Ga0302326, IMG submission 202264) | Peat permafrost microbial communities from Stordalen Mire near Abisko, Sweden - Palsa_T0_3 | ecosystem: Environmental > Terrestrial > Soil > Palsa > Peat permafrost | place: Sweden: Abisko...
TATGACCTTGCAGTGCTCACAGATTGCTTTCACCGAGGGGCGAACCTTCAAGGTCCGGCCTTCCTTTCTGGGGTCTCTGATCGGACGGGCACTACCGGCCTACTTGTACCGGTAGGTGATGCGTCCACGCTTCAGGTCGTACGGGGTGATCTCCACCTGCACCCGGTCGCCCGGAAGGATCCGGATGCGGTGCATCCTCATCTTTCCGGAGCTATGAGCCAGCACCTGGTGCCCGTTCTCTAGTTCGACCTTGAACATGGCGTTGGGTAGGGGCTCGACGACCGTGCCCTCAAGCACGATGGCGTCTTCTTTGGCGGGCTGTGGCGTGGGCAGGTGTCCTCCCGAGGAGATTTTGGTGGCAATAAAGGCAATCCTGGTCGGGCGGATGGCTGCGACGATGCGCGCAAAACCGCTCGGGGACCGAAGAGACAGGATAGCGCAGCCGAGGCGTCAACCGGTAGGGGAGTTTGACCCGGTGGACGACGAGACGGCGCCGGGTCAGACGGCGGCGGTGAAGACCTCGGGCCCGTTCTCGGTGATGGCGATGGTGTGTTCGGCGTGGGCCGACAGGCTGCCGTCGGCCGTGACCACGCTCCACTGGTCGGCCAGCACCCGGGTGGCGGCGGTCCCCATGTTGACCATGGGCTCGACCGCGAACACCATCCCCGCCTTGAGCTTGGGCCCGGGCGTGCCGGGCCAGTAGTTGGGCACGGCCGGGTCCTCGTGCATCTTGGTGCCGATCCCGTGGCCCACGTACTCCCGCACCACCGAGTAGCCCGCCCCTTCCGCCACCGTCTGCACCGCCAACCCGATGTCGTGCAGCCGGTTGCCCTCGACCATGGCGGCGATGCCCGCCCACAGCGATTCGTCGGTCACCCGGATCAGCTTCTCCGCCTCGGGGCTGATCTCGCCGATGGCCATGGTGAAGGCGGCGTCACCGTGGTACCCCTCGACGATGGCGCCACAGTCGATCGACAGGATGTCGCCGTCCTTCAACCGGTAGTCGCCCGGGATCCCGTGCACGATCATGCTGTTGGGCGAGGTGCAGATCACGGCCGGGAACCCGTGGTAGTTGAGGAAGTTCGACTTGGCCCCCCGGCGTTCCAGCACGTCGCGGGCGACCCGATCGATTTCCCGCGTGGTCACGCCGGGCTTGGCCGCGGCGCGCGTGGCCACGTGCATCTCGGCCACCACCTTGCCGGCCCGCCGCATCTTGTCCAGTTCCTCCGTGCTGCGTCTCACTGGCTCCGTCTCCCTTATGAAAACCATTGCCCTACCTCTGCTACCTAGAGTGTCGGTCCGACGGGTTCGAGTCGGCGGGGGTTCCAGATGCGATCTGTCGAGCGACCTCGACCAGGTTTCGCTGCCGGGACTCTTCGACCACCTGGACCAGCCGGGCCGCCACCTCGTCGGGCGGGCCCATCCCCTCGATTGGGGCCAGAATACCTTGCGCCTCGTACCAACTGATGAGGGGGGCCGTCTCGCGCTCGTACAGCTCCAGCCGGCGCCGGATTGCAGCTTCGGTGTCGTCTTCGCGCTGCACCACCTCGCCGCCGCAGATGTCGCAGGACCAGTCCACCTTGGGGGGCTGGGTGGTGGAGTAGTTGGCCCCGCAGTCGCTGCACACCCGCCGGCTGGCCAGGCGCCTGAGCACGACCTCGGTGTCGACCTCCAGGTCGACGACCAGGTCCAAACCCCGCGGCACCAGCAGGTCGGACAGGGTCTCGGCCTGGGAGACGGTGCGGGGAAAGCCGTCCAGGATGAATCCCCGGTTGGTGTCGGCGTTGGCCAGGCGCTCACCCACCAGCCCGATCACGACCGAGTCGGGGATCAACTCCCCGGCGTCCATGTACGCCTTGGCCTGGATCCCCGCCTCGGAGCGAGAGCGCACCGCCCCCCGCAGCATGTCCCCGGTGGAGATGTGGGGTACGACGTAGTGGCGCGACAGTCGAACGCACTGTGTGCCTTTCCCGGCCCCCTGCTTGCCGAGCATGACGAGCCTCGCGCCGGGAACCACTACTTCAGGAAACCCTCGTAGTTCCGCATCATCAACTGGCTGTCGATCTGCTTCATGGTCTCGAGCGCCACACCCACGGCGATGAGCAGGGTGGTACCGGCAAACGGGTACTGCGTGATGTGCCAGAAGGCCAGGAACAGAGACGGCAGCAGCGCGATGAACGCCAGGAACAACGCCCCGGGCAGCGTGATCCGGTTGAGGATCCCTTGCAGGTGCTTCTCGGTCGGTAGTCCCGGACGGATACCCGGTATGTACCCACCCTGTTTTCGGATGATCTCGGCTTGTTGATGGGGATCAAAGGTGATGGCGGCGTAGAAGTAGGCGAAGCCCACGATCAACAGGCCGTACAAACCGATGTAGACCCAGTTGTCCGGGGACACCAAGTGGTTGTTGATGAACGCCTGGGCCGTCTGGCCCCAACCCTTGTCGGGCAGCACGTTGGACAGCAGCACGGGGAAGTACAGCACCGAGCTGGCGAAGATGATCGGGATGACGCCGCCCGTGTTGACCTTCATCGGGATGTAGGTGCTCTGGCCGCCGTACATGCGCCGGCCCACCACCCGCTTGGCGAAGGTCACGGGAACCCGGCGCTGGCCCTGCTCCACGAAGACGATGGCCACCATGAGGCACAGGGTGAGCAGGATGATGATGGCGAACTTGAAGTCGCCGCCTTGCTGCAAGATGGCGTTGCCCCCCGACGGCATGCCCGCCACCACGTTGGCGAAGATCAGGATCGACATGCCCTGGCCGATGCCGCGCTGGGTGATCAGCTCCCCCAGCCACATGACGAAGGCGGTGCCCGCGGTCATGGTGAGCACGATCAGGAGCACCCGGGGCACGGTGAAGTTGGGGATCAGGTCGATGTTCAGCCCCGAGCCCGAGCCCAGGAAGCCGCCGCCGCCGTTGTGGAACACGAAGGCCAACCCGGTGGCCTGCATCACGGCCAGGGCGATGGTCAGGTAACGGGCGGTCTGGGTCAATTTCTTCTGACCGGTCGGCCCCTCTTCCCGCCACTGCTCGAACTTGGGGACCACCACCACCAACAGCTGGATGATGATCTCGGCCGTGATGTAGGGCATGATCCCCAGCCCGAACACGGCGAAACGAGTCAGCGCGCCACCGGAGAACAGGCTGAGGAAGCTGAGCACCCCGCCCTTGGACGAGGCACTCTCCAGCGACTGGAGCTGCTTGAAGTCGATGCCCGGCATGGGCACCCAGGAGCCCAGGCGGTACACGAAGATGATCACGACCGTGAAGATGATCTTGTTCCGGAGGTCCGGAACCTTGAACATGTTCTTCAGGCTGGACAGCGTGCTCTTCATCGGAGGGCTCCGGGCGCGGCCATAGCTGCCGCCAAGCTACCGTCCACGACGACTCCTTGGGGATGCGGAAGGGGGAAATCCTCCCAGAAACCGACTAGCGATTGGTGAGGGCATTGCCCTTGGCAGGCGGTCGGCCGTGGCCGAAGGGGGGCGGAAGGACGGTCACGGTGCCCCCGGCCGCCTCGATGGCGGCGACCGCCGACTGCGAGAAGCCGTGGGCGGAAACGAGCAGGGGCCGGGTCAACTCGCCCCGTCCCAGCACCTTGACCAAGCCGTGCTTGTGGACCAAGCCGGCAGCCCGCAGGGTGTCGGGGGACACCACGGGGTTGTCGAACTCCTGCAGGGTGTCCAGGTTGACCACCACGTACTCGACCCGGAACGGGTTTTTGAAGCCCTTCAACTTGGGGATGCGCTGCTTCAAGGGAAGCTGGCCGCCCTCGAAACCGGGCTTGATGTTGTTGCGCGCCCCTTGGCCCTTGGTGCCTCGGCCCGCCGTCTTGCCACCCTTGCCCGCGATGCCCCGGCCGACCCGGCGCCGGGCATGGGTCGAGCCGACGGGCGGCTTGAGATCGTGAACTTTCACTGTGCGTCTCCTACCTTGCTGACCGTGACGAGGTGAGGCACCCGGGCGATCATGCCGTGGATCTCGGGGCGGTCGGGCAGGGTGTTGGTCTGGCCGATCCCGCGCAGGCCGAGGGCCCGCAGCGTGGCCCGATGCTTGGGCTTGGTGCCGATACCGGAACGGACCTGGGTCACCAACAGGGTGCGCCCCTCAGGGTTGACGACGCGCATCAGGCCACCTCGACCGGCGGTGCATGGGGGCCGCGCTGGGTCTCCTGGTAGGCCTTGAGCATCCCGGCGGGCGCCACCTCTTCGGGTGTCTTGCCTCGAAGCCGGGCCACTTCGTCGGGCCGCTTGAGGCTGCGCAGGCCGGCGATGGTGGCCTGGGCCACGTTGATGCCGTTGGAGGAGCCGAGCGACTTGGCCAGGATGTCGTGGATCCCGGCCATCTCCAGGATGGCTCGGGCCGCGCCGCCCGCGATCACGCCGGTACCGGGGGCGGCGGGCTTCAACAACACCCGACCGGCACCCGCCTCGCCCATCACCGGATGGGTGATGGTGCTGCCCGCCAGCGGGACCTTGAACAGGTTCTTCTTGGCTTCCTCGATGCCCTTCTGCACGGCCAGGCCCGCTTCCTTGGCCTTGCCATAGCCCAGCCCGACGGTGCCGTTGCCGTCACCGATCACCATGAGCGCGGCAAAGGAGAAGCGCCGGCCACCCTTGACCACCTTGGCGACCCGGTTGACCTTGATGGTGCGATCTTCGTACTGCTGCTCTGCCATCAGTTCTCCCCAATAAATGTCACAGTTTTTTACAGCTCGAGGCCGGCTTGGCGGGCCGCATCGGCGACCGCGGCCACCCGGCCGTGATACAGGAAGCCGCCGCGGTCGAAGGTCACCTTGGTGACTCCCGCCGCCTTGGCCCGCTCGGCCACCAAGCGGCCCACGGCGGTCGATGCGTCCTTGTTGCCGGTGTTGGTGAGGCTGGACCGCAGGTCCTTCTCGACCGACGAGGCGGCGGCGATGGTGCGGCCCGTCTTGTCGTCGATCACCTGGGCGGTGATGTGCTTGTTGGATCGGAACACCGCCAAGCGGGGCCGGGCCATCGTGCCCGACACCTTCTTGCGCACGTGGTAGTGGCGCCGGGCCCGCGCCAGTTGCTTGTCCTTGGTGGAAACGGTCATCGCTACTTGGCTGCCTTTCCTGCTTTGCGCACTACTCGTTCGCCCGCGTAGCGGACGCCCTTGCCCTTGTACGGCTCAGGCTTGCGGATCTTGCGGATATTGGCCGCCACCTGGCCAACCAGTTCCTTGTCGATGCCCTTGACGCTGATGCGGGTGGGCGCCGGCACCTCGAAGGTGATCCCGGCCGGTGCCTCGACCACCACCGGATGGCTGAACCCGAGGGCCAACTCCAGCTGTCCCGGTCCTTTGGCGATGGCCCGGTAGCCGACGCCGACGATCTCGAGGTCCTTGTTGAAGCCGTTGGTCACGCCCAGCACCATGTTGTTGATCAGGCTGCGGGTCAGTCCGTGCAGGGCGCGGTTGCCCCGCTCGTCGTTGGGCCGCTCGACCAGCAAAGTGGCGTCTTCTTGATGGGCCGTGATATCACCCGGGAGGTCGCGCTCCAGCGTTCCCCGGGGCCCGGTGACGACGACGTGGTGGTCGGAGACCGACACAGCGACGCCCGCCGGGATGGGGATCGGCGATCTGCCAATTCGAGACATGGGACTTATCTCCTTACCAGACGTGGCACAGGACTTCGCCACCAACGCGGCGCTTCCTGGCTTCCCGGTCGGTCATGAGGCCCTGGCTGGTCGACAGCACGGCGACACCGAGGCCGCCCAGCACGCGCGGCAACTTGTCGGCTGGGGTGTAGACCCGCAGCCCCGGCTTGGACACCCGCCGCAAACCGGAAATGGTCCGGCTGCGGTCGGTGGTGTACTTCATCTTGATCTCCAAGGTCCGGCCCGGTCGCCCGACCGAATCGTGGACGATATAGCCGTCGATATACCCCTCCTGTTGGAGGATGGCGGCCAACGATTCTTTGAGCTTGGAGGACGGCATCGGAACCTGGTCGTGCATGGCAACGTTGGCGTTGCGAATCCGCGTGAGCATGTCCGCGATGGGGTCGGTCATCGTCATCGAGTAAAAATCCCTCCCCTACCAGCTGGCCTTGGTGACGCCGGGCACTTCGCCCGCGTGGGCCAACTCTCGCAAGCAGATCCGGCACAGCCCGAACTTCCGGAACACGGCCCGCGGCCGCCCGCAGCGACGGCAACGGGTATAAGCCCGCACCTTGTACTTCGGCTTGCGTTGCTGCTTGATGATCAGCGCCTTCTTGGCCATTTACTGACCCTGCCCTTCGCGTCGGAATGGAAAGCCGAAGGCATCGAGCAATGCCCGACCCTCGGCGTTGGTGCGGCCGGTCGTGACGATGGTGATGTCCATCCCTCGGGGCTGGTCCACCTTGTCGTAATCGATCTCGGGGAAAATGAGTTGCTCGGTCACGCCGAAGGTGTAGTTGCCCCGACCGTCGAAGCTGTCCGGGTTGAGGCCCCGAAAGTCCCGGATGCGGGGAATGGCCAGGCTGATGAGCCGATCGAAGAACTCCCACATGCGGTCGCCCCGCAGCGTCACCTTGGCGCCGATGCTGTTGCCTTCGCGCAGCTTGAACCCGGCGATGGATTTCTTGGCCTTGGTGACCAGCGGCTTCTGGCCGGTGATGATCGTGAGATCGCGCACCGCGCCATCGAGCAGCGACTGCTGTGCCGCGGCCCGACCCACACCCATGTTGACCACGATCTTCTCCAGCCGGGGCGCCATCATGATGTTGGGCAGCGCCAGGCTATCCTTCAGCTGGATCCGCAACTCGGTGTCGTAGCGGATCTTCAGCCGAGGCCGAATCGGGGTGAACACCCCCGACGCAGAAGGCAGCGGGGCGGACTTGGAGGGCGCGCTCTTGGTGGGCGAGCCACCCTTGCCCGAGCCACCCTTGCCCGGTGCGTTCTTCTTGGCGGTAGCACTCTTGGATTCGGCTGCCATTACAGATCTGCCTTGCATTTCTTGCACACGCGGATCTTCACCTGGCCACCGTGCCCGTCGTCCTCAAAGCGATACCCGATGCGGGTTGCCTTGCCGCAATGGCCGCACAGCAGCGCCACGGCGGACGCCGACATCGGCATGTCCTTGTCGATGATGCCACCCTGCATGGTGGCCTTGGTCGCCTTCTGGTGCTTCTTGGCCCGGTTGACGCCCTCGACGATGATGCGGCCCTCTTTGGGGATGACCCGGATGATGTCGCCCGTCTGGCCGCGGTCCTTGCCGCGCAGCACCCGCACCCGGTCGCCCTTGTGCAGTCGCATCTTGGTAGCAGTTGAGGGGAGCGGCATCTAGAGCACCTCCGGTGCCAACGAGATGATCTTCATGAACTTCTTGTCCCGCAGCTCTCGCCCCACCGGGCCGAAGATGCGGGTGCCTCGCGGGAGCTGCTGTTCGTTGATCAGCACTGCCGCGTTGTCGTCGAAACGGATGTAGCTGCCATCGGGACGGCGCTTTTCTTTCTTGGTCCGGACGACGACGCACTTCACGACATCGCCCTTCTTGACGTTGGCGCCCGGGATGGCGTCCTTGACCGTGGCCACAAAGATGTCGCCGATCGAGGCATAACGCCGCCTCGACCCGCCCAGCACCTTGATGCAGAGCACTTCCTTGGCCCCCGAGTTGTCGGCGACCCGCAGTCGGGTTTCCTGTTGGATCACTTGGCCCGCTCCAATACCTCGACGACCCGCCAGCGCTTCAACTTGGAGATCGGCCGGGTCTCGGCCAGACGCACCCGATCCCCCACCCGCAACTCGTTGGACGGGTCGTCGGCGTAGAACCGCTTGGTCCGCTGCACCGTCTTGGCATACCGAGGATGGCGAACGCGCTCGATGACCGCCACCACCACCGTGTTGGTCATGGAGGCCGACACGATCAGGCCTTCCCGAACCTTGCGGCGGTTGGGGCGTGCATCGCCCGCGTCGCCCGCCGAACTCTCCGTTACATCACTCACGCTGTTGCCTCCTCGGCCGCCTCGGCCGCCGCGATCTCGCGCTCACGCAGGAGCGTCATACACCGCGCCACGTCTTTGCGGACTTGCCCAATCCGGGCATAGTTCTCTTGCTTGCCGGTGACGAGCTGGAAGCGCAGGTTGAACAGCTCGGCCTTGGCCTCGGCCAGCGCCGTTTCCAACTCCTCGACGCCCATTTCCTGCAGCTCGGCGATCTTGGCCATCAGACCGTCACCTCTTCCTGCTCGGCCCGAATGACGAACTTGGCCTGGATCGGCAGCTTTTGAATAGCGCGCTCCATGGCCGCCCGGGCCAGCGCCTCATTGACGCCGCCCAACTCGAACAGGACCCGACCGGGCTTGACCACGGCCACCCAATATTCCGGGTTGCCCTTGCCCGAGCCCATGCGGGTCTCGGCCGGCTTCACCGTCACCGGCTTGTCGGGGAAAATGCGGATCCATACCTTGCCACCGCGCTTGACATGGCGGGTCATCGCAATACGGGCAGCCTCGATCTGCCGGGCGGTGATCCACCCCGGCTCGAGCGCCTGAATTCCATACTCGCCAAAATTCACCATGCAGCCATTGGTGGACTTGCCGGACAACCGGCCCCGCTGCATCTTGCGGTGCTTGACCTTCCTCGGCATCAACATGCGCTGCTAGCCATCCTTGGGAAAGTGGGGAGTCTCGTGGTGTTCGCCCCGAGTGCGCCGTTCGATCTCTTCTTCTTCCGCCAAGAGCCTCTCGAGCTCGGGGTCGACACCGACGATGGGCCGGGGTGCCTCGGTCGGCTCTTCACCGGTTGGGGTCTCGGTCGATTCGGTGGCGGTCACGACGGCACCGGGCTCACCCAGGTCGGGACGACGGCGACCGCCGCCCGCCGAAATGACCCGACGGGGCTTGGCCTGGCCCGATGTCTCGCCCACGGCCATGGCCGCCTCACGGTTGATCTTGTCCTCGGCCGAGGTCTTGTAGGGGAGGATGTCGCCCTTGTAGATCCACACCTTCACGCCGATACGGCCGAAGGTGGTGCGGGCCTCGCGGAAGCCGTAGTCGATGTCGGCCCGCAGCGTGTGCAGCGGCACCCGACCCTCGCGGTAGAACTCCCGCCGGGACATTTCCGAACCACCGAGGCGGCCCGCGCACTGGACCCGGATGCCGTGGGCGCCCGCCTTTTGCACCGTTGATCTCCTGGATGTTGAGCTGAACCTTGGGGTTCTTGGTGATCTCGGCCAGCTTGGTGCGCAGGCGGTCGGCCTCGGCTCCCCGGCGGCCGATCACGATGCCCGGACGGGCGGTATGGACGTCGATGCGCAGCCGGTCCCGGGTGCGCTCGATCTCGACCCGGCTGACCGCGGCCCGCTCCAGCTCGCGCATCAGGTAGTCGCGGATCTTCCAGTCCTCGATGAGGTAGTCCTGGTATTCCCGGTCGTTGAACCACCGTGACTTCCAGTCGGTGGTGACGCCCAGACGGAACCCGTAGGGGTTGACCTTCTGACCCATCTAGCTATTCACCTTTTTCCAAGTCATCAGACTCCATCTCTACGGGCGCTGTCTCTACCGGTTCGGGTTCGTGTTCGGGTTCGGTGGCCGTGATCACAGGCGTCACCGTCACCTCTTCGTCGTGGTCATGGTCATGGTCGTGATCGTGGCCCTGCTCCTGGGCCCGGCGCCGCTGGGGGCGGACCCGGGTGCGCAGGCCCCGGGCACCGCTCTCGCGCTCGCCGCCGCCCGAGGCGGCATCGGCCTTGCGGGCCCCCGCCACCCGGCGGGCTCGGCGGGCCGCCTGCTCGGCCTCCCGGCGGGCGTGCAGCCGCACCAGGTCAGCGTCGGGCATGCGGCTCACGATCACCGTGATGTGGCAGGTGCGCTTGCGAATGCGGGTGGCGCGCCCTCGAGCCCGAGGACGCCAGCGCTTGATGGTCGTGCCTTCGTCGGCGAAGCAGGCCGAGATGTACAGCTCCTCGGGGTCCTGCTGGTCGTTGTGCCCGGCGTTGGCCACAGCCGACTGGAGAACCTTGCCCACCAGGATGCCCGCGTCGCGTTCAGTGAAGCGCAGGATGTCGGTCGCTTCCGCCACCGGCTTGTTGCGCACCAGGTCGAGGACCTCGCGCACCTTGTAGGCGGAGACGCGGGCGTGGCGCAGGACCGCCCGGGTGCCTTCGCGTTCGTTGGTCTTGGGCCCGGGCATCAGCGGCGACCTTGGCGTTCCTGACCGGCGTGGAACCGGAACGTGCGGGTGGGCGCGAACTCGCCCAGCTTGTGCCCGACCATCGACTCGGTGATGTAGACCGGCACGTGCTTGCGCCCGTCGTGCACCGCGATGGTGTGACCGATCATGTCGGGGATGATGGTGCTGCGCCGGGACCAGGTCTTGATGACCCGCTTCTCGTTGCGGCTGTTGAGATCGTCGACCTTCTTCAACAGATGGTCGTCGACGAACGGTCCCTTTTTCAGGCTGCGGGGCATGCGGTGTTACCTCCGGGCGCCGCGGGTGCGCCGCCGGCGGACGATCAGTTTCTGCGATGGCTTGTTGGTGTCGCGGGTGCGGCCCTCCGGCTTGCCCCAGGGCGAGACCGGGTGGCGCCCACCCGAGCTCTTGCCTTCGCCGCCACCCAGGGGATGGTCGACCGGGTTCATGGCGACGCCTCGGGTCTGGGGCCGCACACCCTTCCAGCGGTTGCGCCCGGCCTTGCCGATGACGATCAGCTCGGCCTCGGCGTTGCCGATCTGGCCCAGCGTGCCCCGGCAATCGATGGGGACGCGGCGCATCTCGGTCGAGGGCAGGCGGAGGGTGGCGTAGTCCCCCTCCTTGGCCACCAGCTGGATGCTGGTGCCCGCGCTGCGCCCCATCTTGCCGCCCCCGCCGGGCTTCAACTCGACGTTGTGCACGATGGAACCGACCGGTATGTACCGCAGCGGCAGGGCATTGCCGGGACGGATGTCGGAGCCCTGTCCGCTCTGAAGCTTGTCGCCCACCGCCACCTTGGCCGGGGCCAGGATGTAGCGCTTCTCGCCGTCGTGGTAGTGGAGCAGGGCGATGCGAGCGTTGCGGTTGGGGTCGTACTCGATGGCGGCAACGGTGGCCGGGACGCCGTCCTTGTCCCGCTTGAAATCGATCAGGCGGAACTGCTGCTTGTGGCCGCCGCCCTGATGGCGGGCCGTCTTGCGACCATAGGAGTTGCGTCCCCCGGTGCGGGGCTTGGGGACGACGAGGGTCCGCTCGGGCTTGGACTTGGTGATCTCGGAGAAGTCCGAGACCGACTGGAACCGTCGACCGGGGCTGGTGGGCTTGCGTTTGCGGAGCGGCATCAGTCCAACCTCAACTCTCGAACAACGGGATCTTCTGGCCTTCGGCCAGGGTCACGATCGCCCGCTTGGTATCAGGCCGCTTACCCATCTTGGGCTGCTTGCGGTGGCGCTTCTTCTTGCCCTTGCGATTCAGGGTGTTGATCTTGACCACAGTGACGTTGAAGATCTTCTCCACCGCCTGGCGGATCTCGATCTTGTTGGCGTCGGGGTGGACGACGAAGGTGTAGACGCCCTTGTCCAGCAGGGCGTACGACTTCTCCGACACCACCGGCCGCAGGATCACATCTCTCGGATCACTCATGGGAGTTCCTCGGTATCTGAGCTGTCGGTATCTGAGGTATCGGTATCTGAGGTGTCGGCGGTGGCAGTGTCGGCGGGCTCGGCGGCGGCGGCCACGGGCTCGGCGGCGGCGGCGGCCGGTGCCGCCTCGACCACGTCGGTACCCTCATCGGTCTCGACCGCGTCGCTGCCCTCAGCCGTGACATCGACGGTCGTGCCCGGCAGGTTGGACCGGGTGAACACGATCCAGTCGTTGCACAGGACGTCGTAGGCGTTGAGCTCGCCGGTGTGGATCACCTGGGCCAACGGCAGGTTGCGGAACGACTTGTAGGCGACCTCGTGGTCGTCGCGGTCCAGCACGATCAGGATCCGACCGTCGAGGTCGAGCGCCTCCAGCGCCTTGCGGGCGGGAGCGGTCTTGGGTTCGCTCCATGGCCACTCGGCCATCACCATCACCCGGTCCTCGGACGCCCGGTCGGACAGAGCGGAGCGCAAGGCCAGCTTGATCATCTTGCGCGGCGTGCGCTGGCGATAGGAGCGGGGCTTCGGCCCCAGCGCGACCCCACCACCGACCCAATGGGGCGCCCGGGTGGAACCCTGGCGGGCCCGACCGGTGCCCTTCTGGCGGAACGGCTTCTTGCCACCGCCGGAAACCTCGGCCCGGGTCTTGGTGCTCTGGGTCCCCGCTCGGGCCGCCGCCAACTGGGCGGTCACGACCTGGTGCATGACGGCCACGTGGGGCTCGATGCCGAACACGGCGGCGTCGAGGGTGACCGAACCGGCGACCGATCCGTCGACCGTGCGGACATCAACGGTGAGCGACATCTATCGGGCCTTCCTCTTCACGCTGCCCCGGATCAGCACGACGCTGCCCCGAGCACCGGGAACGGCGCCCCGGACCAGCAGCAACTCCCGCTCGGAATCACTCTGGATGACTTCCAGGTTGAGCGTGGTCACCTTCTGGGCACCCATCTGACCTGCCATCTTCATGCCCTTGAACACTCGGGCCGGGGTGGCGCAGGCACCGATGGAGCCAGGAGCCCGGTGGTGCTTGTGGTTGCCGTGGCTGGCGCCCTGACCCTTGAAGTTGTGGCGCTTCATCACGCCGGCGAAACCTTTGCCCTTGCTGACCGAGGTCACGTCGACCCGGTCGCCCGGGCTGAAGATGTCGAGGCTGATCTCCTGGCCCACTTGGAACTGGCTGGAGTCGTCAACCCGCAACTCCACCAGCCGACGCCCCGGATCCACCTGGGCCTTGGCGTAGTGCCCGGCCTCGGGCTTGTTCAGGGTGCGCACCTGGCGGGCGCCGTAGGTGACCTGGACGGCCGAGTACCCGTCGTGGTCGGGGGTCTTGAGCTGCACGACGCGCGCCGGGCTGACCCGGACGACGGTCACCGCGACAGCACGGTTCTTTTCATCCCAGATTTGGGTCATGCCGACTTTTTCGCCGACGATCGCTGTGGTTGGCACGGCTGGCTCTTTCTCGGTCGTGGAGGGAACCATGGCTGGTTCCACACGCGGACGCTCCGCTCGGGCAGTACCCGAGCGGAGCGCTCGTTCAGTTTGTTGCTGCGGGGTCTCCGGCCAGCGGACACCCGCAGACGTCGATTGGTTAGCGGGGTCAGTATAGCGGCCGCTCGGCCGTTCCACTCCAGGCGGCCGTTCGGGGCCTCGTATGCTGTGCATCATGGCCGCCATCACGGCAACGACGCAGCCCTTCACGTACCGCGACCTGGAGGCGATGCCAGATGACGGCTACCGGCGCGAGATCATCGACGGGGTTCTCACCGTGACGCCCGCCCCCGCCGGCCGGCACCAGCAGGTGTCCTTTGCCCTTTCGAAACTCCTGGATGCCGCGGCACCGCCTGGTGTGATGGTACTCCCCGCGCCGTATGACTGGCTGCTGCCTGACGGCGGCAGCGTCGAGCCGGACCTGATCGTGTTCCGGCGTGACGACTTCGACCGCGACGGGCCCCTTCCTGCCACTGCGACCCCGCTGTTGGTGGTCGAGGTCCTGTCGCCCTCGGGCCTCGAGCACGACCGCTCCCTCAAACGGGCCGTGTACCAGCGCCTGGGTGTCCCTGCCTACTGGATGGTCGGGCCGGGGACGAGGACCGATCCCCCTTCCTTGACCGCCCTGCGGTTGCAGGACAGCGTGTATGTCGTCGAAGCCGAGGTGGCGGGCACGGAGCGTTTCGCCACCGACTGGCCCTACCCGGTGCAGGTGGTCCCCGAAGAACTGCTCGGCTGAGAGGCTGCTCGGCGCTGCCCTGAGAGCTGACAGCAGTCAGGCCAGCAGGTGGCGCAGGCGGTCCAAGCAGCGCTGCCTGGTCGGGCCCATGCTCCCGATGGGCATGCCCAGCCGGGACGAGACCTCCTCGTAGCTGGGCGGTGGATCGCATGCGAACAGGGCCCGCAACAGGACCCGACACGTTTCCGGTAACAGCTCGACCAACCGCCACAACTCGGCGTTTCGTTCTTCCAACAGCGTGAAGGCGTCGGCGTAGGCGCTCTCGTCCACGTACTCGGGCTCGAGTGCCGAATCGGTCGGAACCTGGCGGGCCGACTGACCGAGGAAGCGCAGGCATTCCCGCCGGGTGACGGTGGCCAGCCAAGCGCCCAAGCGGTCCGGCTCCTTGATGCGATGCAGATTTTGGGTCAGGGTGAGCCACACGTACTGATAGACGTCCTGGGCGTCGGCGTGGCCCAGCCGGTGGGCCCGGCTGACCGACCAGACGACGGCGCTGTAGCGCTCGACCAAGGCCCGCCAGGCGCTGTCGTCGCCGTTGGCCGCGGCCACGACCAGCGCGGCCACCTCGTCGTCGCGACCAAAAGCCGTCATTGCGCCCGCCCTGTTTCGACGGTCGTCACGACGGTCTGAGCTTTCATCTCGCCTTTCTTTCATGGTGCCCCCGTATTTCCGGGGGCACCATGACCAACGTCGTTCCTTTTTCGGTAGCCCTACTGGCGGATGCAGGGCGGCAAAGGGATTCCAAGCCTGAATGTTTCGTGAAGCATGTTCAAGCGGATTCGCAGATACAGGCCGCACGGATATGCTTGGATTAATTGTTGACGGTGACCGACCGGCGACTGAGCAGTCCCGAGACGCATGCCAGCCCCGCCCCAAAGGTGAGATGGCCCAGGATGATCATCGACACCGACGTCACGCTGAGGGCCCACAATTCCTGCGAGGCATGGGGCGAGATGATGATCACGGTGATCAGGCCCATGGCCACGAAAAACCCGAAGGCCAGCCCTTGGCGGACCCGCTTCAGGCCGAGCGAGAAGAAGGCCACGGAAAGGCCGGCACCGTTGAGGCAGTAACGCCACAGGTAACCGACGACCCAGGAGGGATGAAGGTGCAGGGCCACGCCGATGTGGGGAATGGGGTCCACGTGCATGAGGCCGGTCCAGATGAAACTGAACCGGACCAGGTCGTACATGCCGGTAGCGATTGCGCCCACCAGCATGGCTCGAAGGACCAGGCTGCCGGCGTTGCGATGCCGCCCGGCCACGAACACGGTGACCACGACGGCCGGGACCATGAGATGCGAGGCCAGGTCACGCAAGCCGAAGACACCGAAGGTCGAGGCGGCGATGAGGGTGACAGGGAGGAACCCGACCAAGCACAGGAAGAGCCGGGTGACCATGGTGGATGGGTCGGCCAGGCCGGGGAACATCCGGAGAACTGGGAGGAGCTTGGCCACCACGGTCGTCGGTTGGGGCGGCGTGGATAGCACGGTGGCCTGCGGGACTCGGTCAATGACCCA
>Ga0302326_10016772_pt1 | contig 15307 bp, 12 predicted proteins | sample Palsa_T0_3_FD_202264 | JGI IMG/M metagenome (GOLD analysis project Ga0302326, IMG submission 202264) | Peat permafrost microbial communities from Stordalen Mire near Abisko, Sweden - Palsa_T0_3 | ecosystem: Environmental > Terrestrial > Soil > Palsa > Peat permafrost | place: Sweden: Abisko...
CCTGGTGGCAAAGATCGGGGAAAGGCACGGAACCACCGCAGCGCAGGAAGTTTTCAATTCCATCCCGTTCGATGCAGCCAGGGATGCGCCCAAATATTCTGCCGAGGACTTATACGGCCTGTTGAATCCAGCCCCGGAAGCAAGCAATGTGTACGACATGCGCGAGGTGATTGCACGCATCGCCGATCGCAGCCAGTTCGACGAGTACAAAGGGGATTTTGGCAGGACGGTGCTGTGCGGTTATGCGCGCATTGGCGGCCGCGCGGTGGGGATCGTCGCCAATCAGAAGACCAACCAGAGCCAGACCGTGGCCATGGGGCCATCGGCGGGAATGAAGCGGATCGAGGTTGGCGGGGTCATCTACACCGAGAGCGCGCAAAAAGCGGCTCGGTTCATCATGGACTGCAATCAAAACCTGGTGCCGCTGGTGTTTCTGCACGATGTCAATGGCTTCATGGTGGGAAAGGACGCGGAGTGGTCGGGGATCATTCGCGCCGGAGCAAAGATGGTGTCCGCGGTAAGCACCAGCGTAGTGCCCAAGATCTCCGTCATTATTGGCGGCAGCTTTGGCGCGGGACACTACGCCATGTGCGGCAAGGCCTACGATCCGCGTTTTCTGTTTGCGTGGCCCACGGCGCGCTATGCGGTCATGAGCGGCGCTTCGGCGGCGAACACGCTGGCCGAGGTCAGGGCGAAGCAGATGGAACGCGGCGGGAAAGTATTGTCGGATGCGGAGAAGAAGGCTCTCCATGATGAGATCAAGGCCACGTACGATGCGCAGGCCGATCCGCGCTATGGGGCGGCGCGGCTGTGGATTGACGCTATCATCGATCCATTGAAGACCAGGGACGTGCTGATTGAGGCACTGGAAGCGTGCGCCTTGAATCATGAGGTGCCAAGGTTCAACCCCGGAGTCTTGCAGACATGATGCGGAGATTGGTTCGGGCCTGAAAGGCCGCATCCTAAATTAAGAACAGCGGGCTCAGCGCGCAGGAGGGTCAACATGAGCATAGAAATCGAGCGGGCGGAGAGCCTGTATCCGTTTGTGTTGACGGAGGAGCAGGAGCATCTCCGGCGCGAAATACGCGAGTTCGCCGCGCGGGAAATTGCGCCCAACGTGATGAAGTGGGACGAGGCCTGCGAGTTCCCAGCGGAGGTGGTAAAGAAGCTGGGCGCCATGGGCCTGCTGGGCGTAATCTTTCCGCCCGAGTACGGCGGCGCGGGGCTGGGATATGTGGATTACGTGCTGGCCATCGAGGAGCTTTCCGCTGTCGACGGATCGGTGGGCATCATCGTGGCGGCGCACAACTCGCTGGGCACAAACCACATTTTTCTCGCCGGAAATGAGGCGCAGAGAAAGAAATACGTGCCGCTGCTGGCCGGTGGCACGTGGCTCGCTGCGTGGGGATTGACGGAGCCAGGCTCGGGATCGGATGCGGGCGCAGCCAGAACAACCGCAGTGAAGAAAGGCGACCGCTACGTGTTGAATGGAACCAAGACCTTTATCACCAACGGGCGGTTTGCGGACGTTTCCGTGATCATCGCTGTAACCGACAAGAGCAAGGGCACGCACGGGCTATCGGCATTTGTTGTGGAGAAGGGAACTCCGGGATTCAGGCCAGGGAAGAAGGAGAACAAACTGGGCTTGCGCGCCAGCGACACCAGCGAGCTGATCTTTGAGGATTGCGAAATTCCGGCGGAAAACCTGCTGGGTGTTGAAGGCGAGGGCTTCATTGACGCCATGCGCGTGCTGGATGGCGGCAGGATTTCGATTGCCGCCTTGGCGCTGGGCATCGCGCGAGGGGCGCTGGACGCGGCGTTGAAGTACGTCAAGGAGCGCCGCCAGTTTGGCAAGGCGATTGCGGAGTTCCAGGGCATTCAATGGAAGCTTGCCGACATGGCAACGGAGTTGGACGCGGCCCGGCTGTTGACCCAGCGCGCGGCGGTGCTTAAGGACGCAGGCCGCTCTGTGACGCGCGAATCGTCGATGGCCAAGCTCTTTTCCAGCGAAGTTGCCGTGCGCATCTGCGATGAAGCGGTGCAGCTTTTCGGCGGCTATGGCTTCATCAAAGACTATCCCGCCGAGAAGTACTATCGCGATGTGAAGCTTTGCACCATCGGCGAAGGCACAAGCGAAATTCAGCGCATGGTCATTGCAAGGGAAATCCTGAAAGTACACCCTTCGCGCGGGTAACTGGCCACCATGAGCGATTCGATCAAGATCGTGGAGTGCCCTCGAGACGCCTGGCAGGGCCTGCCCGCGCATATACCGGCAGAAGTAAAGGCGGGCTATCTGCGCGAGCTTGTCGCTGCGGGGTTTACCCATATCGATGCCGTGAGCTTTGTCTCGCCCGCGGCCGTTCCGCAGATGGCGGACTCCGAGAAGGTGCTGGAGTTTCTTGGTTCTCACTCCGCCGTGGAGATCATCGCCATCGTCGTGAATCTGAAAGGAGCTGAGCGGGCTATCGCTACGGGTGCCGTAAGGACGCTGGGATTTCCCTATTCCATCTCGCCCCAGTTCCTCAAGCGCAATCAGAATCAGACGCCGGAAGAATCGCTCGATGTGCTGGAGACAATCGGCGCGGTGGCGCGTGAGGCGGGGTTGAATTTAGTGGCCTATCTCTCCATGGCCTTCGGAAATCCCTATGGAGACGTATGGAGCATCGATCAGGTTGCGGATGCCTGTGATCGGCTTATCGCGTCCGGCGTGCGGCAAATCTCTCTGGCCGATACGGTGGGGCTCGCCGGCCCCTCGCAGATCGCAAACACTGTTTCCCATGTGCTTGCAGCGCATCGAGAGGTCGAAATCGGCGTGCATCTCCACGCGCGGTGGAGCGAGGCGCCAGAAAAGATTCGCGCGGCGTATGAGGCCGGGTGCAGGCGCTTCGATGCGGCCATTGGCGGCTTGGGTGGATGCCCATTTGCGCAGGACGCTTTGGTAGGAAACATCCCCACGGAGACGTTGATTGCGGAACTGAGGGCGATGGGGGCGCAAATGCCTGAACTGCGGCCGCTCGACGAATTGATCCGCTTGAGCGCGGAGATTGCCCGGAATTATTCCGCTGCAATCATTTGACGAGCATTGTTTCCTTGAACTGGTTGCATAAACCTGGTTTTGAAAGGGCTCGGCTTTAGCCGTGCCGCTGGGGCCAGGAAAAATCTTGGGCTTTAGCCCCTGAGGGAAATGGCACGTTTTGCTCGACAATATTTATGCAATCACTTGTGGAGTTTGTTCCAGCTTGGAGGCTCGGCTTGAGTTATACGACGATTCTGGTTGCGGACGAAGGCCATGTCCGGACGATTACTTTGAATCGTCCTGAGCGCCGCAACGCCATGACTCCTGAAATGCAGATGGAGTTAATTGCCGCACTGGAAGCTGCGGCAGCGAGTAACTGCCGGGTGGTCGTGCTTCGCGGAGCCGGCGAGGCCTTCTGTTCCGGCCTGGATTTGACGGCGTTGCAGGCGATGAACAACAAGACAGCAGCCGAACACGGAGCGGATGCGGAGCGAATCGCGCTTCTCTTAAGGACCCTCTATGAGTTACACAAGCCCACCATCGCCGCGGTGCAGGGAGCGGCAATCGCCGGGGGGACGGGGCTGGCGACCATCTGCGACTTTACGCTGGCAACGCCCGCTGCGAAGTTCGGATTTACTGAAGTCAGAATAGGCTTTGTGCCCGCCATTGTTTCGGCGTTTCTCGCTTTGCAAATTGGAGACAAGCGTGCTCGCGACCTGCTTTTGACCGGCCGGTTCTTCGACGCGGCGGAGGCGTATCGGTTAGGACTGGTAAATGAGTTAGTGTCGGCGGAATCTCTTGCGGAACGCATACTTGCGCTGGCGCAAACACTGGCTGCCAACAGCCCGGAGTCGCAGGCGGCCACCAAGCGGCTGCTGGCCGCACAGAACAAGGTGTGGCTGGATGCGGCAATCGCTCAGGCGATGGAGGCAAACGCGCAGGCTCGGGAAACGGCGGATTTTCGCGAAGGCATCGCGGCGTTTCTGGATAAAAGAAAGCCGGTGTGGCCCAATGGCGGGTGACTTCTCCGGCGAACCGCTTCCTCCCGGCCCCAGGAGTAGGATGGACAGCGAAAACATGGATTCCACTCAAGGCCGAAAGCCCGGCAAGGGCCTGCCAAAACGCTACCTGCTCGTATCGTGGCTTATGGCCATGAGCGCCGTGGCGTTTTTAGATCGCACCAATATTTCCATCGCCGGCGTTCAAATCGCCAGGGAATTCAAAATAGACAATGCTCACCTGGGGTGGGTCTTCAGCGCTTTTCTGCTTGGCTATGCAGCATTCCAAATCCCCGGCGGAGTTCTTGCCCGGCGTCTCGGCCCGCGCCGCGTAATCGCGCTCGGCGTAATCTGGTCGGGCCTGTTTACAGCGCTCACCGGATTGGTGCCTTCGGGATTGCGCGGCGCTCTGTGGGTGCTGGTTCTGATCCGGTTCTCCTTAGCCGCCGGCGAGGCGCTTATGTATCCGGGTGCGAATCAGTTTGTCGAGCGCTGGTTTCCCATCGAGGAGCGGGGCAAGGCCAACGGCATTATCTTTGCCGGAGTTGGGCTGGGCTCGGGCCTGACTCCGGTGTTGGTCACGGCGATCGTTTTGCACTTCGGATGGCGCGCTTCCTTCTGGTTCAGCTCAGCGCTAGTCCTGCTGGCGGGGTCGATCTGGTACCTGGCAGCCCGCGATACTCCAGAAGCGCACCGCTGGGTTCGGTCAAGGGAGCTTGAGATCATCGTTCGTGGCCGCGACGATGGCCGTGGCAATTCGCGCAATGAGAGTGCGGACGCTTCCGCTCGTTCCAGCGACAAGCAAAGCGTGCCCTGGAGAAAAATCCTCCGCAGCAAGGAAATTCTGGCGCTTACTCTGAGTTACTTCACTTATGGTTACGTGGCGTGGATTTTCTTTAGTTGGTTCTATATCTACTTGGTCCAGGTGCGCGGTCTCAACCTGAAGACGAGCGCGATTTACTCCATGTTTCCGTTCATCGCCATGACGCTCGGCTCTCTGATCGGCGGCGTAGTAAGCGATTGGCTGGTCCGCCACTTCAGCGCGCGAGTGGGACGATGTTTTCTGCCGGCAAGCGCCCTGGCCTTTACCGCGGTTCTCCTCGTGGCAGGTTCGAGGGCGCATCATGCTCAAGCCGCGAGTATCATCCTGGCGTGCGGAGCTGGTGTTATGTATTTGGCGCAGAGTTCTTTCTGGTCCGTAACTGCGGACTTTGCCGGCGAATACGCGGGAATTGTCTCCGGCGCCATGAATATGGGCGCACAGGTGGGCGGAGCGGTTACTGCCTCGCTTACGCCATGGATTGCTTTGCACTTTGGATGGGGGGCATCCTTTATGACGGCGACAATCTTCGTGGCGCTGGGCGCGCTGGTCTGGCTCGCCGTGGATCCTTCCGCCAGGCTATCGTCCGCCGCGGCGGACTTCGATCCCGATCACAAAAACGGAACCTCTCATCGGCTAGCATCCCGCTGAGTGCTTTGACTGAAGGGCAGGCCGGACAAAGCGGGACCGCCGGGGAGCGCCAAATTGTGCCCGCCCCTGGATTTTGTTACTATGAATGCATATATGGTTCCTGGTTCCCTAACCCGCTCCTGTTGTCGCCCCTAAAACATCTTTAGACGGGTGTACCCGTCAGTCTCCAAATTCCCCGCATGGTTAATTGAGGAGACCCACCGGCTGCTGATTTGCCGGGATCTTCATCGCATCGCTGAGAGTTTCAGCGTCTACTTTATAAGCAACGAGGTCTAAATGCCAGCCGCCAGCGAAGCTTCTTCACCATTGACGCCGACCAGTCTTCCCGCGGCGCGGAGCGTGCGGCCTTTGAGCCACCTGGCCCTTCTTGAGGCGGAAAGCATCCACATCCTGCGCGAAGTGGCTTCGGAATTCGAGCGGCCGGTGATGCTGTACTCCATCGGCAAGGATTCTTCGGTGATGCTGCGGTTGGCGCAAAAGGCCTTCTACCCCGGCCCCATCCCGTTTCCCCTGCTGCATATCGATACCGGATTCAAGTTTGCCGAGATGCTTGCTTTCCGCGATGCGACGGCCCGCTCCGTGGGCGCGGAACTGCTGGTGTGGCGCAATGAAACCGCCATTGCCGCCGGCGCCAATCCCATTGCCCTCGATACCAAGCGCTGCTGCGGCCTGCTGAAGACCCAGGCGCTGCTGGATGCTCTGCGCCACTACAAATTCGATGCGGCCTTTGGCGGCGCCCGGCGCGATGAAGAAAAGTCCCGCGCCAAGGAGCGCATCTACTCGTTTCGCGACAGCGCCGGGCAATGGGACCCCAAGAACCAGCGCCCCGAGCTATGGAGCCTCTACAACGCGCGCATTCATCCCGGCGAAAGCATTCGCGTCTTCCCGCTCTCCAACTGGACCGAGATGGACGTGTGGCAATACATCCATGAGGAGAAGATTCCGGTCGTGGATCTGTACTTTGCAAAGGAGCGCCCAATGTACGTCCGCGGCGATGCCCTGCTGCCCATCGAGCAGGCCTTTGTCGCTCTTCCCGGCGAACAGCCGCAGCTGGTCCGTTCGCGGCTGCGTTCTCTTGGATGCAGCCCATGCACCGGTGCCATCCGCTCGGACGCGGAGACCATTCCCGACATCATTGCGGAACTGATTTCGTTTCGCAACTCCGAGCGGGCCAACCGCGCCATCGACTACGACCAGGAAGGCTCGATGGAGATCAAGAAGCGGGAGGGCTACTTCTAAATGGGCGCACCGGCCATTTCAGCTTTCTCCATCGATGAGTTCCTGCACCAGGAGCGCGAGAAGGACCTGCTGCGCTTCTCCACGGCGGGCAGCGTGGATGACGGAAAGTCCACGCTCATCGGCCGCCTGCTCTATGACACGCAGTCGGTTTACGAAGACCAGGTTCGCTCCATCGAAGGCAAAGGAACAACCGCTCCCGGACAGATCGATTTCGCGTTGTTGACCGACGGTCTGCGCGCGGAGCGGGAACAGGGCATCACCATTGACGTTGCTTACCGCCATTTCTCCACCGCGCGGCGCAAGTTCATCATTGCGGATACGCCTGGCCACGAGCAGTACACGCGCAACATGGCCACCGGCGCTTCCACGGCGGATGCGGCCGTGGTGCTCATCGACGCCGGCAAGGGCGTGCTTGTGCAGTCGCGCCGCCATGCTTACATCGCATCGCTGCTGCGGGTGCGGAACGTTTTGGTGGCCGTCAACAAAATGGATCTGATTGGCTATGGCGAGGCTCGCTTCCGTGCCATCGAGCACGACTTCAGCCTTCTGCTCGACCGCATCGCGGCCGACACCGGCAACCCGGTAGAGGCGTCCTTTGTCCCGGTCAGCGCGCTCATTGGCGACAACATCGTGCACCGTTCGCAGGCCATGCCGTGGTACACCGGGCCATCGTTGCTGGAGCTGCTTGAGCGGCTGCCATCGTCGCTGGACACGCGCACTGCGCCATTCCGCTTTGCCGTGCAACGCGTCCTTCGTCCCGATCATACGTTTCGCGGATTCGCCGGCCAGATTGCTTCCGGAACCGTTCGTCCGGGCGACACCATCACAGTGCTTCCCTCAGGCCGCAGCGCGCAAATCGAGCGCATTGTTACCTGGAATGGAGATCTTCCCGAGGCTTGCGCACCGCTCTCCGTCACGCTGGTGCTGAATCAGGAACTCGATATCAGCCGCGGCGATCTCATAGCCTCCGCTCAAACCCCGGCGACAGTTGCCAGGAGCGTGAAGGCGGCGTTGGTGTGGATGGATCAGCGGCCGCTCAGGCTCCATCGCCGCTATCTGCTCAAGCACACCAGCCAGACTGCGCCCGCATTCGTTTCGTCGTTGGACTATCGCACGGATGTATTTACCTTCACCCGCGAACCCGCCGAGACGCTGGAGATGAATGGCATCGGCGCGGTAACACTGAATCTGCTGCGCCCTATAGCACTCGATCTCTACCGTGAGAATCGCTCTACCGGCGCTTTTATCCTCATCGACCCGGAGAGCAACGCCACTGTGGCTGCGGGCATGGTGACGGAAATCTTGGGCGACGGCGCAGCTCACAGCGCGCCATGCAAGAGCGCCCCCGGCCCCGTGACAGCCGAAGAGAGAGCTGCGCGCTGGGGCCATCGCGGCGGAGTTCTTGAGTTGAACGGGCCGCCGGTGCTTATTGACCTGATCGAGCGCGATCTGTTTACGCATGGAGTCGTCACTGGCCGCATTCGAACCGATGACGCGGCGCTTGGAGCCCGCCCCGGCCTGATTCAAATCCTTGCCGAGTCGAAGGTTCGATCGGGCGTCCTGGCTTTGATCGTCACGCCGGCCAACGGCGACGTTCTGACAGCGCAGGTGGATGACGAACAGATCGTCGCGGATGCAAACGACACCGCAGTGGCAGTTACCGCCGTTCATGAATTGTTGCAACGAGCCGGCATTCTTTTGTGGCCGGGTAGCTCGGATTGGCAAATCTAGCCCAGGAAAGGCAATCGCGGAATGGGGACACTGGAAATCAATACGGAGGTGGAGGCCAAGCTGGGCGCGGTGCGCACGGTCCTTGCTCGCGCGATCTCAGGCAAGGCGGATGTGTGCCTCACGTGCAGCTTCCAGGCGGAGGACGTGCTGCTCGCCCGGCTGGCAATCGAGCTGGATGCGAAGATACCCATTCTTTTTCTCGACACCGGTTATCACTTTCAAGAGACCTATGCGTACCGGGATCGCATTGCGCGCGAGTGGAAGCTCAATCTCATCAACCTGCTGCCTGAGAAGACCGTTGCCGAGCAGGAAAGAGAGCATGGCCTTCTCTACCAATCCGCGCCGGACCAATGCTGCAAACTGCGTAAGGTCGAACCGTTGTTCAAGGCTGTAGCAGGGTACCGTGTCTGGCTGACCGGCTTGCGGCGCGAGCAGGCAAGAAGCCGCGCCGCGCTTGAAGAAGAGGCGCTTTTCACGCTTCCAGACGGAAAGCAGGTGCTGAAGCTTGCGCCCCTTGCCGCGTGGACCACGCGCGATGTCTGGTACGCGTGCGAGCAACTCGGCATTCCGCTCTTGCCGCTTTATGAGAGCGGGTATTCCTCCATCGGCTGCGAACCATGTACCTCGCTGCCTCTGGATCCAAACGATCCGCGGTCGGGCCGCTGGGCCGGCCGCAAGGTTGAGTGCGGCATTCACATTGAAGCGGCGCCCGCGAAGTAAGACGGGCGCGCGGCTACTGAGGGCACGAGATGCGGTACATTATTGGATTTGTCATAGCGGTGTTCATTGCCCTCACCGGCGTCGGCGCGGGCACAGTCACCGTCCCGGTTCTGGTGCTGTTTCTCGGCGTGCCCGCGCCGGTCGCAGTGGGAATTGGTCTCATGTTCTCCACCGCCGTGAAATTGATCTTGGTGCCTGCACAGGTTTTCCGCCGCAACGTGGTTTGGCGGACGCTGGGCTTCATGCTTCTGGGCGGAGTGCCGGGAGTCGTCATCGGATCGTTGTTCTTGCAGCACCTGGTCACCGCAGGGTCTCAGAATCTTTTGAACGCAACCCTGGGCGCGATTCTGGTGAGTACGGCAAGTTGGCAGATTTTCTTTTCCTTCCGTCCCATGAAGCGGAATCCCAACGCGCGCGATCGCAGTCCTCTGCTCACCTGGCTCATGTTTCCAGTAGGCGTCGAAGTCGGATTCTCCTCCGCCGGGGCTGGCGCTCTGGGCAGCGCCGCGCTGCTCAGCCTCACTCCTCTAGCGCCTGCGCAGGTGGTGGGCACGGATATTGCTTTCGGCTTCACCGTTTCGCTCATCGGCAGCGGCGCGCATTGGTTTTCTCACGCCTCCAACCCGCAATTGCTGCTCCAATTGATCGCCGGGGGCATCGTGGGCGCCGTTACCGGTACGCTGCTGAGCACCCGCGTGCCGCGCCGGCCGATGCGCTTCGCACTCTGGGTATGGCTGCTCGTCCTCGGTGGCCAGTTCCTCTTCAACAGCTATCAAACCTGGGAATCTCCGCACAAGGATGCAACAGGCCAGGTCAGTGAAAATCCAGGGAAAAAGGCGAAGCACCTTTGAATTGGCGGCATCTCCCGCGCGGCGGCCGCCATGCGGCAGACGCGCTGCCAGCAACTCCGGACGCGGAAGAGCGCGGTCTCGTGCTCACTCTTTGATGTCTCACGTCAACTGTCCATTGAGTCCGATGCCTCGCTGGATCACTTGCCGATCACAAGGATCTGGAACGACCCCGGGATCATTGGCGCGCGAGGGCCGCGCATCCAGGCGGGAGCGCCCGATGGCGGTCCGCCCGCAGGCGTCGCAGCGCCCGCGGCAGGCGCCGGCGCAGGGCCATACTCGGCCGTGATGGTAATGATCCGGTTGGTCTTTGTGTCCAGCGTCAACACCTTGGCCCGCGCGGGCGTGGCCACGGTCTGCTCCACAATGAAGCGGGTGGGCAAGTCCTCCTTCACCACGGTAAGCGTGCCATCGCCCTGCGAACTGAATGCCTCCATCGTCGCCGGGTTGAAGGTGGCTCCGTCCGACCCGTTTCCAATCGGCAGATCGGTAATGATATGCCCATCCGTCGCTGACAGCACGATCATGTTCCTGTTGTCGCGGCAGGCGGCGAAGAGGATATTGTTCTTCGCATCCAGCGCCAGCCCGGCGCATCCTCCGCCTTTACTGGAAATGTCGAATTTGCCGGTCATCTTCATCGTGTTCACATCGATGACCGCAATGTCGGCCTTGTCTTCGATATCGACGTAGATCTTGCCGCGGCCGTCGCTGGCAGCTTGCTCGGGCGCGCCGCCAATGTCGATCGTGCCCAGGATCGAGCCGTCCTTGTCGTCGAGCACCGTGATGTTCGGCTGCGAGTGGCTGAGCACGTAGAAGCGGTGATTATAGGAGTCGTTGAGGTAACCGTCGGGATTGCCCTCGACGTTTATCCGCTTCAGAATCGCAAAGCTCTTCGCATCGAACATCGTCACCGGATTTGAAGTTGCGAATCCGTGCCCGGTCGCGCTGTCCACCGCTGCGCCGTGCGCGCTCACCCCTGGGATATCTCCCACCTGGGCCAGCGTATCCAGGTTGAAGACGCCGATGTGTCCTGCGGGGCCGGAGCGGGCTACATAAAGGTTGCGGCCGTCAGGGTCGGCCGTAACGTAATCGAATCCCCCATCGCCTCCCACCAGTTGAATCTTCAGGACCTTGTACGGTCCGTTGTCCTGGGCAGGAGCCACGTGCGCAAACGAAAGCAACAGTGCGAGTGTCGCAATGGTGAGGAGCTTGCATGACATGATGTTCTCTCCATCTGGAGTCTCTCCGGTGGTTCAGGGGCCCGGACTGTTCGGGCAGATGTGTTGATCTCCGCGCTTCCCCGAAATCTCCCCGAAATTCAGCATACACGCGATACCCCGATGACCGGACGGCTGCCATTCGCATCATCCATCACCTTTCGACAACCTCCAGTTGAGCATGGCTTGAGTTGCGAGCCCCGAGGTTTTCGTGGCAAATGGCAGAAATGCCTTGAAGCGAGGAAATGGACCACTTGCCGCGATGCAAGCCATTTCTTTGCTATCAGCTAACGAATCTCACGTCAGCTGCCGGGCGCGGCCTGGGCTGCTTCCATTGCCGTGAGCGAGGTTCCCGATTCTGAACGACATTCCGAAAGTTTTCCGGTTTCCTCAGCCCCGTGACCGCTGTCACAGTGTCAGAATCGAACCCGCCTTACTCTCGATACATGGTTATCGATATAAATTTATCGAATCTCCTGCCAATCCAGCGACCGGAAACGCCATCAATCCCCCAGCCGAGCCTCAGGCGCCTCCCGCAGTATCACCATTACCTGGTGGATCTCGAGGCCAGGGGCATCAGCCGTGTTTCGTGCAGCATGATCGGCCTGGATTTGAACCTCGTCCCGGTGCAAGTCCGCAAGGACCTGCAATACACGGGGATCATCGGCAAGCCGAAAACCGGTTACTCCGTCCCCGAGCTCGTCCTGGCCATCGAGTCGTTTCTCGGCTGGAACAACATCAACGAGGCATTCCTTGCCGGGGTGGGAAACCTGGGGACCGCGCTGATGGGCCACGAACGGTTCTCGCATTATGGCCTGCGCATCGTGGCCGCCTTCGACACCGATCCGTCCAAGATCGGCCAATGGATCCAGGACAAGGCGGTGATGCCGCTGGAGCAACTTGCCGATCTAGCTCAAAGGATGAGCATACATCTGGGAATTATCACTACCCCTGCCGAAGCGGCGCAGGCGGTGGCTGACGAAATGGTCAAAGGGGGCATACAGGCCATCTGGAACTTCGCTCCCGTCAATCTCAGAGTTCCCGAACACATCATCGTGCATAACGAAGATCTTTATAACTCGCTGGCTTCGCTCTCCTGGAAGCTGGCCAAGCGATTCCGAGTGCCAATCCAAGTGGAGGAGGCAGGTTAGATGGCGTCGACGCCCATGGTTGTTGATCGCGCGGAGAAGTTTCAGAAGGTGTGCGGCATTCTCGATCGTTACGCGCGCCGTCCGTCAGGATTGATTCCGATCCTGCAGGCGATCCAACACGAGTACCAATATTTGCCCGAGGAAGTGCTCACCTATGTGGCCACTTCACTGGACGTTCCTCCGGCGCGCGTCTATGGCGTGGCCACGTTCTACGCGCACTTTGCGCTGGCGCCGAAGGGAAAGCACGTGATCCGGATTTGCGACGGGACCGCGTGCCACGTCAAGCAATCGCTGCCCGTTCTGGACGCACTGCGCCAGAAACTTGGCACCAGCGAAACCAGCAAGACCACCCCCGACATGCTTTTCACGGTCGAGACGGTCGCCTGCCTCGGCGCTTGCGGTTTGGCGCCGGTCATCGTCGTCGACGAGCAGATATACGGCCAGATCACTCCAGCGCGCGCGCTGGCTCTGATCGATGAGATCCAGGTCCAGGAGCGAGCGCTTCATGCCGCTTCCGCGGCCGGTGCTGAGCAGCCCTCAGCCGAGGACGCCCATGCATAACGCGGAATCTCTTCTATCCATCCCCGTAAACGTGAACGGCAGTTCTCCCCTGGCCCAGGTGCGCCGGGTGGTGGTCTGCGCCGGAACCGGTTGCATGGCCAATGGAGCCATGAAGGTTTTCGAGCGGTTCAAGAGCGAGATGGCAGGCGCAGGCTTGCACGTGATCCTCGAGCTTCGCCCCGAGGCCGCCGACGATGAAGTTCGGCTGTCCAAGAGCGGCTGCCAGGGCTTCTGCCAGATGGGGCCGCTGGTTTCGGTCATTCCGGACGGCATTCTCTATACCAAAGTGCGCAGCGAAGACGTTCCCGACATTGTGGGGCAAACGCTGATGGCGGGCCAGGTGGTGGAGCGGCTGCTCTACAAGGATCCCGCCACGCGCAAGAGCTGCCGGGGACTCGAAGACAATCCTTTCTACTCCCGCCAGAACCGCCTGGTGCTGCACGAATGCGGCTTCCTCGATCCGGAGGACATTCGCGAGTTCATGTTGCACGGCGGGTATCGGGCGGCAAGAAAAGCCTTTGTGGAGATGGCGCCTGAGGAGATTTGCAAGACCATTCTGGACTCCGGATTGCGCGGCCGCGGCGGCGGTGGCTTTCCCACCGGACGCAAGTGGGAAGCGGCAAGGATTCAGAATTCGACCAAGAAATACGTCATTTGCAACGGCGACGAAGGCGACCCCGGCGCATTCATGAACCGCTCCGTGATGGAAGGCAATCCGCACAGCGTGATTGAAGGCCTCATGATCGCCGCCCGGGCCATCGGAGCCAACGAAACCCTGGTCTACGTCCGCGCCGAATATCCGCTGGCCGTCGAGCGTATGCGCCGCGCCGTGACAGATGCCGAGCGCGAAGGCATCCTGGGTAAAAACGTATTTGGAACCGGCCTCTCCATGAAGTGCGAAGTAATGGAAGGCGCCGGCGCCTTTGTTTGCGGCGAAGAAACCGCGATGATCGCCTCCATCGAGGGGCAGCGCGGCATGCCGCGTCCCAAGCCGCCATTTCCGGCTCAGAGCGGACTATGGGGCAAGCCGACCATCATCAACAATGTTGAGACGCTGGCGCACGTTTCCCGCATTCTCAACATCGGTCCCGAGGCTTTTCGCGCCATCGGCACCAAAGAATCTCCCGGCACCAAGACCTTCGCTCTCACCGGGCACGTGGCCAACACCGGCCTGGTCGAAGTGCCGTTCGGAACCACGCTGCGCAAGATCGTGTTCAACATCGGCGGCGGAGTGACGGACGACGCGGGCAAAATCTGGAAGACCGGCTTCAAAGCCGTGCAGATCGGCGGTCCTTCCGGCGGATGCCTCACCGAGGAGCATCTCGATCTGCCGCTGGCCTACGAGTCGTTGCGCGCCGTGGGCGCAATGGTCGGCTCCGGTGGGCTGGTGGCCATGAACCAGGGCACCTGCATGGTCAGCATTGCGCGCTTCTTCATGCAGTTCACGCAACGCGAGTCCTGCGGCAAGTGCGTGCTGTGCCGCGAGGGAACTAAGCAACTGCTGGTCCTGCTCGACGACGTCATTGAAGGCCGCGCCGATCAAAACACGCTCGATCTGCTGGAGAAGCTGGGACACGCTGTGCAGGCCGGGTCGTTGTGCGGTCTGGGAAAAACGGCTCCCAACCCGGTGCTCTCCACCATGCGCTACTTCCGCAAGGAGTACGAAGAGCACGTCTTTGAGAAGCGCTGCCGCACCGGCCGCTGCAAGGCCCTGCTCAGCCCGGAGATCAACCAGGAAAAGTGCAAAGGCTGCGGCATGTGCATCAAGGCGTGCCCAACCGGAGCCATCAGCGGAGAAAAAAAGCAGCCGCACCACATCAACGCCGAACTGTGCATCAAGTGCGGTGCTTGCGCCGCCGCTTGCAAGCTGCACGCTGTCGAGGGGATATAGCCAGATGAATAAGGTCACACAGCCTGTTTTGACCATCGATGGAAGAACGGTAGCGATCGAGGGAGAGCGCAACCTGCTCGAACTTGTGCGCAAGGCCAATATCGATTTGCCCACTTTCTGCTATCACTCCGAGCTAAGCGTGTATGGCGCCTGCCGCCTGTGCCTGGTGCAGGTGGAGGGGCGCGGAATCGTGGGCGCGTGTTCCACGCCACCGGAGCCGGGGCTGAAGATTCAGACCACGACTCCGGAGATCCGCGAGATTCGCCGCATCACGGTGGAACTGCTGCTGGCCAACCACGATCAGAGCTGCCCTACCTGCTCGCGCAGCGCAAACTGCCAGTTGCAGTCGCTTGCGCAGCGGCTGGGCGTGAAGAAAGTGCGCTTCAAGTCGGTGTACAAGGCCGTTCCGCTGGACGAGTCTTCGCCGTCGCTGGTTCGCGATCCGAACAAGTGCGTGCTGTGCG
>Ga0302326_10016774_pt1 | contig 15305 bp, 11 predicted proteins | sample Palsa_T0_3_FD_202264 | JGI IMG/M metagenome (GOLD analysis project Ga0302326, IMG submission 202264) | Peat permafrost microbial communities from Stordalen Mire near Abisko, Sweden - Palsa_T0_3 | ecosystem: Environmental > Terrestrial > Soil > Palsa > Peat permafrost | place: Sweden: Abisko...
ATTCCGGCGCGCGATCGCGCTGTGAAACGGGTCGCGCGATAGGAAAACTACTTCGGCCCCGGCGCAGCGACAGGCGCCGGATCCCAGACGGGACCCCAGTCGAGCGACGCAACCGCCTTGCACGGCGCAGGCGAGGCCGTCTCGATCATCCGGTCGATATTGACGAGCGGTTCGGGGCGGAAAACATTGCGCACCAACGCCGTGAGATAGGCGCCCCACAATTCATTGTGGTTCAGAGCGGTCCAGGTGTCTCCCACATAGATGTAAGATCTGACTCTACCAGGTGACAGAACGCGCTCGAAATACGGTTGGTCCTCCAGCGTCGTCGAAGCAGCGAAGATTTCGACCGTCGCCGCGCATCCGCCAAAGGAAACATGGAAAATTTCGCTCCCCGAATCCAGGGTCGTTATAAGCAGAATGCGTCCATTGCCGGCGTGCAACACATTCGAGATTCGTTTCCTCGTGGAAAGCGGGGTTTGTGGCCGGCTTGCAAATACGCCCGGCAGGACGATTGCCGCGACGAGAATTGCCGCCAGGACAGCACGCAGGGCGGACGAAATTCTCACTGCGTTCTTCGGTTGGCGCCGGCAACGCTCACTGCCGCAATGGTAAAGGCAAGCGCCGCTCCGAAAATCCTGGCGCCGGTTCCAGAGTGCCAGAATACGAATGCTGCCTTGTCGCCGGACACGATGGCGAGAATGTAGAGGCGAAGCGAATTCCAGGCGAGCGTCGCCGCGACGCAGAGTCCCGCTACCGCGGCATCGCTTCGTTGCCAACGCGGTCGGGCAAGTTTCGTGAACGAAACCCAACCCAGCAAAGCCAGAGAAATATTGTGGAACGAGGAGCATCCCTCGAAGATTTCGACGCTGCTGCCGCCGGACGTTACAACGTTGGCGTACCAGGACTGGAGGTGACCTGTGACCGCCAGCATCGTTGCCACGATGAGCGTATCGAGTTTCAAAAGCTCGTAGCCCACATATCTGAAGAGCGTCGGTCCCCAAAGTCCGTTGGTCGCCAATGCAATCAGGATCGTCGCTGCGCTGGACCGGTAAGGGTCGCCGTCACGAGTCAGAATGAAATAGCACGAACCCAGAGTGCATGCGATCCAGATGGCGTTGTCGCCCGGGGCGAGCACGGAGATCGCGCACAGGCCTGCCGCAACAATATCGCCAGGTCGAACGGCTCCGGATTCCCGGCTTTGCCCGATAAGGCGAAAGAGCGCGAACCACGCGAGGAGTTGAAAAAGGTTGGGGTGCGCCAGTCGATCCAGCTCAACGGAAACCCTGCGCCCGAGTTCGAGGAGCGATCCGGAGAGCCATCGCGCCAGCAAAATCCCGGTGAGCCAAAAATCCAGTTCGCGACGCGTTAGCCTTGCGCCGGAAGAAACAGACTGCGTTGTCATCGCGCCTTCGCGTTACGAACCGCGCGTTACGCCGACAAGCCTGACGCGAAGAAATCCGCGCGGCGAAGGCTCACTTGCGGCGGAAAAATTTCGACGCGAGAACGGCGCCGCCGATTGCGCCCAGCGCCGGTATTCCCAGGCCAATTAACGGTGCAGGTACCGGCGAAGCCAATGCCGGACTCGCGGCAAGCAACAAAAGCAACGTCCCAAATACCGTTCTCATGTCTCAACCCCCCAAAGACCTGCCGCAACTGTGCCCGCTTTTGCCAGTGAGGGCAACCCGCGAGTGGAACGGCTGCTACGAGTGGTTTGGTGTTGATCGTGGGAGCGAGCTTCGCATATTGCTGCATGATTCAGAACCGGGAGCCCAGGCGTGGCTGATGCCGTCAAAACAAACCTCGCCCGCCCGCAGATATCGGGAGACCTCGGGACACTGGGCCTTCAGGCGCTTGGCATCGTGTTCGGCGATATCGCCACAAGCCCGCTTTACACATTGAAGACCGTTCTCGATGTCACCGGAAGCCATCCGCAGGCCGTCGCCGTGCTGGGGTCGCTGTCGCTCATCATCTGGACACTCGTGATCGTGACCACGGTCAAGTATGTCAACATCGCCATGCGCATCGACAATGATGGCGAGGGCGGCATTCTCGCGCTCATGTCGCTGATCACAAAAGGTCCGCTGCGCCGTCCGCTCATCGTGGCCTGCGGTCTGTTCGGCGCCGCGCTCATCTATGGCGATGGCGCGATCACGCCTGCGATTTCGGTGCTCTCGGCGCTCGAGGGCCTCGATCTCGTGTCTCCGGTCTTCCAGAACTTCGTGCTGCCAGGCACGGTCGCCATTCTGCTGGCGCTGTTCGTGATCCAGCGACAGGGCACGGCGCGCATCGGCCAGGCATTCGGGCCCATCATGCTGCTCTGGCTTGTCGCGATTGCGGTGTTGGGGGTCGTGGGAATTCTTCGCCATCCGGCCGTGCTTTGGGCGCTCGATCCGCGCTATGCGATCGCCTTTCTTGCCACCGGCGGCATGATGGGATTCCTCGTGCTGGGCGGCGTGTTCCTTTGCGTGACGGGCGCGGAGGCGCTGTACGCCGATATGGGCCACTTCGGAGCGAAGCCCATTCGTCTCGCATGGTCGGTCGTCGTGTTTCCAAGCCTCATACTGAATTATGCGGGGCAGGCCGGCGCCGTGTTGGCGGGCGCGTCCACCAGTGGCAACATTTTTTATCAATTGTGCCCGTCGGCGTATCGCGTGCCGCTTATCCTCCTCGCGACCATGGCCACCATCATCGCGAGCCAGTCGATCATCACGGGTGCGTTCTCCATGACGCGACAGGCGATTCAGCTGGGATGGATGCCGCGCATGCCGATCAAACAGACGTCGATGGACGGCTACGGCCAGATCTACGTCGCGCCGGTCAACTGGGCCCTGATGCTGGCGACGCTCGGCCTCGTGTTCGCGTTCCGCAGTTCCGACAATCTGGCGTCGGCCTATGGCGTGGCCGTGTCGGGCACGATGTTGCTGACCTCGGCCCTGCTGTTCTTTGCGCTCCGCGAAATCTGGCATTGGCGCCTGGTGGCCACACTTGCCGTCATCGTACCGCTGGCGCTTGTCGACATGGCGTTCTTCGCCTCCAATCTCACAAAGGTCGCGTCCGGCGGTTATGTGCCGCTGCTGCTCGCTTCGATCGTCTACGGCACGATGGCGATATGGCACACCGGCATGGACGCAGTCGCCGAACGGCTGAAACACTCCGCGGAGTCGATGGCGCACTTCATCGCGCGCATCGTGAAGAACAATATCCCGCGGGTTCCGGGAACGGCCGTATTTCTCACGCGCGCGCAGCAGCATGCGCCGCCGGTCCTGGTCTGGTATGTGCGCCACGCCCGCGCGCTGCAGGAACGTGTTTTCATCCTGCGGGTGGAAACCCTGCCTGTCCCCTGGTCGCAACGCGCGGAACGTCTCCATATCGAGCGACTCGATTCCGGCTTCTGGCGCGCAACCGTGCGCTATGGCTTCATGGAGCGGCCCGATGTGCCGGAAATCCTGCATGACGCGCGACTCGAAGGCTGCGACATCGACAAAAAGGATGTGACCTATTTTGTCGGCCACGAAACGATCGTTGCCCGCGAGCGCGGCCTGGGCCTGCCGAAGTGGGTCGAGGAAATCTTTGCCTTCATGCAGCGCAACGCCGCCCACGTCACGGATTATTTCCAGGTGCCGCACGACGCCGTCGTCGAAATCGGCCGCGAAATCGCGATTTGAGTCGGAGTGAATGCGCGATCCGGAAAACTCTCGTGTCCTGTTGAACCGATGAATTGCAGGAAGGCGGGGATTTGCGCGATTCCGGCAATCAGGTTCCGTCGTAAACGCTCTCCTGTGTTGTCGGCGCGCCGCCGGGAATCGCTGTAGCTTGCAGGGCGCGATGGTTCGGAGCACAATCCGCGCGACCGCTGCAACGGAGAGATGTATGACCGTTCGCACCACGCTGCAAAGCTCAGCGAAAAATTCGCCGCCGTTTGCCGTTGAATCGTCGCACAAGACAATGCATGGGCGGCACGCATGGGTGTTTCTGGTGGCGCTTGCCGGAGTGTTTTTCGGCGTGTTGTCGGCGGCGCAGGCGGTTGATGTTGTCACCTACCATTACGACAACCTTCGCACCGGTTGGAACAGCAAGGAATCACTGCTGACGCCTGCAAGTATCGGCGGCTCGAACTTCGGCATGATATTCATGGCGACGCTTGATGCCGCTTCCGCGCCCCAGTCGCTGCTCGCCACTGGCGTTCAGGTTGCCGGACAGGGCAAACATGACGTCGTCTATGTCGCGACTGCCAACAATTCCATCTACGGATTCGACGCGGTTTCCGGATCGCCGCTGGTGTCCGTCAATCTTGGCGCACCGCCGCCAAAGTCGGCCTTTCCGAAGGCCGAAAGCAGCGGCATTCTGTCCACGCCGGTCATGGACCTGAAGGCCCATCTGATTTATGTCATCAGCTGCACATACGAGAACTCGGCGGTTGTTTACCGGCTGCACGCGCTCGATATCGGCACGCTGCAGGACGCGATGCCTTCGCAAGTTGTTGCCGGATCGGCGTTGCTCGACGACGGTTCGGCCGTCCAGTTTCAGGCCGATGTACAACGGCAGCGTCCCGCGTTGCTCGAAGCAAATGGAAACATCTACGCCGCGTTCGGGAGTTTCGGGGATCTGGCGGAGGACGTCTCACGCGGATGGCTGCTGGGCTGGAACGCGGCAAATCTCGCACCTCTGGCAGCGAACCAACTTACAAACCATCTGACAAGTTCGCCGGGAGATTGCTGGCATCACGGGACCGGACCGTGCTTTCTCACATCGATCTGGATGTCAGGGTTCGGTCCTGCAGCGGATGAACACGGAAACGTTTACTTCGTTACCGCCAATTCCGATTCGGGTAGCTATTCTCCGCCGGACAATATCCAGGAGAGTGCCGTCAAAGTGTCCGGCGATCTGACCCAATTGCTGGATTACTTCACGCCTCGCGAAGTGGACAAGTGGGATACGAACGACACCGATTTCGGTTCAGGCGGGATAACACTTCTCCCCAAACAAAGCGGCAAGATACCAAATCTTGCCGTCGCGGCGGGAAAGTCCGGAACCATGTACTTGTTGAACCGCGATAACATGGGCAAGCACAGGGAGAGCCCGCGCAGTTCCGGTGTTGCACATGTCGACATAGGTGGATGCTGGTGCGGCCAGTCGTATTTCAAAGGTTCGGATGGCATCGCGCGCATCGCGAGCGGTGGAGGTCACAAGGTCGAAATCTGGCAGGTCGTTGCATCTCCCCAAATCGGCTTGAAACTGGAGGCCGTCTCCGCAGCCATGCCATCGGGCCAGGATCCCGGAGTGATCACCAGCGTCTCTTCCAAAGGGACGACAGCCAATACCGCCATCGTCTGGGCTGTGTCCCGTCCCCTGGCCAATCATGGCAGTGTCACGCTGTTTGCCATCAATCCCGCCGACGGCTCAACGCTGTTCTCGGCGCCGATCGGACACTGGTTGAAGAGTGACCAGAATGCCAACCTCGTTCCCGTCGTTGCGAATGGACGCGTCTATGTCGGCGTCGACAAATATCTGTTTGCATTTGGCCTCGGCGGCGGCCCGGTCAGGGCTGTCGCGTCCTCGGACGAAGAACCGCGCGTCGAGTCGAATGAGGTTCACGGAACCGTAGTCGCCATCGACGGTTCCAGCATCATCCTCAAAACGCGATCCGGAAGACAGGTCTCCGTCGACAGATCCTACGCTGACAAATCCGATCGCAGTGCGCCGGTCTTTGTGGGTCACGCAGTCGGCGTTGACGGTTACTATGACAAGGCACACACGCTGCACGCCAAAATCATTTTCCGTGCGAAAGACTCTCCGGCTATGTGGCCGACAGATAAGTGAATTCGGAAAAGGCGCGGCGACCGCGCGGGTGAGGTCTGGTTGCACTGGAACGCCACGTTCGGGGCGGGCAGGCGTAACTGCTTGATGCGCACCGCGTTGATATGGTCTAGGCTGCTGCCATGAGACCATTCTTTTTTCCTCTGTTCGGCGTCCTGGCGATTGTCGGCCTGACGATCCGGCTTTTTCTTCTGGGCAGCGGGGCGTCGCCGCGCACGCGCATCATCGTTCGCCTGATGATCGTTGTGGTAACCATGCTAATCATAGGCGCCATGATCTTCATTCGCAGGCACTGAATCGCTGCTTGCCGAGGCCGGACGAATCGGGCGCGGCGTCGGCCGGCGGATGCTGGCGGAGCTGTTGAATTCGCCGTGAATTTACAGGCGGCTCCGGCGGCACTATGGACAGGCTGCGAATGCCATCGCGCCGACCCTCGCATTGCAGGAGTCCTTTGCATGTTCAGAAATTGCATCCTCGTCGGGGCGCCGGTGGATTCGGGACAAAAGACGCCGGGATGTCTGATGGGTCCGGCGGCATACCGGGTGGCGGGATTGGCGTCCGCCCTGCTCGATCTTGGCCATCGCGTCAGCGATTGGGGTGATATCTCGCGGCCCGCCGCCGCGCACGTCGAGCCTGCCGACGACCGTCGCTTGCATGCCGAAGCCGAAACCGTGGCGTGGACAAACGTCCTCACGGATGCTTCGCGCCGCGCCATGGCCCAGGGCTTTCCGATTTTTCTGGGCGGCGATCACGCCATGTCGCTTGGTACAATCGCGGGCGTGGCCGCGCATGCGAAGGCCGCGGGACGGCCATTGTTCGTGCTGTGGCTCGACGCGCATTCCGATTTTCACACGCCCACCACGACGACAAGCGGCAACATTCACGGCATGCCGGTCGCGTATCTCGCGGGCTGTGCAGGGTTCGATCGCTTTCTGCCATTCCCCCATCCTGTTCCGGCACAGAACATCTGTCTTTTTGGCATCCGCTCGGTCGATGAAGCGGAGCGCGCTGCGCTCAAAGGCCGCGAGGTTTCCATCAACGACATGCGCGTGCTGGACGAACACGGCATCGTGGCGCCATTGCGCGCGTTTCTGCTCGAGGTCGAGGCGGCAAAGGGAATGCTGCACGTTTCGCTCGACGTCGATTTTCTCGATCCCTCGATCGCCCCCGGTGTGGGCACAACCGTGCCTGGCGGCGCCACCTTTCGCGAAGCACATCTGGTGATGGAGCTTCTGCACGAGCACAATCTTGCAACTTCGCTCGACCTCGCGGAACTCAACCCGTTTCTCGACGAACGCGGGCGCACCGCGCGGCTGATGGTCGATCTCGTCGCCAGTCTGATGGGCCGCAGGGTTTTCGATCGCCCGACGCGCGGCCACGGATAGGAATCGCTTATGCCGGCCCCGTCGAATCTTGCGCTCGTGCCTTTCATCAGCGTCGAGAACATGATGCGTTTCGTGCTGCACACAGGCCTCGATCGCGTGCTCATCGAGCTCGCGGGCGAGATCGAGGCCGATTTCCGCCGCTGGGAAAGTTTCGACAAGGCGCCTCGCGTGGCAAGCCACTCCGCCGTGGGCGTGATCGAATTGATGCCGACATCGGATGGCGAGTTTTACGGTTTCAAATACGTCAACGGTCATCCAAAAAACATGCACGCCGGCCTGCAGACGGTGACCGCCTTCGGCGTGCTGGCGGACGTGCCGACAGGCTATCCGCTGTTGTTATCGGAAATGACGATTCTGACGGCGTTGCGCACGGCCGCCACGTCGGCCATGGCGGCGAAGCACCTGGCGCCGAAGGGCACGCACACCATGGCGATGATCGGCAATGGCGCGCAGTCGGAATTCCAGGCGATAGCGTTTCGCGCGCTGTGCGGCATCGATCACGTGCGGCTTTACGATATCGACCCGGAAGCGACGCGCAAATGCGCGGCCAACCTCGCCGGCACGAGATTGCGGGTGACGGCTTGCGGCAGCGCACAGGCTGCCATCGAAGGTGCGCAGATCATCACCACCTGCACAGCCGACAAGCAGTACGCTACCATACTGACCGACAACATGGTCGGCCGCGGCGTCCACATCAACGCGATCGGCGGCGATTGTCCCGGCAAGACGGAACTGCACCGCGATATCCTTCTGCGCTCGGACATCTTCGTCGAATACACGCCGCAGACGCGCATCGAGGGCGAGATCCAGCAGCTCGCGCCGGGTCATCCGGTGACGGAGCTTTGGGCCGTGATCGCGGGTCGGGCGCCGGGCCGCACGGGCGCCGCGCAGATCACGTTGTTCGACGGCGTGGGTTTTGCCATCGAGGATTTCGCGGCGCTGCGCTATGTGCACGCACGGGTCAAGGGAACACCGTTCGTGCAGAACCTCGATATGATCGCCGATCCCGACGACCCGCGCGATCTCTACGGAATGCTGATGCGTGCGAAAGGTTGATGGCGTTTTCTGCCTGGACTAACCGGACGTGCTCCGGCGTCAGCGGCCGCGCACATTTCTTTTCCGGACATGGGATTGGCTGCCATTCTCAACGCCGTTCCGCCGCGTTCAATTTGACCGTCGCCCGGCCTTGAGTCAATTCTGGCGGCGGGCGGCTATCGCGCCGCGCTCGCATGAGGATAGGGACCATGAATCTTCGCGTCACGTTGCTGGTCAGCGCCGTGCTGGTGTTCGTCGCAAACTTCGCGGCCGCCGCGCCGATGGTCCGGATTCCGTACACGCTGGGATCGAGCAACGTGGCGGTGATCGAGCCGCCGGTGGCGCATCCCGATGAAACACCATGCGTCGCGAACCTCTATCGCAATGCACAATTCGGCGGGAGCAACGTCAACTTCATCTACAAACCGCCGGCAAACTGCCCCGGCCCCTACTCGACCATCGTCCTCAGCGTCGATGTGTCGTTGAATGCCGGCATCCAGTATGACCGCAGCGGGACGATCTGGGTCGGCGGCGTGCCGCTGTGGTTCGGCACGACGGCGGAACCCAGCCCGAGCCTGGGACCGCATTGGCATTTCGAGCGCGACGTCACGGACTACACATCTCTGCTCGAGGGCACCAATCCCGGCTTCGTGCTGATCGCCAATTACACCAACCAGCAGGACACGAGCATCATCACGAGCAGCGCGAAGCTGCTGTTCTATCCCGTGCCGCAGGGCGGCACGGCGCCCGTTGTGCCCGACGTGATCATCCCGCTCGCAGCCGACGGCGGCGGCACCGTGGCGTTGAATGCCGGCACCGATACCGTGGCAATCGATCAGACGCTGCCGACCAACATCGCGGCCGCCAGTCTGGACGTGTTTCTGCAGGGCCAGTCGAACGACGAATTCTGGTACACTTGCGTGCCGACCAATCTGTCCGGAGAACTGGAAAGCTGCGGCGGCGGCGCGCTACGCGAAGGCGAAATTACGGTGGACGGCGCGCCGGCGGGCGTGGCGCCCGTCTATCCCTGGATATTCACCGGAGGCATCGATCCCTATCTCTGGGTGCCGATTCCCGGCGTGCAGACGCTGAACTTCAAGCCGTTCCGCGTACAGCTCACGCCGTTCGCCGGCGTTCTGTCGAACGGGGCCATCGCCCACCAGATTGCTCTGTCCGTATACGGAGCGAACGGCTATTTCTCCGTGGCCGGCGCGCTGATGCTGTATCTGGATCATGGCGGCTCCCAGGTGACGGGAAGCGTCACGCAGAACACGCTCGCGGCCGAGCCGTCGCCGGTGGTGACGAACACGCTGGCGACGAACAATGGCGTCCTGTCGGGCAAGCTCGATACGACATCGATGCATGACTTCACCATTTCCGGCACGGTTGTTACATCGGCGGGCAGCGAGCAGTACACGGTCACGCAGAACACCAATTTCGCCAACGACCAGAAATTCAAAATTTCTTCGAAAGTCTACGAGCAATTGATCAAGCAACGCACCGACACGACGGTGAGCGTCTCGAACGTGACGCCGGGCGGCACTATAAGCTCGATCACGAAGTTTCATTTCCCGCTGGACGTGGATATCGTCGAGAAGCCGGCCCAGGGCGGGGATTTCTCGCTTTTGACCACGATCTCGCAGGAATTTCTGAGCGACGGTTCCGCGACGAGCGGAGGCATCGAGACGAAGTCCTCGTTGCTCGACAGCATCGACACGACCGACACGCTGAAGCTGAACGCGCAAGGACAGTTGATCGGCCACAGCGGCCAGGCCAGCTCTGCGGACTACCGGACGAAAGCGACCGGCGTGCACTGCTTCGAGCGGACGCTTGCGGCGGCGAACAACGAACTCACGTCGGACACGAAAGGCTGCCGGCAATAGGCGCCGGATTGCGCGAATCCGCGGCCCGACAGGACGAAAGCGAGACCGTGCTCGCCCCGCAGTGCGCGAAGGTCGAGCAATGATCGCGTCTATTGGGGTGGCGGATTGGCGATGAGATACGGAATGCCGTCGTTGATCGCGGCATTCTCCGCCCCACACCGAAGGATCGAATCCTGACGGCAAGCCCGATTGCAATTGCGCGGTCGTCAACCCCTTAATGCCGTTCGCGTTGCTGACGTTGCCGGCGCCCTGGCCGAGATTTGCGATGCCGCTCGTCGTTGTGTCCCAATAGGTGTCGTCGATGGTGCCCCCGTCTTGGCCGACGAAGCCGCCGACATAGCCCGGGCCGGATACGGTTCCTGTCGAATAGGAATCGCTCACCGAGCCGGCGCACATGCATCCCACCAGGCCGCCCACCGCCGAACCGTTGCCGCCGGTGACGGCGCCGTTGGCATGCGGCGCGTTTCAGCTTTGTGATCGTCTGCCAATCCGTCTGCATCCGACGGATTCGGTTCGGCCTTCGCCGTTTCCCGCAACGCGCCCCCTGTGACCCGTCCGCCACAGCGGCGTCGAATTCGAATGCCGCGTGCCTTGCGGAATGGCATTCCGGAAACTAGCTGCCTTGGCAGTCATTGTATTAGCAGCCAGTTGGGGGTTCCGGACGTGGCCGGATATTATCGCGCAGATACGTTCCAGACCGATACCTGCCTCGGCTATCAGATGAAGCGGGCGCAGGCGTCGCTGCGCGGCCTGCTGGAAACGGCCTTTGAGGCGGAAAAACTGAACTTTCCCCAATGGACGGTGCTTGTCCGCATCCGGGACGGTGCCCGGACCGGCGCCGAGTTGGCGCGCTCGCTCAATTATGACACCGGCTCGCTGACCCGGCTGATCGACCAGTTGCAGAAGCTGGGACTCCTGGTCAGGAAGCGCAGCAAACGGGACCGGCGCGAGCACGAGCTTGTCCTCACGCCGGCGGGACGCGCGATGGTGAAGGCACTGACGCCGCATGTCGTGAATATTCACAATCGGGTGCTGTCGGGGTTTTCGCGCCAGGAGGTTGAAACCTTTTTGCGCATGCTGGGGCGCATTGTCGAAGGCATCGATGCCGTCAACGCGCACGCGGAACCCGTGCCTCCCGCGCGGAGGCTGCGCGTATGAGAAGGGTCATTGGGATATTGCTGTTGTCCGCCGCCCTTGCGTCCTGCACCGGCGACGGCACGCCGCATGTGACGGCCATCGACACGCAGACCATCGGACTTTCGCAAACTCCCGCGCCGACCGTGGAAGCACAATGGTGGAAGGCCTTCGGCGATCCGCAACTCGACCGGATCGTCGATGCGGCCTTGCGAAACAATCCGACGCTCGATGAAGCGCTCGCGCGGATGCGTTCCGCGCAAGCGGGCCTCTCGGAGGCGCGATCGCAGCAGTTCCCGCAGGTGTCGTTCGACGCCAACGAACAACGCGACCATTTCAGCGGCGATTACATCTATCCGCCGCCCTATGCGGGCACGGAACGGTGGATCGGAACTCTCGCCGGCAATCTCTCCTGGGACATCGATCTGTGGGGACGCCAGGCCGCGCTTGTCGACAAGGCGCGGGCGCTTGGTCACGCCGCGCAGCTCGATGCCGCCGCTGCGCGGCTCGCGATCGAAGGCGCCGTGGTTGGCGCCTATGTCGATCTCGACGAAGCGGACAAGCTGGCCGATGTGGCCCGCGAGACGGTTGCGGAACGCGAGCACATCGTGGCGTTGGCCGGCCAGCGCGCAAAAGACGGTCTCGACAGCAAGGTCGATCTGATCCAGGCGCAGACATTGCTCGATGCGGCGCGCAAGAACGAAGCGCAGGCAAAGAGCAACTGCGATCTCGCGATCCATGCCATTGCCGCACTGACGGGGCGCGGCGCGGATGCGTATCCGACGATCGCGCGACCGACCGGCAATTTGAATGCGGTGCCGGAGCTGCCTGTTGCGCTTCCTGCCGATCTTCTGGCGCGCCGTCCGGACATCGCGTCGGCCCGGCAGCGTATAGAGGCGGCGACCCGCGGTCGCGCGGCAGCGAAGGCCGCGTTCTACCCCGATGTGAATCTCATGGCGACGGCCGGATTTGCCTCGATCGGTCTGAGCAAGCTTCTTGCCCTGCAATCCGAGCAATATGGCGCGGGGCCCGCCATTCACTTGCCGATCTTCGATGCCGGGACGTTGCGTGCCGACTATGAGGCCGCGACCGCCGACCTTGATGCCGCCGTGGCGGATTACAATGCCGCGGTGATCGGAGCGGTTCACGACACGGCCGACTGCCTCACGCAAAACCGCTCTCTCGACACGCAAGCCGTGCAGCAGGCCCGCTTCAGTGCCGACGCCGCCGAAGGCTACAAGCTTGCGGAGTCGCGCTATCGCACGGGCCTCGCGAACGAGCTCACGCTGCTTAACGCGGAAGCGCTTCTGCTGCAGGCCCGCGAACAGCAGGCGTCGCTCGATGCCGAGCGCGCGGGCGAACGCGTCCATCTCATCCTTGCGATCGGCGGCGGCTTCGACGGCCGCGACGCTTCGACCGTCACAGCAACGGGACGTCACCAGCCATGAGCGACACCGCCCAGCAAAGCCACAGGAACCAGACCCGCAGACGCGCGCTGATCGGTGTCGCAGCTGTTGTGGCGATCGGCGCCATTGTCTGGGGCGCGTATTGGCTTTCCTATGCGCGCTATTTCGAGGGAACCGACGATGCCTATGTCAGCGGTGACGTCGTTGCGGTCACCGCGCGCGAACCCGGAACCGTGCTGGCCCTGCACGCCGACAACACACAATGGGTGAACCGCGGACAATTGCTGGTCGAACTCGATCCGGCGAATGCGGATATCGCGCTGCAATCCGCCGAAGCCGATCTCGCACACACCGTACGCGCCGTCGGCGCGCTGTTCGCGAAGGCGGATGAATCCAGGGCGCAGATCGCGCAGGCGACAGCGCAGCTGAACCAGGCGCGCAGTGACTATGCGAGGCGCACCCTCGCCGTGACGGACGGCGCCGTGTCGCAGGAAGACCTCACCCATGCCGGCGACGCACTTGCGACGGCGAAAGCCTCGCTACAGGCCGCCCAAAGCCAGCTCGAACAGACTCTTTTGCAGATTCGCGGTACGACGGTGGCGACCAACCCCGACGTTCTCGCCGCCGAAGCGCGGCTTCGCAATATTGCACTCAGTCTGGATTACATGCGCATCGTGGCGCCGGTCGACGGCGAGATCGCGCAGCGCACGGTCCAACTCGGCGAGCAGATCGCCGCCGGTACGCCGCTGATGGCGGTCGTTCCGCTCGACGACGCCTGGATCGATGCGAATTTCAAGGAAGTGCAGCTCAAGCGCATGCGCATCGGCCAGCCGGTCGATGTCACGGCCGACATGTATGGCAGCGGTGTCGTGTTCCACGGCCGCGTTGTGGGACTTTCGGCGGGCAGCGGCAGCGCCTTCGCATTGCTGCCGCCGCAGAACGCATCGGGCAACTGGATCAAGATCGTGCAACGCGTTCCGGTCCGTATCGCGCTCGACCCGCGCGAACTGAAGGAACACCCGCTGCGCGTCGGTCTTTCGGTGAGCGCCACGGTGGACGTGCGCGATCAGTCCGGCAGTCTCGTGGCGGCACAGGTGCGCAAGATCCAGCCCGTGGCGGAGCCGAGCGACAACGGCAACCGGGCCGATTCCCTCATCGCACGGATCGTCGCGGCCAACAGCACGACACCGTCCCCCAGATGAGCGCGGCCGGCACGGCACCGCTGCGCGGCTCGTCCCTGGCGATTGCCTCGATTGCGCTTGCACTCGGCACCTTCATGCAGGTGCTCGACACGACGATCGCGAATGTCTCGTTGCCGACAATCTCGGGCGATCTCGGCGTCAGCGCCGATCAGGGAACGTGGATGATCACCTCGTTCGCGGTCGCGAACGGCGTCGGCGTCCCCATGACGGGCTGGCTGATGGGCCGCTTCGGTGTCGTGCGCACCTTCGTCGCTTCCGTGGCGCTGTTCACGGCCGCCTCGTTTCTGTGCGGCATCGCCTGGAGCCTGCCGTCTCTCATCGTTTTCCGGGTGCTGCAGGGCGCCGTGTCGGGTCCGATGATTCCGGGATCGCAGGCGCTGCTGATTTCGATCTTCCCCGACACCAAGCGCGCGACAGCGCTCGGCATCTGGTCGATCACGACGCTGGTCGCGCCGATCTGCGGACCCATCCTCGGCGGCTACATCTCCGACAATTATCACTGGTCGTGGATTTTCTTCATCAACGTGCCGGTAGGCATTGTCAGCGCCTGGCTATGCTGGCGCTTTCTCGGAAAACGCGACACTCCGACACGAGCGCTGCCCATCGATCGGGTCGGACTCGCGCTTCTCGTCATCTGGGTCGGAACGTTGCAGGTAATGCTCGATACCGGCAAGGACGCCGACTGGTTCGCGTCGACAACCATCGTCGCGCTTGCGCTCATCGCGGCCATCGGTTGCGCCGTCTGGGTGATCTGGGAACTGACGTCGGAGTATCCGGTCGTCGATCTCTCGCTGTTCAACAACCGCAACTTCGCGCTCGGCACGATCGCGTTCTGTCTCGGCTACGCAGTCTTCTTCGCCAATACGCTTCTGTTGCCGCTGTGGCTGCAGACGCAGCTCGGCTACACCGCCACCTGGGCCGGTCTGGTCTCCGCGCCAAGCGGCGCCATCGCCGTGGTTCTGACGCCGATCAACGCGCGCCTGATGGCCCGCCTGGATGCGCGCTGGACCGCGACATTGGCGTTCGTCGCCTTCGCCGTTTCCTATTTCATGCGGGCGGGATTGACCCAGGATTCGAGCTTCGGCGCGTTCGTCATGCCGCTGCTCGTCCAGGGCATCGCAATGAGCACGTTCTTTGTCGCGATGATAACGATTTCGCTCGATGGCGTGCCGCCGCAGAAGATTCCGTCCGCGTCGGGCATCTCGAATTTCGCGCGCATCACCGGCGGCGGATTCGCGGCGGCCATAACAACGACTCTGTGGGACCGCCGCGAGGCACTGCACCAGAGCCGGATGGTGGAATCGACCACCGCCTACAGCCCGGCGCTGCATCAGGCGCTTGCGGGCACCCATGCGCTCGGCCTCACCGATTTGCAGGGCTATGGCCTGATCCTTCGCAACATCACGAGCCAGGCCTACCTGCTCTCCTCGCTCGACCTTTTCT